>Ga0214473_10000975_pt1 | contig 38989 bp, 33 predicted proteins | sample RVTome_7_FD_203509 | JGI IMG/M metagenome (GOLD analysis project Ga0214473, IMG submission 203509) | Soil microbial communities from uranium-contaminated site in the Upper Colorado River Basin, Wyoming, United States - RVT98D197 | ecosystem: Environmental > Terrestrial > Soil > Contaminated >...
ATATTCACCGAATACCTCCCTCAAGCAATCAGCGATCTCACCCAGGGTGACATAGCTCTTAACCGCCTCGAGGATATAAGGCATAAGGTTCTCCGTGCCTTGAGCCGCTTTTCGCAACGCCTTGAGGACATCCTGGACCTTGCGGGCATCCCTCTGACCTCGCACCTTGTCCAACTTTTGCCTTTGATAGCGCTCTATCTCAGGACTTATCTTGAGGATATTGGTAAAGGGTGTCTCTTCCGTTGCGAACTCATTGAGCCCCACGATTATCTTGTTTTTTTCTTCAATATCCCGTTGATATTGGTAGGCGCTCGTGGCGATCTCCTTCTGCATGAAGCCCGCTTCAATCGCCTTGATGGCCCCCCCTCTCTCGTCTATCTTCTTCACGTATTCCGTGGCTCGTTCTTCGATCTCTTGGGTAAGGGCCTCGAGGGCATAGGAACCACCAAGGGGATCAATGATCTCAACTATGCCGCTCTCATAGGCAATGATTTGCTGGGTCCTCAGGGCGATGGCAACCGATTCCTCAGAGGGGAGGGCAAAGGCCTCATCCCGGGAGTTGGTGTGGAGGGATTGGGTTCCCCCCAGAACGGCGGCCAGGGCCTGAAAGGCCACCCGTACGACGTTGTTGTCGGGTTGTTGTGCCGTCAGGGTGCAGCCCGCTGTCTGTGTATGGAAGCGTAGCATCCAGGAGGAGGGCTTCTGAGCCCCAAAGCGCTCTCGCATGATCCGTGCCCACATCCGACGGGCCGCCCGAAACTTGGCGATCTCCTCTAGAAAGTTATTATGGGCCCCAAAAAAGAAGGATAACCTCCCGGCAAAAGAGTCCACATCCATGCCCGCCTCAATAGCTGCCTCCACATAGGCGATGCCGTTAGCCAAAGTGAAGGCCACCTCTTGGACTGCAGAGGAGCCCGCTTCACGGATGTGATACCCGCTGATGCTGATGGTGTTCCACTGCGGGAGGTGGTCCTTGCAAAAGAAAAAAATGTCCGTAATGATCCTCATGGACTCCTGAGGAGGGTAGATATAGGTGCCCCTGGCTGCATACTCCTTGAGGATATCGTTCTGGATGGTTCCCCTCAGTTGATCCATGGCAACCCCTTGTTTTTCGGCCACGGCGATATACATGGCCAAGAGCATGGCAGCCGTGGCGTTGATGGTCATGGAGGTGCTCACCTTGTCGAGGGGGATGCCGTCAAAGAGTATTTCCATATCTGCGAGGGAATCGATGGCGACACCACACTTGCCAACCTCGCCGATACAGAGTGGGTGGTCGGAGTCGTAGCCGATCTGGGTAGGGAGGTCAAAGGCCACGCTTAACCCTGTTTGCCCGTGGTTTAAGAGATAGTGATATCTCTGATTGGTCTCCTCGGCTGTAGCAAAGCCGGCATACTGGCGCATGGTCCAGTGTTTTCCCCTGTACATGGTAGGCTGCACCCCCCTGGTGAAGGGGTATTCCCCGGGGAAACCCACTTCTTCTAGGTAGTCCGATCCTTCTACATCGAGAGGGGTGTATAACCGTTTGAGGTCGATATCCGAGGTCGTCTTAAAGGATTCCTTGCGCTCAGGGGATCGTTTCAAGGTCGATTTGAGGGTGGTCTCCTCCCAGCGGCCATATGCATCCTTTACGTGGATCTTGCCCTTCATGTGCCTCACTCCTTGATAAAATCTGCCACCTGATTAAACATCCAGGGTAGGGTAGGGGATGAAAACAGCCATACAACAGCGGCTAACCCTAGAGAGGGATGTTACCGTGTTTTTTTGGTGGATTGCCGTCTACCTTGTTCTGGAGTATCTCTAACGCTTGTATCAGCTTTGGCCTGGTCTCTTCTGGCTCGATGATTTCATCGACGTATCCCAGCTCTGCCGCCCGGTAGGGGCTGGCGAACTTATCCAGATAGTCATCTACCAGTTTCTTTCTTGTTTTCTCCTGGTCTTGGGCCTCTTCTATCTCTTTGCGGAAGATGATGTTTACCGCCCCCTCAGGTCCCATGACGGCGATTTCGCCAAGAGGGTAGACAAAGTTTATGTCACCTCGGATGTGTTTGCTGGACATCACGTCATAGGCCCCGCCATAACCCTTGCGGGTGATTATTGTCACCTTAGGGACGGTGGCCTCGCAAAAGGCATAGAGGAGTTTAGCCCCGTGTTTTATGATGCCGCCGAATTCCTGAGCCGTGCCCGGAAGAAAGCCAGGCACATCAACGAAGGTCACCAGAGGTATATTGAAGCAATCGCAGAACCGGACAAAGCGCGCTCCCTTCACCGAGGCGTTTATGTCCAGACAGCCTGCCAGGTAATTTGGCTGACTGGCTACGATACCAACGGATATACCGTTCAGACGGGCAAAGCCGACGATGATGTTCTTGGCAAAGTGTTCGTGGACTTCCAAGAATTGGCCATCGTCAACCACCATCCTAATGAGTCGGTGCATATCGTAGGGCTTTCTCGGGTCATCCGGAACGATGGTCTTCAGCTCCTTCTCCATTCTAAGGCGGTCGTCTTTGGGCTCAATCCGTGGGGGTTTCTCCCTGTTATTTTGCGGGCAATAGGAAAGGAGTTCGCGAATGAGACGTATCGCGTCGGCGTCGTCTTCAGGGGCAAAGTGGGCTACGCCGCTTACCGTATTGTGGGTCATGGCACCTCCCAAATCCTCTTTGGTGACGGCCTCGTGGGTTGTAGCCTTGATTACCTCAGGACCGGTGATAAACATGAAGCTGGTTTTTTTGGTCATGAGGATAAAGTCGGTGATTGCCGGAGAATAGACGGCGCCGCCAGCACATGGTCCCAGAATAGCAGATATCTGGGGTATAACACCCGAGGCGAGGGTGTTTCGCAAAAAGATATAGGCATAACCTGCCAGGCTTTCTACCCCCTCTTGAATACGCGCCCCTCCCGAGTCATTCAAGCCAATAAGAGGGGCTCCATTCTTCACGGCAAGGTCCATCACCTTGCAGATCTTTTTCGCAAAGGCCATACCCAGAGCCCCGCCAAAGACCGTGAAGTCCTGAGAGAAGACAAAGGTCAGCCTGCCATTGACCTTTCCATATCCAGTGACTACCCCGTCACCATAGATCTTCCTCTTCTCCATGCCGAAGTCATGACAATGATGGGTCACAAATTTGTCCATTTCAACAAAGGTATCTTTGTCCATTAAGAGATCGAGGCGCTCCCGCGCCGTTAACTTTCCCATCTCATGCTGCTTTCTGATTTTATCCTCTCCACCAGCCAGTTCAGCCTGTCTCCTTTTCTCTTCTAATTCTCTCCGACGCTTCTCCCGTAAGGACATAGTGCCCTAACCTCCTTTATCGCGGCATAATTTTTTGCATGATCTCTTCGACAAGCGTGTAGGGATCTTTCTCCCTCTTTACGAGGGTCTCTTCTATTCGATCCAACTCGCCATTTTGGCTCAACTGCTGTTGTAGTCTCTTCATTACGGAAGACCTGAGAATCTCCAAAAATTCAAACCTCGCCAGTTCCCTTTCTCGCCTCTGATAAAGACCTTTTTGATGCAACATGTCGTAGTGGAGTTGTATCCCCGCCATTAGTTGTTCTATCCCCTTGCCACTTAAGGCCTCCGTTTGATAAATAGGCGGGTGCCAATGGTCTGCACGGTTATCCCCCATCGCCAGCATGATCTTGAGCTCCTGCTCCAATGTATCCGACCCCTCATGGTCGCACTTATTGATTACAAAGATGTCTCCTATCTCTAAGATTCCCGCCTTTATCGCTTGGATGTCATCGCCTAAGCCAGGGGCTAAAACCACGATAGCGGTATCAACCGTGTTGCCGATGTCTACTTCATCTTGTCCCACCCCCACGGTCTCTACCAGGATAACATCTCTTCCCATGGCATCCATCACCTTGATGACATCATAGGTGGATCTAGAAATCCCTCCCAGATTGCCTCTCGTCGCAAGGCTGTGAATAAAGACCCCTTCATCAAGGCTGTGACGCTGCATCCTGATTCGGTCTCCCAAGAACGCACCGCCGCTAAAAGGGCTGCTGGGATCCACCGCGATGACACCTACGGTCTTATTTTCTGCTCGCAGGGCCTCGATTATCTTGTCCATCAGGGTGCTCTTGCCTACGCCTGGGGGTCCGGTGATACCAACGATGTGGGCTCTGCCCGTTTGCACGAAGAGCTTCTTCAGTTCGCCTATTGCGGACTCGCTCCCATCATCGATATCCCTTATCAAACGAGCAGCGGCCTTTATGTCCCCTTTGAGGATCTTTTGAGCCAGGCTCATCATCAGCTCCACATTTTTCGCACGGTCATGATAGCAATTTATGTCATTTTTTACTACAGGTGAAATTGGTATGGAGTTTACGCACGACATTCAGGGTAGGGTAGACGTTAAACCACCACTTTAAAACATTTTTTTTGACATGCCATTGCTTATTATCCCTATATGCCTCGTTTCCCCATTAAGCCGACGTATTGAAAAAAATAAGCTGATTAAATCCCATTAGATGTGATCTTTATTCGGAAGAGATGTGGGGGTTATGGGCTGAGTACAGCAAAATCGTTGGTAAACTGGAGGGATAGGTTGTGGTCTATGGTAGCGTTTGAGCGTATAATTTACTAATTAGTTTACATAATATATCTTATCAGACGTATATAATAGGCATTTAGAGAAGCACTATTTCTCCAGTGATCACATCTTCTTGAATAGTGACATAGCCTATGCTCCTACTCTTCGCAAAATATCTATCAGTTGGTGAACCTGGATTAAAAAAGAGTATATTATCAACAAGATGATTTGCGCCGTTGTGGCTATGCCCGTATATGATACAACGGACGCCATCGTCATAAAAAACCTTTTGTATCCGTTTTTCCAAATCGGACGGGCTGCCCCATCCATGAATAAGCCCGATTTTGATGCCCAATTTTTCGAAGACTATCCTCTCTGGCAGTAACCTTCGTAGCTCAGGAGGATCCATGTTGCCAAAAACAGAGATAAAATTGCCTTCTGTTACCCCTTGCAGATAAAAATTAATGTCAGGGTGGATAAAATCTCCGGCATGTACTAAGATATCGCAATCTGAAAATCGATTTGCGACCAGGCTTGTAAATTCCTTGGTAACACTATCAAGGTGCGTATCAGATATAACCCCAATTAGCACTAATAAAATATCCTTATATTATAATAAGTTATAATATCAAATATATAAAATACTTAATATTAAAAGACGGCTTGCCGTTTTTTTAAACTCTTGCTCAAATTTTAAGTCAGTGGATTAAAGGTGTCAACTCTCAATCCTTTCTTGATTAGAACGCCAATACATGGTATTTAGATTGTAACGATGGAATTTGATATTACGTGTGCCATATTAGCCGGGGGTGAAAGTCGCCGTATGGGGCAGAATAAGGCTTTCATCCAAGTTGAAGGTATCTGGCTGTTCGATTATGTCTACGGTACATGCAAGGAACTCTTTTCCGACATTATCATTGTTACCAATCAACTCCAACAATTTAAGGATTACCAAGCGCATATCGTCATAGACGCGATACCCGGGTCCGGTTCTTTAGGTGGTCTCTATACGGCACTCATGCAAGCGAGCAATCAGCATACCTTTTGTGTGGCTTGTGATATGCCTTTTCTCAAGCCTGAATTAATCTCCCATCTTATCGAAAAAAGACTTTATTACGATATTGTGATTCCTCGAACCAAAGAGGGCCCAGAACCCCTCCACGCCATCTACTCCAAACGATGCATCCAATCTATTAAAAAACTGTTAAACAAGGGCGAATTGAAGATTACAAAACTCCTTTCTTCTGAGCTACGGATCTGCTACTGCGAAGAAGAGGAACTTAAAAAGATCGATCCATTTCTTTCATCATTTACCAATGTTAATACCAGGGAAGACCTCTTAGAAATACAGAGGATATTGAAAGGTGGTCAATGGAAAGTCGCTTAAGATGCGTATCCGTGATTGTGTTGCTACTCATTATCGCCATTCTCGCCCCCCTGCCCTCTCGCGGTGCATCTTCTCAAGAACTTTTGCTGGTGGGAACCGGCGCCTTTAATGAAGGTTTTTATCAGGTAGCAGAAGCTCAATTTCGTGCGTTTTTACGGACATATCCGCACCATATCCATGCCGCGAAGGTTATGTATCTCTTAGGAAAGGCGCTTTATGAGCAGAAAAAGTTTGCCGAGGCCAAGGGGATATTTGTCGAATTAGTAGCACCACCCAAGTCTCTTCGAGCGAGCGATGCGGTATATTTCTGGCTGAGCCGCACGTGTGAAAGATTAGGTGATCTATCGAATGCTCAAAATAACCTCTTGACTCTGGTCACAAGGTACCCACAAAGCCCTTGGTATCACCCCTCTCTCTTTCTTCTCGGCAAGTTCTCTTTTCAGGAAGGACAATACAAGAACTCGGAGATGTATCTCAAGAAGTCACTACAGGACCGCAAGATTACCCCATCTCTTGCCTGTAGTGCCAAATTTTGGCTGGGGCTCACCCTTTACGAACAGAAGAGATACAAAGAGACGGAGGAGCTTTTCCAGGAAGTAGTTAAGAGCAACGTCAAAGAGGATCTTATCGAGGAGGCCCTTTATTGGTGGGGAGAAACCCTTATGAAGCTGCAAAAATATAACAAGGGAGCTGCAGTCTTCCGTACCCTCCTTGACCGTTATCCTCAGTCGCCTTTTGCCGCCCATGCCCTCTATGGGGAAAGTGTATGTCTGTACATGTCAGAAAGAAAAGAAGAAGCGTTAAGAGGACTTTTGACTTTAAAGAATAGCTTTTCCCATACACCGCTGTTCCCCTACGTCTTGTCATTTACGGGAGCGATCTACATCGACCTTATGAGATATCAGGAGGCCATTGAGGTCCTCAAGGAGTTTCTGAGCCGTTTTCCCAAGGATCAGATGAGAGTACAAACGCTTTTGAACCTAGGATGGTGCTACCTCAAACGCGGAGAACTCGCACGAGTTAAGGAGATAACCTATGAAACAGTCAAACTGTCCCCTGCCGAACGAGAAAAGGCATTGGCACAATATACACTTGCTGAGCTCAATACCTACGAGAGGAACTGTCAAGAGGCCATGCCTTATTGGTTCAATCTCCTTAATACCTCGATGTATCGCCAAGAAGCCCTCTTTAAAATAGCCGCCTGCTCTTTTCAAGAAGGGAAGTATAAAGAAAGCCTGGTTAATATAGATCTTTTGCAGCTGGAATTCCCAAATTTTTACAAGATGGATGAAGTTCTTTGGATCCAGGGTGAATCATTCAGAGAACTAGGAAATATATCCGAGGCAAGCACGGCTTACGTCAGAGCCATAAAAGAATATAAAAGGTCATCATGGCATCCCTGGTACCTCTACAGGATGATAGCCATTTCCGCAGATGAAGATATTCGTCAAGCAGAAAGATATTTTGAAACCCTGCGTAAAAAACACCGTTTACATGATCTATTCTATGAGGCAGCCCTCAAAGTGGGCATAAAAAAGGCAGGAAAGGCTGAATATGAATCATCTCTCAAGTACCTCGCCATCGCTGCACATTCGCCGAATAACAACGCAGTGAAGAATGCCGTGTGCTGGCAAGGGGAGATCTATTTTGATCTCAATGAATACCGAAAGGCCATGAATTCCTACGAAAGAGTCCTTGTTGAAAATCCCTCCTCCGGAGATGCACTCAATGCCATCGCCTATGTAGAAATGGGTAACATTAGATACCTCTTGGATGATGCAAAGCAAGCAAAGGAGGCGTATAAGAAGGCTATAGAAGCCTCCCATGACGAAAAGTTTAAAGAAAAGGTAAAGTTGCTTTTAAAAGAAATAAAATCAGCAAAACATGGGGACACCTAATAGTGCGATGGAAGATTCATGAGATGGACAAGAGTCATTTAGGGCAAGTCATGGAAATTGAGAGGGCTTCTTTCCCGACGCCTTGGACCGAGAAGATGTTTCTTGAAGAATTAGCCTCTCCTCTGTCATTCCATTTTGTAGCATCCGGCAAAGAAAAACATCTGACCAAAGGGTCACCTCCGGATCATTTCGTTTTGTGCTATATCATCTTTTGGATATTTAGAGAAGAGGTTCACATTTTAAATTTAGCTACCCATCCTGATTTCCGCAGGTTAGGGATTGCTCACTCTCTCCTCCTCTTTACCATGGATTTCTCGTACAACAGAGGCGGTATAGTATATCTCTTAGAGGCCAGAGAAGGAAATAAGCCTGCCCTAAGTCTCTATCAGAAGCTAGGTTTTGCTTCATGTGGGCTCAGAAAGAAATATTACGCCGACACCGGCGAAGATGCCGTCCTCATGGGACTTTTCTACGGTGATCGAAAACATGAAGAAAAAAGACAATGAGCAATCCCGTCTACCTCAAGGGTGAAATCAGAGAAAATAATAAAATTGGATCTCTGTATCATTGCTTGAGAATTTTTCTTCCCCGCTCTCTTGACCCTATTACACCTGGACAATTTGCCATGTTAAGCATAGAAATAACCAAAGACGTTTTATTACCTCGCCCTTTCTCCATACACAATGTTGAGCGTAAAGGAAGTGTCTCATATCTGGATTTTCTTTTTAAGGTTGTGGGAAAAGGGACAGCTTTGTTAGCCGACCTCCCAATCAGCTCAGCAATAAGGGTCTTGGCACCGTTAGGTAATGGGTTTCCTGATCCGCCCTCAGGATATAAGGCTCTTATCATTGCGGGAGGTATGGGTATCGTCCCTCTTTTTCCCTTGATCTTGAGACTGAAAGAATCTTCTTCGCCTGTCTCCGTGCTTTATGGGGCGAAGTCGCGTGATGACCTTGTCTGTCTGCCCCCACTTCTCGATATGCGTGATATAAAAATCAAGATAACTACTGAAGATGGAACTAAGGGCGAAGCGGGGATCGTGACGAACCTCCTGGATCGTGAAGAAGTTGAGACAGGAGCAAAGACGGCGATCTATGCCTGCGGCCCAGAGCCTATGTTAAAAAAGGTGGCAGGCTTTGCTGCAGAACGCAAGATGCCCTGTTGGGTATCACTAGAAAAGATGATGGCTTGCGGGGTTGGTGCCTGCTTGGGGTGCGTTACAAAGACAAAAGAAGGATATCAATGTACCTGTAAAGAGGGACCGATATTTGCGTCACAAGACATCATTTGGGCAGACGATGCCGAACCTTAAAGTAAAGATAGGAAAAATAGAGTTGCAAAATCCAGTGATGCCTGCAGCCGGCACCTTCGGCTATGGGGAGGAATATGCTTCTCTTATCGACCTCAATAGATTAGGGGCCATTGTTACCAAGGGGATTTCGCTGAAACCTCAGGAAGGTAATCTGCCTCCTCGAATATGGGAAACCCCGGGGGGAATGCTGAACTCGATCGGCTTGCACAACGTCGGAATCGAAGCCTTTATACAACAGAAATTGCCCTTTCTGCGTCGTTTCAAGGTTCCCGTTATCGTAAATTTTTTTGGCTATACCATCGATGAATATGCAGAAGCTGCGAGGAGGCTCAGCACCTTGCAAGGGGTGGCTGCTTTAGAGGCAAACCTCTCTTGCCCCAACATCAAGGCAGGTGGTATCCATTTCGGCTGCACGGCTACCTCAGTAGTACAGATAACAAAAAATTTAGTAACATCAAGCAATTTGACTATAATAGTTAAACTATCATCTCAAGTATCAAATATCAAAGAGATTGCCTTGGCAGCTGAGGGCGAAGGGGCTGAGGCTATAACGTTAATAAACACGGTCCCAGCTATGGCAATAGACCTCGAATGCCAGAAACCTGTATTGGGTGGGATAACAGGTGGACTCTCGGGTCCTGCCATTAAACCTATTGCCTTGAAGGCCGTATGGGATGCAGCCTCGGCCGTGAAGATCCCTATTATTGGTGTGGGTGGCATCATGAATTACCGCGATGCCTTAGAATTTCTCATGGCAGGCGCCACGGCTATTCAAGTTGGTACGGCAAACTTCATAAATCCCATGGCTATGTTAGAGATAATTCAAGGGATAGACAGTTTCCTTGAGCAGAGAGGTTTCAAAAACATTCGGGATATAATCGGGAGTGCGAAGTTATGAATAGGAGATGGGAGGTGCTCGATTGCCCTAGCGAATTAAAAGAGGAATTGAGCAAAGAACTCGATATAACCCCCTTAATAGCTCATCTCTTAATTAATCGCGGTATCACGAACCCTCAGGATGGTAAAAAATTCCTGTCGCCAGCTCTCGATCATCTCTATAATCCCTTCCTCATGAAAGATATGGTCAAGGGTGTTGAAAGGATAATAAGTGCCCTGCAGAAAAAAGAACATATTGCGATCTACGGAGACTATGATGCGGATGGCATCACGGCGTGCGCCCTTTTGATAGATTTTCTACGTTCATTAGGGGCCCAACCTTCATACTATATCCCCCACAGATTAAAGGAAGGCTACGGTCTCAATCCAGAAGCCGTTAAAAAAATGGCTGCCCAAGGAACTACGCTTCTAATCTGTGTCGACTGCGGTATCAGCAACCACGAAGAGATAGACCTAGCTTCTCACTTAGGCATGGATACTATCGTCGTAGATCACCATCAGGTTCCTCCCCTACCCTCTCCAGCCTATGCCGTACTTGACCCGCTTCAACCGGAGTGTCCTTTCCCGTTCAAGGGGCTGGCCGGCGTTGGCGTAGCATTTAACCTTGTTGTCGCGTTGCGCAGCAGGTTAAGGGATAGTGCCTTTTGGGTGGACAGCACTGAACCAAACCTGCTGCGTTATCTAGACTTGGTCGCTTTGGGAACTATAGCGGATGTCGTGCCCTTGGTGGATATAAACAGAGTGATGGTGACTTATGGTTTAAAGCAATTGGCAGTAAGCTCACGGCCCGGCCTCCGGGCCCTCAAGGAAGTAAGCGACATTAAAAAAAAGGAGATCTCTACTGGAGATGTGGCGTTCCGTCTTGCACCTCGCCTTAATGCAGGAGGAAGAGTGGCCAATGCTCAGATGGGGGTCGAGCTTCTTCTTTCAGACGAATACGAAAAGGCTCGAAGCATCGCTGCAGAGCTTGATCGAGCCAATAGGGAACGCCAGGGCATCGAAGAGAGGATCTATAGGGAGGCAAAAGATATTATAGAACGAGATGGGCTTCTCGGGAAAAGAAGCCTCATTCTGAGCTCAGACGATTGGCACGTCGGCGTCATCGGGATTGTTGCCTCCAGGCTAGCGGAAGAATTCCGCAGACCCGCCATACTCATCGCGCTTGAGGGAGATGCAGGGAAGGGATCAGCACGAAGCATTGTTGGTTTCCATTTGTACGAAGGTCTTCAAGAGTGTGAAGAACACCTCTTAGCATTTGGCGGGCATAAATATGCTGCCGGCCTGAAGATCAGCCGCAATAAGATAGAGACCTTTCGAGACAGTTTCGAAGATGCCGTCAAGGGGAAATTAGGTGACTCAGATTTCTTGCCAACTATTGCTATCGATGCGACATTAGAGTTGGAAGAAATCACTCCTGAACTTATCCGCCATCTCTCTTGTTTTCCGCCATATGGGCCTGCCAATCCGAAGCCTATCTTTTCTACGAAAGAAAAACTGCCGATCCGAGATATCAGGATCTTAGGGAAAGACACTCTTAAGTTCATCCTCGGCGGAAAACAAAGGACTTATGAGGCTATCGGTTTCGGCATGGGGGCCTTGGTGCCACGACTTCCCTCCGCAGTGCGGATAGCCTTTCATCCAAAGATGAATGATTGGCAAGGGGTACAGAGGCTTCAATTGGAGCTGAGAGACGTGGAAACAGATTGTGAGGACTGACCTTTGACGATCCTGGCATCTTGGGCATACCTTTTGAGCCCGTCGACGATGGCATCCGTTAAGGTATCGATATAGTGCTGATCCCTCAACATCTGCTCTTCCTTGGGGTTACTGATAAAGGAGACCTCGATCAGGGTCGATGGCATCTCCGCCCCTACAAGGACGATAAAGGGGGCTTGTTTGACTCCGAGGTCCTTAGCCTGACCGTATTTTTTTTGAAGACTGCTTACCAATGCCAGCTGAACGCTTTCGGCCAACTGACGTGAAGGGATGAGCTTCGCGGGGTCATTGAGCTTGAGGTCGGTAAGGATTTTCTGTAGATCGTTCACCTGTCGTGGCAAGATGTTGTTCTCTTTTGCCGCCAGTCGCAAGACATCCCTGTTAGTGGTAGTACCAATAACATAGCTCTCTATCCCCCTAATGCTCCTATCCTTACAGGCATTAGCATGAATGGAGACAAATAGTTTCCCTTCACCTGTGGTGGCTATGGCAGTTCTATCTTCAAGGCGAATGAAGCGATCATCCTCACGGGTCATAACAACATCCCATCCGAGGTCTTTTTTAACTTTGTCTCTCACCTTGGTGGCGATACGTAAGACAACATCTTTCTCCTTAAGCCCTGTCGGCCCAATTGCTCCGGGATCCTCGCCCCCATGGCCAGGATCTAATACAAGTTTAAAGGGTTGAGGTTGCACAGGCTGGGGAGAAACTTTGACGGATTCCTCTTTCTGGAGAGCTTGAGAGGCCCCTAAAACATCGATCACTACGCGAAAGGGATCCTTCAAGGGAAAGATCCTATAATCGGCAACACTATCCAGGTCCAGTACTACGCGCACGGTATTTAAGGTATATTGCCCAGCACGAACCCTCTTGAGAAGTCCGGCCTCTATGGCTATAGGTTCTTTGAGTTGGGGATTGAGTTTGGCGGCAAAAAGGTCTATATAGAGACGGGGCGGTTTGTCAAGCGCAATATCCTCATTCAGGAGTTGGTCCTTGTATGCGACCTCCTTATCAAGGTCAATGACAATGCGGGTATGCGTGGCACCTGACCAGTATCTGATCTCTTTAACCTCAGCATACTTCCTGGTTTTCACATGTGCTTTTTTGTGAACGGCCAGGACCTGATTGATGCTATCGAGAAAGGGCGGAGATGTTGAAAAACATACGATGACAGAAATACATGCTGCAACGAAGGATTTTTTCATCACTATGCAACGATATAGGTAAAGACTCAGACAAGGCCTTGAAGAAGATACAACTAGGGAATAGAGAAAAAAGCTTATTACTGAGTTATGATCCTCCTTGGTTGTACTATATTGGGGGCTATAAAGACCAAAAGTTCCCTTTTGTTATCTGCTTTTTCCTGTTTTTGGAATAGCCACCCCAGAAGAGGGATCTTGTAAAAGAATGGAACGGCATCAGTACTTGCAGTCTTGGTATAGACATAGATACCGCCGAGTACCAACACCTCGCCGTCCTTGACCAGCACCTCTGTTTTAACCTCCTTTTTATCGATAGCCGGAGTTCCAAATACGTCGGTATTCGAATAATCGGGGGTGTCCTTCTTTACATCGAGCTCCATCCTGATATAACCGTCAGCAGTCACGTGAGGTGTAACTGTCAACTTCAAATTTGCTTCGACAAAGTCAGTAGAGATCGTACCTTCGGCAGTCTGCTTCTGATACGGTATACGTAGTCCTTGTTCGATGGATGCCTCCGTATTATCCAAGGTAGTAAGACGGGGGCTCGAAATAATCCTCCCCTGTCCTGTCGACTCCAGGGCAGAGATCCTTAGCTGCAGATATTTGGTATTAGATAGATTCGCTATAGCGAATTGGATAGCATTCCCTGCGCCAGTACCGCCTAAAGTAGCGGGGAGATTAACTGCCAAATCGCCACTACCAGTGCTTGTTCCCGGAGGAGTTATGCCGCCGCTTGCTCCTTTAACACTTGCAGTGCCCCCATCTTTTTCTATGAAAGCACCACCCCACTGTATACCAAGCGCCCTGCTAAAGTCGAGGTTGGCCTCGATGACCTGGGCCTGGATCAGGACCTGCGGGGTTTGGGCATCAAGGGTCCGCACCAGCAACTTTGCCTTTTCCACGTTGGATCGGATGTCCGTAACGATGAGGGTATTGGTGCGTTCATCCACAACTACCTTTCCCCTGCTGCTCAAGATCGGCTTTATTCCCGTGTCGCCGATGTCCTTCACTTTGCCGTAATTGATCGGTATCACCTCAGTAACAAGCGGCTCTATATCCTCTGAGGCCTTGGTTGCCTCTGCCCTCACCTTCCTTTCCGCGCTTAATCGCTCCAGGGGGACTATCCTGACGACGTTCCCTATCCTTTCGGCCCCGAGATTATTCGCTTGGAGGACGATGTCAAAGGCTTGATCCCAAGGGACATCAACGAGTCTAATAGTAACTGTCCCTTTGACATCCCCCGAGGCTATGATATTGAGGTCGCTCACCTCGGCAAAGAGTCGCAGGATATTGGCGATATCGGCATCCTTAAAATCGAGGGTAATCTTTTTGCCAGTGTAGACTTTTTGCCCTGCTCCTCCTGCCGCAACAGGAACGGTGGGCACGGTTGTCGGCGTCTGCGGTGCGGCCTCTTGCTTGCTAACCACCTCTCCTTTCTTAGCTTCAGCTGGCCCTTCTGCTGCTTTTTCAACAGGCGGTTTTTTTTCGGTAACAACCTCGACGGGTTTTGGCTTTTCGGCTTTGAACTCCTCCGTCCTCTCAAAATCGACGTAGATCCTCTCATCTTCCTGCTTGACGTCGAAGGCTACCATCTTTCTCAGTTTCACGACGACCTGTGTCCCCTTTTTAGCGCCAACCCCGATAGTTACGGGGGTAATAAGGAGTACCGGACTGGAAAACTCATGGGTATCCAAAGGTCTCCTGAGTTTTGGAGGAACGGTCATCCCCTGTATGTCCAACAATACGGTATTTTCAGCTCCCTTGCTGATTTGATAGGGAGCCTTTACCGAGGTGGCAATAATAATCCTGGATTTATCTTCGAGCTGCTTAAAATCTATGCCAATGATCTCGCCGTGGGTTTTCACTTTAGCACTTACTGGTGCTACAGGCGTGACTTTCCCCTCTTCCTTGCTTACTGCCTCCTTTTCTAGTTCACGTGGCGCCGCTGGTGCCATCGCTGCAACCACTTCCTTCTTGCCCAGAACGATGATCAGGGTATTACCCACACGATCTATCCTGTGGCTGGGTATAGTCTTCGAGGGGATATCGAGGACCACTCTGACCTTTGTGGGATAATCACCCAAGCGCACCATTTTTAGATAAGAAGAATTAACCGCTATAGCCTTTCTGCTAAAGCGTCTTTTTATCTTCCAGAGATCAATCGCTAGCCGGGTCGGTTTCTGCAGACCAAAGGAATCATAATCCCCCACTTGACCGTCTGCTTTCAACTGTAAAATAACCCGATCTTTTTGTGAGGTATCTACCGAAACATTGACCAAGCTTTTAGCAGAGGGCAATGCTTTTTCGATACCTTCTTCCTTCACGGTGGGCGGCTTCTCGCCCTCAATCTTTGTTTCCTCTTTTTTCTCTTCTTCTTTCGCAAGAAGCGGGCCGTGCTTCCCTACAACAATAAAGAGGAAGTTCCCTTCCTTTTGAACTTGATATTTGACCAGCTTATTTAGGCTTATGGACACCTCTACGTCTCCATCGCGCTGGATGGCACTGATTTCCTGGACAACACTATCACCAACTGTTAGGGACATAGCGGCCTCGGGAGCCAATGTTGTCTGTGGAATATCAACCATCAACTGCAACGGTTCAGGAACGAGCCTATAGAATGTATAGGGCAAAGGGGATTCACCCTCGATAATCACCTTCTTTCCTTCTGCAGTGTCTTCGATTGTTATCTTCTTAACAAGATTGTGGGGGATAGCAGCTTCCGCTTGCAAGGGTTCTGCCTTTTGGCGGGAAGCACACCCTATTATCAAGAAGATGGCGGCGCTTAGCACTGCCCACTGATATATTTTTTTGCTTTGACTGAGGCTCTTCATCTGCCTTTTTCCTCCGCGGATGGGTGTAACCTCAAAATGATCTCCTTTTCCTTCACTTGGCCTGTATAATCTTTATACCGCTCCTCGATGATCACCCGATCTTTGAGCACTGTCTTCACTTTACCAAAATTCGTTCCCACATACACCCCCCTTTTAATTATGTAACCCTTTCCCTCGGAATCCTGAACCATCGCGCTACCCTCTCCCGCTCCCACTATGATAGCTACTAGTTTTAGTTGGCTTAGGTCATATTTCTGAAGTGGCGTAGCAGGTATCTCTTCACCGAGGGGTTTCACAGGGGTCTGCGCGGCGATGAATGGCTGAAAGGGATCTCTTTTGCCAGTGGGATCATAGACGTAATCACGTTCTACTTCTTGGGTCGGCGTGGTTGAGGGGGCCGAGGTAGTCTGTTGAGGAGCAGGTTGAGGAGGAGGTTTCGCCGTTGCCTTTTGCTCCTTTCCCTTTTTTAGGGGCAATTGATCACACCCAGCCAAACACAGGCCGACAACAATACCTAGGATAAAGATTACGTATGTCTTATACCCCCCTTTTAGGTTCATTCTTATACCTATCTGCTACTTTTTCCCCTGCGGGGGTACAGCCGCCCTCTCTACATACCTATACGTCGTTGCCACACAGGAGGTATTCAACAAAAGTTCATCTTTTTTCTTTTGTTGGGCGTTCGTGATGCTGAAATTCTCAATATTGACAATCCTGGGAAGGGTACCGACGTAGTAAAAGAACATCCCTATTTTATGATATGACCCTACAAATTTGAGCTCTACGGGTACCCGAGAGTAATATTGTTCAGACTGCTCCCCTTGTGGTTTGAACAAGAGAACTTCTAATCCAGCCTCCTGGCTCATATTGGAAATGCCCTTCAACAGGGCGGGTATTTCTTTTTTATCGGGTAATTTGGTTATGATATTTTGGAGATCATCGTTCATCCGTACCAATTCGGCTTTGAACTTTTCTTTGTCCTTGGCAATATTGTCTTTTATATTCCTATCCCGGATGAGATCGTTTAATTTAGACTCTTTAGCAGCAATTCTTTTCACTTTTTGACGGTGAAAACCTTGCCAATAGGCGCCTAAAATGGCTACTGCAATAAGGGCGACGGCGCCTGCCTTATATGATGTGGGCCACTTTATTATGGTATCCAGAGAGAGAGCCATTCATTCTCCTTAAAGTACCGTGGAACACCGGAGACTGAACCTCATCAATTTTAACCCCCCTCTGTCAATTTGTTCAGTTACCTCCAATTCTACCCCAGCGAAATATTTCGACCGCCCCAATACATCCATAAAATTGGCGATGGTTTCGTTGTCCAAGGCCACTCCAGCAATCTTTAAATCCTTTCCGCTTTTATCCAGGGACTCGATCCACACCTTTTCGGGTGTCCGTTGGCTCAACTCGCCTAAAATATAGGCCGCTCGTAGCCTACCCTTGTCCAACTCTTTGATCACGGTAAGTTTCTGTTCAAGTTTGGCCTTTCTCTGCTTTAACTCGTCTATCTCGCCTACTTCCTTATTTAATCGATTGAGATCCTCCTGAACTAAGTTTAACTGGGTATCAATGCGTCTTTCACGCTTACCTGCGCTCCAACCCAAATACGCAACAATTATAAAAACGAAGGCAAGAATGAGAGAAAACACGGTGAGCTGAAATCTAAGTGACTCTCTCTTTCTTGCTGCGCGGACGGGAAGTAGATTTATCTCTATCATCTTATATCCTTCGTGAAGCCAGCCCTACACAAACGGTCATTAAGGAACTAATCTCCTTAAGATATTCCGGATCGACGACACGGGGGTTGACTGCTATGTTGGCAAATGGATTCAGTACGGCTACTGGTATGTTCACCCTCTCGTGCACGATCTCCTTTAATCGCGAGGCCTTAGCACAACCACCAGTGAGATAGAGGCGCGCCACCTTCTCATCAGGAAATGTAGCAGTAAAGAAGTCCAACGATTTGGCTATCTCCAAAGCGATATTAGAAGAGACCTTGTTAAAGACCTTGTCGATGACATGCGGCGATCCTTTTTCGGATGATCCACCCAATTTCAGGTCTTCCGCCTCTTCAAAATTGACGCTCAATTCCTTTTGGATTTCCTCGGTGTAGAGATTGCCTCCGATGGAGATATCGCGCGTGAAAAGGGATTTCCCCCCCCTGACAATATTTAGATTCATTATGCTTGCCCCGATATCGCATAAAGCGACCAAATCCCCTATTTCGAGGGGGTAGTTCAGTTCGTAGACGTTCTCCAAGGCAAAGGCATCTATGTCAATAATCATGGGACTCAAGCCGGCCTCTCTAACGATGGTAATGTAATCATTGACAAAGTCCTTCTTGGCCGCAACCAACAGGACCTCCATGTGCTCTCCCATGTCCTTTTCCGGTGACGACAGTATCTGAAAGTCAAGGCTTACGTCATTAATATCAAAAGAGATATAACGTTCGGCCTCCACCATGATGTTCTCTTCCAACTCTGACTCAGTCATCTTAGGTAGGGTAATCTTCTTTACGATCACCGAATGGCCGGAGACGGAAACAGCCACTTCTCGTTTTTTTATCTTGTAGTGAGATATTAATTCCCCGATTGCTTCCACTACCGTGGTAGCGTCCATCAGGCTACCATCAACAATGGTCTCGGGAGGCAGGGGAGTCAGACCAATGTTTTCTATCTGGTAGCCTTTTCCTGTATCCTTAAGATCCGCAAATTTGACGGCGCTGGTACCAATATCCAAGCCCAGCACCATCTTCTTTTTTCCTCCGAAAAAACCCATTTTCTATCACCAAAAACTTTTTGGTTTAAAATATCAAACTTTTCTCTCCATGTCAAGCATATTCTATGTAGTTATTTTTGACATTTTTTTAAACTATTTTGTGCTCTTAGGAGCCTATCCGGTATCGATTTAATTTTTCCCTGAGGGTCGAGCGGGAAACACCGAGTATCCTGGCCGTTTTTGACTTGTTTCCCCCCTTTTCCTGAAGCACCTTGAGGATATAGTTACGTTCGACATCAGCCAAAGGGAGAAAACCATCGCTGCTCATCCATTTCCCATCTGAAGCAGCAAGGTGCAGTCCCTTAATATCCTTCCGCAATTCTAGGGGCAGATCTTCGGGGACAATGAAGTCTCCTTTAGCTAGGATCATTGCTCTTTCCATGACATTCTTCAACTCGCGAACATTACCGGGCCAAGAATAGGAAACTATCAGATCGAGGGCGTGCTGGTTCACCCTACGTATTTCTTTTCCCATTTCTCTCGCTAATTTTGAGATAAAATAGTCAGTGAGGATAGGAATATCTTCTTTTCTATCGCTCAGGGGGGGTAGCTCAATAACCATTACCTTGATGCGATAATAGAGATCCTTGCGGAATTCTCCGACTTCCACTAATTGACTAAGATCTTTATTAGTCGATGCAACTACTCTGACATCTACTTTAATATCTCTCTTTCCCCCTACCCTTCTGAGGGTATACGTCTCTAAAAATCTCAATAATTTTGGTTGCAGAGTAGGTTTCATTTCCGAAATTTCATCCAAGAATATAGTCCCTCCCTGGGCCAACTCAATCAGACCTGGCTTGCTCTCTTTTGCATCTGTAAAAGCGCCTTTTTCATGTCCGAAGAGCTCCGATTCCAGCAACGCTTCGGGAATAGCACTGCAATTTATCTTAATGAGAGGTTTCTGTTGCCTTCGACTTTGAAAGTGGATGGCATTGGCAACTAATTCTTTGCCCGTTCCGCTCTCCCCCTGAATCAAGACCGGCGTTCTAGGGGTCTTGCCGACCAAGGAAATGAGCTCCCTCACCACATCCATTTGTGGGCTAATTCCATAGATCTCTCCATCTTTTATTGCTTCTTTGTTTGTAGATCGAAGCCTGAGGACTTCTCCTTTGAGTTCCTTTGTTTCCAGGGCCTTTTTAATCGTTAATCTCAATTCTTCGATCTCAAATGGTTTATTGATATAATCATACGCACCTGCCTTCATCGCTGTTACCGCCGTTTGTACATCAGCATAAGCAGTCATCATAATGACAAAGGCATCACTGTCTATCTCTCTTATCTTTTTCAGAACCTCCATGCCGCTCAAGTCGGGGAGTACAATATCCAGCAAGATAAGATCAAAGGTCACTTCACGAAGGGAATGCAAGGCATCCTCTCCCGACTGGACAGAGGTTACATCGCAGGCAATCTTTTTCAAGACGTCTGAGAGAGTGTGACACATTACTTCATCATCATCGACAATAAGTATTGTGGGCTTATTCTCGACCATCGGCCGCTACCGGAAGGCGGAGAATGAAGGTCGAACCCTTTTCTGATGCGCTTTCCACCCCAATTGTTCCTCCATGCCCTTCCATAATTTTTTGAGTTATGGCGAGACCTAATCCTAGGCCTTTGCTTTTCGTGGTAAAAAATGGATCAAATATCTTCGTAAGGTGCTCGGATTCAATCCCCTTTCCTGTGTCCTTAACCTTGATCTGAATCCATCCCTTCTGCGAATTCATTCCATCTACCTCTACCGTTAATGTTCCCCCCACCGGCATGGCTTCGAGGGCATTGAGAAAAAGGTTCATGAATACCTGTTGCATTTGATTGGTATCCAGAGGGACAAGCGGTAGGTTGTCACCGTACGCCTCTTTAATGGTGACCTTCATCTTCTCTGCCTCTTTAGCCAGGAGCCCCCTTACTTCTGTGATAATATCCTTAATGTGAGAGGGAAGAAGGTTAAGGCGTCGGGGTTTTGCAAAAGAAAAAAAGGTTCGCAGGAGGTCGTTGAGCCTGTCAATCTCTTTTATGATTCGATCAATATACTCCCTCCTCGAATCATTGGCCCCCAGCTCCTCACTTAAGGCTTGAGCTGTCGTTTTAATCCCAGCCAAAGGATTTCTTATCTCGTGGGCCAGGGTCGAGGAAAACTCCCCCAGATATGCCAATCGATCTATCCTGAGTATCTCTTCTTGCATCTTATAGATCTGTGTCATATCCTGTAAATTTGCAACCCTCCCCCTCTCCCTTCCCTGTGCGTCATGATAGGGAACTACTAACAGTTTGAAAGGAGCTCCCTCTCTTTTCTTGTGAAAAAAGATCTTGCCATCACCTTTTCTGACACCGCTCTCCTTAGCCCCCTGCGGAAAGAGACTGAGGAGACGTTTACCTACGAGAAGATCTCTTTTGTGCTCCAGGATTTCTTCCGATGCCCTGTTAGCAAAGATAATTTTCCCCTCCCTGTTGAGCAGGACTACCCCTATTTCAATCCCATCTAAGATTTCTCTTACAACGGGGTTAGGACTCTCACCTCTAGTGGTTTCCTCATAATCTTTCATAAGCAAGCTATGAATGTTTTTTTAAGGGGATATCTGCTCCGCATCAAGAATCCAGACTCTGCCGCTCTTCGATATCCCTTGTCCCAAGATATAGGGTCTTCCTTCAATGAGTTGATAGTGGATCTCCTCTCGGGATACGGCTTGGTCTACGATAATGGCAGCAGGGTGGTCTTCTTTGCCTCTCAAGAGGAGCACCTGGAGGTTTTCTTCTGTGGAAGGCTTTAGTTTAAATACCTGTACCATGTTAAAAAGAGGAATCTCCCTATTTTTTAATTTAACCTTGCCCCTTTCGATGAAAAAGTCTGACACCCATCTTTTAATCGGGAAGATCCTTATTATCTGTTTTTCCGGAATACCGAACATGATGCCTGAAACATTGACAAGCGCAACTGCGGTCGATGGTTTTGCCGCAGCGTGGGGTAATTCAAGATCTAATGGCCGAGATGCGCCCCTTTCCAGCCGTTCAGCAAGCCCTGCGATTTCCTCATTGTATGATTCCTTCTGAATATATCCACCTGAACTCAATGTTTTTTGCATCTCTGTCTTAAGATTGCCTATTTCTTGATGAATGCTCTCCCACTTCTGTCTTTCTTCATTAACAATTCGTATGAGCTGTTCTATTTTATCCATAAATTTGTCTAGTTCGCCAAAAGGAATTTTCGCCTCGCCAGGAGGCTTTTGTGTAATCCTCTCTGCAAAGAGTGCAATTCGTTCATCAGGCGGCCGTCCGGTTTCTATCCCTTCTGCCCCTAGCCTAGGGGCGCCTTCTATCCTCAGTTTCTGAAACTCCGCAGTCAACTCCACAACCAGCGTTTTCTTATCGATCTCAAAAGAAAATCGTTCATCGGTCATCCCTTTGACTGCCTTCCAGGATTTCTGTAAGAACTTTAAGGCAGAAGGGGTCAGTTTGCTTTCATCCAAGATAAGATAATGTAGTACTTTTTGGATCAAAATGATTATCTTTTCTAATTCCTCACCCATCTGAGAAAGTCTTCTCAGGTCTTGAAGTCGAGTTATCGCGTTGTTAATATGCTTGGAACTGATATCCCATTCCAAGGTCAACAATTGAGCTTCTACTTCCTCGAGCTTTTCTTTAAGTTCTCGCGGAACCAGTCCCCTCGTTTGCGTCTGGGCGGTCGGAGGAGAAAGAGATGAAGGTTTATTTGCTATCGTAGCTTCTTGAACGGGGATAGGAGTCTTTCTTGGCAGGGGGGGGGCAACGTTATCAGCTGTCGTACTTTCCTGAACAGGAGTAAGAGTTTTAGGGGGCGAAGAGATGGGGTTTGCGTGAGCTTTTTTTTCTACGAGGAGGGTATCTACAGCCGAATCGATCTCTCTTTCGAGATCGGATACCTCCCCTCCACCATCTTTTCTGTCCATTACATTTTCCCTTTTGACAAGACTTTCCTACTCACATCCCTGACGGTCAATTTGCTTATCTCTCTCAGGGTCTCGAAGACACCTTCGCCTTTGAGTGCACTGCCGGTAAAGAAAGGCGCATTGAGATGGGCGTTGAGGTCTCTCTGTATCTCTTCGAGGGTTAATATGGGTATATTGCTTCCCTCTAAGTCTCTCTTGTTATACTGCATCACCAAGGGTATCTTCGTGATATCCAGCCCCTTTTCTTTAAGATTAATGGCCATGTTCTCCAAACTCTCGATGTTTTTTTCCCTCTGCACGCGCATTGAATCGGCCACAAAGACAATCCCATCGGCTCCTCTCAAAACCAGTTTTCGCGTAGCATCGTAGTGCACCTGACCCGGTACTGTATAAAGTTGTACCCTGATCTTGTAGTCCCTAATTTTTCCTAAATCCAGTGATAAAAAATCGAAAAAAAGTGTTCTGTCTCCCTTGGTATCAATAGAAACCAACTGTCCCCTGATATGATCGTTGGTGCTATCATAGATATACCGCAAATTTGTGGTCTTCCCCCCCAAGCCAGGGCCGTAATAGATAATCTTACATTGTATTTCACCAGAGCTAAAATTTATAAAGGCCATAGGATACGAGCTACTCCCCTTTGTTTCTCTCCATAATTTCTGCAAAAATTTCACGCAATTCATGCACAACTTTTTCTGTCCTCAATCTTACCAGTCCCAAGGTGGTACGATCGTCAAACAAGGTCACCATAATGAATTCAGTACCGATCTTAGAAAAATGGACGTTTTCATTCTTCCCTTTATGGAAGAGGAGGGCAAATTCATCTTCTCCTAAGAGTCTCGCAATCTCAGAGGTGGCACCGAAATTGGCCGCGGTAAGCGCGGAAAGGGCAATAACATCTAAGGTTGAAGGATCACCGCTGGAGGATATAAGCTGTCCTGATCTATCGATGAGCAAGGCACAATGTGCCCCTGAACTGCTCAACATCTTGTCCAATGATCGCTCAATCCGCCCAATATCTTGATCGGAAATTATGATATTCATCTCTGCCCCTGTTTGTTCGATCTAGTGACTTGTATCGTTTCCATCCACATACTTCTCCAATACTTATAGCATGTTAGACATAATATGTAAAGTGATAATGTTCAAAAATAAACCAGTGGACGAAAACTAAGAACCGAGGAGCTCAGGTATGGCCGACTTTAAACCAAGGTCATCTATCTTTTCTCCAAACTTCGTAATGGTAGGTTGCAGGGCGGCCCTCATCTGCCTATAGAGGTCGTCTTTGGAGATCTCTCCGGCCATCTTTCCCAAGGTCTCCTCAAGGCAATCTCTAATACCCCGGATAAATACCTCCGCCGTAACCTTTCCGCTAAATTTTATCACTCCATTTTTATACTCAAATTCGGCTGCAAAGGGATCAAGAAAAGGATACTCATCCGATTTTTCCACTTGGGCCCTATTGAAATTATCACGGAATGATCCTTTGCGTTTATTCATGCCGTCAGTAACGGATTCTATAGTACCGATCACCTCTTGCAAAACCTCGAGAACCCCCTGCAGGTCTGAAGACTGTGTGATTCCCACCCGTTCTGATCCGCCGCTTTCCAAGCCAGCACGATAAACATTGAAGGTCCCCCCTTTCTTTTGTACGTCATCTAGTATGGTATTTAACAGATCTTTACCGTATACCCCGCCAGATTTCTCATCCGACATCACCGCCTCTACAATCTCTCCCTCCTGGAAAACAATAATTCCTCCCCCTTTGTTATCGTTTAACGTGATGTCGATGTAGCCGGAATGATTCTCTTTGTTTAACTTCTCAATCAATTTATCCAGGCTCGTGAACTCTGTTGATAAGTCTTTATAGGTTGCTTCCTTCAAGGATGTGCTGGCTAAAATTGTCACCATCTCTGGAGCCAACCTATAGACATTTATCCTTCCATCCTTTTGTTTAGACATGCGGATAATGCTCTCCACCGCCTCTTCACCACCTCTTCGCTTGCCCTTAGCTTCCTCCAAGGCGTTGACGATCTCCCCAGCTTCCAAAAAAAGAATCCCTTCATAATCCCAAAATGATACCTGTACATAACCGGTGAAATTATCCTCTTTTAAAGTTTGGAGAAAGCTGTTGAGATCCACAAAGGCGGTTCTCAGGTTTTCGTGAACTATATCTCCTTTTGGCAAAATCATCTCTAAACCCCCTTTTTTTCAGGAATTCAGGCCTTGGTCAATCTCCTTTCCAAGATATTTCGTGCAACTGAAAAAAACTCATCAGCTGTGGTCCTCCCTCGCAACATGACCATGAGGAAAAGATTATTGTATCTCATAACGGTTGTTTGATCATTTTTGTGCCCAAGGTTTATCCTCAATGGTGAAGAGTTTCCAAAATATTTCTCCAACCTCGACGCTATGGTAAACATGAGCGACGGCATCGAGGTTTCACTATCAGTAAAGGGTTGATCATCAATTGACAGCATGTTTCCTTTTATATCCACCCAGATGCCCTTTTGAAAGCCCTCAATATTACTTAATATTCTCAACAATCGCTCCAGCGATTCTTTGATTGCCGCTTCCTTGTCAAGATCCTCAAAGGCCTGCTCGACCTCATGCAAGACCGTGCTATCTCTTTCTTCAGCTGCCTTTGCTTCATCTTTTCTTCGCATACCCTCAAGCAGAAGGTGTTCCCAGCGATCCGCTATGGTCTCTTTGGGAGGCGATATCCCCATCTGCGAGTTAAACCTTCCTTCGTGCCAATCAAGAATGGTATAGAGCGCCTCTTTCCCCTCTATATCGCCCATCTCGGCATGAGCGATCTCGCCGTTCTGAAAGTAGATTAAACCCTCTTCATCGCCCTTCGTAACAGTAAGTGACATGGTAAATCTACCGAGACATGCCATCTGGATGATATCAACGAGCTGGAGATCCACGACTTGGCCTACGAAGCCCCCTCGCTTCTCTTCCAGCGCTTTCAAGATGATGGTTCTTACGTCGGATATCTCGAAAGGTTTCTCTAAATAAAAATAAGAGCCTCGTCTGGTAGCCTCCTTATGCACCTCAGGGGATCCATAGGCGGTCATAATGATCACTTTCGTCGATGGGTACTTTTCTCGTATCCTCGACAGTAGATCAAGACCATTGATATCCGGCATCCTGATATCTGTTACCACCACGTCGACAGGACCTTTTTCTAAGATCTGCAGGGCATCTGTACCCGTGTTGGCAATAATAATCTCATACTGACCAGTATCCTTAGCAAGGGTCTTAGTCATGCTCCACGTCAAGGTCTCTTCGTCATCCACCACAAGTACCTTGCGTGCCGTTTTTGCTGCCATCGCTTATCTCCCGCTGGTCATGTCTTTCGCTTAATTTAATATATCTTTGTCTATTATACCTTACCCTCTTGGACCTTACTTGTCAAATAAAATATAGTGCTAAGAAACAATTTGCTTGCCAAAATATAGGAGGTGCCACTGATGTTCACAGTGGTTATTTTTCAAAATTTTTAATAATATCAAGATATTATCTAATGAGAGAGTGGTGGTTGTCAAGGCTGCATAACCAAGGGCAATGTGTAACACCCCGTTTTGAAGCTGTTTTCTTGTTTCACATACAATCTTTTAAATGACAAACGCCGTTATGGCAATAAATACAATAGTCGTTCATACCGGCGGCCCATCCCTCGGACCCTGCTACCCCCTGAGGGCACTCAAGGTCGTCTTTTGAAAGGCAATCCGTTGCGTGTCATCGGCGATCTCTCTACTTACCTTCTCTACTAAGATCGACACCCTTTCCGCGGGGAAGCTGCTTCTCTCCTCCCCCATATCCTTAATCTCTTCATCCAATATAACAGGAGCTACGGGTCCTATGATCACCGCCAACTCTTTCTCCACAAGTTCGAAAAATCCACCATCTACAACCTTTTTAGCCTTTCGTTGCGGCGCCGTTGCTACCTCTATCAGTCCTGACGAAAAGAGGCTATAGAGGTTCCGTGCCGTTTCGTATTCAGCCATTTTGAACTCGTTTGAAATATCGGCTACCGTCTTTTTACCGTCGATCTGCGATAAAACAGACCACGAATCATGTTTGAGATTTACCTCATCAGGGGCCCGTTTGGACGATAATTTGAATACGATGTCTTGAGAGGGAATGATCTCTTTGATCTGTTGCCATTCCTCAAGTTGCTTGATCTTTTCTTCGAGCAAGGCGAGGGTGTTCTTTTCAATGGTTTTTTCCTCGCTCGTAACATTGGGGGTAAAGTTAAAGGTACCATCCGACCAGGTAAGCATGACAAAGACTGCTTCCTCTCCTACCCCATCTTTGCAGATGGCGTGGACAAGGGTACCTTTGATAACATAGATCTCGCCTTTCTCTTTGCCCCGCTGGAGGTTCAATACCCCTGTTTTCCCCTCAGACGTCAACAACCTCACAATATCGATAACCTTGAACTGTGCAAGACTGCCTGAGAATGCCTCTGGCATGTGTCCCTCCTCCTATGCGGTGATTTTCAACTTTTTAAACAACTCCTGCAGCGCCGATTCCTTTTGCGCCTCAACCAGGAGATCCGCTTGAGCAGGTAACTTGCGGAGAGATTTCTGAATCTCCTTGTCACCCTTTGCCTCATTACTGAGCACATTTAACGTAAGTTTAATCAAGGTCGTATCGGTACTTTCATCGCAAATGACGAGGATGAAAAAATTCTGTGATATCTGAACGATAAGGTGCCTATCTTCATATATTAACTCGATAAAATCGACCTCCTGCCTTATCCGTTCAAAGATTGCTGAGCACAGAGCTACCTCCCTGCCAAACTGTTCGATCCTGGCATCTTTGTATTGAAGCTGAGGTACCAACAATTGCCCTCCCTTACTATAGATAAAGGCATCTGTTACCCCAGCGATGCTATTAAGTTGTGTCAAATCGATACTCATACCTATTTTATATAGCAATTTATATACCAAACTTGATATCTTGCTAACTTGCTGAATTTAAAAGGAAAAAATTGTACTCAATAAAAGGGCGCATACAGGAGGTGACGCTTTTTCACCCATCTTCGATAAAAAATGGTCAATTATCGACCGCTATATTTAATCTAACCTTATTTTTATAACTCCAAACGATCAGTTTCTCGGAACATTTACTCATGCGCAGGAAATTAGGTTTCCCTTGACAAGACGACCATTTTTTTGGATATAATATAATCACCGCAGGAGAGGATGATGGTCGGTGATAAGGACAGGATCTTCGAGCTCGCCCAAAAGATCACGCAAACAAAGGGTCTGAAAAAGACCATCAAGGAATATCAACGGATCTTAGACAAAGACCCGAGTGACGTCAAGACGAGGATCAAGCTCGGCGATCTCTATTTGCGTCGTGGAGCCCTCGATAAGGCAGTTAAAGAGTACTTCAAAATAGGCGAACACTATATTGGCGAGGAGCTGGATCTCAAGGCCATCGCCATGTTCAAAAAGATACTCGTCTTAGACCCGGGGATGATAGATTCGTATTATAAACTCGCCGACCTCTACTATCGGCGTGGGCTCTTCGGTGAAGCCAAGCTTCAGTATCACAAGGTCCTGGAGGTCGATCCCAAAGACAAGAAGGCGCGTGACGGCCTCAAGATGATCGAAACCAAGGAGACCAAGGTCAAGGTCCCTGAAAAGAAGATCGTCGAAGAGAGCTCGAGGGAAAAGGACCCAGTTTGGAACGCCATCTTGCAGGAGTTGCAACGGCAACTATCCGCCCAATTGAAGCAAGATGACTTCCAAACCCACTACCATTTGGGAATCGCTTTTAAGGAAATGGGCCTCCAGCAAAAAGCCATAGAAGAATTTAAGATCGCGATCGCCGACCCTGACCAGGAGTTTTACTGCTATCTTATGCTCGGGATCTGCTATCGCGAAATGGGTAACTATAGTGAAGCCATAGAAAATTTAAAAAAAGGACTGAAAATAAAGCCTCTCGTCACGAAACAGTATGAAGACATCTATTATCAATTAGGGCAGACATGCGAAGAGGCCGGACAGTTAAAAGACGCCCTTGAGGCCTTTAACAAGGTTCTCGAACTCAAGGGAGGAAAGGCCTCGGGAGAGCTTGAATCGAAGATACAAGCATTGAAGGAACAGGTGCGTGGCGGCTGACAGCCCTGCAACCCCTCACTGTAGTAGCAGATAAGGCTTCCACAATGAAAAATCTGGACAAGAAAAATTGGATTATATTGGAGATTGTGAGGGATTATTTCTATTCGCACATCCGCTTCCAGTCAATTTATGAAAAATACCGGACACAAACCTTAAGCTTTGATGACATAGAAGAGTTTGCCACGGATAAAGACCCCACCCTGCCTCTGTTCAATTTGAAAGAATCATGCCATATGCTCTTTCGCTATCAGGGGGAAGAGCAATCCAGCGATGAGGAAAAATTGTTGGACCTTGCGATCGGCTCTATCTTCCATGAGGCCATGAAGCTCCGTGAAAACCTCTATCAGCTGAAGGTATACAAACCCCGTTACCTACAGATCCAAAATAGTCGGCAGGCATCTGATTATGAACGGACCCTGCTCCATGAGTTTATGAAGATCGGGGCGAAGACCGAGAAGCGGTTGGCGGAGAGCATGCTGGAGATAAAACGCCTCTTTCAAGACACCCTGGAACAGCTTGCCCACCTGCTGCCCCGTTATAAAGATAACCCCGTGCTGATAAAATTTTTGTTGCGTAACAAGGAGCTCATGCAACAGGCCTTCGGCAGGAGGAGGGGGTTGCAGATAATCGCCGATATGTTCCCAGGTGGGCTCGGAGAGGCTTATGATGTCGAGGGGAAGAGCTACCTGGCAAGCGAGCACTACGATCTGGCAGCCGAATTTTTCAGCCAGGCCCAGAAATACAGGACCTCTGATCAAGGGCTGAAGGGCCTCTACCTCTATGCCCGTGGTATGGATGGCTATTACAAGAACAGATATCAAGATACCTTGCGATCCTTTTACAAACTTATCCCCTTGGTCAGGGTATTGGGAGATGGCAAGGGCTATTTGGAAAAGGCCGAAGAGGTATGCAGGAAGATCAGCCGCGAATACTTGGAAGACAAAAAGAAAAAACTGGGCAACGTTGCCTTGCGACTCGCCGATAAGATGAGGAGTTTATCAACAGAGGTATAAAATCATCTATTGCAATAAGTTATGCGATAGACCTCACAAAATAGGTGAAGCTACAGCGGTACACAGCAGTGCCCTTTTCCCCTGCGAACTTCCCCATACCTGTATCTTTCCTAAAGATGTCTTAGAAACTCCTTCTCTCGGTACTCATCGACAACGGCAGGATCTGTACGCAAAGCCGCGAGTTCCTGTTCCAATGCTTGTAGCAGGGCTGTCTTGTCACCGGGCATCCGGCCATTTAAAGGGAGGTAGTTGGAGATGTGATCGCTCAGAAACTCGGAGGTGACCTCGAGGCCCGCGATGATCCTTTTCTCCTCTTCCAGGATCAGATCAGGCGGAGACACGACAAATTCTCCCCTTTGCTTCATGTCATAGAGAGGTGACCCTGGTTGGGGCACGAGGTTTCGCACCCTGATAAAATGCGGATCGATCTTGTTAAGCACCCGCGCCGTGCCGTCGGCGTGCTCCTGCCATCGCTGGCTACTGCCGATCCCAAGCAGGATATAGAGGGAAAGCTCAAACCCCGCCTCCTTAGCCTTGAGACCTGCCTCTATCTGCTCCTCCGGGGTAGCGCCCTTTTGGATCAATGCCAGGGTCTCTGCATCACCGGTTTCCAACCCGACATGCAGCCGGGTCAACCCTGCCTTGCGCAACTCTTTTAGATCATCCAGATTCTTCTTCGCGATGGTCTTGGCGCGGGCATAGCTGGTCACGCGCTCGAGATGGGGAAAAGAAGTATACAGTGAGCGCAATACCTCGCAGAGCAGCTCGGTCTTGGCCACGAGGCTGTTGGAATCCCCGATAAAGGCAGTGCGGGCCGAGCCGCCATAGAGCTGGGCAGCGTGCTCGATATCCTCCTTGATCTCCTCGATGGGTCGGCGCTCAAAGGGGATATCCTTATACATGGAGCAGAAGAGGCATTTATTCCACGGACACCCCCTCGTGACACGTAGCAGGAGGCTGTAGGCTTCGCTCGGCGGCCTGTAAGGAGGGAAATCATACCCTCTGTCTTTTAATCGCAATCTCCCGATTACCATGTACGCTTAAACCCTCCGATTAAATATAGTACCTTCACCGTCCCAGCGCAATAATAAGGATACTGACAAATAGGGGAAAAAGGCAGGGGAAGAGTCTAAAACCGAAGGTGACCCTTTGGTCATTCATAGGTAATGTTTCACCGCACGAGCTGGTTCATCTCGAAGATGGGCAGGAGGATGGAGATGACGATGAATCCGACCACGAGCCCCATGGCCAGGATGATGACAGGCTCCAGGATGGAGGTGAGGGCTGTGACCTTGGTCTCCACCTCGGCCTCGTAGGCATCCGCCACCTTAACAAGCATCTGCTCCAGGTTGCCGCTCGCCTCGCCGGTGGCGATCATGTGGGTGACGATGGCGGGAAAGAGCCCGCTTGCTTTCAAAGCAGGCGCAATACCCTCCCCTTCTCGCACCGCCAGCTTTGTCTCCTCGATGGCTTGGGCCAGGAGCTGATTGTTTACCACCGTCTTGACGATATCCAGGGAATTCAGAATCGGGAGTCCGCCTTGCAGTAGGGTCGAGAGGGTCCTGGCAAAGCGCGCTACCGCCCCCTGCAGGATGATCTTTCCGAACAAAGGAAGACGCAGCTTTATCTGGTCCCATTGCAAGGCACCCTTCGGGGTCTGGAGAAAGCGCCTGGCGCCCACGGCAAGGAGGATGAAGATTGTGATAAGCCCCCACCAAAATTTTCTAAAGATCGCACTCACTCCCAGCAGGATCCTCGTGGGGAGAGGTAGGGTCTGTCCCATCTCGGCAAATACCTGGCTCACCGTGGGGATGACAAAGGTAAGCAGGAACCCCATGATCACAGTACCAATGATCACCATAAAAATCGGATAGGCCAAGGCTGCACGGATGCGGTTTCTGAGCCGGGTCTGGTTCTCGGTAAAGTCGGCCAGGCGCAGGAGAACCCCCTCGAGCGCCCCACTCTCCTCCCCTGCCCGGATCATATTGACATAGAGATCGGTGAAGACCTTGCGGTGGGGCTCCAGGGCATCGGCAAAGGATCTGCCCTCCTTGATCTCCTCCCTGACCTGGGCCACGACTTTTTTCAAGGCGTGGTTGTCCGTCTGCTCGATGATGGCATCGAGGGCGGATACGAGAGGAGTGCCGGCCTCCAAGAGGGTCGCGAGCTGCCGGGTAATGATGGAGACATCCTGGGGGCGTATCCGTTGGAAAAATTTGGTCAGGGGATCTTCGGCCTTTTGGGGCATCTGGATCTCCTCCCTGATGTCGACCGGGAAGATCTCCATGGCCCTCAGTTTGGTTCGCGCTACGCGGGGGGTGGGGGCGTCGATAATACCCTTCACCTTCTTTCCCGCAGCGCTCAGACCGTTGTATTCGTAGACGGGCATGCTACAGCTGGGTAACCCGCAGGACCTCTTCGATGGCCGTAGTCCCTTCCAGGACCTTGCGGATGCCGTCATCGCGCAGGGTCTGCATTCCCTTTTTGATCGCCTCGCACTTGATGGTGACAGAATCGGAGGTCTTGAGCACCAGGCCTCTGATGGCGTCGTCCACCAGGAGGATCTCGTAGATGCCGGTGCGTCCGTGGTAGCCGGTGTTGAGGCATTGAGGGCAACCCTTGCCTCGGTAAAAGGTCTTTTTGCTTGTGCGCGAAGGAGTAAGTTGCAACTCTTCCAGGACGGCCTGACCCGGCTTATAGGGCTCCTTGCACGAGGGGCAGATCACCCGCACCAGACGCTGGGCAATGATCGCCACCACCGAAGAAACCACCAGGAACGGCTCGATCCCCATATCGATGAGGCGGGTAATGGCACCGGGTGCATCGTTGGTGTGTAGAGTGCTGAAGACCAGGTGTCCGGTCAGGGCTGCATGGATGGCGATCTCAGCTGTCTCCAGATCCCTGATCTCCCCCACCAGGATGACGTCGGGGTCCTGACGCACGATGGAGCGCAACCCCGTGGCAAAGGTGAGGCCGATTTTGGGGCTGACCTGGATCTGACCGATGCCCTGGAGCTGGTACTCGACCGGGTCCTCGATGGTGATGATGTTCTTGTCCGGGGAGTTTATCTTGTCCAGGGCGCCATAGAGGGTGGTGGTCTTGCCGCTGCCGGTCGGGCCGGTGACCAGGATAATCCCATTGGCGCCGTGGATCAGATGGTTCACGACCTCGAGCTTATCCCGCGAAAGCCCGATATCCTCCAGGCCGTAGAAGATACTCCGCTTGTCCAGGAGCCGCAGGACTATGCGCTCGCCGAAGGTCGTGGGTATGACGGAGACACGGATGTCCACATCCTTGTCCGCGATCTTGATCATGATCCTGCCGTCCTGCGGCAGGCGCTTTTCTGCGATATCGAGCTTGGCCATGATCTTCACCCGGGAGGTGATGGCGGAGTGAAACCTCCGGGGTAAGTTGTGCATGTTATAGAGGACACCGTCGATGCGATACCTGACGTTTACGTCCTTTTGGTAGGGCTCGATGTGGATATCGCTGGCCCGCGCCCTGATGGCTTGGGAGACAAAAAGATTGACGAGCTTGATCACCGGCGCCTCGCTGGCATCGTCCAGGAGATCCTCCACCACTTCCAGCTCGTGTAGGAGCTTATCCTCTTCCTCCTCTTCGGCTGCCAGCCCCTGGACTACCTCCTGAGGGTTGTCGGTCTCTTGGTCGTAGAGGATGTTGATGGCGCGCATAATCTCATGCTCGGGTGCAGCCACGAGGCTCACCTTTTGCTTCAGCATGAAGCGAAGCTCATCCAGGGTCTGCAAATCAAGGGGATGGGCTGTTGCGATGACGATGGCGTCACCTTTCATCTGGATGGGGACAAACTTATACCGCTTGGCCACGCCGATCGGTATCCGCGTGACCAGGGAGGATTCCACCTTGTCGGGCTTCAAGGCCTCGTGATAGGGTATGCCCAGCCTGGCGCTGACCTCTTTGAGGTCTACCACTTCGACCTGGGGGATTTCTTCTTCTTTCAGCTCTTGCTGTTCGTCCATGGAACTTCACATATAAAAAAGGGGTTCAGGATTCTATCCCGCACCGCAATATAGATTTACGGCAACGAGATGCCGTTGATGGCAGGGTTCGAGTGGCCAAGTGAAAGGCCGACAACCCATGTTACTATGAATCCTTACAGACATGTATTCATTCACTTGAATCCTAGACCCCTGGGACCCTTGAACCCTCCCGCTTTGCGGGATCCCGTTTTCCATAAAATCTAAATTGCGGAGCGGGATTTCATCATTGAATCTTTTCTTAATCGCCGCCCTCAAACAGTGGGAAGGTCCTTTGCTTTTCGAGGCGGTGCTCTTCGATCTTTTCTTCTCTGCGCTCCTGCTCCTCCTCGGTGATCTTCTTGAGGTCCGCGGCAGAGGTGATGATGCGCGGGGTGATGAAGATCAGGAGGTTGGTCTTGTTCTTGTTCTGACTCCTGGATTTAAAGAGCCACCCCAGCAAAGGGATATCTCCCAGCAGGGGAACCTTGCTAAGTTTGCCTGTCCTGTCATCCCTGATCAGGCCGGCAATAACAACTGTTGATCCATCCTCGACCACGACCGCGGTAGTGGCCTGGCGCTTGGTGGTGATCGGCGCCCCCTCCAGTCCCTCCGCATTGTCTACAAAGCTCTTGATCTCGGCAAAGATGTCAAGACGCAAAAGCTTCCCCTTGCTGATGTGTGGGGTTAGCTTCAAGGTGATGCCCACATCCTTGTAATCCCATGTCTGCAGCGTTGACCCCCCCTCGGATAACTGAGAGGACTTGAGAAAGGGGCGCTCCTCACCCACGATGATCTGCGCCTCTTGATTATCGGTAGTCAGCAGTTTGGGAGCAGAGAGGACGTTGACATCTGCGTCCCCAGCGAACATCTGCATCAGACCTCTGATGTCGGGGACATCGGTGCTACCCACAAACCCCTTGGACACCCCGAGGAGAAAGCCGTTTACTGCCAAATCTTTTGCAATTTCGGGAAAACTCGTATGACCAGTTAAGTCCGTCCCCCCGAATGGTCTAAATGACCCTTCTTTTGGCTGTGCTGTCCAGTTCCATTCAATCCCGATCTGCGTCACTTTTTCCAGTGTCACCTCGGCGAGGAGGGCCTCCACATAGACCTGGGCTCTGACGATATCGAGCTTTTGGATCACCTCCTCGAGCACGGCATAGTCCTGCGGTGAGGCCGTGATAATGAGGGCGTTGGTGGTCTTGTCGGCGAGGATAGAAATATTCTCACCCAAGGGGGCGAGCTTCGCCGTAGCAGCCTGTGTACCGGCCTTGCTACCCCCCCCCCCGGCCGCCGTGGCCACCCCGCTCAGGATCTTGGCCAGGTCCTCGGCCACGGCATTCTGCAGGTAATAGACATGGATATTCCCCTTGCCGCGGGGGACCTCCTGATCCAATTTCGCAATGATCCCCTTGAGCATCTCGATGCTCTGGGCGCTTGCTAAGATAATGAGTGCGTTGGTCCGTTCATCAGGGATGATCTTAAACCCCTCGCGACCGCCGATATCCACCTCTTCACCCTTTGGCCGCGGGGCTGCGGCCCCCGTGGTGGTCTTAGACTCCAAGAGGGTCTTGAGCTCCCGGGCCACTGCCTCGGCCGCCGCGTACTGCAAGGGGATCACGGCAAGCTCGAACGCGTACCCCGGAATATCCACCTCCTTGAGGATCTTCAACAAGCGGTTGATATTGGACAAGGCATCGGTCACGATGAGGGTATTGGTAGGCTGGTAGGCAACCAGGAGACTCTCCTTAGAGACCAGGGGGGTAAAGAGGGTCTTCACATCAGTGACATTGGCATATTGTATGGGGATGATCTGGGTGATCATGGTATCGGCAGAGGGAAGAATTTCCGTCCCCACCTTGGTGGTGATACTCTTGCCCCTGGCCTCGGTAGCAGGGAGCACCTTGATCACCTTGCCCGACGGCACCGTCGTATAACCATGCACCTCCAAGATCGACTCAAAGACCTTGTATGCCTCCGGCACCGAGATCTTGGTGGGGGAGATAACGGTTATCTTTCCTTTAACCCGCTCGTCCACGATAAAGTTCTTGCCCGTCAGCTCTCCGATAAATTTGACCAGGGTGCCGATCTCGACATCGCGGAAGTCCATGGTCACCTGTCTCCCTTGCTCTTCAAAGCCCTTTTCCGCCAGCTTGGCAGCATGCGCGCTGCCCCCTGCAAGGGTGATCGAGGCCACAGAGACCATGACGATAGAGAGTTTCCTCAAGATCATTGAGCAGTACCCCCTGGCGCGCTACCCTGCGTCCCTTGCTCATTCTGCGCTCCTTCTTGTTGCGGTTGTTGCGGTACCTCTTGTTTCTGAATTTCTTCTTGTCGCGGAATCACTTGTTGTGGGGGACGCGATTGAGTTGGAATGTCCTCTTTTTTCTTTTGGAGGCCCATGTGTGGGGCCTTCTCCTGCGTTTGCGTCCCTGCTTTCGAGGTTTCCTCTTTCTTTAAAGAGCCTTCTTTCAGCGGGACACTATCTTGATTTTGAACTCTCTCTGGTTTTTGCGTCCCCTCTGCCTTTGTAGCGCCCTCTTTTTTGGTAGGGGAACCCCCTACCAATTCCTGAAAGACCGCATCAGACCGAAGTCTATCAAAATCCTTATCAGTCTTGACCCATTGTTTGACGCGTTCATCCCTCTTCAGGGCCCTTTTGAGGTAGATGAGTGCATCTACCTCGACACCCTTGCGGCTGTAGAGGCAAGCGAGGTTATAGTACGGGAGGACAAAGGCAGGATCGATCCGCATGGCTTCCTTGAACTCCCTCTCAGCCATTTCATACTTCTCCTGCTTCAGGCGGACAACGCCGAGGTTGTTGTGGGCCTTGGCAGACGAGGGGTTCTCCTTTGCGACCTTCTGAAAGAGCTCCTCCGCCTTCTGGTACTTCCCCTTCTGGGCATAGAGGGTGGCAATCTCCAGATATTCGTCTGACTCGGACTCCTCTTTTTTCTTAGGGGGGAGAGAGGAGCTTATAGCAGGAGGGCTTTCACCCTCGCCAGGAAAAGGGGAGACAGATGGAGGCGACATCGGGGGTGACATTCCAGGGGCGCCGGGTACGGAGAGGTCCGTCCTTGTACGCGGGTATGTCAATGCCCGCGGTACCGCAGGTGGCATACCCGGGGTATCGGGTGTGGAGACGTGTGGTTTGGCAACAGGATAGGCCGATGGCGGCACCGAAGGGGATATTCCAGAGCCGGAGCCGAAGCCTGAGGTGGCCCTTTGGCCAGTAGCCCCTTGGCCAGTGATTCTTTGGTCAGGGCTGGTCTGTGGTCGTTGCATCTGCTCAGCCATCATCGGCGGTGTCGATGGGGGGAGTGGATTGGTCCTCTGGGGCCGCACTACCTTGAACACTGGCCGGGAGGGGTAGCGAGCCGAAGATCTCTTAGTGGTTGGTGCCCCAATAAGGGGAAGACGTCCTTTGAGCTCGGCCAACCAGGAGGGTTTGACGGTAAAGAGCGCAAAAAAGGCTATTACGCAGATGCTTGCTGCGACCATGAGCCTGAGGATGAGCTTCTTCCCCCGGCGCCGCGGTGCACCACCCCCCATGTGGGAAAGACCCCTCTCAGGGGAATGAGATGCTGGGGGGATTTCATGCTTCATCTTTGCAGCCTTTTGTCCGTCACTTTACTCTCCCGCGGCATCTCAGGGGGCTTCTCCAGGCGGCGGGGTTATTGGTACGGGCAGCGGCGTTCTCACCGGCCTTCTGATGATCGTCCTCGGCCTCGGTATGGGCCCGGTGGGACCAGTTGGGGTCTTCTCCTGCTCGTCGAGCACCTCCACGACCTCTTCATAACCATTCCTGTCTACGATCATCTTATTGCGCGATATCTTTATGATCCTAAAGCCTTGTACGACGTCATTTTCATGAAAGAGCTCTTCCTTTTTAGTGGCAGCATCCTCGACGATGGCAAAGGAGACCCCGGGGGTTACCACCACCGTGCCCTTGAGCTTAAAAGGGACGCTGGCAGCTGAAGGAGCACCCTTGCCCGGCTCTGCGGCCCTCTCCTCGAGGCTCGATGCGGCAGAGGCGAAAAGATTTCTATCGGCAATGAGGGCATAATAGTCGAGCGTTGGTTTGGGTTGGGACGTATCCTCCGTTAGTTTCTTGCTGCTGGAGATAGCGGGCGGAGTATAGCTGAGGGATTGGTAAACGGTGTGAGCAGCCGACGCACCGACAAAGATGATGCCTGCGGCGAGAGGGAGCATCACCACCAAGGGATATTTTTTTATGATGAGTTTCAGGACCCTCATTAAACCCTCACCCGCTATAAAAAATATCCTCCACCAAAAGGGCCCTTGTGGCCCGCGATGACCTTAAGACGCTTTCCCGTAAGTAGTTGTTGCGGATTCGCAACAACATACCAGAAAAGCCGTCATTAGTCAATCTAATCGCGTCTTGAACATTCTTCGTTATTATCCACCACCTGCAACGCTGAAGGTCAGGATTTCCAGGGTTACATCGAGGCGGCCGGCAGCGCGGGCCGTCGGTTTGAGCTTGAGACGCTTGATCAGAAAAGGCAACGAGGCATTCTCGACCTCGTAGAGATAGGCTACCACCTCCGGCAAGCCCGCTCCCCTAAAGCTCAGCTGCACAGGGGTGATGGCATAGCGGGGGGTAGGAATGGATGGCAAAGGCTTCATCTGTTCCAATTGTTCCCTCAACCCCGACTTTTGCGCCAATTGCTCCAATTGAGTAAGCGGGGAGACGCTTGGACCCGCGGCAGAGATGCGCCGAACAATCTCATCCTCGGCAGCCTTTAATTGTCGATATTCATCCCTCACGACGACGAGTTCTTGCAATTCCCGCTCTTTTTGGGAGATCAGGCGGCTCAAGAGCTTGGACCTCTCGTGCACAGGGGAGATCACCAAGAAGTAGACCAACAGACAGCCGACGAAGAACGCTGCTCCGCCCACGATGAGCTTCTCGCGCTGCGAGAGGTTCTTTATCTTTTCTAGTATTTGCTTGGTATCTATCATTTTGTCTCCAGGGCAAGGACCATCTGAAAGATTACCCCTTGTTCTCCGCGCCGGCCGAGCTCTACATTGCCTACCTTTATATCATGAAAGAGCTGCGAGCCGGCGAATGCCCCCTTCACCTCATCCACCGAGGCAAAGGAGGGGACCATGCCCCTCAGGGTTACCCGCTCCCCCTCGATATCCAATTCCACGATCTTCGCCCCCTGGGGGAGCCGTTGGGCGATCTCACGGATGATATCCAAGGAGGTGCCTCCATTGTTGGATGTGCGCTTCACCCCCCGCTCGACCATGCCCTTGACCAACGCCTGTGCCTGCTGGAGTTCGTTCACCGCGCCGTGCCCCTCGGGAAAGGTCTCTTGGAATACCC
>Ga0214473_10000976_pt1 | contig 38929 bp, 38 predicted proteins | sample RVTome_7_FD_203509 | JGI IMG/M metagenome (GOLD analysis project Ga0214473, IMG submission 203509) | Soil microbial communities from uranium-contaminated site in the Upper Colorado River Basin, Wyoming, United States - RVT98D197 | ecosystem: Environmental > Terrestrial > Soil > Contaminated >...
TCGGACGACGGTCTTTTTGTGAGGCCTGACCCGGCCGGTCTCAATGCGACTGACGGTGGCCGCGTCCACTCCGCCCAGATAGCCCAGAGCCTCGAGCGTCAGCCCCCTTGATTTACGTAGCTCCCTCAAAGTCATGAACCCTCCCTTCCTCCTGATCCTGCATGCAATAATAGCTGAGTATGCGAATAATGCAAGGTGAGCTTTGCAAAACCAAGGCGGGCGCCCTGGCCGTCGGGCTGGACATCGCAGCGCCTTTCCGCCAAAGAAAAAGGCCCGAAAGGGCCTAAATGCGCCAAGCTAGTTCAGACCGCTGGCGCCTCTCCATACCTTACGGCAGGATATAGCATTCAGACAGCATCTTACAACAACTTTGAAAGCTTGTCAAATATGACCTTGCGCTCCAGGATAGCTAACCGCGCGCAATATGTCGGATGGGCGCTTGCATTCCATCCCTTGCGGCCTGATAATAGGGTCAGAAGGTCTGCACGGATTCCAGTGGAGAGGGCGGGATATGACAGACGGAAGCGACAAAGAGCAGCTGAAGAGAAGGGCTACACCGAAGAGGCGGAAACTCGAGCCGAGGCAGGGAAGCGAGTTCCCTGCAACTCTTGTTGCCGCCAAGGTAGTTTCCCTCCGAACCCTGCGGGGCCTGACCCAAGATCGAGTAGCCGACCTGATGGGACAGCTTGGTCACGAGTGGAGCCGAGCTACCGTCAGCGAGTACGAGAGAGGCAATCGCACCCTGACGGTTGATGAATTCTTGGGTTTGGCTCTCGTATTTGGGGTAACTCCTCTGGAACTTCTTTCGCCCATCATGGGCGTGACCGACGTCAAAGCTCTCGACTTTGGTGGTCCAGGGGCCCTGGGCCCCTGGCTTTCCCAGTTCTGGCTGAATGGCTGGGTCCACATTCGCTTCAAAGAATCGGACTTTAGGCCTGAGGAGACTGGTTTCATCTTTGAGTTGACCGACGCGGGCATGAGTGCGGGGGGAGATGGTCTGCCATCTGAGGCGAGAGAACAACTTGAGGAATATCAAGGCGGACAACGGGCGAGGAACACAACCCTGCAACAAGTAGAGCAACGCCTCCGCGCTTCCCGGGAGCGTCCAGTTGGAGTGGAGGAGGGTCAGTCATGAGCGCTGTGACCGGCGTCAGAAAACGAGGCAAGAAGTGGTCCTACATTGTCGAACTTGGAGCCCAACCCGCCCAGCGCTGCGAGTGTGGTGCCCGCTACTGGGTTGAGCGCAAGCCCCTTGAGGCCTGTCCGAATTGTGGGGGAGAACTCAAGCAAAGGATCGAGCATCGCCAACGCGAGGTCGGCGGGTTTCTAACCCAAACGGCCGCCAAAAAGGCACGCGCCACGTGCCTGCATGACCTTGGCCGCGGTGTCGATATCAAGCCGGCCAAGACCACGCTGAAGGACTACCTCAATGAGGAGTGGCTCCCAGGCATGCTCCCAGGCATAGAGGGCGGCGTAAAGCCCTCCACTTACCTGGGCCGTCGGATCCATGCGGAACGTCACATCATCCCGGCCATCGGTCACATACCCCTTCAGACGCTCTCACGAGCCATGCTGAACGCGTTCTACCGCCGACTGCTAACTGAGCCTCGGGCTGAAGTGGAACAGCCCCACAAGCGCAAGGACGAACCCAAAGAGGAACCGTCTGCCGTGACCGAATCTGAGAAGAAAGCGGAGCCCAAAGCCAGGCCGCCCCTTTCCCCGCTCACGGTGCGTCACATTCATGCCACGCTCCGTAAGGCCCTTGGAGACGCCGTAAAGTCAGACCTCATCATGCGGAACCCGGCAGAGTCCGCGAACCTTCCGGGGATGAAGTCGGAAGGCGGGCATGAGATGAAGACCTGGACGGCCGAAGAGCTGCGAGCCTTCCTGCTCTCAGTCAAGGAGAGTCGCCTGTATCCCCTCTGGCTCACCTTGGCCACCACGGGCATGAGAAGGGGGGAAGCGCTCGGGCTCCGGTGGGAAGAAGACGTGAAGTGGGAGTACGCTCGCCTCCAAATCCAGCAGAGCATGACCAGCGTGGGATATGAGGTCACAATAGGCGAGCCGAAGACAGGCCGCGGTCGGAGCGTCTCCGTGGATCCTGTCACCTTGGCCACCCTGAAAGCTTTCAGAACGCAGCAGAAGAAGGAGAAGCTCCGTTGGCCCGGGTACGTCAATTCCGGCTACGTATTCGTCCAGGAGGACGGGAAGCCGTACCATCCGGACCGCATCAGCAAGGTCTTCGAGGCAGCAGTCAAGGCTTCCAAGCAGCCGCGGATCCGCCTGCACGATCTCAGGCACACCTACGCGACCCTCGCGCTAGGCGCCGGTGTGCATCCGAAGATTGTCAGTGAGCGTCTCGGACACGCCACAATCACGATCACTCTGGACACGTATTCACACGCGATCCCCGCGCTGGAGGAACAGGCAGCCGCCAAAGTGGCCGCACTGTTCATGCCGGAATGAAACCGCGACTTGGCAGAATCCTGGCAAATCGTCCCTTTGGACCCTTCGCGGCCTCCCCCGAGAAAGCGAAAACCCCGCCAGGTGCGGGGCTTTATCAGGTGCGCCTGACGGGACTCGAACCCATGGCCTTCGGTTTCGTAGACCGACGCTCTATCCAACTGAGCTACAGGCGCACGCTGGCGGAGAAGGAGGGATTCGAACCCTCGAAAGGAGCATTCACTCCTTCACTCGCTTAGCAGGCGAGCGCCTTCAGCCTCTCGGCCACTTCTCCTAAGGGGCGGCGAGGCGCCACCTCAGCGAGCAATTATTCTAGCAGAGGCGGTCACGCCACGTCGCCGGGGCCACGTCGCCGGGGCCACGTCACCGGGGCGGCTTCATGCTCTCCGGCGACATGTCCCCGGCCGGGCGCTTGCCCACGCGGGTCGGCGCGGCGGTTACCGGGCGGCGTCCGCGGGTAAACCCTGAATGATGAGGCCAAGCCTACCGGGCGGCGTGCGTCGCCCGGGCACATGGAGGGACTTATGAAGCTTAGCGCGAGGAACGTGCTCAAGGGGACGGTCAAGAGCGTCACCCACGGAGCGGTGAATTCCGAAGTGGTTCTGGAGCTGCCGGGTGGCGCGCAACTGGTGTCCATCATCACCAAGCATTCGGCGGAGGACCTGAACTTAGCGGCCGGATCGACGGCGTATGCGGTGATCAAAGCCAGTAACGTGATGATCGCGGTTGACTGAACCGTCCCAGGCCGCGAAGGAGTGAGGCCCCTCTGTCGCGAATCATGCTCCAGCAGGGGGAACGAAGAACCTTAGGAGGGTCGCGATGGGGATAATGCGGATGTTGAGGTTGCTCTCGGTGCTGGCGATGCTCGTCGGAGGCGGGTTGGCTCTCTGGCGTCGGAGGGACGCGGTCAAGCGGACGTGGGATTCCCTCGGAGGCGTTGAAGGGATCAAGGGCTCAGCGAACCAGGTAATGAAATCCGTGGGCCCGGTGAAAGACCTGGTCTCCCAAGTCGCCCGCATGAAGTAGGAGGCTTCTGCCGGTCGGTGCTGTCTTGACGCCTCGTGGGAGTGCCCGATACAATCCCGGTCGTGCTCCCGTTCACAACTAGGTAGAAGGACGTTCCGCATGAAGCCCACCCTTCGTCCGCAGAATCCGTGCTTCTCCTCGGGCCCGTGTGCCAAACGGCCCGGTTGGAGTCCCGCGGCGCTTGAGGGTGCGCTGGTGGGGAGGTCGCATCGCTCCAAGGCTGGTCGGGCGCGCATCCAGGAAGTCATGGACCGCTCCCGCGCCCTTCTCGCAGTGCCGGACGACTATCGCATAGGGATCGTGCCCGCCTCCGACACCGGGGCCATGGAGATGGTCCTGTGGTCGCTGCTCGGCCCTCGGGGGGTAGACGCTCTCGCCTGGGAGAGCTTCGGCCAGGGCTGGGTGACCGACATCATCAAGCAACTCAAGCTCCCCGACGTGCGGATATTCGCGGCCGACTATGGGCGCCTTCCCGATCTCGCCCAGGTGGACTGGGACCGCGACGTGGTCTTCACCTGGAACGGTACCACCTCGGGGGTGCGCGTCCCCGGGGCCTCCTGGATTGCCGACGACCGCCGGGGCTTGGCCATATGCGATGCCACCTCGGCGGTGTTTGCCATGGAAGTGTCGGTGGCCAAGCTGGACGTGGTCACCTATTCCTGGCAGAAGGTGTTGGGTGGAGAGGCTCAGCACGGCGTGCTCATCCTCAGCCCGCGGGCGGTGGAGCGCTTGGAGACCTACCAGCCGGCCTGGCCGCTTCCCAAGATCTTCCGCATGACCAAGGCTGGGAAGCTGACGGAGGGAATATTCCAGGCCGACACGATCAACACCCCCTCCATGCTCTGCGTGGAAGATGCCCTCGATGGCCTCACGTGGGCCGCGGGCGTCGGCGGCTTGCCGGAGCTGGTGCGACGGAGCGAGGCCAACCTAGCGGCGGTGGCTTCGTGGGTGGGGCGCACCCCGTGGGTGGACTTTCTGGCGGAACACCCGAGCATCCGTTCATGCACGTCGATCTGCCTCAAGATCGTCGATCCGTGGTTCGCGGGGTTGGCGGCGGAGCAGCGGACTCAGGTGGCGAAGAAGGTCGCCTCACTTCTTGAAGCTGAAGGTGTAGCCTACGACATCGCTTCCTACCGCGAAGCCCCGCCCGGTTTGCGGCTGTGGGGGGGGGCGACCGTCGATACGTACGACCTTGAAGCCCTGTTTCCCTGGCTGGACTGGGCCTACGTAGAGGTCAAGGGGAGCTAGCGCAGAGCCGGAGCTAGCGCACACCCATCTAACCGACGCCGCGGCTGCCCGCCCGGCGCACAGCCTGCGCCCTTCCGTGGCCACGAGAGCCCCTCAACGAGGGACCCTCGTTGGAGCCCGAATCAGCTCTCAGTCTTCTCGGTGCTCTCGGTCTTCGCGGCGGCGGCGGCGTCGGCGGCTGCGGTCTCGGTCTTGGTGCCGGCGGTCACGTCTTCCTTGATCGCCGCCTGAACGTCTTCCTTGGTGTCCTTCAGGCCCTTCTTGAAGCCGGTGATAGAGCGGCCCAGCGATTGGCCTAGATCCGGCAGCTTCTTGGGTCCAAAGATAAGCAGCGCCAAGACGAGAACAATCGCGATTTCCCACGGTCCGATCCAACTAGGCATCCAAACACTCTCCTGTGAGTACTATAGGAGTCGGGGGGCACATTATCGCACGGTTTCCGGGCGGCCGTCTTAACAGAACCTGATCAAGAACTCTAGAACGAGTACTAAGCCTCAGAAGAAGTCCTTGAGCCGGCGGCGGATTTCGTCGGTGGTGATGCTTTCGCCCGGGGCTTGCTGCTCGGAAGCACCGGCTGCGTCCGAACCGCCGGGTGTGACGGTGTCGGACGCCGGGTGTTGATCGAAGAAGCGCCTCACGCCCTCGGGTAGGAAACGGGTCAGTTGGGCGTACCCGTGCACATCGCTGAAACTGCGGGGATACGTGTAATAGCGGAGCGGGTGGCAGACGAACAGCCAGTCCTTGGCTCGGGTGAGGGCGACGTAGAAGAGGCGGCGCTCTTCCTCGATCTCCTCGAGCTTGCCGGTGGCCATGTCGGAGGGGATGTTCCCATCGGCGGCGTGGATGACATAGACGGCGTCCCACTCCAAACCCTTGGCCGAGTGGATGGTGCTGAGGATGAGGAAATCTTCGTCGAGGACGGGCGGGCCGGCCAGGTCCTCGGAGTAGGTGGGCGGATCCAGAGCTATCTCAGCCAAGAACCGGGCTCGATCCGGGAAGCGGGCGGCCAGCCACTCAAGTTGCTCCAAGTCCATGAGGCGGGCGCGGGCGTTGTCGTATAAGCGCTCCAGAAGAGGCGCGTAGAAAATTCTGATCCGTTTGATCTGGGAAGCGAGATCACCCGGTTCGCGACTCCCGATGCCGGTCATGAGCGAGACGAGGTCCGTCCACTTGGCGGCCGTCGCGGGAGAGGGAGCGGGCATCCGGGCCCAGGCGGCGAACCCGCCCGCCGCGCCGGCCGCCGCCGCGCCACCGCCTGACGCGACGTGGCCGCCGCCCCCCGCGCCGCGGTCCGGTTCGGCGCCCGGGCCTGCCGCGGCGCCCCCCGCCAGGCGGTCCATAAGTGACCGGGCCTTCTTGGGCCCGATGCCGGGGAGAAGCATGAGCACCCGGGTACCGGCCATGAGGTCGCGGGGATTCTCGGCCAAGCGTAAGAAGGCCATGAGGTCCTTGACGTGGGCCGTCTCAACGAAGCGCAGTCCCCCATACTTGTGGAAGGGGATATTGCGCCGGGCAAGTTCCAATTCCAGGGCCAGACTGTGATGAGACGCGCGGAAAAGCACGGCCTGGCGCTGGAGAGCCGTGCCTGCTTCACGGTGATCGAGCACTTGACGGACGATGAACTCGGTCTGCTCGTCTTCGTCTTCGCAAGAGATCAACTGGGGCCGGGCGCCGCCTTCGCGCCGGGACCAAAGGTCCTTGGCATGGCGCTCTGCGGCGCCGGCGATGACCTGGTTGGTGGCGTCGAGAAGAGGCTGCGTACTGCGGTAGTTTTGCTCCAGGGTGACGACGTGGGTGCCGGGGAACTCCTGAGGGAAATCGAGGATGTTTCTTACCGTGGCGGCTCGGAATGAGTAGATGGCCTGGGCGTCGTCGCCCACGACAGTCAGGCGCTTGCCTCCCGGACAGAGCATCTGCAGGATCTCCGCCTGCAGCCGGTTGGTGTCCTGATACTCGTCGACCATGACGCAGTCGAAGCGGCTGCGGATAGATCGGGCGGCTCGAGGATCGGACAGCAGGCCATGCCAGAAGAGCAACAGGTCGTCATAGTCGAGGACGTTCTGTTGGCCTTTGTGATCGACAAAGGCGGAAAACAGCCGGCGGAGGTCTTCCACCTCATCCTTGCACCAGGGGAAGTGAGCCTCGACGGCTTCCTCCACCGGTTCGCGGGCGTTCACGCAGCGGCTGTAGATATCCATGCAGGTGCCCTTAAGCGGGAAGCGGCGGTCGTTCTTGGAGAGGCCTAGTTCCGTGCGGAGCACGCCCATGAGGTCTTCGGCGTCGCTTCGGTCAAGGATGGTGAACGCCGGCTGCAGCCCGATGACCCGGCCGTGCAGCCGCAGCAGACGGGTGGCCGTGGCGTGGAAGGTGCCGCCCCAGACCTTGCCGGACGGCGCGCTACGGACGGGAGCCCGGGCTTCGGAGCCGGGGAGGGCGAAGTCTTCAGGTGTGGAGTCGAGGCTATCGCCCGTCCCCTCAACCGCTACCGGCCTGGGCGCCTCGTCCGCTTTTGCTGACGCGCTCGCGCCTGCTACCGCGGCGATGGTGACCACCGCGCTCGCGGCCTCCGGCGCCGCGGCGGCGTTGCGCGTCTCGGCGTCCAGCCTTCGCAGGATGCCGTCGACGCGCCGCAGCATCTCGGAGGCCGCGCGCCTGGTGAATGTGAGCAGCAAGATGCGGCCCGGGTCGGTGCCGGTGGCGATCTTGTAGGCGACCCGATGGGCCAGGGTGGCTGTCTTGCCGGTCCCGGCTCCGGCGACGATCAGCAGGGAGTCGTCGCCGTGGAGAACGGCGACGCGCTGCTGCTCGTTCAGCTCGGCCAGGATAGCGTATATGGGGGCCTGAGGCCCCTTCTTGAGGTCGTTGGTAGCGGTCAGCCTTCTCATCCTCCTGCGTGCCTGGATGTGCCTGCTCCTGGGTAGGATACAGGCACCGGCGGACGGAGAGGCGCTCCCGTCTTGTGAGAGAGCGGTCCTCGGTGGATTGCACGACTTCCAGTGACGGCGAAGGAGAGCCGGTCGCCGCGAAGTATCTGCTACCCGGGAGCGCAGCACGAGCGTGAGGGGTCAGCCATGCGTCTAGCCAGGATCATCGGCCTACCTGCGATCGCCCTCGTTCTGGGGACTGCCGGCATCGTCCTCGCTGGGGGGTGCGCGGATGGCTCGGCAACCATCGACAGCGGACACTCGAACACAACCACGGAGGCGATGGCAGTGAGCACGACGGGCGCAAGCACGACCGAAGCGACGACGATCCCCGGGTCGTCCACAACCGCCACCGCCGGCCCCTCGACCACCGCCGGCACCGCTCCGGTCGTTTACGGCGACAGCACTCATAGCCTCCAGTCGGGCGGTCGCGTCCGCAGCTTCCTCCTCCATGTTCCGCCGTCCTACGACGGCTCGAAAGACGTGCCCCTCGTGCTCGCCTACCACGGGCGCGGAGGCACCGGGAAGGGCCAAGCGCTCCTGACGCACATGAGCGACGTGGCCGATGTCAACGGCTTTCTCGTTGTCTACCCTGACGGCGTCAACAATGCGTGGAACGACGGTCGCAAGGGTTTGGACGACACCGACGCGAGCATTGACGACGTGGGCTTCACCAGGGATCTCATCAGGCGTCTCCAGGCCCAGTACAAGATCGATGCCAACCGGGTCTACGCAACCGGCTTTTCCCGAGGGGGCTTCATGTGCTACCGGCTGGCCCGCGACCTGCCCGATATGGTCAGCGCGATAGCCCCGGTATCGGGCCTGCTTTCGCAAGACCTCGCGGGCGACTTCTCCTCCACGGCGCCGGTCTCGCTCCTCCTCATCATGGGGACTGCCGACCCGCTGGTCCCGTACGAAGGTGGTGAAGTGGCGTCCGTTCTCGGCCTAAATAGGGGCACCGTGTTATCGGCCCCGGGAAGCGCGGCCTTCTTTGTGAAGCTGGATGGCTGCCCCACCGCTGGCAGCACAGTCTCTGTTCCAAATAGCGCTCTCCTGGACGGTGCGACCGCCGCACGAACCTCCTGGGTGGGAGGTCGCCAGGGTGCCGAGGTCCAACTCTACACGGTCACGGGCGGGGGTCACACCTGGCCGGGCGGTCTCCAGTATTCGCCGGTGCGTGTTGCCGGGCCCACGTGCAGGGATTTCGACGCCAGCCGAGTGATCTGGGAGTTCTTCGCCACGCATCCGCGTGCTGGCTGAGCCACCGCGAGAAAAGTGGTTTAGCCAACCGATTCGAGAGGGAGAGAAGGCTCATGAAGATGATCTGGAAAGGCGCCATCTCGTTCGGTCTCATCACCATACCGGTGCGCTTGTATCCGGCGACCCAAGAGAAGACCGTCGCCTTCCATCAACTCCACCAGAAGGACGGGGGCCGTATCTACTACACTCGCGTGTGCTCCCTGTGCGGGGAAGAGGTTCCTTACGATAACCTCGTCCGCGGATACGAATACGAAAAAGGGCGGTTCGTCTCTCTCTCCGACGACGACCTACTTGCGGTGAGGGCCCGCTCCTCGCGCACCATCGACTTGCTCCGGTTCGTGGAGCTGGCGGCCGTCGACCCCATCTACTTCCAGAAGCCTTACTATCTGGAGCCGGACGAACTGGGCCTCAAGCCCTACCAACTCTTGCGCCAGGCCATGGAAGCGGCGGGCAAAGTTGCTGTCGGTAAGTTGGCCCTCCATGCCAAGGAACACCTGGTGACGTTGCGTCCTCACGCCGGGATGCTGGTGCTCGAAACAATGAACTGGCCGGACGAGATCCGTGAAGCCGCTTTCCCCATCCTCGACGTCGAACCCGCCATCCGGCCGCAGGAATTGGAGATGGCCACGAGCCTGGTGCAGAGTCTCTCCGCCGAATGGCGGCCGGAGGAGTTCCGGGACGAATACCGGGAGGCGCTCCTCGCCCTCATCGCAGAGAAGGTGGCCGGGCTGCCGTTGGAGGTGCCGGCCGAAGAGGCGCCGGCTGCCGTGGGGCGGCCGGGCGAGGTGGTCGACTTCGTGGCCGCGCTGCAGGCCAGCATAGAGGCGGCGCAGGCGCGGGCGGCAGGCGGCAAGACTTAGCGCGGCGGTCACGCGCGGCGGTCACGCGCGGCGCCGGCTCGCCTGGAGCTTGACCACCAAGAAGATCAACGCCCCCAGGGCGATCACCGCGACCGCGATCGCAATATACGCCGGCCACACCAGCCGGCTGCTGCCCGTCTCGGTCCTCGCGATGGTGGTCGCCGGACCGCCGGTCGTCGAGGTCGCGGCGGGAGACTGAGTCGTCACCGGCGAGAGGCTGGTAGTCGTGGGAAGGGTGGTGGAGGGCTGGGCGGTGGGAGGCGCCTGTTCGGCGAGCGGCGTCGAAGACAGCTCGAACGCGGGAGCCGGTTTCGTGCCGAAGTCGATCTCGGAGACATATGTGTCGTTGCTTTTGCTGCCGGGGTAGATGTCGAGCACGCCGAACTGCACCCACTCGGCCGCGCCCGAGACCGCGAACTTCTGCAGCGCCGGCTCGTCCTTCAGGGTGATGATGGTGTTCGTGCCGTCGGACAGCGCCACGCTCACGGTCTTGGGCCGCCCGTACTCGTAGAATGAACCCGGCGTGTCATTTCTCCCGGGAAGGATGCGGACCTCCCGAAGGTTCTGGTTTCCCCTGATCTCGGCTCGTATCCATCCTCCGGCACCGGGAGCAGTGATGCCCCAGGCGGTCTCGGGCGATCCATCGATCGCCTCCCAGCCTGGCGGCATCCCGTTCTCACTGTTGGGCCCTAATCGCTCAGAGGCGCCACCGGCACTCGCGAGTGCGCCGTAGGCAGGGGGGAAGGCGGGGTTCGAGACGACTACTGGGGTGGTAAAGGCCAGGACAATATCGTCGGTCTCCTCCGGCTCGAACTCGTCGAACACCCACTGGTAGGTGCGCTCGTCGAGCTTGACGTATGTTTCCGGACTCGTGGTGGGGCTTCCCCATCCAATGGCCTCATGGTTCGCAGCTTTGATGTCCAGCGCCCAGCCGTCGAAGCTATCCGCCAGCCGAAAGCAGACCACCGCCTTCTCGATGGTGCCGCGCCAGCCGGCGCCCGTGTGGAGCCAGTAGTCGTAATGGGCGCTCCAACCGCCGACGTTCAGAGCAGCGAACTCCGGGGGAGTGATCTCGCCGAAGCGGTTACCGGCGCTCACGGTAGGCTGGGCCAGATAGCTCACCGTGATCACGGTCACCCCCCGGGGGAACGTGGCCTCGTGCAGGAAGTAGCCGAGGGGAGGATCCGAGGACATAAGGTCTTCCTGGCTCACGCTCCGTCCTAGAGTGACGGCGAGGGGCTTGCCGTCCTGCCAGGCTCGAAAAGCCACGGATGCGTTGCCGTTGCTCCCGGACTGGGTGATGCGGAAGGGGAACCCGAGTTTGACCGTCTGCCGCTCCCCCTCGTTGACGAACGTGAAGTCCACCCGGTATTCGGCGAACTTCCGGTACAAGACGGCCTCTACCGTCTCCGCCTCCATGCGGATATCGGTGCTCTCCAGCGGATAGACGTCTCCCCCAATCCCCCCGACCGCGGTGTCGTCGGCGAGGGCGGGCGAAGGCAGCGGGCCGACGAGGAGAGTGCCGATCAGTAGCAGGCCGGCAAGGAGAGCGGATCTCAAGAAGGCGACTGAGTGTCCGCATGCTCGGTCCATGGCTGCCCCCTCTGCTGTCGCGCCCTACCCGGTTGCCCCTTGATGTGCAACTCCCAGGTGGCATGTTTGACCGCGGATGTCACGTCCCTGCCACGAACGTGTAACGATCTAGTTACAGACCCAGCCCATCGAGACGACCGTGTACGCCTGTGATGCTCACGATTCTTGCCTCCACCGCCGCTCGTACTGCCTCTGTCTCTTCGTCACTCGTGTAGCGGGTCCGCGGCCAGAAGAAACCTTTGAGGCCGTCGCCGCGACTGCGCGGGACCACATGCACGTGTAAGTGCGGGACGCTTTGGCTGACGCGGTTGTTCATAGCCACGAACGTGCCCTGGGCGTCCATGGCCTCCTCGACCGCTCGGGCGAGCAGCTGCACCTCGGCAAAGAAGGGGCCGACGAGGTCGGCGGGCAAGTCGGTGAGGGTCTGGATATGCCGCCGCGGCACCACGAGACAGTGCCCGGGGAAGAGCGGCCGATGGTCTAGGAACGCAAACGCCACCTTGCTCTCACAGACCACCGGGGTGGCTACCTCTCCCTGGATCATTCGGCAAAAAAGGCAGGTGTCCGGCATCGGCTTGGAACCTCGGGCATTTTTGGGCACAAACGGGGATAACGGGGTGGAAGTCACGCCCCTGCCCGTCTTAGCGCTTCGATGAGCGCCGGCCCCTTGGGCCGCTCGAGCTGGTCCATGGTGCAGTCGCGGGGATCCTTGTCGGGGCGCCAGCGCTCGAAGCGGGTGGCATGACGGAACCGGTCGCCGGTGAGCTGGTCGTAGCTCACCTCGATCACGAGAACCGGGCGGAGGGGCACGAAATCCAGGTCCTTGTCGCCGGTCCACCGGCTGGGCGCCCCGGGATGGCGGGCATGCTCGCCGAAGCCGGCGGGGCCCGCGTCGCCGGGCCGCGACTCGATCCCACGCAGCGCCTGCAGCAGCGCCGCAGCCCCCTCCTCGCTGAAGGAGGAACAGTGCCCGATGAAGTGCAACTCTCCCGCGTCATCATACAGGCCGAGCAGGAGAGAGCCGACGCGCCCTCCGTCTTTCTGAAGCCGGTAGCCGCCGACCACGCAGTCCACGGTACGCCGGTGCTTGACCTTGACCATCTCCCGGCGGCCTTCGGCGTAGGGTCGGTCGAGTGCCTTTGCCACGATGCCATCGAAGCCGGCCGGTTCGAACTCGTGGAACCAGCGCCGCGCGACGGCTATGTCTGTGGTGCTGGGGGAGAGGAGCCATGGTTGGCCGGAGCTGGGATCATAGCCGGCGCCGAGCTCGACCGCCAACTCCTCGAGCTGACGTCGTCGCTGCGAGAAGGGCTGGCGGCGAAGGTCGTCCCCCCGGAGCGCGAGGGCGTCGAAGAGCGCAAGCTGCGCAGGGGTCTCTCGCGCCAAGAGTCTGACCCGGCTCTCGGCCGGATGGATGCGATTCTGCAGGGCATCGAAGTCGAGGCGGCCACCGCTGGGGACCACCACTTCGCCGTCGAGTACGGTGCCCGCCGGCAGCAGGCCCAGCGCCGGTTCAAGCTCGGGAAAGTAACGGAGGAGAGCCTTGGCGTTACGGCTATCGAGACGAGGGATTCGCCCGCCTCCGGGGGTTCCGTTGCCTGGTCGAGCGGAGGCCGCACTCCAGATCACCACTCGAAAACCGTCCCACTTGGGCTCGTAGGCCCATCCGGGAGGCGGAGGTAGCTCGTCGGCTACCTCCGCCTCCATGGGTATGATCGGCGGGTCGAACGGCCAGTCAACCACGATGGGCAGCGTGCGTCACAGAAGTCATTCGTAGTACAGGTTCCACGTGTTGTCGTACAGGTTGTTGACCCCGATGGTTGGGGTCGCGGTGGCATCGACGTAGATGCCCCACTGGTTGCCGGCGCACTCGTTGCCGACGGCGGTCCCATAGCTAAAGTCCGCGAAGTAGATGCCGGCTTGAGCGTTATCCAGGCACAGGTTGTTCTCGATGAGCGCGCTCGAATCGTCGTAGAGAGCGATGCCGTCGAAGTCGATATTGTCCGAGCACTCATTGTTTCGGATGGTCCCGTAGGCGTTGTCTCCGAACCTGATGCCGTTATTCTGATTCCCCGAGCAGAGATTGTTCTCAAGGTTCACCTCTGCGTCGTCGTTCACGGATATTCCACTGAGACCGTTTTCGGTGCACTCGTTTCCGGTGACGACCCCGAACGAGTTCGCAAAGAACGTGATGCCGTTCTCACCGTTGTTGTACATGAGGTTGTTCTCAAGGGTCACTTCGGCGTCCTCGTCGACATCGACGCCATGGAGGTCGTTGAGAGTAAACACACAGTCGGTTACGGTAGCGCTCGCGGTCCCATACAGATAGAGGCCGTCGCCCTGATGGTCATTCCAGCGAACGGCTCCCGAGAAGCCGCAGCGCTGCAGGTCGATCGTCGCGTCTCCCGCGATCATCACATCGGTGGGCGCGTTGGACCCGGTGGTCACGAAGGAGATGTCCTGCGCCGAGAAGCTGACCGAATAGACATCTACTACGGTATCGGTGCAGGCGACCACAGTGCTGTCCGGCCCGTCCATGCCGCTTCCCACCAGGCTAAACGAGAAGTTGACGAGCAGGGTCTGGCTCAGGCCGAAGATGCCTGGTCCCAGATAGATGGTGGTGCCGGGGTCCACGTCGGCCACGGCCGCCTCGATGGTGGGGTAGTCGCCACTGCCGTCGGCGTATACCCACACTCCCGATGGGCCGAGGATGCCCAAAACGTTCCACAGCATCTGCGCGACCTCACCCCGAGTTGCGTTGGCGGTGACGCTCCAGCTGGAGCCGAAGCCGATAAGCTCGTCGAGCAGGCCGTTGTACTCGGCAACACGCAGGTTGGTACCGTGAGGCTCCGGGATATTGGTGAAGAAGGATGGAAAACCCATCGGCGGATCCTGGAGGGCCCCGGGGAAGAGATTCTTGACTCCGCGCACGATCATGCTCGCGACCTGGTCGCGCCGAATGTAGTTCCAGGGGGCAAACAGGGTTTGAGCCGCGTTTGTCCCATAGGTGATGCCATTGTCATATGCCGTCTGCACAAATCGGTGTGGATATCCGTTGCCGTCAGGGTCTCCCAGGTCGGTGAAGCGGGTGGCGGTCGAGGCATTGGGGGCTATTCCCAGGGTACCCACGATCATCTTGGAGAACTGGGCTCTTCTAACCGGGTCGTCGAGGCCGAAGTCGCCATTGGTGTAGCCGCCGATGATCCCGAGCGAGGATAGGTCGTCGATGGCGCTCTCGTAGGGATGGCCGGCGGGGACGTCCGGAAAGGCAAGGGCTGGGGAAACGACAGAGAGCACGAGAATGGCGGCCAGCAAGACCATCCCCACGATTCCCAGGGGGACTACCCGTCGCCTTCCTCGCCGCGTCGCCGGGTGACGGTTTCCGTCGATCAGGCTTATATATGGATCTGCCATGTCTCCCCCTCGTTTTCGTGGCTCTCCCTACGAAAGGCACCCAGGACTCGGTCGGCCGAGTCCCATAGAGCGAGAGTAGGACCGAGAGGACGAAAGCGCAATACCTTCAGACGCGCCCATCCCCACAGACGGCACAACCGGAGCGGGCCAGGCACTGCAGGCGCTGGTGCCGGTCGCGCCGCGGTTTGAACGCAGTCCGAAGCGGAGACATTCATTACGTCGGGCAGCGGACCAATGCGGGAGAGTATAGGGTGGCGAACCGTGACGAGAGCGAGCAGGCGGGCGAAGCGGCCGGCCCCGAGAAGCGGATCGGCCGCCGGGCTTTCATCGGCCTGATAGTGGCGGGACTCGCCGCGCTCCTCCTCGGCAAAGAACTCATCCCCCGTGTACCCGGCGGAGTCATTCGGTCGCTGCAGGGGGGTGCTTTCCGCATCAACAGCATCCGCTCGGGGCCGGAGTTCGATCGTGCGACCTGGCGTCTCACCGTCGACGGTCTCTTTCGCAAACCTCTCACTCTCACGTTCGACCAGTTGCTCGAACTGCCCAACGTGGAGTGGACCCGGGACTTCTACTGCGTGGAGGGCTGGGGTGTGGGCGGCGTGCTGTGGAAAGGCCTGACCGTGCGTGAGCTCATGGGCCGGGCCGACATCGATCCTCAGGCCACCCACCTGGTTTTCCATTCTGGTGACGGCGAATACACGGACTCGCTCACTCTGGTCGAAGCCCTGCGGCCGGACACTCTCCTGGCATACGAGATGAACGGCCGGCCGCTCGAGACTACCCAGGGCCTGCCTCTGCGCCTGGTCTTGCCCGGCAACTACGGCTACAAGTATGTCAAGTGGGTCACTCGGGTGGAGGCCATCGCTCCTGGCCCAGAGGGCTACAAAGGCTACTGGGAGAACCGCGGCTATCCGGCAGACGCCCCAATAGGGTGAGAGCGTGACCGACGAGCCCCGCATAGTCCGGTTCGTGTTTGTTGAGCGGTTGTCCCATTGGCTCTACGCCGCCTTGTTCATCGTCGCCCTCATCAGCGGCCTGCTCACGTGGATCCCGTCCACTCGCGCGTGGATGGCCGGGGCACGGCAGGCAGTGGATCACTATCACGGGGGTGCCGGCCTGTTGATGGTGGTGGTGCCCGCTTTGCTGTTCTTAGTCCTCGACCGCGGGCGTCTGGCGGAAGATCTACGGGAAGTGGACCTGTGGGATCGAGACGACCGCCGTTGGTTCTGGGCGACCGTGCGCGGCCGGACACTCCGTGGGGGGGAGATGCCGCCTCAGGGAAGACTAAATGCCGGCCAGAAAGTCAATGCCATACTGGTGGCGGCCATGGCGGTGGGCTTTATCGTCAGCGGGTCGATGCTGCTGGGGCGCGCGTACCTGCCTCCCTGGCTGGTCTCTCGGGCGTTGTGGCTCCACGGGCTTCTCAGCGCAGCGGGAGTGATACTGCTCGCCGGTCATCTTGCCCATGTGTTGCTGACCCGGCACGGACACGATTCCCTGAGAGCCATGGTTGACGGCACCATGAGCGAGCGGACGGCGATTGAGCGGTATCGAAAGTGGTGGGAGAAGATGGGGCGGCAAACCTAGCAGGCCGGTCGGCAGAAGGCGAGCCGGGCGTCTTCGGGACAAGGAGGGATCGATGATCGGTTCACGGAGGAGACACTATCGCGCCGCGGTCGAGGCAGCGGCCACGGGCACGCCTCCCAACCAGGCGGTGAGGGAGACCCTCTCCGGTCTCGACCGGCTGGCGGTCGTGGTTACAGACAAGATTGGCACCATGGGCTTCTTCCTGATCATCGCAGTCTGGACCGTAGTTTGGGTTGGGTATAACATCGTTGCCAGCAAGATCCACGCGCTACACTTGCACTCGTTCGACCCGTTTCCGGCCTTCGTTGCCTACCTGCTCATGAGCAACGTCATTCAGATCATGCTCATGCCGCTGATCATGGTGGGACAGAATCTGCAGGGCCGCCATTCTGAGGCCCGCGCCGAAGCCGATTATGCGGTGAATCAAAAAGCCTTCGCCGACACCGAACACATCCTCAAGCATCTGGAAGAGCAGGATGCCCGTCTGTTGGAGCTGGCGAGCACCTCCCGAGAGATCCTCCAGAAGTTGGTGGCGTCGGGCAGATAGTGTAGTAACCTTCCTAGTCTTGGATCCACATCTCGACCCCCGACCTGACGAAGGGACATATCCGATGCAAGCGACCCGCGGCACCGTCGTCAGCCTCAACTACACTCTCACCGATGACGAGGGCACCGTCATCGATTCCAGCGAGGACTGTGGCCCCCTTACGTATCTCCATGGTTACGAGAACATCATCCTCGGGCTCGAGAACGCCTTAGAGGGCGTCGCGGCTGGACACAGGTCGGAGGTGGTGGTGGAAGCCGCCGAAGCCTACGGCGAAGTGGATGAGGAGGCCATCTTCGAGGTTCCCAAAGACCAGTTTCCCCAGGATATGCCCGTGGCCCCCGGTATGACCTTCGCCGGCGAGACGCCGAGCGGCGACGTGCCCCTGGTGGTAGTGGAGGTGAACGACAGCGGAGTGGTGGTCGACGCCAATCATCCCCTGGCCGGCAAGAGGCTGCACTTCGACGTCGAAGTGGTGGACGTGCGGGCGGCCTCCGACGAAGAATTGCAGCTCGGATACCCCCAATAACGAAGCCGGCGACAGGAAGGCAGGCGTCGATGGGTGAAGTAGTCCATACCTCTCGCATCACCATTACGCGCGAGAACGGTCCCACTCGCAAGGCCACCATAGAGGGCTTCAGCGATCCCATCTACTACGGAGTCCACGGGGGGATCAAGAAGTTCTACCGGGTGGATCCGGAGGTGGAGCACGCCGCCACGCTCGATCATATCGTCGGAGCGGTCGGTGGCTGAATGATGGGGACACTGGCCACGGTGCTGGCCGGCCGCAAGATCCCTACCCACACCGACCGCTACGAGGCGCTCGTAGAGGGCGACATCGAGAACGTCGACGGGGTGCTGCGCATCTCGCGCATCCGGGTCGCCTACAAGCTCAAGGTGCCGGCCGGCAAGGCGGACGAGGCGCGCGAAGCCTTCGCCGGCTACATGAAGAGCTGCCCGGCGGCAATGAGCGTCTGCGGCTGCATCGACATCGCCGACACCTTGGAGATCACCGAGCTTGCGGACCGCTGACGCCCGTCGAAGCAGGGCGCAGCCCTCAGGCTTTCGGTAGCCGGTGCCGTGGCCGCGTCTTGGCGGGCCACTCTCAGTTGTGCCTCAAGGCAGCCGCCCGAGCGCGTCTCCCCTACTCAGACAGCGAGAACGGTGGGTACTGGTCGGTGATCAGTAAGAGCGCGTAGGCGTCCACCCTCAACGTCCACCGGTTCACCCCCACCACGTAGTCAAAAAGGCTGCGGGGATATCTGCCGGTGAAGACAATGGCGAACCAGGCGATGATGATGCACACGATCGCCCCGATCCACAAGAAATAGAGCACGATCCAGTGCGGGATGGCCAGGAGCCACTTCACGATGGGTAGCCACCGGTTGAGCTCTCGCGCGTCGGGATAGGCGAAGTCCAGGTGGACGGCCTGTTCCTCGTCGGTCGAGGGGTACTCGTCCCGCAACAGCTCTGCATACGCGGCCACGCGCACCAGGAAGCGGGTCAGGTTCAGGTTCCAATCGAACCACCAGCGCGGGTATTTCTGGCGGAAAAGGATCATGAGGAGTACGGGAAGGAAGAGGATGCCGCCCGCCGCCCACGACCAGGAGTAGCTCGCGCCCTCCATGGAGAGGGTGCCAGAGCCGAGGAGCGCGGCGATGACGCCGATGGGGATGATCCAAAGAAAGCGCAGGCCGGTACTTAGTCGATTGAGTGGCCTGTCCGGGTAATCCACCCTGAGCGTGAGTGGGAAGGGGGTGGTCGGGGGGTATTGTGCCACCGGTTCTTGCATGGTCCGCCTCCATTGTCGTGCGCTCATGGCCGATGTCCGGTTAGTTCAATACCTACAATAGCAAACTCAGCGGCCGTGTCCTTGAATGTGACGGAGGCCTCCCCGATAATGGGCGGACGCGCAACAAAGGCTGGCCGGTGGACGATCCGTGGCTCTAGAAGGCATCAAGAACCGGCGTCCCGTGAAGCGTCACCACTCCGCCCGGCGCGGACTGGGCGGCCAAGGCTTCATTCTGAAACGAGCTATAAGGGCGGGGCTTTGACGACAGGCTTGAGGAAAGGTGCCTTGGGCGGGCTGGTGTTCTTCGCCGGCATCGGCACCATGGCCACGGAGATGTGTGCCTCGCGCCTGCTCGCCCCGTACTACGGTTCGTCCACTGTGATCTGGGCCAACATCATCGGCCTCATCCTGGTGGCGCTCTCTCTGGGGTACGTGCTCGGGGGCAAGCTGGCGGATAGACTTCCTCGTCCCCGCGTGTTGGGAATAGTGGTGTTGGCCGGAGCCATCCTCACCGCCGTGGTCCCCTTCGTGGCCCGGCCCTTCCTGAACGTCACCATCAACGGCATCGGCTCGGTGTCCACGGGTGCTGTGATCGGCTCCTTCTTTGCATCTGTCATCTTGTTCGTCCCGTCCGTGCTGCTGTTAGGAATGGTGACGCCGTTCGCCATACGCATCGGCATACGGCAGCTGGACAAGGCCGGCTCGACGGCCGGTCACATCTTCGCTCTCTCCACGGCCGGCAGCCTTTTGGGGACCTTCATGCCTCCGCTGGTGACGATCCCCCTCTTCGGTACTCAGCGCACCCTCTTGGGGGCGGCGGCGCTTATCGCCGCCGCCGCCGCCCTCCTCCTCGGCGCCCGCTGGCTGGTGGTGGCCGTAGTCCTGGCCGCGCTCATCGCCATCCCTCCGGGTGCGGTCAAGGCTACGGCCGGGCTCATCTACGAGAAGGAATCCCGGTACCAGTTCGTGCAGGTGGTGGAACGGGACGGCGAGCGCCTTCTCCATCTCAACGAGGGCTACGCCGTCCACTCGATGTGGCGACCGGACACAGTGCTCACGGGCGGCGAGTGGGACATGTTCCTCACCGTGCCGCCGCTCCTGGGCCGCCCCGTCGAGCGGTTGGCCATCCTGGGCAACGCCGGCGGGACCACCGCCCGGGCTTTCGGCGTGTACTACCCCGACGTGAACATCGACGGGGTGGAGATAGATCCGCAGGTGACTGCCGTGGCGGCCCGCTATTTCGGTCTGGCCGACAACCCCCGACTGACGGCAGTGACCGCCGACGCTCGTCCTTTTCTGCAGGGGACGAAAGAGAAGTACGATCTCATCTTCATCGACGCCTACCGGCAGCCTTACGTGCCCTTCTACTTGGCCACGGCCGACTTCTTCAAGCTCTGCCGTGAGCGATTGGCTCCTGACGGCATCGTTGCGTTGAACGTCTCCACCGTGCCGGGAGACGATGGGCTCTCTCGCTCCATCGCCGGGACGTTGGCCACTCAGTTTCCCTTGGTGATGAAGTGGCCCGCCCTCCGCTTCAACCAGCTGGTGCTGGGGTTCGCCCACTCGCCAGATCCGGCCGTCCTTGACCAACGAGCTGCGCAGGCGCCGACCGATATTTTGCCCCTGACCCAGCTTCTGACGACGGAGTGGACGAGCGTGGCACCGATGGCCGCCTACTGGACCGACGACCGGGCGCCGGTGGAATGGATCACCGACCGCATGATCGTCAGCTACGGCGCCAGCGGCAAGGACCGGGGCGAGCAGCTCCTTCCGACGGCACCCTAGGCTACGCCCGGGCGAAGCATGTTGGCGGCGATAGACAGGGCATTCCGGGAGGCGGGCTTTCACCACCGAGTAGTAGGGGTGGAGGTGGTGCAGGAACTCAATGAGACCCTGGCCATGCTGCTGGACCGGGAGCTGCTCTCCGAAAGCCTCTACGCCGAGTACGCCGGCAGCATGCAATTCGCGCCGCCCCCGGGAATGGGCGAGGTGCGCTCGCTGGTGGTTGTGGCCACCCCCTCTCCTCCGGTCAAGGTGCTGTTCCATCTGGGCACTGGTCCGGTCGAGGCGATCATCCCGCCGACGTACATCTCGTCCGCGGTCCGAGCTCGTTGCCAGGAACTGCTGAGCGGGATCCTCGGCCCGGCCGGCTTTTCCGCCGCTCGAGTCCCGGTGCCGGCGAAGTTGCTCGCCGTGCGGACCGGCCTGGCCGAGTACGGCCGCAACAACATCGCCTACGTCATCGGATTGGGCAGTTTCTTTCGACTGGACACTTTCGCGACCGACGCCGATCTCATCCCTGCCGGCGAGCCGCGCGGAGGACTTTCGCGCTTCATCGTAGGGGGGCTCGATCCCGTCTCCGGCCACTGGAGCGCTCCGCGGCGCATGGGCAGCTGTTCGGCCTGCAAAGCCTGCTACCATGCCTGCCCCACCGGCTGCATCCCCCATCCTTGGGAGGGCGTGGTGATAGACGTAAAGCGTTGTCTCACCTACCTCGATGAGCATGAGGGCGAGTGGCCCGATTGGCTGGGTCCCGCCAGCCATGACAGTCTGGTGGGGTGCATGAGGTGCCAGCGGGCCTGTCCGACCAACAAGCACCACTTCCGCCGGGAAGCGCGGGTGGCGGAGTTCGACCAGGCCGAAACGGCCTTGATCCTAAAGAACCTCCCAGCGGAAGAGCTCCCTGCCCCGCTGCGCGCGAAACTCGAGCAGCTCGATCTGGATGGGTACTCGACCGTGTTGGGCAGGAACCTGCTGGCGCTGACGCGAAATGTCAACCATGAAGGCAGAGAAGTTATCCTCCCCTGAGCATAGGTCGGTGAGTGCGATCTGTACCCAGCTTCACCGTGCCTACCGTGACCTCCGCTTCTATCCCCAGGATCACCCCACCGCCCGCCAGACTCTGGACACGCTGGCGGAAACGCTCGTCGCGCATGTGGACGCGGAGGGCTCGCTGACCCTCGATGTGGAAGAGGGCCGGTTGCTCTACGAGGGAGAGCAAGTGTATGCGTACGAGACCAGTCGAGACAATCTAGCCTTTCTCATGTTCCGAGATGGTATACGGTCGCTATCGTTTCACCCAGGGCTGGAGGCGCGAGAGGTAGAGGCCTTCGCGGATTGCCTCGCCCACGCAGACGATCTGGCCGAAACCGGGCACGACCTGGCTACTGCCCTCTGGGAGCACGATTTCACCCACATCGACTGTCGCGTGGCGGATCCTTTTCTCGGAGGAGAGGTGCTGCGCGAGGGGACCATCGATGCCCTGCGCGAGACGGTGCTTCGCCGCCTGGACGAGGCGCCCCTGGCGGATCGGTTCGAAGTGGGTACGGCGGCGGGCGATCTCCTGGTGGTCGAGCAAGCGGGGGTCGATCCCCGGAGCCTGGCCCTCACCGCGACAGAGGTCGAGCAGAGCGAGCGAGCCGCGGAAGATCCCTCGGATGCGCTGGAGGATTTCGCCCTGGTGCTGATCGAGATCGTCGGCGGGTCCTCGGGGCAGATCGCCGAAGACGATGCGCTGACCAGCTCGCTGTCCATGATCGTCCACTCCTACCTGGAAAGTCGCGACCTGGCCGGACTCGGTCTTGTCTTTGACCGGTTGCAGCGGCTGGAGGCTCAGGGACGGTGTCCGGCCGGCTTCGTCGGCCTGGTGGTGAATGCGGGGGTGACGAAGGAGGGGCTGGAGCGGATCCTCGGGGGGATAGGCCAGGCGACGGCGGAGGAGGCGGCCCGCATCGAGGGGTTCCTCGGCGCGGCGCGGTCGTGGATCTACCCGGCTCTTCTGGAATTGCTGGCCGAGACCGGCGACCGGGCTGTGCGCAAGAGCCTATTGTCCGTGCTGGGGGCCGAGGGGGGGGTGCCCGGGCAACATTTGGGACCCTTTCTGCAGGACCCGCGTTGGTACGTGGTGCGCAATGCCGTTCAACTGACAGCCGGTTCGCGTGATCCGGAGCTTCCCGGTCAGTTGGAGCGGCTGTTGCGCCATCCCGATGCGCGGGTGAGACGGGAGGTCATGCGGACCTTGGAGACGCTTGGTGGTGGGCCCGCCCTGCCCGTGCTGGCCAAAGCCCTTGCCGACGAGGACTCCTCGGTGCGCACAATGGCGGTGCGTAGCCTGGGACGACAGGGAGGTCAAGAGCACGAGGCCTTGGTGCTGGCCCATGTAGAGGGCGGCAACTTCGACACTCGTCCCGCCGAGGAGATCGAAGCCTTTCTGATCGCCCTGGCCGATCTGGCGAAGGACCGGGCGGCGCCGGTTCTGGAGAAGCTGTGGAGACGCAAGCGCCTCCTTGCCCGGCCGACCCCGTTGCGGCTGGCCGCGCTGCGGGCGCTGGGCGCTATCCCCGGCTCCGCGGCGCAGGGGGTGCTGGTGGAGGCCGCCAAGTCTGGGGACGCTCAGGTCAGGCGGGTCGCGAACCGCGCCCTGAACGAAGCGCGGGCTCGGACATCGGGAGGCCGGCTGTGACCGACCGCGTTGACAGCGTTGCCTCCTCGGGCCGCGACCAGGCCCTCGCTCTGGCTCTGGCGGTGGCCATCCGCACCGGCGCCTACTACGACTCGGATAACGCCGTCATGCAGCAGGCATGCGCCCTCCTCGCGTCACTGCTCGTCGAGCTGAGCGGGGATGAAGGCCCAGTCACCGTTGGGATGCACAGTCACTGCGTCTTCGTGGGCAAGGCGCGGATCCGCACGACCGTCTCTACCTACGGGCGGTTCGCTTATCTCATCCAGCTGTTCGAGTCGTGGAACATGAGCACGTTGACCTTCTCTGAAGACTTGACCAAAGAGGAGCTGATGCAGGTCTTGCTTCTGCTTGCTCGGGAGCGCCGCACGGGTTCCGAGGATCTCGACGATATGCTGCGCAGCCGGGGTCTTAACCGGGTGCAGGTAGACATGATGATGAGGGGAGGTCAGGCCCAAGCGGTCGCCCCGGTGGAGGCTTACGCGGCCGCCATGCAGGTGGGCGACGAGATGCGAGAGGCCGCAGAGAGCGGACAGCCCGCCACCGTCCGCCGTCTGCGTCACGTCACCCAGGTGGTCGTCGATCAGATCCTGCGCGACCCTGGATCCTTGGTGGCGCTCACAACCATCAAAGATTACGATCGCTATCTCATCTCCCACTCCACAAACGTGGCCGTGCTTTCGGTGGTGTTAGGCCAACGCCTCGGCCTGAGCAAGTCGAAGCTGGGAGAGCTATGTCTGGCCGCGTTCCTCCACGATGCCGGCAAGCTTGAGCTGCCGCACGATGTTCTCGACAAGCCCGGGGCGCTCGATCCTCAGCAATGGGAGGAGATGCGTCGTCACCCCATCCTAGCTGCCCGAACCCTCCTGGGCCGCCGTCTCACGCCCTCCGGCATGAGAGCCGTGGTGGTGGCGTTCGAGCACCATCTCAACTACGACATGAGCGGCTACCCGCACACCGAGATCAAGGGCAAGGTCAGCCTCTTCGGGAATATCGTGGCCATCGCCGACCGGTATGACGCGTTGACCACCACTCGGGTGTACCGCAAGCGGAACTTCACTCCCCACGAAGCCCTCTCCTACGTGATAGGCAACGCGGGTACGCTCTTCGACCCCATGCTGGTGAAGCTCTTCGCGGAGATCATGGGTTTGTATCCACCGGGGACGCTGGTGGAGCTGACCAGCGGAGAACTGGGTGTGGTATGCGCCTCGCCGGCGGTGGGGAGGCCGCTGGACCGACCGAAGGTACGCGTGGTCGCGAAAGGGGAGCCCGGATCGATACTCGATCTCGATGAGCTGGTCGGGGGCGAGTTCGTGCGCGGCGTGAAGAACGTGCTCAACCCGGCCAACAAGGGTCTGATACCGGCCGTGGACCCCTCGATCTTCGATGCGGTGGAGTAGGAGCGCGGCGGACTAGGGGCGCGCTCGAGTAGGGGCGCGGTGGCTTGGGTGTCGGGGCGGCGCCGGAACCCGACGGTCAGGTACTGGTAGCCAGGCGTTCCGCTGCCTTCTTCGCTACCGTCAGGCTCAACTCGTTTGGGTCGCCCTGACGCAGCGCCCTGGTGGGGCACACCCGCACACACGCCGGCTCCAAGTCGTTCTCGAGCCTGACGCTGCAGAGATCGCATTTCTGCATGGTGCCGTCCTTGCCGAAACGGGGTATCCCGAACGGACAGGCCATCGAGCAGCTGTGGCAGCCGATGCAGAGCTCGGCTGTGACCTTCACCACGCGGGTGCCCGTCTCCCGGGCGACCGCGCCGGTGGGGCAGGCCATGATGCAGGGAGCGTCTTCGCAATGCATGCACGCCAGGGAGACGTAGCGCAGCCGGGCCTCAGGGGCAGCTCCCGTCTCGACCTTGAAGACCTGGCGCCAGGCAGTAGGCTCGGGGCCAATCTCCAGATCGTTCTGATCCATGCAGGCCACCGCGCAGGCGAAACAACCCGTGCAGCGATCGACATCCAGGTAGAAGGCGTGGCTCATCGCGTCACCCCCGCGGCGGCCCCGGGATCTACGCCTGGAGCATCAACTGCCGCGACCTTTTTCACGGCGCAGAGCGACGCCTTGAAACCGGGGAAACCGGAGATCGGATCGAGATAGTCGCTCGACAAGAGGGTGTTGACGTCGGCCTCCGGGTAATCGTGATACATGTGCGCTGCTCCCGGTCGGGCGAGCTCGGTGAGGTTGGCGGACACATGAATGGCGCCGGCGGGCGTCGACAGTTCGACCCGGTCGCCCTGGGCGATGCCCAACCGGAGCGCGTCGGCGGGATTGAGATCGACGGCGGCATCCCGGCGCAGGCTCCGGGTCCAGGGAAGCCGGAAGGTGCGCGAGTGAATGAACATGGGTAGGCGTGAACCGGTGTTGAGCACGAAGGGGTAGTCCTGGGCCAGCTCCGGAGTGGCCACGGGGCTGAGCTTCGGCTCCCGATAGATCGGGAGGGCATCGATACCGGGGCGGTCGGAGTACTTCTCCAAGAGAGCGGAGGCGAACTCCATCTTGCCGCTGGGGGTGGGGAAACCCTTCTTCTCGTACTTGCGGAGGGTGACCGGGAGGGAGTTCGGCACCGGCATGCCGCCCGGATGTTTTTTGAGTTCCGCCACCGTCATGCCGCTAGGTTCCAGGTTCCAATCCAGAGCGGCTTCGAAGCCTCGAGTGAAGTCGGGGGCGCCGTTGGGAAGGAAGCCCCCGGCCTCGCCTGTCGCGGCTACCGCCCCGGGATTGAGTAGCGGGTCGTCGATTTCCAGTCTGTGGGCCAAGCCGAAGATGATGTCGGTGTCGGAGCGGGACTCGCCCAGCGGTTCGATCACCGGCCGGGTAAGAACGACATACTTCTGAGGGTAGCAGCGCAGCTCGCTCCGCTCGACCGAGCCACAGGCCGGAAGGACGATGTCAGCGTACTTGGAGGTGTCGGTCGCGAACAGGTCGACGTCGCAGATGAAGTCGAGCTTCTCCATGGCAGCCAGGAGGCCGTTGGGGTCGGGCCACAGCCGGTGGTTCATGCCGAACGCCATCAGGCCGCGCAGCGGGTAGGGTGCGCCTGAGTTGAGCTGCCGAGGCAGATCCATAGCCTGGGCCTGGTTGATCATCTCGGTCCAGACCGGGAAACGATCGGCTCCCAGGCGCGGAGGCATGTCGCTCCAGGCGCGGGGCATCGCGAACTCGTGCTCACGGGTGGTGAAGCCGGCGCCGCCGACCTCGAGCCAACTGAATGGCTGGGACACATTCCCGCCCCGAATGTCGAAGTTGCCGGTGAGGCCCACGAGAGCCGCCGCCGCCCGCTGGTTCTGCACCCCGTTCGTGTGGTGGACCAATGGGGTCGAGCTCGGCATCATGGCGGCAGGCTTGGTGGTGGCGTAAAGCAGGGCGGCCTCGCGGATCAAAGCGGCCGGCACTTCAGTGATCTGCTCGGCGCGCTCCAGGCCGAATTCCGCCGCGTACGCCCGGAACTCGTCGAACCCGCGGGTCCACTCGGAGACGAACTGCCGGTCATAGAGTCCCTCGGATATGATGACGTTCGCAATGGCCAACGCTAGGGCGCCGTCGGTTCCGGGCCGTAGCTGCAGATGGAGGTCGGCGATGGAGGCAATGGGGGACATCCGGGGGTCGACTACGATGAACTTCACCCCCCGGTCGCGGGCATCCATGAGCCGGCCGGCATTCGGGGTGCTGGAGTAGAAAGGGTTGCCCGTCCACACCAGCACGCACTTGGTGTTGGCGATGTCGGGAGCGGCCATCTGGCCGTAGTCGAGCCGCCAACCCATGGCCATGGCGGTGAAGCACACGCTCGATTCGGTGCAGTAGTTGGGGGAGCCGAACTGCAGGGCCAACCGTTGCAGGAATGGCCGCGGCTGCTTGGGATAGCCGCAATAGAACACCACCGACTCCGGTCCGCTGTCGGCCTTCAGCCGCTGCAGGCTCTCGGTGATGGTGTCGAGTGCTTCGCCCCAGGAGATGGGGACCATCTCGCCGGAGCCGCGCGGTCCCACCCGCTTGAGCGGGGTACGCAGGCGGTTTTCGTGATAGACCCACTGGCGCTGAGCCGCCCCCTTGGAGCAGAGAGTACCCGCGTTGTTCGGGTTCTCCAGGGATCCCTCCACCTTGATGATGCGACCGTCCTTGACGTAGCAGTCGAGGCCGCATACGCCGGAGGGGTCGCAGATGGTGCAGACCGATTTCCGCACCTCGATCCCGGTCGCTTCGCCCGGAATCTTGCCCTTGATCATGCGCTGAAGCTTATCCACGTCGCCTCCGTCTCTGTCACCGCGCCGCTCGCCGCCCTCAGCAGGGCCTGTTTGACGGCCCCGGCCGAAAGGCAGCAGTTCAAAAGATTGACGCCGGCCAGTCGCCCATTCTGCCAGACCTGCACCTGGAAGGCGTCTCCATCGCAGGCGGTCTCGATTCTATCGTAGTTGTTGAGGCACCCGATGCTCGCAAACAGCATGCGGCCCACGTGGGTCACGTTGTGGGGCACGCCCCCGGGGTACGAGGACGGCGCGCCGGCGAGGCTGCGTCCCGCCGCGCGCCCCTGATAGCGGGCGTTCGACCACAGACCGATTATCTCATGCCGCCCCGACAACAGGTTCTTGCCCTGAGCCACGTCACCGGCCGCAAAAAGGGTCGGGATGTTGGAGCGCAACTGCTCGTCGACAAGGATGCCCGCCCCCACGTCCACTTCTCCCGGGGTGAGAAAGCTCAGCGACGGGCGCGAGCCGGTGCAGACAACCACCACGTCGAAGTCTTCGTGAGCGGGGGACTTCTCACAGGCGGTCCCACCCGCGTCTCCCGGGACGGCCACAGCGGGCAGAGCGTCGAAGTTCAACCGTACAGCCGAGTTGCCGGTCTCAACGCCGGCCAGAGCAGCCCCGAGCCGCAACTCATACCCCTCGGCGACCAGGTGGGTCTCCATTAGGCGTGCGCACTCCGGGTGAGCAGACAGAGGCAAGATGGACGATTCCTTTTCCACGAGACACACCTTCAGGCCAATCTCGTGCAACGCCGCTGCGATCTTCACCCCAGCGAACGAGGCCCCTATGACCGCCGCCCGGGGGGCGGCGGTCATAGGGGCGTCGACGGCCTCCTGCAGGCCCAGGGCATCGTCAAGAGACTGGAGCGTGAACACGCGACGATCGGGGCGACCCGGGGTCGCCACCCCCGTGGTCGCCGCGCCCGTCGTGGCCGCGCCGGCCCCCGACCGGGGCTTTGCCAGCGCCTCCTGCAGCCCGGGCACCGGAGGTACCGACGGGCGGGCGCCGCTGGCCACCAGGCACCGGTCGTACTGGTAAGAGCGGCCGTCGGCAGCGACGAGGGTCTGTTCAGCAGCATCGATTCGCACGACCGGCTGGCCCAGGTGAGTGGTGACACGGTAGGCTCCATAGAACCCACGCTCGTTCCCGAACGGGAAGGTTTGTTCGAGCGGAATCGTGCCCGCAACCAGATAGGTGCCCAGCATGGGGTTGTAAGGGGCATGCTCATTGTCGGCGAACAGGTGGATCTCGCCTTCGTAACCATGCGCGCGCAAGGCCAGCACCGCCTCCGCGGCGGCGGCCCCGTTCCCGACTATGGCGACGGGGGCCTTCAATGCTTCTTGAACTTCTTGTTGCCCACGAAGGTGGAGACCAGCAGCGACACGAGGCTTATGATCAACGCCCCGAGAACGGCGTTCCAGAAGCCATTGACGTGGAAGTTGAGCCCTGGCCAATTCACGGTGATGGCAGAGGCGAGCCACAGCATGAGCCCGTTGATCACCAAGGTGAAGAGACCGAGGGTCAGCACGATGAGTCCGCAAGAGAGGATGGATATCAGCGGGCGGATGAAGGCATTGATGAGGCCGAGCACCAGGGCGACCAGGATCACGGTCCCCACGCGATGGGGCTCACCCACAGAGATGCCGGGGACGATCCATGCTGCTACGGCCACGGCAGCGGCCGTTATCCCCCAGCGAACAAGGAACTTCTTCACGGTGCTCCCTTCTTCGGCCGGTCACGCCGACCGGCGGTCGGGCCGGGCGCATGCATGCCGTGTCGCACTGTGCAGACTAACATGAGGACTCTGCCCCGTTCCACCAGTCTCCCCCGTTCGATACTATGAAGCGAAGTCGCCCGCGCGGAGCCCAAGCGAGGAGCGAAATGACTGACCAGAATTTGGGGACGACCGCCGCCGAGGACCGGGTCGCGGTCACCACCGGCCGCGGCGCGGATGTGCTGGCCGTCTCGCTCATGTTCATCTTCATCACGGGATCGGTGACGCTCTCGCTCATGCCGGTGGTGACCGGCGAACTACGCACCGGCGTCGGTCTAACCGACTCTCAGATAGGCTTACTCACCTCTGTCTTCATGGGCTTCTACGGCGTAGCGGGCATCTCGTCGGGGATCGGCGCCGCCCGCTGGGGCGGGCGGCTCCTTGGGGTCAGCTGCGGCTGCTTCGTCGCCGGGTCCCTCATCTTCGGGCTAAGCTCGGGTTTCGCCGGTTTCCTGGTGGGCCGAGCCATCCAGGGAATCGGCGGGGGCATGGTCATCGCCACCTCCAGCCCGGTCCTGGCCCACGCTCTTCCTCCCGAACGATTGGCAAGGGCCTGGGGCATCCTGGGTTCAGGCTGGGGACTGGGGAGCATGGGAGCGCTCCTCATCATGCCCGGCATCCAGGATTGGGGTGGGTATCGGGCGGTCTTTCTCACCACCGCAGGCTTGGGCCTGGTGGTGGGGGTGGCGGCGCTGTCACAGAAGGCGATCCGGGCTCTGCCCCATCATCCCGAAGGGGCCACCACGCTCCGTGGTCTCGCGGCCTCTCTGGGCGCAGTCATTGCCAATCGGCGCGTCGTATTGCTGGGCCTCGCCAACACGGCCGGCCTGGCCATCGGGGTGGGGGTGCTGGTGTGGACCCCGAGCTTTCTGCAGGACGTCCACCAATCGGGTGAGTCGATCTCGGTGTATCTGGTGGCCGGTCTGGGAGCGGCGCAACTGCTCGGCAATCCGTTGGGGGCCTTCGCCTGTAGGCGCTGGGGCAAGCTCGGCGTGATCGTCTTGTCCTTGCTCCTCATGGTCGTCGGGACCGCTGTGGTAGGGATCGTGCCTGGGGTCCCACTCACCTTTGCCATGGTATTAGTGGTCGGGTTCTTCAGCATGTTCTTCTTCCCGCCGATGCTGGGCTACATGCCGGAGGTGGTGGCCAAACCCGAGCACGTGGGGCCGGCGACCGGCATTAACTCGTCCATGGGTTTCGCCGGATCGCTCATCGCCCCCTGGATCTTCGGTCTGTTCCTGGACGCAGGCGGCCAATCGAGCCGATCGTATGTGGCCGGCTATCTGATGTTGGCGGCTTTTGGAGTGGTTGCGCTCATCGGCTTGGCTTTCTTCAAGGGATCGAAGATTCGTCCGGGTTCTTGAGCAGCGTCTTGCCGATGCTCCACGCTTCTCCCACTTGTTCGCCCAGAGCCCAGTAGGCATTGCCTGGCATGGTGAGCGCGAAGGGGCGGAGCTTAACCGGGTCCACCTTTCCGTCGGAGAGTACGGCCTCATTCGCGTAGACGCCCGCCACCTCACCGATGAAGAAGAGATCCTTCGGCAGCTCCACGGTCTGGGAGAGACGGCACTCGAGGGTGACAGGACACTGGCGTACCATGGGAGCCGACTCAAGCGCTCCCTGGAAGATGTCGACCTGGGCGGCTTTGTCCTCCTCGTAGCCGTGCACAAGCCCCAAGTAGTCGGCGAGCGCCACCTGATCGACGCTGGGATAACTCAAGCTGAACTGGCCGGTCTGCTGGATGCCTTTGGCAGTGTGTTGCCCGCGACCGAGGGAGAGACCTACGAGCGGGGGGTCGGAGTTGAGCTTGGTGACCCAGGCAGCGGTCATGAAGTTGGGCCGTCCGTCGGTGACCGTACCGACGATGACCACGGGCATGGGGAAGATGTTGAAACTCTTGCCGATGTTCTTCTTGGCCATTAGTCCTCCAGATGGGCGAAGCCGCGTGTCTGTTCCGGCTGCGCGATGGCGCATCGCGACTCCTCCACAGACACGCGGCTTCGCCTGCGCCGTAGTGGTGGGGTCCAGGAACGTGATTCCCACAGTGACCGAAAACGACACGTGGCCGGAAGGGCGGCTGCTACTCAGGCTGCTCCGCGGGGAGTTCCAAAGCTGCCGGCGCGTTGCGGGCGGCCGCGGTCCGCGCCGCCGTCCTCCTGGCCAACTGCGCCTTCGGCGAAGTGCCCCGGAACATCACGGCGCTGAACATGGCTCCGACCAGGACCACGATGCCGCAGACCCACAATCCCCGGTGGAGACCGGTGGTGAACGAATCGCTGATCGCCGCGCGGATGGCCGAGGCGTCCACCCCGGGGGTGGACGGGAAGGCCCCCGCGGTTCCCTGACCCTGTTGGGCGATGGCCACTATCTTCTCGGTAACGGTCTGCGGAAGCCCCAAGGCGCTCAGCGACCCCTTGAGGTCCGCGCCAAAGCGGCCCGTCACGATCGAGCCCAAAAGCGCGATACCGAACACCCCGCCTACCTGGCGCGTGGTATTGAACGTCGCCGAAGCTATGCCGGCTTGGGCCGTGGGTACAGTGGTCATGACGGCGGTGGTCATGGGGCTGAAGACCAGGCCGGTTCCGACCCCCAGGATGAGGAGGATCCACCAGTAGGCGCTGTAGGGTGTCGTGGCCTGCACGGTCTCGAACAGAAGGATGCTGGAGCCCAACAGGAACATGCCCACGGTCACCGGCAGGCGGGCGCCGACGCGACCCACGATCCGGCCGGCGATGACGGCTACGACGCCGACCGCCAGGGTGTTGGGCAGTTGGCGCACACCCGCCCCGGTCGGCGAGAAGCCCTGCACATTCTGCATGAATAGCGCCAGGAAGAAGAGCATGCCGAAGAACCCAAAGTTCACCAGCATGCCTACGATGTTGGCGCCCGCGAAGGTCACGTTCCTAAAGAAGCTCAGCTGGAGCATAGGTTCGCGGGCCCGTGTCTCCCACACGGCGAAGGCCGCCAAGGCCACGCCGGCGAGTATGAACAGCGTGATGATGCGGGCCGATCCCCAGCCGTAGTTGTTCGCTTCAATGAAGGCGTAGGTGAGCGAGGCCAGCCCTGTGACGGCGAGGATCTGCCCGGGGATATCGAGGCCCCGAGCCTGCGGGTTCTTCGACTCGCGTACGACCCGTGCTGTGATGACCAGGGCGGCCAGTCCAATGGGCACGTTGAGGTAGAAGATGCTCTGCCAGCCGAAGGCATCCACCATCACCCCTCCGAGCACCGGACCCATAGCCAGGCCCAGACCGGAGATGCCGGCCCATATGCCTATCGCCTGGGCGCGCTCCCTGGGGTCGTGGAACGTATAGGTGAGGATGGCCAGGGTCGCAGGCAGCAACATGGCGGCGCCCAGTCCTTGGACCGCCCGGCCCCCAATCAACATGCCCACTGAGGGGGATAGAGCGCAGAGGAGGGACCCGGCCGTGAACAAGGCCAGCCCGCCCATAAAGAGCCGCTTCCGTCCATAGAGATCGCCCAACGTGCCGCCCGTGAGCATGAGGCTGGCCAGTAGCAACGTGAACGCGTCTACGATCCACTGCAGCCCGGTGAGGCCCGAGTTGAGCTCGCGCTGGAGGGTGGGGAGGGCCAGGTTCACGACCGTGTTGTCCAACATCACCATGAAGAGGCCGAAGCACATGGCCCCTATCGTGAATAGTTTGATCCTACGGTCTTCCTGGAACATCGGCCGAGATTAGCACAGCACCCGAAGAGCCTCGATTGTCGTCGCGCCCCGGCCGACGGCCGGGGCGCCGCCGGACGGACGCCGCACCGAATCAGACCCGCGGACGGTGTCAGGCCGCGTCGGCGATCTCCCCGTCGATGCCGATCACCACTGTGTTGATGGGGATGTCCACCTCCGAGAGCATGACCGCCCGCTCCACGATGCGCTGCAGGCCGCCGCAACAGGGCACAGTCATGATGGCCACGGTCAGCGACTTGAGATCGTTGTACCGGATTAGTTCGGCCAGCTTCTCCACGTAGGGCCCCACGTCGTCCAGCTTGGGGCAGGCGATGACCATCTTGCGGCCTTTGAGCAGCTCGGCATGGAAGCTGCCCCGGGCGAATGCGGTGCAATCGGCGGCGATCAGCAGGTCGGCGCCCTTGAAGTAGGGCGCTTGGGGCGAGATCAAGTGGAGCTGGATGGGCCACTGTCCGAGCTCCGAGGCGGCCGGCGCTCCGGCTATCGCTTCGGGTCCCGGGTGCACGACCGCGGCGGCCTCGGGACCCCGGATCTTGAGCACGTGCTGTACGGTAGCCTGATAGTCGTATTCGGGGCTCTCCCGCTCGACGATCGTCAACGCACCAGTGGGGCAGCCGCCGAGGCAAGCCCCCATCCCATCGCAAAAGATCTCGCGTACCAGCACGGCTTTGTCCTCTTCATCCAACGCCAGCGCCCCTTCGTCGCAGGCGGTCGTACAAACCCCGCAGCCGTTGCACAGGTCGCGGTCTATCTCGATGATCTTTCTGGTGCCCATGTTCGCTCCTTCTCCGGGGATCCCACGCTCGCTCGTTATTGCCCGAACGTCTCCCGATCGAAACCCCGCGAGTGAGCGGCTCCCTTCTACGTCGCCCAAACAGCGGCCGCGGCCTCAATCCCACCGGCGCCGACCTTCACCCCCTGGCTCCTGAGTACCGCCTCCAAGGCGGCCAAGAACAGGACGACGTTGCGAGGTTGGGCGTTGTACCCCATGAGGCCGATCCGCCAGACCTTGCCTGCCAACTCCCCGAGCCCTCCGCTGATCTCGATCCCGAAGTCTCTGAGCAACGCGCCACGTACCTTGGCGTCCTCCGCTCCCTCGGGGATGCGGACCGCGTTCAGCATTGGGAGCCTCTCCGGCGCCGGGACCAGCATGGAGAGCCCCATGGCCTCCAAACCGGCCACGAGGGCCCTGTGGTTCAGCATATGTCGTGCGAACCGGGCCTCCAGGCCCTCCTCGAAGACGATGCGCAGCGCCTCCCGCAGGCCGTAGATCATGTTGATGGCGGGCGTGTGATGGTACTTCCTGGCCGGCCCCCAGTAGTCACGGATCATCGTGATGTCCAGGTACCATTCGGGCACTTTGCTCTCTCGAGCCTCGATCACCTTCATTGCAGCCGGGCCGAAGGACACCGGTGACATCCCCGGGAAGGCGGATATGCATTTCTGCGTTCCGCTGTAGGCCACGTCCACGCCGTCGGCATCGAGGGAGACGTCTATCCCCCCGAGTGAAGTGACGGTGTCGGCGAGGAATAACGCGCCGTGGTCATGAGCCAGCTTCGCCAGGTCTTTGAGCGGCGTGCAGGCGCCGGTTGATGTCTCCGCGTTAACGATGGCAACGATCTTGGGGCTCTTCCCTTTGAGTGCCGCCTCCACTCGTTCAGCCGGCACTGCCCGGCCCCACTCGACATTCACGCGCACCACATCGCAGCCCAGGCGCTCGCCGATCTCACATATCCGTGTCGCGAACAAGCCGTTGACGCCCACCACCATCTGGTCGCCGGGCTCGAGCAGGTTGACGAGAGTGGTCTCCATGCCCCCGCCACCGGTGGCAGACATCGGCAGGGTCACCGTGTTGTCGGTGCGGAAGAGGGCCCGGAGCAACTCCTGGGTCTCGTCCATTATGCCGAACAGATAGGGGTCGAGATAGCCGACGGAGGGCGCAGCCACGGCCCTGAAGACCCGTGGGGGCACGTTGCACGGCCCGGCGCCCAGCAGAAGCCTCTCTCCAGGGTCGATCTCTTTGAAATCTTGGATGTTCACGGATGAAGCTCCCCTCGTTTTCCTGGATGAGATGTTTGGCGAATAAACTACCACGAGACGGTAGCTATGACAGGGCAGCGGGGCTAGCGCTTCTTACGCCTCCGACGTCCGGTGGTATCGTTGGCATCAGCCAAGGAGGTGCTGTAGTGGCTACGCAAGGAATCCGATCAGATCCCGCCGTGATGATGGGCAAGCCCGTCATCGATGGTACCCGCATCACTGTCGAGCATATTCTCGATGAGCTTGGCGCCGGCCAGACGATCGAACAGCTACTCGAAGCGCATCCTCGACTCACGCGTGAGGGCGTTCTTGCCGCCGTGCGCTTCGGGGCTGAAGCCCTGCGGGCGGATGTCGCCTACCCGGTTTCCAAATCGGTCGCGTGAGGCTGCTCGCCGACGAAGGCGTCGATGCAGCGATTGTCGCGCGTCTGCGTTTGGAGGGCCACGACGTTCTCTATGTCGCCGAACTCACACCGGGAATCACGGACAGCGCGGTTCTCGATCTCGCAAACAGCGAGGAGCGCGTCTTGCTCACCGCAGATAAGGACTTCGGCGAACTCACGTTTCGCCTGCGCCACGTGGCGTTCGGCATCCTGCTCGTGCGACTGTTGGGCCTCCCTTCGGCGGACAAAGCGCATGCCGTCGCGCTGGCGGTTGAAGAGCACGGCGACGAGATGACACATGCCTTCACCGTCGTCTCCCCAGGGATGGTGCGAATCCGGCCTCCTCTCTAGGTCCAGAGTTGGGAACAAGGCGTCAGGCAGCCGTCTCGCGCCGCGCTTCGTATGCTTGGTTTGCCTCTCTAAGCGTGCTTGTGTGCCCAGTCTGGCGTCTTCACGCGCCAGTTCCATCACCGCGCCCCTTGGTACGTACCGTACTTCTTCACGGCCTTGGCCATTGCCCGTACGTTCTCGATCTTGCAGTAGTCGGTAAGGCTGTTGGCGCTGCTGATGATGTAGCCGCCGTCCTTACCTGCGACTTCAATGCGCTCCTTCACTTCGCCGTCCACCTGCTGGGGGGTGCCCAGAGTCAGGGTGTAATCGAGGTCGATGTTGCCGATGATGCACACCCTGGAGCCGTACTGCGCCTTGATCTTGCCGATGTCCATCGCCGCGGGCTGGATCGGGTGAATGGCGTTCATGCCGAGCTTCAGAAGCCCGTCGAGTATAGGCACCAGGTTGCCGTCGCTGTGGAACGCCCAAGGTTTCTTGATCGCATCGGCCACCATCTTCTGAAAGGGATACAGGAATTCTTCGTACATCCCGAGATTGACCCAGGGCATCTTGGTATCGGCGTGGTCGTCGTTGGCCCAGTAGAAATCGAAAGCGAGCTTGTTCAGGTTCTCCACCACCCGCACCGTCCATTCCGAAAAGCGCCGGTGGATCTCTTTCACCAGGTCCGGATCGTCGTAGAGCATCAGAGAGAACACGCCCAACCCCATGCTCTCAATGGTGCTCGCAGTACCCAGCCGGATGCGGGCGAACACGGCGTAGTCCTCGCGGTATTGCTCGATCCACTTCGCCACCTGCTCGTAGCGGGCGGGATGGTCTGGATCGGGCAAGAACTCATCGAACAGCTCGAGTGAAGCGCGATCCACCAAGAGGCCCTTCTTGATGAAGGTGCGCCCGCCCGGCTCCACCCCCATCTCTGCAATCCATGGCGGCACGAAGTCGAAGGTGATCCTCTTGGGGAAGTAGAATGCCTCTTTCACCGATTTCGAGGTCTGGAGCGCCTGGCCCGCCACGCCGGCGGCTCCGGTGGGGAAGTGGTAGCCGAAGCCGTCCATGCCCAGGACGCGGCACAGCTCGCCCGGTGTGTAATTGGTGCGGCCGCCCATGAGCTGAATCTGGAGAACTTCCTCGATATCGTTCTCGACCCAAGGCACCCGATCAGGTTGGCCGAGGTTGAGGGCGGCCATGACTCTTTCTCGGGGCTTCACGTGCCCATCTCCTTCACGCCCCGGAATGCAACAACTGGTTGCACTTCACGACGCAGTCGTGAGCGTCCGCGGCGTAGAAATCGGCGCCGATCTCGTCGGCGAAGTTCTGCGTCAACGGTGCCCCGCCGATGCCGACAACTACGCGCTCGCGCACGCCCGCGCCCACCAATGCCTGCACGGTCGCGCGCATGCCTTCCATGGTGAGGGTCAGGAGTGCACTCATGAGGACAAGCCGTGGTTTCTCCCTGGCGATCGCCTCAACGAACGACTGGGGGCTCACGTCCACGCCCAGGTCGACGACCTCGTAGCCGCCGCCCTGAAGCATCATCCCGACGATGTTCTTGCCGATGTCGTGGTAGTCGCCCGCGACCGTGCCCAGCACGACCCTGGCCTTCGTCTCATAGGTCCCCTGTGCCAGATGGGGTTCGAGCAGCTGCATCGCCTCACTCATCGCACGCGCGCCCAGCATCATCTCCGCCAGGAAATACTCACCCGTGGAATACCTCTCACCCACCACCGACATTGCCGGTATCAATGCCTGGGTCATGACGGTCTCCGCCCCGATCCCGCTCGCAAGCGCGAGGTTCACGGCCCGCAACAGTTCGGCGCGCCGGCCCCTGATGCAGTCGTCCCTAATCGTCTCCAGCATGTCCGTCATAGCCGCTCGCTCTCGGCGAATCGGGAGAACCCAATCTTCAGGCCCATTCGAGCGGCTTGTCTGTCGCGAGACCTGGGGCGATGACCACCGGATCGGGGAACTGATGCGCGTCAGTTTCCTTCTCTTCATGTCTTCTGGCTACCCCGCGAAGTCTCGCCAACTATCCCCCAATAAGAGAAAACCCCAGGCCCGCAAGCCTGGGGGGCCTGAGAGTCTTGCTCCCAGGGATGATCTTTGGGCAAGTTAGCATTTCCGAGTTGGAAGTCAACCGGCGGGTCGGTCCACATGTGGCAGTCATAATGACCGCGGCGGCATCCACGCCGTCATGCCGGCGCGATTTGTTCTGAGACCCTTCGCCTCCTTCACGATCAGTCCCATGTCACGGAGGGCGTTCAGATCGCGCGTCAGCGTCTTATCAGTCTTGCCGGCGTACTCGCCCATGACACGAGCGCTCACGCTTGTGAGCGCTCCGCGGGGCACGACGGCGTCAGGCATGTCGAGAACAAGGTGTCTTCTTCGCAACGCGCTCGGCGTGTTCTGGTTGTGAAACACTCTGTGCACGTAGTATTGCCACGTGACCAGAAGCTGCTGCTTACGGATGTACGTAAGCTGTTCCCTGAGACCATCCACGTACCCTTGCAGCGCATAGCGAATGAAGTGTTCCAGATCGCCCCCAGAGCGGCTCGACCGGTCTAGCTCGCGGTAGTACTTGTCTCGCGTCTGGTTGTAGTGGTCGCTCAGCAAGAAAGCGGCCGGAAGCGGCACCTGGTGTGACTGCAGAAGAAGTTGTACCTCCACGAGCCGGGCTGTCCGCCCATTGCCATCTCCAAACGGGTGAATCCACGCGATATACACGTGAGCGATAAGCGCCTTCAAGACGGAGAGCGCGAATTGCATTTCGTCGCCTTGCTCCTCGAGCGACAAACTGTTGAGCCACTCGCATAGGTGATCAAGCAGGAATTCGCAATCCTGATAAGGCGCGCCCCGATAGTGCGCCACCCCTACGTTATGCTTGCGGCACTCCCCAGGAATCACGCCATCCTCCAGGTCGGCTCCTGAGAGCACAAGCTGGTTGAAGTGTTTGATTCGCTCTGGGCTCAGCTCAAGCGGAACGCCGCGCTTGACGGCCTCGGCGATCTCGTTACACGCCCTGACGATGTTGTCGACTTCGACCCCGAGGTATTCTCTGGACTTTGAAAGCTCCAGGGTGCCATCGACGCGCTGGAGAACCTCATCTTCCGACAGCGTGTTCCCCTCGATAGCCGTCGTGGCGTGAGCACCCTTGCTCAGGTAGACCTTGTACAGTTGCTCCGCGGTCTCCGGCAGCAAGGGAACTCCGGCAATGTGCTCGCATTTTGACCTGATTTCTCCCAGCAGCATCCAGACATCATGGGTGCAC
>Ga0214473_10000977_pt1 | contig 38925 bp, 35 predicted proteins | sample RVTome_7_FD_203509 | JGI IMG/M metagenome (GOLD analysis project Ga0214473, IMG submission 203509) | Soil microbial communities from uranium-contaminated site in the Upper Colorado River Basin, Wyoming, United States - RVT98D197 | ecosystem: Environmental > Terrestrial > Soil > Contaminated >...
CATCTCTTCAAAGAGGGCCTTCGTGTCGGGCTCCATCCCGAGCCCGTCAAGCCCTATCAGGCCGCCTTTTCTGTGCAGCAGCCTGAGTACGGCCCTCTCCCCGTGGATGGTAGGTATCAGAGAAACCCTGATATCGATGTCCTTTCCGCCGAGGAGAAGCCTTATCCTTCCGTCCTGGGGAAGGCGCCTTTCCGCGATATCCAAATTCGCCATTATTTTAATCCTGCTTATGAGGGCGTCCTGGATTATTTTTGGCGGCATTAAGACCTTCCGGAGGATGCCGTCCACGCGGAGCCTGACCTCGAGCTCTTTCTCGAAGGGCTCTATATGTATGTCGCTTGCCCGCTCTTTTACGCCCTGCCGGAGGAGGGCGTTCAAAAGCCTGATTATCGGGGCTTCTTCGGTGAGCCCTAAAATATCCCTCGGCCTCTCGAATTCGGTAGCAACGGAGGAGAGTTCCTCCTCGCGGATATCTTCCATTACCTCTTTGGCCGAGCCCAGTTGCCCGTAATACCTGTTTATGGCCTCGAGCACCAGGTCGGGGCTCCCCCAGAGGGGCCTTGGTTTAAGGGACATCTCTTTTGATAATTCAAGAAGTGCCAGGAGGCCCTTCTCGTCGGCCACGGCGGCCAGGAGTTCGCCGTCCGTCCTTTTTAAGGGCATAACGAGATTGCCTCTTGCGAAACCGTGCGGGACTCCAAGGAGGAGGGGGAGTTCCACTTCCTCGTCCGTGATCTTTTTTACTTCTTCTCTCATGCTCTCTCTACTTCCCGTCTATTCTTATAATGTAATTGGGCTCCGCGTATTGCACCTGGGGCAGGGCAGAGAATTCCTCCACGGCCTCGGGCACGCTTCGCCCGTCCTTTATCTTAACAAGAAAGAGCCTGTCTTTGAGTTTTTTCAATACTTCGGCCTTGTTGAGCGCGATAACGCTCAGGGCCTCCTCGTCCGGGACATCCTCCTTGAACTTGACAAGGAGTTCATCGGTTTTATATCCCTGTTTGGTCTCCTTGAACTCCGCTTCCTTTTTCCGGGTGAGGTCCCGGATGTCCTCGGCGGCCTTGATTATCCTGGGGCTTATGAATACAAGGAGGTTCGTCTTCTGTTTTCTCTGCGATTTGCTCTTGAAGAGATAGCCCAGGACCGGGATGTCGCCGAGGACGGGCACTTTGGTCACTACATCGGCCATGGTCTCGGAGATGAGCCCGCCGATTACAATGGTCTCCTGGTTATCGACCGTTACGGATGTCTTCGTGGAGCGCATGGTGGTGGTAGGGCCAACCTGGGTAAGAACTTGTACTTCTGTGCTCACGAGAGAGGTGGTGGGCACGACCGCCGATATCTCCTGATAGATATCGAGCCTCACGGAATCCCCCTCCGTAATATGGGGAGTTATACGCAGCTTTATTCCCACATCCCTTCTTTCTATTGTGTTGGTTACAAGCGAGCCCGCAGTAGCCACGCTGGAAGCGGTAATGAAGGGCACGTTCTGGCCGACAACTATCTCGGCCTCCTGATTATCGGACGTGAGTATATGGGGCGTGGAGAGCACGTTCACCGCGTTCCTGAAGTCGCTAAGGCTGAATAGGGCGGCAAACCCGGGCACGTTAAGCGTGGTCTTCTCGACGGTTCCGTCGGGGCCTATCGTTTGGATCTCTGCGTCAAAGAAATTTCCGAGGCCGCCTATTGTGAGCCCGGAGAGCCCGCTTATTATGTTCAGGATGGAATTCGTGTCAATAGTGCCGACGCCGCCAACGAAGACCGGCTCGCCGTCATCCAGGGCGGTGGCGCGCCATTTCGTCCCAAGCTCCCGCAGGTTGTCGAGGGATGCCTCCACGATCATCGCCTCCACAAAGACCTGCCTCCTCGGCCTGTCGAGCTTTTGTATTATGTTCAAAAGCGTCTGGTAATCGGACTGAGAGGCGAGTATTACAAGCGAGTTCGTGGCCTTGTCGGGGGTCACGGTAATTCGTTCCGAGGGCGCCCCGGCGGCCTGCTGGACCTGCGGCTGGGCCTGGGGGACCGCTTGCGGGGTCCTTTGCTGTTGTGCCTGGGGGAGCCTGGTGCCCGTAATAAGGGCCTGGAGGGTCCTGGCCAGCTCTTCGGCGTCCGCGTGCTGAAGGAAGTACACATTTATTCCGCCCTGCACCTCGGCGCCCGGCACATCGAGGCGCTCTATCATGGTTTTTATCCGCTCTTTTTCAGCGGGGCTCCCGAGGAGGATAAGCGCATTTAGTCTGGCCTCCGGTATGACCCTGGGCCCTCCGGCCCGGGCCCGTTCGCCGGGGGCCTGCGGCTGTTGGGCAAAACCCTCGTTTATGATGCGGGCCAGGGCATCCGCCGAGGAATATTTCAGGCTTATGATCTCGACATCCTCGGCCTCGGGCTCCGCGTCTATGATGTCCAGGATATCGGTTATTTTTTCAATATTGAGGGCCGTGTCCACGATCAGGATGTAATTTCCCTGCGCGAACGGGGCGATATACCCGTCTTTTGAAATAAGCGGGGTAAGGAGCCTGACCGCGTCATCAGGCGAGATGTAACTCAAAGATATAAGCTGTACCTGGTAGGCGTCGTTTATGGCCGTCTGGAGCGGCAGGCCTTTCTGGCGGGCCTCGGACACGGGCACAATTTTAAAGGCCGTGCCGGCCGGCACAAGCGTGAAGCCTTTCACCTCGAGGACGGAGCTGAAGAGGTTGAAGGTTTCCTCTTTAGTGAGCCCCTCCGGGGCGATTACCGTTATCTTGCCTTTAAGTCTCTCGTCAAATACAAGGTTTACGCCCGTGGTGTCGCTTATGAACTTTGCAAAGCTCGCCAGTTCCACATCGACGAAATTTATGCTTATCTTCGAGGGCGGCCGCCTGGGGCTTTTCTTCTGCTGCTGGGCAAGCGCCTGGGCATAAAAAAGCAGTACAAAGGCAAGGGTGCAGATAAGCGGCATTAATTTTTGAAAGCTCAAGCGGGCTCTCTTTTTCATATCCCCGTCCTTTTTAGCGGATTTCGTAAGTATGGGTTTGCTTCTGGCCGGCCCTTAAAATATCGAGTTCGACCCGGTCCATTCCCTTAAGCGCGGCAAAGGCCCTGAGCGCCGCGTCCGGTCCCGAAATCTCCATCTGGTTTATCCTTAAGAGGACATCGCCGTTCTTTATTCCGAGCTGGTCGAAGACACCCTTCTGTTTGACCTCGCTTACGACAAAACCCTGTTGCCGTCCGGCGGAAAAATTGGGCAGAAGGCGCGCGTGGGTAAGTATGCCGGAAGGGTTCTGGAGGGCCTCGTCGAGGGCGCCCTTATCGAGGACATAGGAACTCTTTGAGGTCTCTTTGGCGAAGCGGGGCTCACCCGATGTGGCCTGGGGAGAAGGAGGCTGGCCCTCTCCCTCCTTCATCATCATGAGGTCTTTCAGGGGAAGCCTCGTGGGATTGCCTCCGGTGGGTATCACTACGGCATGGTTCTTTCTCAATGAGGCAAGTTTTCCCACACCGGGGATATTCTCTCCCACCCGGTATACTTCCTCCTTGGAATCCCTGATGATAATGGCGTAACCGAGCCCGCCCGAGACGGTGCCGATCAAGCTCACCTGGGCAGGTGGGGGGGCTTCTCCAATTTCTCCCCCACCCAGGGCTTTAAGCTCGGAAGGGGGAAAGCCGAAGACATTATTTGCCGCAAGGGGGGCATATCCGGCGAGCTCCGGGGTCTTCCGGGCGGCCTGGGCCTCTTTTGCCGCCTGGGCCTCTCTTACGGCGCTTTCTGAAAAGGCGAGCCCAAGGAGGGTCCTTATAAAAAAGAGGACCGAAACCGCTAAAAGGAGCACGAGGAGGAAATTCAGGACCCTTTCGGGGCGAATTTTTCTCATCCACTAAAAATAACAGATAGCGTAAATCTTGTCAAAAAAACCGAACATCTTAACATCTACAAACCTTTTTTTCAAGTTAAAAATTAAATAATTGCATCACCTGCCGTATCTAATATAATTTTGGTAGGAGGCGCCAAAAAATGCCGCAGAAATCCCCCCCGAGACCTGTAAGAGGAATAAAGCTTTTCAAGGTCTCGGGCATTCAGATTGCGATAGATTTTTCCTGGTTCATAATCTTTTTCCTTATACTGTGGAGCCTTTCGGCCGGGTATTTCCCCCGGAAATTCCCCGGAGAAAGGGTCGAGGCCTATTGGCTGGCCGGGATAATCGGGACCTTTTTCTTCTTCTCTTCCGTTTTGATACACGAGCTTGCCCACTCGCTCATGGCCATAAGGCATGGTATGAAGATACACTCCATCACGCTCTTTGTCTTTGGCGGGATCTCCAGTATTGAGGAAGAGGCCAAAACTCCCGGGAGCGAGTTCAAGATAGCCATAGCCGGGCCCCTCAGCAGTTTCGCGCTGGCCGGGGTCTTCCATCTCGCCCGATACGGGCTCGGGGGGGTCCTGCCCCCTTTGGGGCTTGAGGTCCTCTGGTATCTGGCCTTTGTAAATCTGGCCCTCGGGATTTTCAACCTTATCCCGGGATTTCCCCTCGATGGGGGGAGGGTCTTCAGGTCAATCTGGTGGAAATGGAAGGGCTCCATCACGGAGGCCACAAAGGCGGCCTCCTTTATAGGGAAAGGATTTGCCTATGGGTTGATGTTTCTGGGCGGCATCCAGTTGCTTGCCGGTTATTTACTGGGGGGCATCTGGTTCATCCTGATAGGGTTGTTTCTCAAGAATGCGGCGGAGGGGAGCTACCGGGAACTCCTCTTGAGGCAATTCCTCGATCATGTAAAGGTCCGGGACGTAATGATACGGGAGATGGAGACGGTCCCTCCCGGCCTTTCCCTTCAAAAGCTCATAAACGACTATTTTCTCAAATTCGGCTACAAGGGGTTCCCTGTTGCCGAGGGCGGCCATGTCGTGGGGGTCGTCTCGATAGGGAACATAAAGGACGTCCCCGAAGAGGAGCGGGCGCGAAAAACCGTCCGGGATGTAATGAAGGGGATAGAAAAGGGCGTTCTCATTTCCCCCGATGCCTCGCTCACGGATGCCCTCAAAATGATGCAGTCATTGGGAGTGGGCCGCCTGCTTGCGGCCGAGGACGGCACGGTGCGGGGGATGCTGACGCGCACGGGCCTCTTCCGGTTTCTCGAATTGAAGACGGTCCTCCAGCATTAACAAGAAACTGGAGACTGGAAACTGGAATGCAAGCTATACATATCTGGAAGGAGGAATGATTGTAGCCGCAGGCTTTAGCCTGCGTTCAGAAAGCGCAACCTGAAGGTTTGCGGCTACGAGTATATCGGATGCTGAATCGGGAAAAGGTATTTGTCGGATAAGCTCCTGGTCTCAAATCGCTAAGTATCTACAAGGAGAGCAAGATGGCAAAAGTAGCGATAAACGGTTTTGGAAGGATAGGGAGGGCCACCTTTAAGATCCTTATGGATACGCCCGAACTCGAAGTAATGGCTGTAAACGACCTTGTCCCGATAGAAAACCTGGCCTATATGCTCAAGTTCGATTCCGTATACGGCCGGTACGAGAGGGACGTAAAGCCCGGGCCGGAGGGCCTTATCGTGGACGGCAAATCGGTTCGGGTCCTGGCCGAAAAGGACCCGGCAAAGCTCCCGTGGCGCGATATGGAGATAGACGTGGCATTCGAATGCACGGGGCGCTTCACGGATAAGGAGGGGCTCTTAAAGCATATAGAGGCCGGGGCGAAAAATGTCATCCTTTCGGCCCCCTCGAAGAGCCCCGATATAGGCACCGTAGTTCACGGCGTGAACAAGCCCGATGAGGAGGCCCGCGCCATCTCGTGCGCGAGCTGCACTACCAATTCCATAACCCCGGTTATCGAAATAATCGGCAGGAGGATAGGCATAAAGAAGGCCATTATGACCACGGTGCACGCCTATACTTCCACGCAGGCCCTCGTGGACGGCCCGAGCACGAAATTCAGGAGGGGACGGGCCGCGGGCGTAAACATAGTCCCCACCTCAACCGGGGCGGCCATAGCCACCACAAAGGCCCTCCCCCAGTATGAGGGCAAGTTCGACGGCATGGCCTTCAGGGTGCCGGTCCCCGTGGGCTCCATCTCGGACATCACCTTGCTGGTGGAAAGGCCGACTACAAGGGAAGAGATAAAAAACATTTTCAGGGAGGAAGCGGGTACGGACCGATACCGGAATGTGGTCGCCGCCTCGGAGGACCCCCTCGTTTCGACCGACATTATAAAGGACCCCCATGCCGCCGTCATAGACCTTGAGATGATAAAGGTCGTGGACGGAGACCTCGTGAAGATAATGAGCTGGTACGACAACGAGTGGGGCTACTCGAACCAGATGGTACGGGAGGCGCTCGAGATGGCGAAGATGAAAGAAGTTGGAGTTTAAATGAAAATAGCCGTGTTCGAGATAGAGGAAAGGGACAGGGCGGGGTTCGAAAAGCTCGGTAAAGAGGAGCATGAGTTCTCTTTTTCCGAGGGGCCCCTTTCCCCGGAAATCGCGGACCGGTATGCAGATTCGGATATCATTGTGGTCTCGATTTATTCCGAGACGGACCGAAAACTTCTGGAGAAATTCAGAAAGCTGAAGCTCATCGCCACGCGCTCTACAGGGTACGACCACATAGACGTAAACTACTGCCGGGAGCGCGATATTGCCGTATCGAACGTGCCGTTTTATGCCGAGAGGACCGTGGCGGAGCATGTCTTTGCCCTCCTTTTAGCCATCAGCCATAAATTGGAGGAATCGCTGGACAGGACGCGAAAGGGGGACTTTTCCCAGAAGGGGCTTACGGGATTCGACCTTTACGGGAAGACATTGGGCGTTTTGGGGACCGGCAATATCGGGCAGGCGGTCATCGGGATAGCCAGGGGGTTCGGGATGAATGTCCTCGCATACGATGTAAAACGGGTCGCGCGCGATCCGGGGTTCAGGTATGCCTCCCTGGACGAGGTCCTTTCCTCTTCGGACATCATCAGCGTGCATGTGCCGGGAGGCCCCGGGACCTTCCATTTCCTCTCCGACGAGGAGTTCGGAAAGATGAGGAAAGGCACCGTGCTGATAAACACCTCCCGGGGGGACGTGGTGGATACAAAGGCCCTTCTGAAAGCGATAGCCGAAGGGACCATTGCCGGGGCGGGGCTCGATGTCCTCGAGGAGGAGCCCGCCATCAGAGAGGAGGCGGAGCTTTTAAGCTCCATCTTCCAGCGGGAGCATAATCTTGGAACCCTCCTTGCGGACCACATACTGCTCCGTTTGAGGAACGTGATCATTACCCCGCATAATGCCTTTAATACGCGGGAGGCCTTGGACCGCATATATGAGGTGACGATCGAGAATTTACGGGGTTTCCTTGAGGGTAAGCCAAAGAACCTGGTGGCCCAGGCGCCCCAGCCCGCGCTGCCCTGATTAAGAATTGCGCGGGCCCGGAAAGGGTGGGATAATTTTAAGGAAAGGCATTCTTTGAAGGAGGGATAATGGCCGGGAAAAAACCCGAACGGTTTAAAAAGGCATACCAGGTCAAAATAGAGGCCCTGCTTAAAAAGTGGGACGCGGAAATAAAAGACTTGAAGACGAGGGCCGACAGGTCTCTTGCGGAACTCAGGAAGCGCTACAGCTCCGAGGTCAAAACCCTCCGGGAGAAGCAGAGGACGGCAAGAGAGGGGCTCCGGGAATTGAAGAAATCGGGCGCGGACAACTGGAGGAAGGTGAAGGCGGGAGTCGATGCGGCCGTTTCCGACCTGAGAAAGAGCATCACTAAAATAGCGGCTAAAAAGAAATAGATTTCCCCCCCCGGCTCATCCCCGTACCCTCTTTGAGCATCCGCCAGGAGATAAAACTGTTCCTGCGGCAGGCGTGTAATAACCTGTTCAAAACCTTAGGAGGTGAAAGCTATGTTGTCCTGGGCTGTGATATTTCTAATAGTGGCCATAATAGCGGCCATATTCGGGTTTGCGGGAATCGCCGGCACGGCGGCATGGATAGCCAAAGTGCTGTTCGTTGTGTTCCTTATACTCTTCGTCGTATCCCTGTTCGTCGGCCGACGGCCGACGGTTTGAGCGCAGGCAAGCAACGTCAAAAATAGCGCATAACCGGTTACGTTGCGGCAAAAAGCAAGTGGCAAGTTGAAGGTTTCCATTTCAAATTTCAAATTTGAGATCTGAGATCGGGCAACTTGTCACTTGTTTCTTTTTTTCTTCTTCTATTTGGGGGCCCTTTCTTTCTTGTTCTATTCTTTCCTCCGTGTAAAATTTATTCATGGGGACCGATACGCTTGAGACCTACCGCAGAAAAAGGCGCTTCGCACGCACCCCCGAACTCCCCGGCAGTTTAAAAAAGAGCGCAAAGAAGAAAGCTCCCCCGAAACGCCGCTTTGTCATCCGGAAACACAAGGCGGCAAGGCTCCATTTCGACCTGCGCCTCGAGGCGGAGGAGGCGCTCAAGGAGGCGCTCGCCAAACTCAAGCAAGCGCCCCAGCCCAAATGGGTTTCCCCCATGCTTGCCATGCTTATGGAGAAGGAAAAAATCCCCTCCAAAGGATGGCTCTTTGAGCCCAAGCTGGACGGAGAGCGCTGCCTTGCGATGAAGAGGAAAGGATCGGTAATCCTTTTTTCCAGGAACCGGAAAGAGCTGAACGGCAATTACCCCGAGCTTGTGGAAGCCATTCTTGCCCAACCGGCGGATAATTTTATCGGGGACGGTGAGGTGGTGGCCTTCGATAAGGGCCTGCCCAGCTTTTCCAGGCTCCAGCCGCGGATGCAGATAAGAGACCCGGTTGCCTCGCTCCGGACCGGCATAGAGGTCTTTTTATATCTCTTCGACCTCATTTATTTTGATGGTTACGACTTGGGCCGCCTTGAGCTTCGATACAGGAAAGGGATGCTCCGCCAGATATTCTCGTTCGGCGGCAAGGTCCGCTTTCTCGACCACGTGGAGGAAGACGGGAGAGGATATTTTAAAAAAATGTGCAGGGAAGGCTATGAAGGGATAATCGCCAAACGCGCCGGGAGCCGCTACACGGGAGGAAGGACAAGGGAGTGGCGGAAATTCAAGTGCACGAACGAGCAGGAATTCGTTATCTGCGGCTATACGGAGCCGGGCGGGAGCAGGATAGGTTTCGGCTCCCTGCTCCTCGGCTATTATGAAGGCGGAAAGCTCGTCTATGCCGGAAAGGTCGGTACAGGCTATGATGAGTTCACCCTGAAGAATCTATCGGGGCAAATGGAGAAGCTCGAAGAGAAAGTGCCCCCCTATCAGGACTATGCCTCGAATAAGTTGATCCCCCGGACGGGGGTCCATTGGCTTCGCCCCGAGCTTGTCTGCGAGGTCGCGTTTTCGGAATGGACCCCGGAGGGGCTCCTGAGGCACCCGAGTTTCAAGGGCTTGAGGGCGGATAAGACACCCCGGGAAGTCACGCGGGAGAGACCGGCCTGAGATGCCGAAGACCGTGGAAGTCCATATAGGGGAGCATACGGTCGAGCTTACCAACTTGGACAAGGTCCTTTTCCCGGAGCCCCGGATAACAAAAGGCGAGGTCATAGATTATTATGACAAGGTTGCCCCCTACATGCTCCCCCATATGAAAGGGCGGCTCATCACGATGCATCGGTTCCCGGGCGGGATAAGGGAGCAGAAATTCTATCAGAAAAACGTGCAGGACTATTTCCCCGAATGGATAAACCGGGTCCGCATAACGCTCGGGTCCGTAGGAAAGCAGACCTATATAACCTGCGAGAACAAGGAAACGCTGATATTCCTCGCCAACCTGGCCGTCATTCCCCATATCTGGACGAGCCGTGCGGACAAAATAAGATATCCGGACCGGCTTATATTCGACCTGGACCCGCCCGGCGAGGATTTCGAGCCGGTGAGATATGCCGGGCTCATATTGAAAGAGCTTCTTAAAAAAATCGGACTCGAATCTTTTGTCATGCTGACCGGCTCCCACGGGGCGCATGTGACTGTCCCTCTGGACAGGGCGGCGGAATATGACGAGGCGAGTGCCTTTGCCGGCAAAGTGGCGGAGGTCATGAGGGGCATGGCCCCCGGCGAGATAACCACGGAATACAGGAAGGACAAACGGGGCGAGAGGGTATTCATGGATATCTACAGGAATTCGTTCGCCCAGACCGCCGTGGCACCCTATGCGGTAAGGGCGAGGCCCGGCGCGCCCGTGGCCGCCCCCATAGAATGGAAGGACTTCAGGGACAAAAATATCGTCTCAACCTCTTATAATATAAAGAATATCCTCCCTCGTCTCAGGAGAAGGGGAGATGCCTGGAAAGGCATCTCCCGGCATGCTTTCTCCATAGCCCGCGCAAATGCCCGGCTCGATTCCCTCCTCCGCTCCCGACCATAGTCCAAAATTAGAATTTATAAGAAATTATCTAATCCTTTTTATAGATTTATGCTATAATCACCCAGCCGACTTTTGTTCTACTGGGAAAGGCAGAGGAGACGTGTAGAGGGCTATGCCGCGCATTCTTCTCATTGACGACGAAGACGGCATAAGACTGGCTCAAAAGGCCCTTTTTGAGCAAAAGGGTTTTGATTTCCTGTCCGCAAAGACAGGGCAGGAAGGCCTTTCCCTGATCCATAAAGAACTCCCCGATTTGGTCCTGCTCGACCTCTACCTGCCCGACATAAAAGGACTGGAGATACTTAGGGAGGTCAAATCCTCACACCCCGACATTGCCGTGATAATGATAACCGGATACGGCGAGGTGAAGGAAGCCGTGGAAGCGATGAAGCTTGGCGCGGCGCATTATTTCCAGAAGCCGGTTGATATTGACGAGCTTTGCATCGTGGTCGAAAAACAGCTCTCTTTCGTCCAGTTGAAGAAGGAGGCAAGCCTCTACAAAAAGTATCCATACCCCATAGTGGGCAGGAGCAGGCAGACCCGCCAGGTGCTGAGAATTATAAGCCTGATGGCCGATAACTCCGGCACGACGGTGCTGATAGAGGGGGAGACCGGGACCGGAAAGGAGCTCGTGGCCCGGAATATCCATTTTTTGAGTACCAGGGCGGACAAGCCCTTTGTGGACATAAACTGCGCTTCCATACCCGAGACCATCTTCGAGAGCGAGCTCTTCGGGCATGAGGCCGGCGCCTTTACGGACGCAAAGAGCACGAAGAAAGGGCTATTCGAGCTTGCCGAGGGCGGGACCCTCTTCATGGACGAGGTGGCCGAGATGCCCCTTTCGATACAGGCAAAGTTCTTGAGGGTGCTTGAGACAAAGTCCTTCAGGAGAGTCGGAGGGACAAGGGATATTAAAGTGGATGTGAGGATCGTGGCGGCAACCAACAAGGAGCTTTCAAAGATGGTCGAAAAAGGCGCTTTCCGGGGAGACCTCTTTTACAGGCTCAATGTGTTGCCGTTGAGGCTTGCTCCCCTCAGGGAAAGGCCCGAGGACATACCGATGCTCGCCGCCCTCTTTATGGAAGAGACAGCCAGGTCCATGTGTATGAAGACCCCGGAGCTGGACGAGAGCGCCATCGGCGCCCTCGCTTCGTACGGCTGGCCCGGGAATATAAGAGAATTGCGCAATATCATAGAGCGGGCACTTATCTTATCGAGAAAGCCCGTGATAAGGGCCGGTGACCTGCCGCTTGCCCCCGAGATGAAAGAGGGGCGGGGGTGCGATCCGCTCACGCTTGAGGCGGTCGAACTGGAGCATATAAGAAAAGTGCTCGCGGGGGCCCGGCAAAACCGGTCCAACGCGGCCAGGCTCCTCGGCATATCCCGCTCCACCCTGAACGAAAAAATAAAAAAATATCATCTGCTCGATTCGAGGAATTAATTTTTTTAATACTGCGGGTTTTGGAGGGAATAGGGCATGGGGCTCGTAAACTCGAGGATAGGCAAGCGCCTTCTGGCCATGCTGCTTTTGGGCGTGGTGCTTACCTACGGCATCCTTGCCTATTTCATCTACCTGCGCGAGAGAGAAATCGTTTACGCCATTAAAAAAGAAAAGGCCCTCCAGGATACCGCAGAACTCATCAAGGTCACCAAGGAATCCATGCTCGAAGATGGCAAATTCGGCCGCGTAAGGACGCTCATCGACAACCATAACGCCTCCAGCGACATGTGGCTGACTGTTTACAGGGCCGACGGTTCGGTCTATTATGGCCCGCCCCTGCGCGAGAGCCCTCCCAAACGTGTTTTTTCCTCCCCTGAAAGGGTGATGATAACGGGCGGCAAGGGTTTCCACATCTTCCAGCCCATCCTGGCCGAAGAGTCGTGCCGGGGGTGCCACGGGGCCGGGCAAGTGCTGGGCGCAATCGGGATATACGTATCGACAGCGGAGATCGAGGCGGCCCTGGAAGGCATTTACGGGAAAATGGCGCTGGCGCTCCTCGCGACGGCCCTCTTGAGCGTTGCGGGGGTCCTCGTGACCACAAGGTGGCTGATACTGTCCCCGCTCGAGGTGCTCACCGAGGCCGCCAGGGCCGTCTGGAAAGGGGACTTCAGGCACAGGATAAATATGAAGCGCCGGGACGAGTTCGGCTCTTTTGCGCACACTTTCAATATAATGGCGGAAAAGATCGAAAACTCCCACAAGGACCTCGAAGCCGCCGTGCTGAAAAGGACAAAAGACCTTAAGGCCATAGCGAAGCTCTCTACGGAAATCTTCAGGGGAGAGATCTATTTTGAGGAGAAGATAGAGCTTTTTCTGGACGCCATAACCGGAGAGCTTGGCTATGATTTCTGCGCACTCTGCCTTGTGGAGCGGGAAACAGGAACACTGGCGCAGGAATACAGGAAGGGATTGGAGGGCCCGCTCTGCTCTTCGGGCAGCATCCCGCTCAATTCGGAGCACCCGCTTCTAAAGGCGATGCTCGGGGCCAGAACGGTGATCCTCGAAGCGGAAAAATCAGGCCTGCCCCTTATCAAGGGAGAACTGGCTGTGTTGCCGATTATATCTCACAGGCGCAAGAGGTGCAAATCGGCGCAGAATTGCAGAGATGAGTACTGCCCCGCCTACGGCTACTCCGATGAAAAATGCTGGCTCCTGGATTGCGCCCCCTGCAAGCTCCGGCTGGCTGAGAGGGGAGGGGAAAAGCTCATGAACTGCATACATTGTCCGGCTTTTCCCCTGATGGGGGTCCTTGTGGCGGGGAGAGACCGCATTGCGCCCTCCTCAATTTATCCCGTCGAGGTCCTGGCGGCCGAGATAGCGGCCTTCATAGACAACCACCAGCTTATAGACCGGCAGAACAGGGACATAAAAGAGCTCATAAGGCTCCACGGGTCGTCCCTGAAGGCGATCGAATTTCTTGATTCCGCCCAGGTTTGCGAGAATATAGTACAGGGCGCGGTGTCTTTCTCGTCCGCAAGCGCTTCGGCTTTGTGGCTTCTGGAGGAGGGGAAGCTTAGACTGAAAGCACATTTCGGGCTGGAGGCCGACTCCATACCGGAGGCGCTTTCGATGGCCGGGGAATTCCCGGGTGCGGCAATAAACACGGGCTCCATACTCGAAGCCGGGCCGGCAATCCATACGCACCCCTTCTCGGAGTTTCTGGAAAAGAACGGGTTCCTGCATACGGCCTCCGTGCCTCTTAAGGGAAAAGAATGGGTGCAGGGCTGTATTACGCTCTTCTGGGAAAAGGAGTTCGGGATGGACGATTCGACGCGTGCCGTCCTGATGCTTTACGGCAGCCAGTCCGCCTCCAACCTGGAGATGACGAGGCTCTACGAGGAGCTGAGAGAACAAAAGGAACTCCTCCGGGAATCGGAGCAGAAATACCGGAGAGTCATCGAGAGCTCGAACGACGCCATACTGATAACCGACGGCGAGCACGGCCCCATTATAAATATAAACAGGAAGGCGCAAGAGATGCTTTCGCTCCATCCAAGGGAGATATTGGGCAGGAAAATAATGGATTTCCACCCCGAGGGAGAGGAAGAGTCCTACAGGACCGTTTACGAAGAGGCCCTTGCCGGCAGGTCCGTCGTACACTCGGTTTCCGGGGGGGGCTTATATATCTGCGGTAGGGAAGGTGACCGGGTCCCCGTGGAGATAAGCGCGAGCGCCGTCGACGTGGGGGACAAGCGCCTTGTCCAGGTCGTCTTCCGGGACATAACGGAACGCAAAAAGGCCGAAGGCGCCATCCGCGAGAGCGAGGAAAAATTCCGGTCGCTGGCCGAGACGACCTCTTCGGGGATATTCATATGCTCCCGGGGGATCATTTACGCCAACCCCGCCATAGAGAAGATCACCGGCTATTCGAAGGCTGAACTTGCCGGGCGGATGTTCAATGAATTCATACATCCGGCGTTCAGGGAGGCATATGAAAGGCTGAGCACGGCTTGCATAAAGCTGGAGACGGAGGAGCCCCTGAGGAGGGAATTCAAGATCATCACGAAGGAGGGCGCCGAGCGTTGGCTTGAACTTACCTCAAAGTCGATCAACTATATGGGGGCCCCCGCGCTCCTCGGGACGGTGTTCGACATTACGGACCGGAAGCTCATGGAGGATGCCCTGAGGGAACTGGCCCAGGGCTCCATCTCTTCCGTTACGGGCGAGGACGCACTCCGTTCGATAGCGGTCTACCTTGCCCAGGCCCTCGCCTTCGATTTCGCCATGATAGGCGAGCTCGAGAACGAAGAGAATAAATCCGTCCGGAGCGTGGCCTTCTACGGGAAGGGGCAGATTCTGGAGAATATCCAATACACCCTTCAGGGCACCCCCTGCGAAAACGTGGCCGGAAAGACCCTCTCGTCATATCCGAAAGACGTCCAGAAACTTTTCCCGGATGATCCCTATCTGCCCATGCTCGGCATTGAGAGCTACATCGGGACCCCCCTCTTCGATTCACGGGGAAAGGCCCTCGGGATCCTTGTCTTGATGGATACCAAGCCGATAATTACCGCCAAAACGGCCGAATCCATGCTCAGGATATTCGGGGTGAGGGCCGCGGCGGAACTGGAACGGAGGCGGAGAGAACAGGAGTTGAAGAGTTTCATATCCATCTTGAGGGCCGAAAAGGAGTTCTCGGAGGCCATCTTCAACAGCACCGCAAGCGGCGTCATCGTCCTGGACCAGGAGGGCAGGATACTGAGGCTGAACCAACCCGGGGCAGAAATTTTGGAGGTCTCTCCCGAAGATGCCCGCGGCATGCATCTCTCCGCCGTGCACTCCGCCCTGAGGGAATTCATTATTTCCGATGACAGGTTGAACAAAGAACTGGAGGTCACGTTCAAAAAGGGCCGCGTGAAGCCGATCGGATATGTGAACTCTCCGCTCCTGGCCCACTACGGGGAGGAACGGGGGACCATAGTCGTCTTCCGCGACCTGACGGAGATAAAGAAACTTCACGGCGAGATAAGGAAAAAACAGCACTTCGAGGCCATGGGGAAGGTGATCTCGGGTGTTGCCCACGAGATTAGAAACCCCCTCTTTGCCGTCCAGTCCATAGGGCAGATACTGGAAAGGGATGCCGCCACGCCCCAGAACCGGGCCCTGATAGAGGCGATGCTCAAAGAAACCGGCAGGATGAAGAACCTGATAGAAGAGCTCCTCCTCTACAGCAGGCCCTCCAAGCTCGATATCTCGGAAGTCGACCTGGACATCTTCCTCGAGGAGATAAGGAACTATCTTGCCATGAGGGGGACGGGTTGCTCGGTTTCCGTTCAAGTTCCGCCTTATCTCCTCATGAAGGCCGACCGCGACAGGATCAAACAGGTCTTTCTCAATCTCATGGACAATTCGGCCGGGGCGGGGGCCACAAATATCGAGATCGCCGCCGCGAGGACTGAAGACGGAAGGGTCAGGGTAGTCGTGCGCGATAACGGTACGGGAATAGAACCCTCCGATATGGAACGCATTTTCGACCCCTTCTTCACCACAAAGAAGGAAGGAACGGGCCTGGGGCTTCCCATCTGCAGGAAGATCGTGGAGGAGCACGGGGGCACGCTCGATATAAAAAGCGGCAAAGGGCGGGGGACCGAGGTCTCCATCTTTCTGGGCCCCTGAAGAGGGTTCCCCGGGAATTCAGCCCAGGTCGAGGAGCTTGCCCGCTATCTCGGAAAGCGGGAGCACGAGGTCCACTGAGCCCGTCTCCGCCGCGGCCCTCGGCATTCCGTAAATGACCGAACTCGCCTCGTCCTGCGCTATCGTTGTCCCCCCGTTCTGCTTTATCCGGACGAGCCCTTTGGCGCCGTCCGAGCCCATTCCGGTAAGCACTACCCCAATGGCCCTCTCTCCCCAGCATTCGGCTACGGAGCGGAAAAGGACATCCGCCGAGGGCCTGTGGACCGTCCCCTGGGGGTCATAACCGAGCGCGACCCGGGCCATGTCACGATTTTTTTCCGCCTTCATGTGCATGCCCGACGGGGCGACGAGGGCCGTGCCTTTCTCTAAAATATCTCCCTCTTCGGCCTCCCTCACTCTCAAATTGCATATCGAATCGAGGCGCCGGGCAAGGGTCAAGGTGAAGCCTTTGGGCATGTGCTGGGTTATGAGGATGGAAAAATCTATCTCCGGGGGGAGTTTCTGCAACAGGGTCTGGAGAGCGGGGGGCCCGCCCGTGGAGGCCGCTATCGCCACCACGTCTATCCGGCCGCTCGGCTTATACGGCACGGAATGGGAGACGCAGGGCGCAATCTTCCTCGGTTTCGATCTCGATATGGCCTTTATCTTTCCCAGTATCTCTTCCGCAAGGGACTGGAAGTCCATAAGCCCGGCGCTCGATTTGTCCACAAAGTCCATCGCCCCAAGCTCGAGGGCCTTGAGCGTAAGTTCCGCCCCCTCCCTCGTGAACTGGGAAAGGACGAGCACGGGCACGGGCCGTATCTCCATGATTGATTTGAGGGCGTCCAGGCCGTCCATCACGGGCATTTTCATATCGAGGGTTATAACGTCGGGCAAGAGGGCCACTGTCTTCCTCACCGCCTCCTTGCCGTTTGCCGCCACCCCGACTATCTCGATTGAGGGCTCTTTCGACATGGCCCGCAGGAGGGCCTTCCGGACGAAGGCCGAATCGTCCACGATAAGCACTTTTATGGGCCTCGCCGTCTTCATCTCATTGCCCTTCATCCTCAGCGGGCCTTCCTGTAAACCACGATGCCTTCCCTGCATTCCGGGACAAAGAGGTCCGTCTTTTGTATGAGGGTCTCGGTTGAGCCCACAAACAGATATCCCTCGTCTTCGAGGCAGGAATGGAAATTCGCCGCGATCTTCGCGATGGCAAGGTCGCTCATGTAGATGAAGACGTTTCTGCAGAAAATGGCGCTCGCGCCCGCGAGCCCCTCGAAGGCGCCCGGGTCCATCAGGTTCCCGTGCCGGAACCTGACCGGGCTCTTATAGGCCCTTTTCAGGCGGAACCCCTCGTCTTCCTGGTGGAAATATTTTTCGAGAAATCCGTCGTGTTCCCCGTTTAGGAGCCGGAAGGAATTATTGGAGTAAAGGGCACTTTTCGCTTTTTTAAGTGCCCCCTTGTCCACGTCTATTCCCGTAAGCCTCGTCTCCCAGTTCCAGGCGAAGAGCGCGCTGTCCCAGAGCAATATGGAGAGGCTGTATATCTCCTCTCCGGTGGAGCACCCGGCCGAAATGATGCTTATCGAGTCCTCTCCCTTTGCCACCTTCCTTCTTTTTATATCGTTAAGGAAGAAGGCAAGGGCCTCGAACTGGCTTTTTTCTCTTTGAAAGAAGGTCTCATTGTTGGTGATCTCCGCCGCCAGGGCGTTCGTTTCCCCTGCGGCGAATTGATCGGAACGGGGGCAGAGCCCCCTTGGGTTTTCAAGCATGTCCAGGTAATCCGAATAGGTGGCAAGGCCGAGGAGGCCCAGCCTGTGCGAGAGCCTTGTATGCAGGCTCAGCTTCCGGTCCCCTTTTAGAACGATCCCGAACTCTTTATGGATAAATCCCGCAAGCCTTCCGAATTCCTCTTCCGAAATGAATTTGGGCCTTCCGTTCCTGCGGTTTTCCATTTCCATTTGTATTGCCCATCCGATTTCCCGTTTTATTTTTTTGCCGGTTGAGAGGGCGCTTTTCGAGCGGCCGCCCTGACTTCCCTCTCCGCGTCTTTTGAGAGGAGAGCCAGCACTTTGGCCGCCCTCTTTGAGGAGAGTTTTCCGGCGGAGAAGGCCGCCTCGAGCCTGATCGCAGGGTCGGGGTCTTCCGCGAACTGGAGGAGCGCCTCGTATTCCCCCATTATCGAAAGAAACCTGGCAAGAGTCGCCCTCTCCGCCCTCTCTTTTTCCTTTATGGCGTCTATAAGGGGCTGGACGGACTTCTTGCCGAGCTTCAAGAGGCCCTTGAGGGCATACTCCTGAAGCTCCTCATGCGTTACGGAATCAATCAGGGCGAAGACCCCCCTCACGTCCTCGGCCCAGCTTAACGCGACGAGGGCCGCTTTTCTCACCTCGAATTTCGGCGAGTCGTATAATTCAAGGAGCATCGGGGCAAGGCGCATGAAATATTCGGGCATGAACCTGTCCCCGAGCCTTTCGGCTATGTTCACTATCGCCTTGAGGGCGAGTTCCCGGAGCTCCTTATCCTCTATGAATTCGGAGGCCGCCTTTATCGCCTCTTTCCCGCCTATCCTCTCCAGGGCGTCCAAGGCCATCTCCAGGTAAACCTTTTTCTTTACGCATTTGGTAAGTATCTCGAGCGCGTCCTGGCCCCCTATCTCCGCGAGCGCGTCCATGGCGGCCATCGCGGGCCATGGCTTGTCCGAGCGCCATGCGTCGTCAATGGCCCAGCCCAGGGCGTGAACGGCCTTCCTCTCTCCGATCTTCCCCAAGGCCTCCGCCGAGGCGACCCTCACGTTCGGGTCGGGGTCCTTGAGGGCCCTTATAAGCTGGGACACTGCCCCTTTCTCGCCGATGTCCCCGAGGAGGTTTGCCGCGAAGACCCTTACTTCATGATCGGGGCTCTTCAAGAGTTTTATAAGGGAGGAAAGGGCCTTACGGCCCGCGGACCTGTACGCCTCCATTGCTCCGTTCCGGAGGTTTGCGTCCGCGTGGTCCGCGAGGGCCTCCTCGAGCCGGGGGAGATAGACCTCCGCGGGCTCCGTGAGCAGGCTCGCTATCCCCGCCTGCCTTGCTCCCCAATCGCAGGCCCCGAGTTCATTGAGGAGATCGGACACGTTCCCGCCCTCTCCCTAATTGAGCCCCTGTATGAGCTTGAACGCCTCGCAAAGCATGCAGTTCTTGAGCTTGGAGCGGAAATCTCCCTGCTGGGCCCCTTTGCACCACGTGCCCGAAATGAGCCAGCAGCGCTCCTCCGGAGACTGGTAGGCGGGGCATTTCTGCCTGGACCCATGCGGGCAGTTCATCACGTCCCAGCACCTCTGGGTCCCGTTCGAGTGTATCTTGAAAGTGCTCACGGCAAACTGCAGGGACTCGACCCGGTAGAGCGTGTCCTCGGATATCTCCTTCAGGTCTCCCGATAGCCTCAGGTTGCCCGTTATTATCTGGCTCACGCCCTCCATGGCCTTGACGACCGTTTCGCCCCCGATCTTCTGCTCAGCGGTGGCATGGGCTACGTCCTGGGTCATCCGGGTCATGCTTTCGACCGAGACAACTATTTGTCTGGCCCCCTGCACCTGCTCTTTAACGGCAAGTCCGACCTCATGGACGATGGTCTTCATGCGCTCTACCGTTTCCCTTATCTGCTTTGCGCCGAGGGACTGCTCCTTTGCGGCCACATTGACTTCCTGCACCATGCGGTTCATGCGCTCGATGAGGGTCCTTATCTCTCCGGTGCTTCCGGCCTGCATCTCGACGGCCCCGGTCACCTGCTCGGTGGAAGAGTTCATGTCGAGGACGTATTTCATAACCTGCTCGGTCGCCTTGTTTATTTCGGAGGCAGAGCGGGCAACCGTGTTCATGATGTCGGAGGTTTCCTTCACGGCGGAGATTATGTTGGCAAAGGCGTCTCTGCTCGCCGCGGCAAGCGCCATCCCGTCCCTGCCCTCCTGATAGGTCTCCTCTGTGGCCTTGACGGCCGTATCGGTCTCGTGCTGGACCTCCTTTATCACTGAGGCTATTTCTTTTGTGGCCTCCATTGAGCGCTCGGCCAGCTTCCTGATTTCCTCGGCAACGACGGCGAAACCCCTTCCGGCCTCTCCGGCCCGGGCGGCCTCGATCGCGGCGTTAAGGGCCAGGAGGTTTGTCTGGTCGGCTATCTCGTCTATGACCTCCACGATTGAGCCTATCTCCTCGGACCGCTTGCCCAGCTGCCTTATCGTCTGGGCGGTTTTCTCGGCCGTTTTGCCGATGTTCTGCAGGCTCTCTATGCTCCTGTAAATGGCCTTTCCGCCTTCTTCGGCCTCTCCAACGGCGTTCTTGCTGAGCTTGTTCGTGTCCTCGATCTTTTCGGCCACCTCGCGCATCGTCCTCATCATTTCCTCTATCGTGCTCGATGTCTCGGTGACCATATGCTTCAGGGAGTCCGTGCTCTTGGATATCTGCTCGACCGAGGAAAGGAGGTTTTCGACCGCGAGCGACGTCTCGCTTACCGATTGCGTCATCGAGGAGGTGTTCTTTGCCGAGAGGTCCACCGAGGAAAGCATCTGCTCTATGGTGGCCGAGGTCTCCTCGACAGAGGCGCCCATCGTCTCGGAATTCTTCCCGACCTGCTCTATCGAGGCCGCCATCTCGTTTATCGTGGAGGATATCTCTTCCACGTTGTTCGTGAGCTCCCTGGCGTTCCGGGACACCTGCCCTATGGAAACCGACATCTGCTCCATCGAGGAGGTCGTCTCTTCCGCCGCGCCTGCCTCCTCGTGGGCGGATTTGGCTATCTGGTCCGAGTTCTTCGTCACCTTGTCGGCCGAGAGGGCCACATGGTATGATGAGCTTAACGTCTCCCCTATCAGGGATTTGAGTTTTCCGGCCATTTGTTTGAAGGAACCGTCCAGTTCCGTGATCTCGTCGCTGAACCCCTTCTTTCGTCCGACCAGTAAGGGGCCGGCATTTTCCTTTATTTCAAATGAGAGGTCCCCTTCGGCTATCCTCATGGCGAAGCGTTTCAGCCCCTCTATGCGCCCCGATATCGAACTGCTCAAGAGAAAGCCGAGGACGGCCCCGAGGAGTATCGAAAGGGCCGCCATGAGGAACTGGACCTTCTTTGTCCGGGAGATGATCTCCCCGGCATTTCTGGAAGAATCCGCTACTTCTTTCACTATAACCCCGCTGATCTCTTCGGACTGGCCCGTGCGGGCCGTTATTTCCGTCAGCTCTTTTCCTATTGCCCCCAGCCCGTAATGGGAATAGGCGCTCAAGATTATAAGGAGCCCCACTACGGCCCCGAAGCCGCCCAGGAGCTTTGTCCTGATTGATAATTTCATCTTCATCCCTCCTGAATTCCTTTTATGTTTTTAAAACAAAAGCCCATCAATTTTCCTCAACCCCGTTCTCCGGCTGCGAGTCCGCCCCGTTATCTCCGTTTTCTTTCCCGAGCGGGGCCAGAAGCTTCTCAAGGTCCAGGAGTATCACGAGGTTTTCCGGGAGCTTGCATACGCCGGTTATATAATCGGTTTCCCTGTCCATGATCTCCTCCGGGGGTTCCTCGATGGAGTCCGAGGGGACCTTGAGCACATGGCTGACCGCGTCCACGAGGCCCCCGAGGAGCTTGCCTTTAAGCTCTATGACGAGTATGCGGGACTTCTTCGTGGTCCCGTTCGCGGCGAGCGAGAGCCTCTTTCTCAGGTTCAGGACGGGGAGCACCTTTCCCCTCAGGTTGATTACGCCCTCCATGTAGGCCGGCGCGTTGGGGACCACAGTGATGTTTCCGATGCGGATTATTTCCTGTATCTGGCTTATGGGGACGCCGTATTCCTCCCCCAGGTTGAACGAGACTATCTGGAGGTCTTGCCGCCCTCTTATTCCAAGGTCTTCCGCAAGTCCCGAAGGGCCGAGTTTTACTCCCATATGTTCCTCCTCTTCATTGGTCCTTTATAGAAAGGGCTCATTGGCCATTCATTGCCATACGATATGGTCCCGCCCTAATTTATCCCGGCCCTCTCCGGCCCCTTCTCCGAAACCGGGAGAAGGCCCTCGTCCCAGAGCCCCGGGATGTCCAGTATAAGTACGATCCTGCCGTCCCCGAGTATCGAGGCGCCCGAGATCCCCCTGCTCCGCCCGAAACTCTCGTCCAGGGGCTTTATCACGATCTCCTGCTGTCCCCTGAGCCGGTCCACGGCAAGAGCAACCCGTTTTTCTCCCCTGCCTGCGATAACGAGATAGATTTTCCCGTCCCCGCTCTCTCCCCTTAAATTGAAGAAATCCGCGAGCCTGAGGACGGGAATTAATTTCTCCCTGATCATCGCCACTTCGCGCAGGTTCATCCGGTGTATGTCTTTCGCATGGGCCTTGATGCTTTCCTCGACCGCGCTTATCGGTATCGCGAAGACCTCGCCCGCCACTTCGGCCATGAGGGCCGGTATGATGGCAAGGCTCAGGGGGAGCTTTATCAGGAACGCGCTCCCCCGGCCCGGCCTGGAATGAAGGGTTATGAGTCCGTTAAGCCTCGCGATGTTTTTTGCCGCCGCGTCAAGCCCTATCCCCCTGCCCGATATATCCGTGCTCTCCTCCCTCATGCTGAACCCGGGCTGAAAGACGAGGTCCAGGACCTCTCCCTCCGTGGGGGCGTCCTCCTCTTTCAGGAGGCCCATTTTGAGGGCTTTTTTTCTTATCTCTTCGGGTTCCATTCCCTTTCCGTCGTCTTCGACCCGTATGTATATGTAATTCGATTCCTGGAATGAGGTGAGAGTGAGCCTCCCTTCCGCCGGCTTTCCTTTTTCAACCCGCTCGGCCGGGGTCTCTATCCCGTGGTCCATCGCGTTCCTTACAAGGTGCAGGAGGGGCTTTGCGAGTTCGTCTATGACGGTCTTGTCCAGCTCCGTCTCCTCGCCCTGAAACACGATATTCACCTCTTTGCCCTGGGCCCTCGCCAGGTCCCGGGCCATGCGGGTGAATTTCCTGAACAGGGTGCCGACCGGCACCATGCGGGCCCTCATAATGCCTTCCTGGAGCCCGCTTACGGTCTTCCCGGCCGATTCGAGCACCTCTTTCAAAACGAGGGCCTTTTCCTTCTCGTCGTCCTCCCTGAGGGCCGACTCGATGGCCCCGAGCCGTGTCTTCGTGATGACGAGTTCGCCCACAAGGGAAAGGAGGTCGTCGAGTTTCCGGAAGCTCACTTTCACGGTGTCGGTGCGGGCCCCCAGATAGGACTCCAGGTCGAGGCCCTCCCTGTGTTCCGGGGGCAAACTCCCGTTTAAGAGAAGGGAGTCCAGATCTATTATGAATTCCTTGAGTTCGGGGGGGGAGGAGGGGCTTTTCTCAATGTCCCTGAGGGCCTTTTTTAAGACGCCGGAGCCTTCAAGGAGGGGGGGGAGTCCTCCTTCAATCTTCAGCTTGCCCTCGAGGATGCGTTTAAGCACCTCCTCCAGGTGGTGGATGAAATCCTTTAGCGAATTGTATCCCATCATGCCCGAGTTCCCCTTCAGCGTATGAAGGGCCCCCAACGCAGAATTGATGACCCCGGAGTTGATCACCTCCGGCTTTATCTCCTCCGAATTGGTCATATCCGAATTGGTCATATCCGTCCGGGCCCCGTCCTCCATCCGGAGGAGGGCGGAATCGAAGGCGGCGACCAGTTCCTCGGCGTCGTCTAAGTAATCCCTCAAGAGCTGGGAGTATTCCATTCCTACCAGTAGCGGCCCGTCTTGAGGACCGGGGGCCTTTTGGCCATCACTTTCTCTATCAGGGAATAAAGCTCCTCGGATTTGAAGGGCTTCTGTATGTAGCCCCAGGCGCCCAGTTTCATGGCCCTCACGGTGTCTTCTTCCTTGCCTTCCGTGCTTACTACGATTATCGGGATATGCCTCAGCATGTTCTTCTCCTTCAGTTTTTCCATGAACTGGATCCCGTTCATGACCGGCATGTTTATATCGAGCACGATCAGGTCGAAATCGTTGTCCTGGGCCAGCCTCTCAATGGCCTCGAGCCCGTTGGCGGCTTCGACAACCTCGCATTCCCTGTATTTCATGAACACGAGCTTGTACATCCTCTGGATAAGCTTTGAATCGTCCACGGCAAGGACCCGCCTTAATTGAGACAATTGCCACCTCCTTTTGAGATCGAGACCGGGATGCCGCAGGCCATGACCTTCCGGGCGAGGTCGTTTAAGTCGATGGGCTTTTCGTAATAGTGGTATGCCCCCCTGTCGTAAGCGATGTCCTTCATCTCGCTCGACCCGTACGCCGTCATGATGATGACCTTGGTCGTGGGGCTCAACTCCTTCACATAAGCGAGGAGTTCCAGCCCCTCGATGCCGTAGATCCCGCTCAGCCTTATATCGGCTATGACGAGATCGAAATAATATGTGCCGAGCGCCTCCTCCGCATCCTCCATCTTGCTGCTGGTGATGACGGCCACGTTGTCGCTCTTCAAGAGATGCGAAAGGCTGAGCAATATCGATGGCTCGTCATCCACTATCAGAATTCTCTTCATTCCTGCCTCCCCGCAGAAGTTGTCCATTCTCATGGAAAGGGGATATGCAAGAGGGATGCCTGGTCCGTGTAAAGGCAAAATTTATAATAAAATCCGGAAGTTTCTATTTTTGCGGCGGAGAGGAAAGGGCCTTTCCGGTGTACGGAATTCTGCTATTTGTACGAAAAGCGGACAGCCCTCTTCAAGCGGGGGCGGTGCGGCCTAAACGAACCGGACGAGGATATAGGCTATTATGAAGAAAAAGATGAAAAGGTCTGCCAGATTGAGCAACACTTCAAAAAACTCCTTTATGAATTTTAAAAGGCTGCGTTCCGCCCGGTCGGTGACGGGCACCACCTCTTGGATATTCTAAATGGAAGGCACTAACGTTTTCAAGTAAGAGCGGGCCTTTTCAAGTGCAGACGGCGGGGGTTAATTGAGGAGCATGCCCACGCGGTAAAGGCCGCCCATGATGCGGGTGCACCACTGGACTGTGCCCTGTCTGCTGCCCTGCCATAGCTCCGCGCCGGTCATGAAGATACTGACCCCGGTATCGAGTTGCCTGTGGGTATAGAACGAGAGCCCGGAGGGGCTTACATTGACGGTTATCCCCCGCACGGGGATATTTTCGCCGTTAGGCATCCTGCACTCGACGGGCACGGTGGCAAGACTCCTTCTCTCTCTTCTTTTTTCGCTCTTTTCCCCGATACTCATTCCCGGTTCCCTCTCAAATAAGGCATTCAGGCAGGCTTAGTATACAATATTGAATCGAATAATTTGAATCGAATATTAGAATCGAAAGTTAGAAACCGTACTCCTTCCAGCGGCGGCTCACAAGCTCTTTTATTTCCGCCGACATTTCTATATCGGGCGGCCACTTGCGTGTGAACCCGTCCAGCGGCGTCTTCTTCGTGGCGTCTATGCCCATCTTGCCGCCGTAGGCGGGCCTCTCCGAGGCGTGCTCGAGGACGTCCAAGGGGCCTTCGAGAATTACCACGTCCCGCTTCGGGTCCACGTTGTTCCCTATCCTCCAGAGCACCTCCGAGAGGTCCTGCACGTCCACCCACTTGTCCACGACCACTATCATCTTCACAAAGCTCATCTGCCCGAGCCCCCAGAGCGCGTACATTATCTTCCGGGCGTGCCCGGGATAGTTTTTATTGATGGAAACTATAGCCAGGTTATGGAACACGCCCTCAAGGGGCAGGTTCATATCCACTATATCGGGGAGATGTTTTTTTATGAGGGGGAGGAATATCCTTTCCGTGGCCTTGGCGATATAACAGTCCTCCATCGGGGGCTTCCCCACTATCGTAGCCGGGTAGATTGGGTTTTTCCTCATTGTTATGCAGGTGAGATGGAAGACCGGATAGATGTCTTCAAGGCTGTAGTAGCCGGTGTGGTCCCCGAACGGGCCCTCGACCCTCCGTTCTTCGGGGAGGCAGTAGCCCTCAAGGACTATCTCTGCGTTCGCGGGGACCTCGAGGTCCACGGTCTCGCACTTCACAAGCTCCACGGGGGCCCCGCGCAGAAAGCCCGCGAAGAGCATCTCGTCCACATTTTCCGGCAGGGGGGCCGTTGCCGAATACATCGTGGCCGGGTCCGCGCCCAGCACAACTGCGACTTCCAGCTTTTCCCCCTTCGCCTCGGCCTTCCTGTAATGCCTTGCCGCGTCCTTGTGGACGTGCCAGTGCATCCCCGTGGTCTGCCCGTCATAGACCTGCATCCGGTACATCCCGCAGTTCCTCGCGCCCGTCTCCGGGTCTTTCGTGAACACGAGGGGAAGGGTTATGAACCGCCCGCCGTCCAGGGGCCATGTCTTTAAAATCGGCAAACTATCCATCGAGGGATTGTCTTTAATTACGACCTCTTTGCAGGGGCCGTTCTTTACGTACTTGGGGATGAAATCGGCAAGCCGCTTCAATTTTGGAAGGGCCTTTAGCTTCTCGATGAAATTTGTCGGAATCTCCGGCTCCAGGAACTCAAGCATCTTGTCCCCTATTTCATCGAGGCTCTCCACTTCGAGGGCGAGCCTCATCCTCTCGTATGAGCCCATGAGGTTCACAACGCAGGGGATTTTCGACCCTCTGGGGTTCTCAAAGATGATGGCGGGGCCGCCCGCCTTCACCACCCGGTCGTTAATCTCGGCCATCTCAAGCACCGGGTCCACCTCGGCCGTAATCCTTTTAAGGAGGTTTTTCTTCTCTAATAGGGCAATGAAGTCTCTTAAGTCTTTATATGCCATGAATTTCTATTATAAGAAATGAGGGGGGATTTTGGATAGATTGGGGGGTTCATTGACAATTGGACCAAAGGTGATAATTTATAAAAAACAAATCCTTTCGAAGGAGATGCCGTTATGAAGGTTAAAAAAGGGGACGTCCTGGTATGCAGCTGTGAAGATTGCAACGTGGAGCTTACGGTCACAAAGGCGTGCGATACGGAAAAGTGCGATATCAAATGCGATGTAAACGCGGTCTGCTGCGACAAGCCCATGAAATTGAAAAAATAAAGCCTCCCGCGCCCCGTATAGATTTTCCCCCGCTTTGTCATTCCGGCTTGTCCGGAATCATTCCTTTTAAGGGATAGGAGTTAATTTTATTTTTGGGCGGTAGGGCGGGGCTTGCACCGCCCTGGTTTTAAATTTCCCGAAGGGGCGGTTTACAATTAATCAGAATTAAGTATGCTGTCCCTGGAATTTGGCTGGTATCATGCCATCATTTTGGGACAGCCTCTGTGTCCCCTGATCTATTAAGTAAGGAGTCCCTGGAATGCCCAGGAGTTTCCTTACTTTCCCGAATGGTTATCCACAACTATATATGTTGTCAAAACATTGTTAACGTTTCATTGGTAACATTGACTGCAATACAAAAATCAGATGTTAATCTCATTATCAATTCCATATCATTGAATTTATTTGATTGATTTCCAGCAATTTCTAATAGGAACCTACCAACATTCAATGTGGGCCGTTCAGGAGGATTAAGTATAATTTCTATGAGTTGTTGAGACCAGAATTCAATCTTTTGTTGTAGATCTTTAATAAATTCAATTTCTTTTTTATCCAAAATATTTGAAGTGAAATATTTATCAAAATGAGTGATAACACTTTCTTTTAAGCTTTCTGATATATCATTAGAATTTGTAATAGCCACGACAGTAGAAGAAAGATAAAGTACTAAAAAAGATTGTTCTATATTATCAAGTTCTTTTTTGGTCACATGAATTCCGTACTCATAAATTCTCTTTCTTATATTTTTAATAATTTCCGATAAACCCGATGCTAATCCCCGCCCGAACTCCTCAGGTGATTGTTTTATTTTTGGATTTTGCATATTAATCATTTCTTTAGTTTTTTATTTTTATCATATTGCTCAGCCTCATCCCACCCAAGAGAATATTCTTCGTAAGCATCTATGTCTATATTGGGACTAAGCTCTTTAATAATTTTGGTATAACTTACAACTTTATTACTCAAAAAAATAATATATACTGATAAAGCCAAAACCGCTGTTGTTAAAAGCGAACACGCCCATAGCAATATAGATTGGGATAGAACAGAGAAAAGAATAAACATACCTTGCGCAATTGGGATTATCGCCAGTCCGAGAATTAACCCCATTAACAGCCAACGAATGTCCTTTCTTGATTTGCGAATATTTAATCTTATTCTCGTCAATTTATTCACGTTTTGATAGTTTAAATTATTAATTTTCCGCAATCATACTTCAAGTTCAAACGGATTTCTTAAATCAATGGAATTGATTTGCGATCAGGGACAAGCTTATTTTCAAATAGGAATTTAATACCTTTGCTTGTTATTCGCCAGAAATTTTCGCGTTCCTTGCCCTTTCGTAATTCTTCTACCAATCCTTTCTCTTTTAATATCGCCATTTTATATTCCATCTTGAGATGATCCTCATATTCTTTATAGCCCCAATATATAGTAATATTAAAAAGACTAATTCCGCTAATTCTCCCGTTATAGGCCAGCTTTTGAAGTGCAGCAATCTGGGAATCATCTAAATCGTGATTTGGTTTTATTTCTTTTTCGATAATGGGCTGTTCAAGATTGTCTTCTAAATATTCAAGAATTACCGGCAATGTTATCTTTAGAGCTTCTTGTAAGCTAATTTTAAAAAACTCTCTCTTATCACTGATCCGCATCGTTTCTAAAACGCAATGTAAAGATTTTTCACATTCTTCTGCGTTCTTAACTTTGTAAGCAGTGGCAATATCAAAGGGCAACGGAACACTTGTTGTATTAAGTTGCTTTAAACGCTCCTCGACCAGACCTAGGGTGAATCCAATTTTTAAAAGGCCTGGCATTGATTTATTTGTTAAGAAATAGACTATTCCTTCCATATTCCCTCAATTAATTTATAGGGTTCTCTATTCTCAATCTAATAAAATTTCAGTAGTAATTTACTCCCTTTAAAAGCTTCTTTTCAAGCAAATTCATAACCCCTCGACCTCCACTTATCTTAAGGGGGACTGAAAGGCTAAAACGGTCACAAGGGGGGTTTCCCATCTTCCCCCTTAGTTTAAGGGGGACTGGAGGGGGTTATTGCCTTATCTGTCGCGCTGTCTTTCCGCATTTATCTTTACGTTTTTTCCCCTCGCCTATGAGGGGAGGCAAAAGGGGGTGAGATAGTCCCCTCTTGGGAGGGGTGCAGGGGTGGGTAGGGAGGTGACATAAAAATAGTGTCCTCTGTCATCTTGACCCCGTCACCCATGTATATATTAAGCTCGTTTATGAACGATAAATACTGGCTTAAAAGAGTGAGAGAGTCGAGGAGAGGGAAGAGGATTGAAAGCGGGATAGCGCGACAGAGCGAGAGCGCGGAAGAAAATCCATTGAACGGCATGAACAGCGTGAACGGCATGAAAAATGAGGCGGGCGAGAAAGGCAGGAATTTCGGGTACTTGGGAGCGAAGATAGGATTTTTCGTGAACACACTCTCTAAAAAATGCGCGCGCGCACGCGCGCGTAGCCTATATATATAATAGCCCCCTGTAATTTATAATTACCTGATCATGAATTTTGCCGTCTTTATTCTGAAAAAATTATCGATAACAATTCTCGTCCTCTTGGGCATCGCGTTCATAACTTTCTCCCTCACTAAATCCCTCCCCGGGGACCCGGCCCTATCCATGGTTGGAGAGCGGGCGAGCCCCGAGGCGATAGAGAGGATACGGAAGGAGATCGGCGCGGACAGGCCGTTCTTCGAGCAGTATTTGAATTACATAAAGCTCCTCTTGAAAGGCGAGCTCGGGCGGTCTTACGCCACAAAGAAAGAGGTGAAAGAAGAGCTGCTCGCCAAATTCCCCAATACGATGAAGCTGGCCCTCCTTGCCATGCTCTTTGCCGTGCCGGTGGGCGTGGGGCTTGGCTTCTGGGCGGCCTTGAGGCGCAATACGGCGTTCGATACGTTCATAAGCTCGGCCACGATACTTGGCATCAGCGTGCCGGTATTTTTCAGCGGGCTATTACTCATGCTACTTATAAGCCTAAAGTTCAAGATACTGCCCCCTTCGGGGACGGGAGGGCTCAGGTTCATGCTCCTTCCGGCGCTTACGCTTTCCCTGCCGGCCATAGCCACGCTTGCGCGGGTATCGAGGACAACCGTGCTGGACATAGTAGATATGCCGTTCATAAAAACGGCAAGGGCCAAGGGCTTGAGAGAGATAAAGGTGAACCTCATCCACATACTGAGGAACGCCCTTATTCCCATCGTGACCGTTATCGGCCTCGATTTCGGAAGCTACTTAAACGGTGCGGTCCTCACGGAGACCATATTCGGCTGGGACGGCATAGGGCGGTTCGCCGTGGAGGGGATAATGAAGAGGGACTACCCGGTCGTGATGGGGACGATACTCCTCGGCACGATCATCTTCATATTCATAAACATGCTTGTGGATATTTCGTATCACGCGCTTGACCCGAGGGTGAGGACCGATGGCTCTAAAGGGTAAAGTCTCTGTTGCGATTATCGGGGTTATGCTTCTGGCCTCTATCATGGCGCCCTTTTTCTATCCTCATGACCCTCACGCGATAGATCTGGACAGTCTGAAAGAGCCTCCCGGCCCCGCCCACCCGATGGGCACCGACCAGAAGGGTAGGGATATCCTCGCTCGTTTGCTTGAGGGGGCGATAATCTCGATAAGCGTATCGCTCCTTGCGGCGGTGGTGGCGATGGGGATAGGGTTGGCGCTTGGGCTTGTCTCGGGCTATTTCGGCGGGAAGCTCGATTTGGCCCTCATGGGGCTTGTGGACCTTGTGCTCTCTTTTCCCTCGCTTCTCCTGGCCATCGGGATATCGGTCGTCCTCCCGCCGGGGATTTACACGGTGATGCTTGCGATAGCTTTCGTGGGCTGGGCCTCTTTCGCGAGGCTTACAAGGGGCTACGTATTGAGCTTGAAGGAGGCGCAGTTCGTGGAGGCGGCAAGGGCCATAGGGTGCGGACACGGGCGGGTGCTCTTGAAGCATATCCTTCCCCAGTGCGTCCCGCTTGCGCTCACGCTTATGACATTGAAGCTCGGCGGATACATAATCACGGAGGCCTCGCTCAGTTTCCTCGGGCTCGGGGCCCAGCCGCCCGTGGCTACATGGGGCTCGATGATAAGTCAGGGGCGGGCTTATATAGCCGTAGCGCCCTGGATAGCCATATTCCCGGGGATAGCAATAGCCGCAACTGCCCTGTCTTTCAATTTATTGGGGGACGCGCTCTCCGCCAGGTTCGGCGTTAAGATGAGGGGATAGGAAGCGTTTTTAGTGGCCCTGGAGTTTCTCTTCTTCTTCCTGCTCGATCTTGCAGGTGATGCACATGTTGGTGACGGGCCTTGCCTTGAGGCGCTTTATGCCTATTTCCTCTCCGCAGACCTCGCAGATGCCGAAGGTGCCCGCGTCGATCCTGTCGATGGCCTCCTCGATCTTCTTAAGGAGCCTCTGCTCCCTGCCTCTCAGGCGGAGCATGAAGCTCCTGTCCATCTCTGCCGAGGCCTGGTCCCCCAGGTCCGGGAAGACGGTCTGCTCGGGGAGCGAGTTCATGGCCGCCTCGGCCTCCGAGAGGATGCTCTCTTTCTGCCTTATGAGGTCCTCTTTTATATCGAGAAGCTCAGCTTCTCTCTTGGAAAGCTCTTTTTTGGAATTCTTGCTCTTCGGGGCGGCTTTTTCTTTTTTCGATGCCATCTTGAACCTCCGCTCTTTATAACTTAATAGCTTATCAAATAAAAAATATTCGCGTCAACAAACCAAAGATAAGACGGGCCTTTCAGCCCTTCGCGCCGGCGCCGGAGGCGGCCTTTGCGAAATTCATCCGGAGTTCGTAGAGGAGGCCTTTCAGTGCCCTTTCCTCCTCGCCGCTCAAGTTGCCCGCGGTCTTTTTTTCAAGGACGCCGAGGACATCTATAATGTACCTGGCCTCGGCCAGGTTGGGCTTTGTCGGGACCTCTCCAAGGCCCATCGCCATGTATGCCATCGCCGACAGGTTCATGAGAAACGTGACCAATGCCTCTTCGGTCCGGGGCTCCGCGGCGGGTTTTTCCCGGCGGGGCGCCTCGGGTCCCGGGGCCCTCTTAGCGGTAGTTTCATCCTTTTTTTTTCTCTCTTGTTCCGGCCTGGCGGGCCCGGCGGATTTTTCCTTTACGTTTCCCTCGTCGTCTATCCGGCGCTTGTCCCTTATCTCGAACTTTTCATCCATTGTTAAATACTTTATAGAATAGAGGCGGGGGTGTCAATTTTTCGCTTGAGAAATTTAATGCTCCGTGGAGAAATAAAATTCTTCTTGTCAAGTTTTTTTAACCGAAGCAAAAAATACCGGGCATGCTATAATGGCCTTCAATATTATCTTGGAATTGGAATATGGAATCCGCCCATGAGCTTGGAGAACTGCTGCCCCTCTGGAGCGCATTTCCTTTCGCGGGGATGTTGCTTTCGATAGCGCTCTTTCCGCTCCTTGCGCCCAGGTTCTGGCACAGCCATTTCGGGAAGATTTCGGCCCTCTGGGTGCTTGCCGCCCTCCTGCCCCTGATCATTATATACAAGGGGCTCGCGGCACGGGAGTTCCTGCATATATTCATCGGGGATTACATCCCGTTCATAATCCTCCTTTTTGCGCTATATACGATTTCGGGGGGCATCCTCCTGAAGGGCACGCTCCTTGGGAGCCCGTCCGTAAATGCCGCGATACTTATCACGGGGACAGTGCTGGCCTCCTGGATGGGCACTACAGGGGCGGCCATGCTCCTTATACGCCCGCTTCTAAGGGCTAATGCGAAGAGGAAAGAGCGCGCGTTCACGGTGGTTTTCTTCATCTTCCTCGTGGCCAATGCGGGCGGGGCACTCACCCCTCTCGGAGACCCCCCGCTTTTTCTGGGATTTTTGAAAGGGGTCCCTTTTTTCTGGACCTTTAAACTCTTCAGGCCGATGCTTTTCCTCTCGGGCATCCTGCTCTTTATTTATTGGATTGTGGACAGTTATTTTTTCAGGAGGCAGAAGAAGCTTGAGCCGCAGGACCCCCATATGGAGCCAATGAGGGTAAGGGAGCCCATCCGGCTCTACGGGAAGAGGAACCTGGTTTTCCTGGCGGGCGTGATCGGGGCCGTCCTTATGAGCGGCCTCGCGGACTGGGAGGAACTCTCATTCCTTGGCATTCATATTAAGCTTCTGGACCTGTCGCGCGATTTCATTATCTTCGCCATGGCGCTTTGCTCCATTATCTTTACCCCGGCAGGCTACAGGGAGGAGAACGAGTTTACCTGGTTCCCCATTAAGGAAGTGGCGATCCTTTTTGCGGGGATATTCATCACGATGGCCCCCTGCCTGCGCATGCTGCAGGCAGGCCCCGAGGGCGAGCTTGCCTTTCTCACGAGGGCCGTTACGGAGCCCTATCATTATTTCTGGGCGACAGGGCTGATATCGAGCTTCCTCGACAACGCGCCCACTTATATGACATTTTTAAACACCTCGCTGGGGACTTTTTATCCCGGCATGGAGGGGCGAGAGGCAATAGGGCTCCTCATACGCGAAAACCCGCTCTATCTGGAGGCTATCTCGGCGGGGGCCGTTTTCTTCGGGGCCATGAGCTATATAGGCAATGCCCCCAACTTCATGGTCCGCTCCATAGCCGAGGAGTCGGGGGTCCCGATGCCGAGTTTTTTCGGCTACATGCTAAAATACTCACTGGGCATCCTTGTGCCGGCTTTTATTCTGGTCACGCTGATATTCTTTTAGCTGAATGGAGAAGATGAAAATAGAAAAAGCGCTTTTCGCTACGAAATTCCGGGAACTCGCCTTCGATTCCCTCAAAGCTCTCTTTCCTCTGAAAAAGGCCGGCTTGAGGGAGATTATCCTCTGTTATGTGATCCCGAGGGAGGCGGTGGGCTTTGTCCCGTTCGGGGGCTATTTGAAAGGCGAGGAGGAGCGTTTGAGGGAGGAGGTGCGGCTCAGGTTCGAGGACTGGCAGGCCGCGACCTCTGAGGCAGGCATAGAGAGCAGGGTCATAATCGAGCTGGGGGAGCCCATCCCAAAGCTCCTTTCAATAGCCAGAAGGGAGGGAGCGGACCTTATCGTGGCCGGCAAGAAAAAGAAGGCGCTCCTTGAGAAGATCATCGGCTCCGATACCCACAGCATCATCATAAAGAGCAGGATACCCGTCCTCGTGAATAAGTACATGGTGGAATACGAGCGGGAGGGTGAGAGGGCAACGAGGGTTAACGACCGCATCTTTGAAAACCCCTTCATCGCGCTGGACTGGTCGGCCCCCTCGGAGCGGGCCTTCGAGCTTCTGCTTTCCCTGAGGGGCATTCTCACCTGCGCCGGCCTTATCTATGTAATAAGCGAAAAGGATTTCAACGGAGTCGAAGAGAGGGAATTCGAACGGCTGAAAGCCGGGGAGAAGGAAAAACTTGCGCTCTATTCCGACAGGCTCGAAGAGGCGGGAATAAGGCCCCGCGCCCACCTCCTGCTGGGCAGGCCCGCCGATGAGATATTGCGGGCGGCCAGGGAATTCGGGGCCTCAATGCTCTTCATGGGGACCACGGGGAAGGGGAGGCTGGAGGAGTTTGCCCTGGGGAGCGTTTCGCATGAGATATCGGAGGGGGCCGAGTTCCCGGTGCTCCTTGTGCCGTAGGAGGAAATATTATCCGGGATATCTTATAATACAGCGTGCTGGAGCGCGGGTTGAAAAATTTTTTTTCCGTTCTCGCCCTTATTGTCCTTCCCGTCTGGTTTTGCCCCGGTGAGGCTTTTTCGGCCCAGGCCTCCCTCACGCGTAAGGACCCCAACACCATCGTTATCGGGCTTATCCCGGAGATGAACGTTTTCAAGCAGATGGAGCGCTTCAAGGCGCTGGCCGATTACATGTCCGAGAAAACAGGCGTGCAGATAAGGCTCACAATACTGAGCAGGTACGGCAATGTCCTCGAGAAATTCACGGAAGAGAAGATGGACGGGGCTTTCCTCGGCTCTTTCACGGGCGCGCTGGCCATCTCGAAACTCGGGCTCGACCCGATAGCGCGCCCGGTGAACCTCGACGGCTCGGCAACTTACAGCGGGTATATCTTCGTAAGGAAGGACTCGGGCATAAAAGGCATCAGGGAGATGAAAGGCAAAAAGATGGCCTTTGTGGACAAGGCCACCACGGCAGGGTACATCTTCCCTGTAGCGTACCTGAAAAGCCAGGGCATAAAGGACATAAATTCCTTTTTCAGGGAATATTATTTCACCGGGAGCCATGACGCGGCCGTGCTTGCCGTGCTCAACAGGGAGGCCGATATCGGGGCGGCCAAGCACAGCATGTATAACAGGGTAAGAACCGAGGAGCCCCGGATAGACAGGGAGCTCGTTATCCTCGCCGAGTCCCCCAAGGTGCCCTCTAACGGCCTCTGCCTCCGCAGGGGTTTTGACCCCATCCTGAGGAAAAAGCTGAAGGAGGCCCTGCTTGCCATGCACAAGGACAAGGAGGGGGCGGAGGTGCTCGCCAGGTTCGGCGCCCTCAAGTTCATCGAGACCAGGTCCTCGGACTATGAGCCCGTCTTCAAGCTCGCAGGCGACGCGGGCATAGATATGAAGAAATACTACTACATCAACCGGTAATCTCTCCCGCGAAACCTGAAAAGCCCTGACCCGCCGGTCTAACCCCCTTTGGTATAATTGACAAATGCTCTGGCTTGCTTACATCCTGTGCACGGGCCTGATCATCTATTCCGGGACCAAACTCTCGAAATACGGCGATATCATCGCGGAGAAGCTCCAGCTTGGCCGGGTCTGGATAGGAATGGTGCTCCTTGCGACCGTCACCTCCATCCCGGAACTGGTAACCGGGATAAGCTCCGTTACCATTGCCGACGTCCCCGACATAGCCGTGGGAAACGTACTTGGCAGTTGTGTCTTCAATATGCTCATCCTGGCCGGTCTGGACGCCATACGGCCGGAGCCCATTTCCTCGAGGGCGCATTTCGGGCATATACTCTCGGCGGGGTTTGCCATATTGCTTTTAAGCATCACGATCATGGGCCTTTTCATCGGGAAATATTTTTATCCGGTGGACTGGATAGGGTCTTACAGTTTTCTCATAATGCTGCTCTATTTCACCTCCATAAAAACGGTTTACTCTTTCGAGCGGAAACAGATCTCGGAATTTGTGAAGGAGGTTGCCCTGGAGCTGAAATACGAAAAGGTCTCAATGAGAAAGGCCCTCCTCAAATTCTCCGTTAACGCGCTGCTGGTGGTGCTGGCGGCGCTCGTCCTGCCGGAAGTGGGAGAGAGGCTTGCCATAGAGACCGGCCTCGGCCAGATATTCGTGGGGAACATCCTTATAGCTTTTTCAACCGCTCTCCCCGAGATGGTCGTCTCGGTTTCGGCCGTGAAGATGGGGGCCGTAGACCTTGCCATCGGGAACCTCTTCGGGAGCATAATATTCAACATCTTTATTCTCGCGGTTGACGATGTTTTCTTTATAAAGGGGCCTCTGCTTTCCTTTGTCGACCAGAACCACATCGTATCCGGGGTGTCGGCCCTGGCCATGACGAGCATAGCCGTGGTCGGGCTTACTTACAGGGCCTCGAGGAAAAGGCTCCTCCTCTCATGGCATTCCTTCGGGATCATCGCCGTATATGTCTTCAATTTAATATTGCTTTACCAATTGAGGTAGCAGGGTGCGTTCTTTCCGGCGCTACGGCGAATACGACGCCCTCGCCTGGTTCTATAACAGGCACTGGGGGAGGGAATACCACGCGAAGCTCCTGCCCATATTGGAGGGGCTTGTCATCCCGGACCTTTCCCCCGGAGGCAAGGTACTGGACCTCTGCTGCGGGACGGGCCATCTGACACGCGTCCTCCATTCGATGGGTTTTGAAGCGACCGGCTTGGACGGCTCTCCCCAAATGATTAGATATGCCGCGGAGAACGCCCCCGCCTGCCGGTTCCTCGTATCGGACGCGCGGGAGTTCCGCTTCGGGCCGGTCTTCCACGCCGTCCTCTCCACGTTCGAGAGCCTGAACCATGTAATGGATATGGGGGAGTTGAAAAAAGTCTTCATGAACGCCTTTTCCTCTCTGAGGGGAGGGGGCCTCTTCTTTTTCGACCTCCTTTCCGAGGAGGCATATTTATCGGCCTGGAACGGGACGACCGCTTATGTCGAGGAGGACAATGTCTGCATAGTCCGGGGCGGATATGATCCCCCGACGAAAACGGCCCGGAGCGAGATAACGATGTTCCGCCTCGAGCGCCTCGAGCGCCCCGAAGGGGACTGGAGGCGGCGGGATCTGAGCCTCTTCCAGAGGTTCCATCCCCCGGAGGACGTCGTCCCGGCCCTCGAAGAAGCGGGCTTCTCAAATATTACCGTCTATAATGCCGCCACTGAGCTTGGAATGGAGGGAGATATCGGAATGGGGCGGCTCTTTTTTCTCGGCGTCAAGCCTTAAACAAGGCTACCTGGGAAGGATGAAGTAAAAATTGTTCCCGTACTCCGTTGGCTCGTACCCGGCCACACCGCCGTGGAGTTCGATTATGTTCTTGATGAATGCAAGCCCATGGCCGGTCCCCGGCCTCTTTAAGGCATTGGAGCCCCTGTAGCCGTCCTCGTATAGTTTTCTCCTCTCTTCGGGCGGTATGTGGCGCCCGGTGGTGAAGACGTTGAATTTTATGCCGTCCTTTGCCGGCCCGAAGCAGTCCTTGATCACCTCGTGGCCGTAGGAGAGATATTTTTTCTTCTCCCCGTAACGGTCCGTTATCTCCTCCGCGTATTTGAGGGCATTTGAGAAGAGGTTCGCGTAGACCTGGGACATGAGGCCGACGTCCACGACCGTTATCATCTCTTCTTCGGGCATGCCGCTCGCCTGCTCGTTTATGGCGATGCCCATCTCGCGGAACCGGGCGGCAAAGCGCTCGAGCTGGGGCCTGACCACATCCCTCATCATGTTGCACTGCTTGGTCCTCAGCGTCAGCCGTCCCTTGTCGAAATGGCTCCTCCTGAGGAGGGTTTCGAGGAAAAGGCTCATGTTCTTGTAGTGCTTCTCAATGTTTTCGAACTCCTGGACGAGCCCGGTATTGACGTCCCTTAATTCCTCGATTATCTCGGCGAATTCCCCGTCCGCGCACTTGTCCGCCTCATAGGCGGTGAGGAGCCTCTCGACATCGAGGTTCTTTTCCACCTTGTCCTTCAGGTTCCTCAAGAGGAGCTTGTATATCATGTTCGGCACGATTATGTTGTGCTCGATGTCGTTCACGAGGGAGCGGATGAAGCGGAGGTGCTCGATGTTCTTTTCGAGTATATAGCGGTTATGTATGTTGAAGCCTATGCGGTTGGCGTATTTCTCGAAGAAAAGCATGTCATGGGGGGTGAAATCCGGGCGGCCGTAGAGCTCGAGAAACCCGAGGACATTATCCACCGGCCTGAAGGGGAGCTGGTCCTGCAGGACCTCCTTGCCGTGAATCGTGAGGATTAGGCTTCGCGCCTCGCTCACATAGGCGTGCCCGGCGGGCTTCACGTGCACGGGAGGGGAGGTATAGAGCCCGAGCCCGGGCTCTTCCGTCTTCGCCACGAGCACAAGTTCCTTATGCCGGGGGTCTATGGCATAGAGTTTTGCCTCGAGCCCGAAAAAGGCCCTGGGTATGGCAACGCACATGCTGTACAGGTCTTCTATCTCGTCGAATTCCTGCGCGAGGTCGAAAAATGCCTTGAAGGCGTTGTTCTCGTCCTCGGTAAACTTATACGAGGCGTAATCCCGCTTCTTGCTCTCAATGCGTTCGTATATGTATTTCAGGCTCGCCATTTTATCCTTAGGATTATATCTTAAGCTCCAAGGTATGGAAATGCCATTTTAGCCGGTCCTATGCCGGCGGGAGCAGTTATCGGGGAATTTTGCTAATATGGAAGAAAGTTCCATCCGCCAGTTCAATGAGCAAGTGCAACACTTGGGGCTACACAGGAGTTACCCTAAGTGTTTATGGAGAGACGATATAAGCAACTGAGTCTGGAGGAAAGGGACAGGATAACGGAGCTGAAGGCAGGGGG
>Ga0214473_10000978_pt1 | contig 38916 bp, 20 predicted proteins | sample RVTome_7_FD_203509 | JGI IMG/M metagenome (GOLD analysis project Ga0214473, IMG submission 203509) | Soil microbial communities from uranium-contaminated site in the Upper Colorado River Basin, Wyoming, United States - RVT98D197 | ecosystem: Environmental > Terrestrial > Soil > Contaminated >...
GTTCCTGAACGCCCAGGACGAATAGAGCCGCGAGCGGTCCGCCGAGAACACAAACACTACCCCGCTCTCAAGGAAACTCGCGCGGAATGGAGAAGCCAATATGCCGCTTAAGGAACCGCCATTCGTGACTGTCCCCAGTTGTCCTGCGAGTTGTCCTGCGGGTGCTTGTCCACCACGTACTGATGCAACTCGCGGGCCTGATCGAGCTTGCCTTTGCGAGCGTATTCGGCCGCGATGTTGCGGACGATTTCGGCCATGTACTTGCTGTCGGCGTAGTCGGCCAGCAACTTCTCTACGCCAGCCGCAGCGCCAGGCTGGTCATCCAACACGATACTGCACAGGACGATGCCGCGTTGCGAGAAGACAGTGCGGTCTCTCTTGGGCCAGGTGTCCACCACGTATTGATAGACTCGCCGGGCCTTGTCCTGCTGGTCCAGCTTGCGATACGCCCAGGCGACCTGGCCGAAGGCCTCCGTCGAGCGATCATCCGCCTTATGGTGGTCGATGACGTCCGCCAATGCCGATTCGACCGCCTGGTCGCGACCCAGGTGGGCGTTGGCGATGGCGATGCCCATCTTGAGCCATACCGCCTGAGGATGCTCCGGCCGGGCGTCGAGAAGGCTCTCGTAAATTTGCCCAACTTGCAGGGTCTTGCCGGATGTCCTGGCCTGATCCAGAATCTCGTGCAACGCGTGGGGCAAACGCGCGTGACTGGCGGATCGCGCCAGCAGTTGCTCGATCGCCTCCTGCGCCTGCAGCAGTCGGTCCGTGGCCACAAGGATTCGCGGCAACATCTTGCCCGCCTGATAGGCCGCCTCCACGCTGTTCGGGTCACTTTGGAGAATCTTGCGATAGATAGGTTCCGCTTGGGCGTACTGCCTGGCCTTAAAGAGTCCTTCCGCCTGCTTGAGATCGGCGGCAGTATCCGCCAACGCGGTCTGCGTCGCCAGCAGAACAGGCAGAAGGAGCCCCACCAAGTAAACGATACGGTTCCTTTTCATGGTCTGGACCTCCTGTTATAAACGATTGCATTCTCCACTCGTGCTCGCCGCACGAGACCCGTTGCGGCGATGGCCTGCACGTGTGGACATACATTCCTCATGCCGATGCAAAAGCCTGAATATCGGCAAGCCGAATCGGGAAGGCTCTTGTAGGGTGTGCACCCCACACCGACTCCGTAGAAATGGTGTGCGATGCACACCCTACGAAACTACTGAACTGGTTCACCGCTTTCTTCGGTGCACGCCTTCCCAATTCCTATTGCGCAGACCGTCGGATTGCGCACTCGCTGATGTGTGCAAGACCGTCGCACCTCCTTTCAGCCGGACCCTCTTGTTGTCCATCCAACCCTCGCGGCCAATCCAATAGACAATCGCACGCGCGGACTCCCGCTGAGTCGCTGGGTCGCTGAGTCGCGCCCTCGTCCAACCTTGTCAAGTTCTAAAATGAGAAAAATGTCAGAAATCTTCCGCAAGAATCTTGGGCATCCCGGAGGCGCCGTACTCAGTTCGAGAGGCCCGCCGGGCCAAGAGTTCGCGGAAAGTGCTTGCGGGAACCGGGGTTCTCGGGTACATCTTCATGGAGGCAAGGCACGCGAAATCTGTGCCAGATACGTGTCACGAGAAAGGAGCCCAAATGGTGAAGAAGCAGGGAGAGAAGGGACCGGCCGGCGGGCACATGTCCCTGTCTACCCGGGCGATCCATGCCGGCGAGCCGCGCAGCAAATATGCGGATTCCCTGACCACACCTATCGTTCAGACTTCGACCTTCACGTTCTGCGACAGCAAGGCGATTGAGGACTACACCAAGAAGGGCATGGCGCACTACGAGTACGGCCGGTATGGCAATCCTACGGCCACGATCGCCGAGCAGCGTTTGGCCAATCTCGAAGGGGCAGAGGATTGCGTCGTCTTCTCCTCCGGCATGAGCGCGATCACGACCACGATCCTGGCCCTGGTGCAGTCCGGCGACCACATCGTCATTACGGATGACAGTTACAAGAAGACCCTGGAGTTCTGCCGGTCGTATCTGAAGCAGTTCGCCATCGAATGTACTATCGTGCCGTTCGGCAAGTACGAGAGGCTCGAAGGGGCCATCAAGAAGAACACCCGTTTCATCTTCTCGGAGTCGCCGACCAATCCCTACCTGAACGTCTTTGACCTCGCGAAGATCAAGAAGATCGCGAAGAAGCACGGCGTCCTGACGCTGATCGACAGCACGTTCAGCACACCCCTCAACCAGCGGCCTATCGAGTTCGGCATGGACCTGGTCCTGCAAAGCGCCACGAAGTACCTCGCGGGGCACAACGACATCCTCGCCGGGGCCGTGCTGGGCGAGGCGGGGCTGATCGACAAGATCCGCAACCTGCACAAGTCCATGGGCGGCACGATTGATCCCCACTGCTGCTACCTGCTCCTGCGGGGCCTCAAGACCTTCCCGCTGAGGGTGCAGAAACAGAACGAGTCCGCGCTCCGAGTCGCCGAATTCCTCGAAGGCCACGCGCGCGTCAAGAGGGTCTACTATCCGTACCTCAAGAGCCATCCTCACTATGAGATCGCCAAGGCGCAGATGGCCGGGGGCGGCGGCGTTGTCTCATTCGATATCAAAGGCACGATTTCCACAGCCAAACGGTTCCTGGACGCCTTGGAGCTATGCTATATCGGCCCGAGCCTGGGCGGCGTGGAGACGCTGATCACGCACCCGGCACTTGTGAGCTACTACGACTATACCCGCAAAGCACGGTACGCACTGGGAATCACCGATACGCTCTTCCGGCTGGCGGTGGGCCTGGAGGACACCGACGATCTGATTCGCGACTTGGACAAGGCATTGAGAGCATGATTTCAAGCCAAAGGGAGAAGATATGCAACGGAGCAGGCATTTCTGTTTGTCATGGCGATTGGTGATCTTGTGCCTGGTGGCACCCATCCTGTGCACCCGCACGTGGGCCGCCGGAGATGAGACCCGCAAGGTGGTGATTGTCACCGGGATCGACTACCCGGGACACAAGTGGAAAGAAACGGCGCCGGTCCTGGCCGAGGCGATCCGAAAGGACCCGCGGCTGAAAGTCGATGTGGTCGAGACCCCCGCGTTTCTAGCCTCACCGAAGCTCAACGACTACAACACCGTCGTGCTGCATTTCATGAATTGGGAAACTCCCGATCCGGGACAGCAGGCGAGGGACAACCTCGCGAAGTTCGTGAGCAACGGCGGCGGCATGGTCATGGTTCACTTCGCCTGCGGGGCCTTCCAGGGCTGGCCTGAATTCGAGAAGCTCGCCGGCCGGGTCTATGATCCGAAGTTGCGGCCGCACGATCCCTACGGCTCTTTCGAGGTCGTCAGGACCAGCGTGGACCACCCCATCACGCACGGGATGCAGCCCTTCAAGACCACCGATGAGTTGTACACCTGCCTGGCGGGCAATACGCCCATCGAAATCATCGCTCAGGCAAAGTCCAAAGTGGACGGCAAAGATTACCCGATGGGCTTCGTCCTGAATTACGGCAAAGGCCGCGTGTTCCACAGCGTACTTGGCCACGATGCCCAAGCAATCGCCAATCCGCCCGTGGCGGAACTCTTCCGCCGGGCGTCGGCGTGGTGCGCGAACCTGCCGCCTCTGGCCCAAGCAGCCGGCGCGAAACCGAAGAAGATCGCTTTCCTGGCCGGCAAGCCCAGCCATGGGGAGGACATTCACGGCTGGGAAAGGGATGCGGAATTCGTCAAACAATGCCTGTTGCACGCGACGAACATTGTGCCCATTCGAATTGACATCCACACGGACGGCTGGCCCACAAATCCCGCGGCCCTGAATGATGCCGATGCAATCATCTTTTTCGCGGATGGTCGCGACCTTCACCCGCTCAAAGAGCCCGGCCGGGCCGCCAAAATTCGGGAATTGGCTAAACGGGGCAAGGGGCTGGCCTTTCTTCACTACTCCATCGACCCGCCCGAGGGATTGCAGGAGGACCTGCGCCGGTGGATGGGCGGCTGCTACCAGGTGGGCCTCTCGCAAAACCCCGTCAACACGGTGAAGGTGACGATGGTCGAGAACGGTCATCCGATCAGCCGGGGCTGCCGCGGCTACGTCGCCGAGGACGAGTGGTACTTCGACATCGGATTTCGACCCGACGACCCGAACGTGGTCCCGATCATGACCGGCAAGCTGCCGCCGCGCAACCCGCAGGACAAGGTCCTGGCCTGGGCGTACACGCGCGCCGACGGCGGCCGGGGATTTGGATTTACCGGCGGCCATACCGACAGGAACTGGCACATGGAGCCCTTCCGCAAGCTGGTCCTGAACGCGGTCCTGTGGGTAGCCAAAGCCGAGGTTCCTGAAGGTGGCGTGACCTCCGTGCAGCCGTGGCGATTCGTCAGTATCCCCAATTTCGTCGGCGCGGACATAGCCTATCCCCAGAGCGGATGGGAAGAGACCCTCGATTATGTGCTCAAGGCGATCAAGGCGGAGAATCCGGAATTCGTGCTGGTGCCAGGCGACCTGGTCGCAGGCCGTTGGCCGGATAAGGAGAGCATCGAGAAACAGGCGGGTGTCTACTATCCCGCCTGGGTCAAGCGGATGCAGGATCACGGCCTGGCGTTCTACGCCGCCGTCGGAGACCACGACATCGGAGGCAGCCCGTGGCCGGCCGACAAGGTGGACCTCGTCCGTCTCTTCAAGCGACAGTTCCAGAAGCATCTCGCGATGCCGCTCAGCGGTCCCCTTCGCATGAAGGGCACGGCTTACTGGTTCATCCATGAGAACGTGCTGTTCGCCGCTCTGGATGTCTTCGAGAAAGGCAGTGGCGATCAAGCCGGCATCGTTCCACAGGTCACGGGCGAGCAATTAGAGTGGCTGGAGCAGACGCTGGCGGACAACCCCGGCGTCGAGCACGTTATTGTGATGGGTCACACACTTGTCATACCACCCACCGCACAAAGCGCAGGTGGCCTGACGTTGGCAGGTGGCACCGGGTCCCCGTTGTGGCAGACCCTCAGGAAGCACCGGGCGAACCTGTACCTGTGCGGCGAGGTCCACGCGATTCACTGCGCGCAGGCCGACGGCGTCCTGCAAATCGCCCACGGCGCCACGGTCGGGCATGATCCCAAGCTGAACTACCTCGTCGGGACGATCTCGGCCAAGGGAATCGAGCTGGAGCTGAAGGAGATTGCCGTCACGAATGAAGGAGGGCGCGCCACAATCACCGACGATGCGCGAAAGCAGGGCTTTGCCACCGTTGGCAAGGCCGCGATTTCAGCAGAAGCCAATGCTACGATACTGAGGGATACTACAGGCTGTTTCGCGAGTGTGAAGGAGGCAAAGCCATGAACGATACGCGACGGCCGCACGGTTTCAGCAGAGACCACGGCGGAACGATCATCAATATCATCACGGCGGTGATCTTCTTCGGGCTGATCGGGATGGGTGTCTGGTGGGTCATCAAGACCACGGGCCAGGCGGGCCAGCAGTACACCGACGCGATGATCAAGACGAGCAACAAGGCGACCGCCCTCACGTGCCAGAGCAATCTGCGAACGATCAGCCAGAACGTGCACATCTACGCGATCAGCAACGAGCACTTCCCCCAATCCCAGCAGGAGCTGGTCGAGTTCGGCGGCTACTCCCGCCTGTTCCAGTGTCCCGACCCGAACGGATCGCAGTACGTGTACATCCCCGGCCAGGATGGAAGCATGTCCCCCACCAACGTGCTGGTGTATGAGTCCAAGCCGGTGCACGACGGCCGATGTCACGTGCTCTTGCTCGGCGGACAGATCGAGGCGCTCACGCCCGAGCAACTGAAGCAGGCCGTGGAAGCCACGCTGGCCAGGCGGCGATAGAAAGACCAGGCAAATTCTGCACAGGATAAGGTGGTGACATGAGACGAGATATTGTGATGATGCTCTGGACGCTCGGATTGCTCCTGATCTGCCTTTCGGCACGAATCGTCCAGGGAGCCGACGATGACGCAAGGGCACAAGCGAAAGAGATCCTGGACGTCAGCGGCGTGGCAGGAGGTATCGTGGCTCATCTCGGCTGTGGAGATGGGAAACTGACAGCGGCTTTGCACCTCAACGACCGCTACACGGTCCACGCACTGGAGGCAGACCCCGCCAGTGTGGCCGCGGCCAGGGACTATATCCAGGCACAGGGCCTCTACGGCCCCATATCGGTCGAGTCCTTCACGTCGCGAACGCTGCCCTACACAGACAACCTGATCAACCTGGTCGTTGTACAGGACAGTGGCAAGGTCCCCATGGAGGAGATCATGCGTGTGCTCGCTCCGGGCGGGGCCGCATGCATCCGGCGTGACGGCAGGTGGGAGAAGACAACCAAGCCCTGGCCCGGGAACATCGACCAGTGGACCCACTTCCTCCACGATGCGAGCAACAATGCGGTGGCGGATGACTCAGCCGTGGGCCCGCCCCGATGCCTCCAGTGGCTGGCGCCGCCGCTATGGCTTCGCAGCCATGAGACGCCCTCCGGCATCCAGGCGGCGGTTTCGGCCAACGGCCGACTGTCTTACTTCTTCGATGAAGGGCTGATCGGCATTACCGACGAGCGTCTGCCCGACCGCTGGTCCCTCATCTGCCGGGATGCATTCAACGGCAAGCTGCTCTGGCGAAAGCCCATCGAGTCGTGGGGCTGGCGACAGTGGAGCCCGGGGCGGTATCAGGGCAAGGACTGGACCACGCTGAGCGGGACGCGGACCGATGTACCCGCCGAGAATCAGCGACGGCTCGTCGCCGACGGCGACCGGCTCTATGCGACCCTCGGGTATGAAGCTCCAATGTCGATTCTCGATGCGACCACAGGAAATGTCATCACCACGGTCGAGGCTACGCGGAACACGCGAGAGATACTGGTCAGCGAAGGCATCGCCGTGGCCTGTGTCCGTCGAACGGCGGGCGAGGGCAAAAACGATATGGCGCTGGTCGCCGTCAATGGCGAGACGGGCGCGCTGCTCTGGGAAAAGAGAGTCGGTCAGATTCGGCCGCTTTCCTGGGCGATCGACAAGGGCCGAGTCGTCTGCCTGAGCGGCAAGCGTCTGGTCGCATTCGACCTGAAAAACGGCGACGAACTGTGGAACGTCCCGGCGGAACCGCCCGCCCCGAGGACGCTTCTCATCGCCAGTGATGTGGTCGTGATGCAGGACGGCAAATCCGTTGCCGCCTATGATGCGACGAACGGTCAGCGGCTCTGGGACAAAACCGTCCCCCCGATTGCGGGCGGCGAAGGCGATGACCTGTTTGTGATCGATGGGCTCGTCTGGCGCGGCATGCTCAGCGTAGACGACGATGGGAAGCCCGTCAACAAGAGTCCCAACGCGCTCGTGATCGGCTGGGACCTTCGCACGGGCGAAGAGAAGAAGCGGATTCTCGTCAAGAACCTGCGCAGTCCGGAGCATCACCACCGCTGCTATCGCAACAAGGCGACAACACGATATCTGATCAGCTCCTACGAGGGGGCGGAATTCCTGGACTTCCAGGGGGACAACCACGGCCAGAACAACTGGCTGCGCGGGGCGTGCAGGCTGGGAATGATGCCCTGCAACGGGATGCTCTACGTGCCACCGGACCAGTGCTTCTGCCAGCCCGGAGCGAAGCTGCTCGGCTTTACCGCCGTGACAGCCCAGTCGAGGACGCCGGTCAAGATGCTTTCGGACGATGATCGCCTTGAAAAAGGCCCGGCGTACGACCGGATGGAGGATGCGGGTCCGGTTGGCGATGCGGATTGGCCGACCTACCGTCACGACCCCGCCCGCAGCGGTGCAACCGACACTCGCGTCGCCTCCGATGTCAGAATCGACTGGCAGATCAAATTGGGCGGGCCGCTGACTGCTCCGGTCGTCGCTGCCGGCACGGTATTCATCGCAAGACCGGATGCCCACACGCTCTATGCATTGAGCGCACGGACCGGCAAGATGCAATGGAAGTTCACAGCGGGCGGCCGGATCGACTCGCCTCCGACGATCCACAACGGACTTGCTCTGTTCGGGTCCAAAGACGGATATGCATACTGCCTGCGGGCTTCCGATGGGCGGCTTGTCTGGCGGTTCCTCGCTGCGCCGGCCGACCGTCGGATCGCCTGTTTCGATCAGATCGAATCCGCGTGGCCGGTCCACGGCAGCGTGCTTGTGGACAAGGACACAGCGTACTTCACTGCCGGACGCTCCACCTATCTGGACGGCGGAATCCACATCTATGCCCTTGAGCCGGCTACGGGCAAGCTGCTTCACAAGGCCGTGATGGAAGGGCCGCATCGGACCACGCAGGACCGGCGGGACCTCGCCTTCTTCATCCCCGGCGCCAATTCGGACGTGCTCGTCAGCGAAGGCGGCTTCCTCTATATGCGCCAGAGGAAACTGACGCGGGACTTGAAGGAGATCGAGCCGGAGGTCCTGTCCCCCAAGGGCGAGCAGGACGTGGGGCTGCATATCTTCTCGACCGCGGGCCTGCTCGACGACTCGTGGTACAATCGCACGTTCTGGATGTACTCGAAGCGATGGCCGGGCTTTCAGTTGGCCAACCAGGCCCCGAAGTCCGGGCAACTGCTTGTCGTCGATGCGGAAAAGACGTATGCCGTGCGAGTGTTCTATCGCCGGAACGTGCACAGCCCGATGTTCTTCCCTGCGAAGGAGGGCTACCTGCTCTTCGCCGATCTGAACACGAATGAGCCGCAGATCGTCGGCGAGCAGGGAGCGACCAAGCCTCTTCGATGGCTGCCCCAGTCCGACTATGAGCGAGGCGGCGGCCGGGAAAGCTGGAAGCTGGAGCAGGAGGCGTTCGGCCTGGACAAGATGATCGGCTACACGCGAGCCCAGCCGCCGCTATGGACGAGTTGGCTGCCCGTGCGAATCCGTGCCATGGTCAAGGCCGGTGACGTCCTGTTCGTCGCCGGGCCGCCGGATGTGCTTGATCACAAGGACCCCTACGCCGCCTTCGAGTCGCGCAAGGGCGCCCACATCGTGGCGGTCTCCGCCAGGGACGGAAAGAAACTCGCCGAGCTGTCCCTTGAGCATCCTCCCATATTCGACGGCCTGATCGCCGCCAACGGCCGTCTGTTCGCCTGCCTCGAAGACGGCCGCGTCATATGCCTCGCGGGTAAATAATCCCGATTACGCATAAGTGTTTCGTGGCATGTCATCATGCTTTGGGTGGCAGCGGCAAGCGCTAGCTTGCCGATGGTTTGCCCATTCGCCATCGGCAAAGCCTTCGGCCTTGCCGCTGCCACCCGGAGATGCAAGGTACTGAATCGTAATTAGCATTACACGGCCAAGTCCAGAGCCACGACCTCGTGGTCCAGGACTGAGGGAACACTGAGGGTCACAACGCCCCTGCTGCTCTTGTAGCGTGGGGCCTTATCCCCGACGAGCAGGCGGACTTTCTTCACCTTTGTGCCTTGCGGAACTTGGATGCGGACCTTCTGGTCGCCGATGGGGATCAGCTCCCGGAACGGGCCCTTCATCATCATCGGATTGGTCAGGTTGACGAGGTGCACCGTCATGGATCGCTTCTGCCGCCAGATAGTTACGTCGAGAATCCCGGGGCCGGTCACCTGGACCGGCGGGTCCTCGTTCATCGCCCAGCGGATCACGTTGCGCAGGAGCCTGCCGTGGTCGGCGTTCATGATCTCCCAGAACGTGCGGTCGATGTCCCAGGGGAAGTACGCGATCCGGCTCTTGCCCATTTCCCGCAGGTATAGCTCGCGGGTGTCGGTCTCAGGCACTCGCGGGTACACGTGCTCCATGGGCAGGTCGGGGTAACTGGGGATCAAGGTCACGGGGGAGGGTAGAGACGCAAAATCTTGCGTCTCTACAGGCGTCACCTCCAACCGCCAGATGCCGTTGATGATCCTGCCCGCGTCTTCCAGCCCATCAAGCACTTCGTGGAATCGGCCCGCTCTTGTGTCGGGCTTCAGCCTCAGGTAGGAGTTCTTCATCGGGCCTTCGACGGCGTCCTTACGGGAGACACCGAACAGGTCCGCCAGGCCGAAATCCTGCCGGCGGCCCCCCTGCTCGTCGTAGAGCGAGGTCTCGAAGGTGGCGACAATGCTGCCTCCCCGCTGGACGTACTGCCGCAGTTGATCGCATTGAGCGTCGGACAGAGCCGCGATGTTCGGCAGGACCAGCAGCTTGAAGGGCTTGAGGTGTTCCTCATCGAGCAACCGGTCGTTGACCATCTCGAACGGGACGCGGGCCTCGACGAGGGCATGGTACATACCCAACTCGTGGCCGCCGCTTCGCTCCTGCCATTTCTGGCCGCCATAGTAGCGCCGCGTCTGCTCCGAGTACACCATTCCTACACGGGCAAGGGACACGGTATTTCGCAGGTACGGCTCGGCACGATGATGCCAGCGGTAGATTTCCTCGACAACTTTGAGCCAGCGGCGGTCGTAGAGCGTCCCGGAGAATTTGGCGAACCACGGCCGCATGTTGTTCGCGATCCCGTCGGCCACCCAGACCCGGGTCTCGGCCTCGCTCTGCACGGAATCTTTCCAGCGGTAGGCCTCCTCCAGGCCGACGCTGAAGATGCCGCCAAGCGGCTTCATGCCCATCGTCGCACGCAGTTCCTTCGCCCGCTTGCCGTTGGACCACGGCGGGATCATGCCGCTTCGGCCCTGGTGGTCGGTGAAGAAGATGTCGGAGAGCTGGCCGGTGATGATATTGTCGGGGAAGCCGTTGGGAATGTAGCGAGACGCGGGATTGACCTGGCGGATCGTCCGATCCCACAGGAACCAGAGTTCTTTGAGCCGCTCAGTCCGCCACTGCCCGTACTTGCGATAGGCCGCGTCGTGACGGTTCTCCGTCCGCGGCAGGTCCATACCGGAGAACACCCTGAAGTTCGTCACGCAGTGCTCGCAGTAGCACGTCCCGTGCCCCGCCCAGCGATTGGAGAAGATTCCATCGACATCGTACAGCTTCATGATCTCCTCATGCACCCGCGTCATGAATTCGAAGTTGTACGGCCCGAGCGCGCACGTCACCCACAGGTCCGGATTCGCCCAGTGCCGCCGCGGCTTTCCCTCCGTATCGACGGCGATCCAGTCCGGATGGGCCTGCTGGGCGTCGTCCCATGTCGCATGAGGATCAGTGCGGGCGATCACCGCCATACCCATCCGGCGACAGCCCCGGACGAGATAGCCGAAGGGATCGGAGTCGCCCAGCCACGCGCTTCGGTGGTGCAGAGGGACTTGCGTCGGGTAGTAAGCGACGATCCCGCCGGCACTGAGGCACGCGCCATCGGCGTGGACCCGCTTGAAGTAATCCAGCCAAAAGTCCGGGTCGAATTGCCCGGGATCGTTCTCCACAAGGACAAGCTGGGCCCAGCGCATCGGCCGGTCAAACCACGGCTGGCGACCTTGGGCCTCTGCGTGGCACGACTCGGAGAGGATTGCATATGCCCCTGCAGCCATCGACGTCGCGAGGAACTCTCTACGATTCATTCCCTGCCTCTCCTTGATTATGTGGCGTTGTCATGGATTCGATCTCAGTGACCGCATTCTTGGCCTTGCCCATCTCGGCCAGGCAGGCGCGGTACAGCCCCTCGGCCGCCTCGCGGGCTGTGCGACGGGAGACGGTATACGGATCGTTTACGACCTCCGTCTCCACGACCCTGACCCACTCGTCCGGCAGGGCCTCGATGCCTCGCAAGGCCCCCGCCAACCCACCTGCGACATAGGCCTTGCAGTCCGTGTCACGGCCGAGATTGACGGTGTAGATGATCGCCTCCCGCGGCCGTCCGTCGGCCATGCGGAAGCAGGCCAGCCCCCCTGAGAGCACCTCGACGGCGTTGGAGATGGGATACCCCTTATAGCATTCCTCATAGAGCGGGCGCAGTTCCTTCCAGTCCTTCGCGCTGCCGGCCTTGTCCTGTCCCCACTGAACGTCCTTGCGGGGCTCGGGCGGCAGTTGTTCCATCGCCACGCGGATGACTGAACCCACCGTCGCCTGCGGGCGCAGGGCCTCGGCGGTGGCCGCCGCCAGAGCCGCGCAGACCTCGACGGCGTAATTGCCCGGCCGGCCCTGAACATCCTTGATCCTGGCAAGATCGAGGGCGTCTCTGGCGGCATCGTCGGGCCTGCACGCGTTGACGATGCCAACCGGCATGATCATCTTGCTCGTTCCGATGAAGCCCGGCCATGCCGCATAGCGACCGACCTCCCAGGGAGGCATCCCGAGCTTCAGCGAATTGTAGATCACCTGGTCCTGCGGCCCGAGGAGGTAACCGAACTTGCTCGGATCGATCTCCTCGATCCACGCGGCGGCAAGGTCGCCGATGGTAATTCTGCCGCCTTTTTTCAGGATTGCGCTCGTGCAAAGGCGGTGACGCTCGAAGCCGTCCTCGGTCATCCCCGGCGGCCGATGATGCGCGTGGCGGACCCAGTCGGGCCCGAAGCGCTGTGGCTGCCGCGAGCCTTCCTTGTCCTGCGGCAGCAGCTTGTCGACCAGGCCGTAACGTCGCTCGATCTCGCGCCAGCTCAGGCTTTCGGTGACGTCGCCCATCGAGTTGGCGATGGTTCCCGCCGCCTCGCAGCCATAGATGCGGGAAAAGAGGCGGCCTGCGACCGGCACATCCGCCGCCCTGCTGTCGGCAGATGGCATCATGCAGAAGGTAATGAACAGGAGGGCGATTGTCTTGCCTGCAGCGACTTCCATATATATCTCCTTGCTTGCGGATTGTCGGAACACTCATGCCGGGACCGGCGCCGCAGATACGATACTCGCCGGCGCAGGCCTTATCAACATGCCAATCCGCCGAAACCAGCGTGACACGAGAACCTGACGGCGCTATGATCGTTCTATCTATGAAAGACAACTCGAACCGGTCAATGAAAGGAACGGGAAATGGTTGAGAAGAAGGCCGCGACAAGGGTCGCAATTATTGTGTGCATGACAGTCATAGTGGCTGCCCTGATCGGACTGAGGTCGCCCCAGACGATGGCCCAGACGAACAGCGGGACGAATATCGATCCCACCGCAGACATTCATCCGTCCGTCATCATGGAAGGGAGAGTGACCGTCGGGCCGTACACGAAGATCGACGCCGGCACGATCCTGACGGGCAACATCACCATCGGCCATCACACGCTGATCCGATGCAACGTGACCATCCGCGGGACAAATGCCATCGGCAACTACACGCACATCTACGACAACGTGAATATCGAGGGAGGCCGGCCGGCGAAGGTGGGAGGCTCCCGGGCCGAGGTGCCCGATACATCGATCATCGGCGACGGCTGCTGGATCAATCACGGCGCCACCATGCACGGGACCCAGGTCGGCGACGGGGCCGCCATCGGCCTCAACGCCTGCTGCGACTACAACACGAGGCTTGGAAAAGGGGCCATCCTCACCAACGGCAGCGCCACGCACGTTGATCAGGTGATCCCGGAGAACAGCTTTGCGGAGGGTGTCCCGGCCGTGGTCAAGAAGCAGAACATCACCGACCAGGACCGACTTGACTACTTCGGAGTGTTGCCGTCGGCGTGGACTCGCTTTGAGGCACAGAGCATCGAGTCGAGCATTCGAGCGAAACGGGGCATGCAATGAACGGGAGCCGCATAGCTCTCCACCTCCCGCAAGCCACGGCAGCCAATTGGCTACTTTTTGCCGTAGGCGAGCGCGACGGCCAGCAGGAGACCGATTTCCAGAATGACAAGCATCGTATGCATCTCAACGTCCTTACATCAGGTCCTTCACCTGTATAAGGCACGCCGTCGACGCGAGGTAACAGGTCTCGCCATAATGATTGCGGATTGCGGATCAGCGCCCGCAGGCCCGATCCGCAATCCGCAATCTGAAATCTGCAATCGTCAATACTCGCGATTCTTCACAATGCCCGGCTGGGGAACGGGGTACCTGCCGTTGGCATCGGCCACCAGCGGTGCGGGCGAATCGTTCGCCAGCTTGTCCAAACCCGGCGCCATTTCATGCTCGCAGTTGAGCATCTGCTCGTAGGTGATTTCCTGGCCGGTGTGGGCGGCCATGCGGCCCATGCTCGTCACCAGGCTGGCTTCGACGCCGCGATGGGCCTCGTTGTAGGGCTTGTTGTCGCGGATGGCGTCCACCAGGTCGTTCCATTCGTTCTGGTACGGGTTCTGCTGATCACGCGCCACCTTGGATTCCCAGACCATGTTCGAGCGATCCGGATTCTGGCCCTTATGGATGCTGGAGGGCATTCCGCAGTCGCCGCTCCTGGAGGCGATCGCAAAACCTTTACTGCCGTGGAGATAGCTGGAGTAGATGTCGTTGCAGCCGTCGATGCATCGCCCATCGAAAAGGAATTTGCTGCCATCGGCGTAGGTGTATTCGACCGAGTAGGTATCGAGGTTCTGGTCCACGTACGTAACGCCTTCGGGACTCTGCCGATAGTGGCGACCGCCCAGCGCCTGGGCCTTGACCGGCCAGGAGCCCTTCAGCCAGCCGAGGTGATCGATGATGTGGATGTAGAAGTCGCTGTAGTTGCCGCCGCTGGCCCAGATGAAGCTGTGGAACCGCTGCACCTGGTAGAGCAAGTCGCTGGTTCCGGCCGGCTTGGGCAGCGAGGAGAAGAACCCAATCGGTCCATGCATCCGGTAGCCTCGCTGCAGGATGATGTCGCCGATTTCGCCGTCCTGAACCCGTTTGGCTAATTCCTGGAGCGCCCGGCTGTGACGGGACATTAGTCCCACGCCGACCTTGAGGTTCTTGGCCGTCGCTTGGTCCGCCAGCTTGAGCATCCGTTTGCTGGTCGGGCCATCGACCGTGATCGGTTTCTCCATGAAGACGTTGAGATTCTTCTCGATGGCGTAGGTGAAGTGGACCCAGCGGAACGCCGGCGGAGTGCCGAAGATCGCGATGTCGCCCGGCTTGAGGCAATCCATCGCCTTCTTGTAGGCGTCGAAGCCGACGAACTTGCGATCATCAGGCACGTCCACCTTGTCGCCGTGCCCTTCCTTGAGGTCCCTATAGCTGCCGGCGAGCCGGCCCGGGAAGACATCGGCCATGGCCACGAGCTTCATCGGGCCGCGTTTGACGGACATCGCATCCGCCGCAGCCCCGGAGCCGCGGCCGCCGCAGCCGACCAGGGCCAACTGGATCGTATTGCTCTCCCCGGCGTACATGCGCGGGCCAAATCCCGCCGCGAGGGTCGAAACGGCGGCGATCCGACCCGTGTTCTTCAGAAACTCGCGACGCGACGTGCTGTGTTGCGTGCTTTCACTCATTGCGGTTCTCTCCTACTGGCGTCTGCCATTTGTGATTTACCATTTACGATTGCCGATTTACAATCTGTCACATGGGCATGCCCGGCAATACTATGCGGTAAGCTGCCTGTTGTCAAATGGGACCGTGTCATTTGGAGCTGCAATGATGAGCACGACAATGCTGAGAAAATCGTCGATTCACGCTCTGGTCATCTCTCTGGCGATTGCGTCAATGTCTCCCGGGGCGGATGTTCCGCAGCTCGATCGGTCGAAGCTGCCGGGCAGGCAAGTCAAGGTGGCCGCCATCTGCATCGGCTGCGGCGGCCGGCACGATGAGAAGCTCAAGCTGGCCCTCGACCATCTGCGCACGGCCGGCAAGAACGGCGTGGACATCGCGTGCCTGCCCGAGGAGTTCAGCGGGATGCAGGCTGAACCAATCCCCGGGCCCACCACGGAAGCGGTGGCCCAACTGGCGAAGCAGTACAACATGTACGTGATCTGCCCGATCCGGGAGCAAGCCGGGGACAGACAGTACAACACGGCCGTCCTGATTGACCGCAAGGGGCAGGTCGCGGGCTATTACCGCAAGGTCTTCGTATTCTGGGGCGAGGGACTGCACGTCAGCTCCGACGGCGTGAAAGTGTTTGAGACGGACTTCGGCCGAATCGGGATTTTCACCTGCTTCGACCTCAACTTCCCCGAGCTCTGGCTGAAATGCGATGAGATGAACGCCGACATCGTCTTCTGGCCCAGTGCCTACGGCGGCGGCTCGCCCCTGAACGCCTATGCCATCCTCCACCACTACTACATCGTGCCCGTGGGCGCCGGCAACATCATCGACATGACCGGCAAGACGATGGAGCGTGTGGAAAAGCCTCGGCCGCAGCAATTCATCGCCACCCTCGACCTCGACCGCACGTTCGTGCACCACGATTTCCACCGGGACAAGGTCAAGAAGATGCTGGAGGAGCATAAGGACCAGATCGAGGTCGAGCGCAACCTCAGCCCGGAGGACCTCGCCCCCTGGTGGCTCTTCCGATCCATCGCCCCCGGCATCCGGGCCCGCGACATCCTGAAGGAACACGGCATCGAGCCGCTCCGCGACTACCAGCACCGCAGCCGAAAGCAAATCAACGAAGCCCGGCAGAAGGGTGAGAGGATATAGCCCTCGCTCTCGATCGCGAGGTACAGTCATGCTGAGTCCTGGATAACGCTCCGGCTGACACGGATTTACTGCGACTTTGTGATGGCCGCACGGTAATAGGCGTCATCATGCTGCTGCCGCCACCCGTCGGTTGGCGATTGGAGCGTCGGGCGGTGCCTGACCCACATTTCATTGACGAACGCATCCCAGGCCTGACCCTGCCGTGCCCATTCTTTGTCGTGGTCCCGGCCTGTCGCCTCTTTGATGGTCTTCACGAAAGCCGAGTCATCCTCATACATCCATCGGTCCACGTAATCAAAGAAGGCGTCGTGGTCCCAAGCGTTCTCGGCGCGCATGAGCCGCAGGGCCAGGGCCTGGGCCACCCAGCCGACACTCGTGCAGCACCGGCGATAGCTCTCACTGGTGTTTTGGCCGTCCCTCCACTGCGAAGGCGGCGTATGCTCGTAGGGTCCCCAGCCGTTGCCGCGCGACCGGCCTTGGCCGGTCGCTGCGTCAATGCCCGAATGGCCGGCAAAGACCACTTTAGCGCCGGTCCAGCAGTCGCCGTACGCGGTTTGCTCATCCTCCCCAAAACTCGCCTTCGGATAGGACCGGCTGATGCCGGCCAGTTCGTCGTCACCCAAGAGAAGTCCGGCAAAGACGATGGGAAGTTTGCGTCCGCTGCCGTGGCCGCCCCAGCCGGTCCAGCCGGGGTGACCCGCGCGGACCATGCCGCCCAGGTCGATGCCCACCTGAACGTAGTTCACAAGGAGTGGCTCTTTTTGTTCGGCCTTCAAGTCCGTGCAGAGGAGCAACGCCGCAATACCGGCGACGCGGCCATACTCCAGCCCATATTGCGGCATGTTCTCCACAGGTTCCTCAAAGCCGAAGAAGCAGGTCCCCACCCAAGGCCGCTGCGTGAACCGAATGTACTGCGCGATCTGGGGGATGCTCTTGGTGGCAGCGACCGTGGGCAGCCGCTCACACTTGAGGTTGCGGGCCAGATAAATCCTCTGCCGTCGGTCGCAGAACGCCGGCCGGAAGGCGTCCAGCGGCTGCGGCTCGCTCACGCAGGTCAGGACTGCGGCTGTCCGGATCGGGCTGCTGTCGCCCACGCCGCGCTCGATCTTATTTCGCAACTGCGCATGGAGGACCAGGCCCTTGGGCATGCTGATGGTGGAGACAAGCGAATCGCCGGGCTTCATAGTCACGGGCAGTCTCCGGATCAGCGACGGATCGAACCAGTTCCGCACGCCGCTGTCGTACGCGACTCTCATCTGGGCCGGCGGATTGACCATGAAGCCGTTGCGGACACGCTGGACCTCCGGACGCTCCTTGTCCATGTGGTCCAACTGTCCCTGGGGGATCTCACTGCCATAGAGCGGACGGGGATCGATTGTCTGGATCGTCAAAGGGCCGACGACGTACCAGTCGCCATTGACGAACTGTCCGACGCGCGCCGGTCGCTCGAACATCCAGGTGATGCCGTATTGCGAGACGCTTTCACGCAACGGCAGCTCTGCGAGCTGGGGCGTCGAAGGTGCATTGTCTCGGGAGTAAATGACCACCGGCCGGCGGATGGTCTGGTCCGCACCGAGCGTCTTCATGCCGTACGGATCGGCTTCTGGGCTGTCCGAAGTGGGCCTTTGGGCTTCATTCGGCATGACCCAGCAATAGGCGGTGTAGCGGATTTCGCTCCAGGCGATTTCGGGGAGCGGCTGGCCGGGGAAGAGCGGGACTTCCACCGGCGTGAACTTGATGCGGATGCGGATTTGGGAGCGGCCTCGCGCGAGATCGCGGGGGACCAGGAACTCATCGTCACGGAACCGGCGATGGGAGGTCTGAACGACGTGCTGCGTGGCGCCCAGCTCCTCCTTCGGGTTCGAGTATACGCACGTGTTCCCGCCGGCCAGATACCAGATCCCTGCGGGCTTAAATTCGCCTTCCTCGCCAGCGATGAAGACCTCGGCACGCTGGTTGGGGAATGAATAGTCGAGTTTGCGCCGCAGCAGCACACCGAAATTCTTCGGGTCCAGCTTCATGGTGAACTCGCTTGTCCCCGTGGTCTTCCGACCGACGTCCGTATGTGGCGGATAGATCTCCTTGCCGGCCAGTGTGTCCAGGCCCCATTCGTAGCGAGAAGTGATTTCGCAGGGCTCGCCGGCCTGCGGTGAATCGTAACGGTGCGTGCGCTCGCTGGCGGCGTCGCCAATTCTCAGTTCGTCCGTCTGCACCAGAGTGGCGGCGGGAGCACCATACCAGTACGCCACGGTTTCATAGTGCTCGGTGGACTGGTTCTCCCCGCCGTGCTCAAGCCGGATGACGGCCCGGCGGCCAAACGGCATCAGATCGGCCAGAAGAAACCGGTAGGCCGACTCGATCAAGTCCTCATCGCACTTCGCCTCCTTCGCACTGCGGGCGCCGCATGGATGGCCCGCCAACGGGAGCGTCATGTTCAGTCCGCCCCAGTAATCGCCGCCGCCGCCCCACTCCTCAGTGCCGGTGCCGTAGGCTTGCGGCGTCTGGCTATCATCGAAGAAAAAGCGGGGATCGCCCTCCAGCGTGCTGAGTACGCCGCGATGGGAGAAGATCCACGAGGAGCCGACGAAGCTGCCCGACCACTCGCCGCCGCCTTCGAGCGTGCGAGTGTCGAGGAGTACGAGGTCCTGGCCCGGCTCCGGCGCGGGATGGTCGCGGTACGTGGCATGGAAATAGCCGACGTGGCTGGCCGGAGCGTCCAGCAGATGGTGACGCACTCGCCACCGGACGCCCTCAATCGCGTCGTTGTCCCCGACGAGCTCAAGTCTCGCCGACTTGAAGAATGGCATCGGGAAGTAGCACGCCAGGTGAGCGCGGGACTCGGTAAAGCGGATGTGAACGGGAAATCCTTTCACCAGGAATTCACGCCCGTCGCGGTTGTAGAGCGTGCCGGCGCCGAAGAACAGGGCCACAGGTGCATCAATCGACGGCTCCTTTCGCCCATCCCATGTGACGCGCAAACGCGTGCGGCCGAAGGCGATGGCCTGTTCTTTAGGCACAGAGAGCTCGACCGCCCGCACCATCCCAGGCGCAGCCGTGAGCGTCGTGAGCACGGCGGTTTGCCTCGGCGCGAGGCCGATTTCTCCGGAGATCTCCTTCACACCCAAACCGTCGCCCTCGGACGTCCCCGGTCGCGGGGAGAGGTCGGTGCCCGCACGATTCAGCAGGTCCAGCACATCTTTTGCCGGCGGCGTCCTGCCATCCCAGGAGCGGATGGGCTGCGAGAGCGGCGCACTGCGGTCGTAGAGGTGATAGATGTAATAGCCGGTGCCATAGCGTGTGCGCGAATAGGCCATGCGAAACGTCCGCTCAAAAGGCAGCGGCACCCACATCAAATCCGCCCCCTTGGTCGTGGACCACGTCCACGTGAGCGGATTGGGAAATGGCTCCTCCGGGATGAAGATGGTCTCCTTGAGCGTGCTTTTCGCGTTGACCGGGTCGGCGGTGCCGGTCTCACGAACGATGTGGTCCACGCCGTCCACTTCATAGTGCCACGGGCTGCCGTGCCAGTGATTATAGCGCGCGAAGTACAAGACACCCGGGCCCGCAATGTCCAGTGTGACATTGAACTCGTCGCTGAGCTGGTAGAGGAAATGGCTGGCGTCGGCGCCTTCGTTGCCGCCTCGCCGGTCGTAGGTGCTGCGCATGTACGCTCGCGCCCCGATGCGCTGGTACGGCCAGCGATCCCACTGGCGATACGCATCGAGGCCGACAGGAATCACCGGGGGCTCATTGGGTTCGTAGCTCGGCCGTAGAGACGCAAGATCTTGCGTCTCTGCAGATGCCCTGACGGGCACACTACAAACCACAGCCGACATCACAAGACCCAACGCACACGATAGGAATCCACTGGCGCTTTGACGCATAACTCACCTCGTAAGGCCCATCCGGGCTGCACCAAATCACGATTGACAGCCAAAAGCATGATCATGCCATGGAGTCCTTGGGAAGGCAACCCTGCGCCGTCTCCCTCGCAGAAGTCAGCCATGTCACGGGGTGTGCACGACAGAAAAGTGGAGATTGAAGCGGGTGGCAGCGTCAAGCGCAGCTTGGCGATGGTCTTGTTGGGATGCGATGCAGCCATCGCCAAGGCCTGCGGCCTTGACGCTGCCACCCACAACCTCATGCTTGCTCTGCCACAATCTTGTGGTACGCCCGCCACGGGCGGAAATGACAAGAACTCTTGCCGGCACCGGCGAGTACAAGTACAATCTGGATTCACGGATGGGGGTGTCGCTGAAGCTCACGGCATCTCACCGGCGATCGCATTCTGGCACGAAGGAGAGAAGAACATGGGAACGATTGCGGAAGGCGTGAAGCAGGCCGTGGAGAACTGCCTGAAAGTCAAGCCGGGCGACCGTGTCGTCATCATCACCGACAAGGAGACGATGGACATCGGCTCGGCGCTTCGAGCGAGCGTTGAGAAGACAACGGGTGATATCCAGTTTTTCGTGATGGAGGATTTCGGCCAGCGGCCGATCCGCTTCCCGCAGGCGATCGCCGATGCCCTCAAGGACACCGATGTCAGCATCTATGCCGCCCAGGGCGCCAAGGGCGAGCTTGCGACCTTCCGGCAGCCGATGCTCAAGGCGATCGATGCCAACCCGAAGCTCCGCCACGCCCACATGATCGGCATCACGCCCGAGATCATGAAGGACGGCATGTGCAGCGACTACACGGAGATTCAGCGGATCAGCAGGCTGGTCTATGAGAAGGTCCGCGATGCGCGCGAGATCAGGGTGGTGACGGACAAAGGATGCGATTTCACGGGCCGATTCAGCCCGGAACTCCGGTGGACGGTCAGCGACGGCGACATCCAGCCGCGCCACTGGACGAACCTGCCCGACGGCGAAGTATTCACCTCCCCTGCCGACCTCAACGGCATGGTCGTCATCGACGGCTGCCTCGGCGATTTCTTCGCGGAACGGTACGGCTCGCTGGAGGATACGCCCATCCGCGTGGAGGTCAGGAACGGCCGGGCCATACGAGAGACACTGCAATGTAAGGACGAGCGGCTCCATCAGGAATTCGAGGAGTACGTCTTCAAGACCGATGAGAACAGCAGCCGGGTCGGCGAGTTCGCCATCGGCACCAATACGGGCCTGACGAAGCTGATTTATAACTTGCTCCAGGACGAGAAATTCCCCGGCATCCACATCGCCTTCGGCAGCCCCCTGCCCAGCAAGACCGGCGCCAAGTGGGACAGCAAAGCCCACGTCGATGGGGTGATCATAAAGCCTTCCATCTACGTGGACGGCCAGACGATCATGGAAAAAGGCGCCTTCCGGCTGGATTGATCCACAATTGCGGAGTGGCGATTGCGGATTGCGGATTAGCGGCTACGGCTTCGCCCCTCCAGATGCGGGCTGCGAGCCTCCCGGCTGCAGGATTTTCAGGGCGTTGGCGCGGTAGACCTTTTGGAGGACCGGGTCGCTCAGGGCCAGGCCGTACAGCGGCCAGTGGTAGCTGGAATGGCTCCACGCGTAGAAGTGCTCGTCGGCGGATTCGAGGACGCGGAACGTGAGCCGGTAGGTGTCCATGCTGGCGCTCATGTCCGTCCCATAGACGAGGCGGTCCTGGTATTTCTCATAGAACTGCGCCACGAAGCGGGGAATCGCCGCGGTCTCCGCATACCGGGCGGAGATGTCCGCGTACAGGTTGGGGCACTTGTCGAAAAGCTCGCCGAGCCGGCTCAGGTTGTAGCAGCAGTTGGCGAAGTGACAGGCTACGAAGGTCGTCTTCGGGTGTCGCGATGCGGTTCGTTCGAGGATGTCCACCATGCCTTCGAGGCCGACGATCCCCGGCTGATTGTCCAGCCGCCATTGATAGGCGTTCATCAAGCCGTCGTTATGAGCGTCCATCGGCAGATACATCCAGTACGGATCGGCCACGTGGATATTCACCGGCATCTTGAGCTCCGCGCACTTCTCGAACAGCGGGTCCATGCGCGGATCGTCCGGGTGCATGCCCCAGGCCGGGGGCTTGCAGTAAAACAGGCCCTTGCCCTTGTCGCCGAGCTCGCCGACGCCGCGGGCGCCGGCCTTGTAGCACCGCTCCAGCTCCTTGACGGCCGCGGGACCAAAACCAGGCTTATCATATCCGGTATAGTCGAACCCGCACCAGACCTCGAACCGGTCCGGGTACTTGGCATATAACGCATGGATGTCATCGAACTTTTTCCCGGCGGCCATCGTCAGGATGATCGCCTTCTCCACCCCCGCCTGATCCATCATCCGGATCCACTCGGCGATCTGCTCCGGCGTCTTCGCATACACGTGGGCGTGCATGTCGATCGCGGGATACTTCGCCTTCTGCACTACTGTCTCCGGAATCCGATACACGGACTTCGGGCGAAAGTCCTTGAGCAGCAGCGTCTCGGGCGAAGCCTGCTCGCCCGCCGACACACTCGTGCCGCCGAACAGCAGCCCTGCAGAGGCACCGAGACACACCCACACGATCCGGCCTGGTCGCACAAGACTCATGATTCTTCTCCTTCACCGTCGCGGTCGCCCGCGTGCACTGCATAGATTCGAGGCGGCTCTCACAGCATTCCGGCCGCGTGGAAAGCCCGGCCTGACTACGTGACCGGCATTATACCCTCGGAGTACGCCAAAGGCGACAGGCGTGGGGCAGTCGCCGGTCAGCGGGAAAGCGTCCAAGTCCCTGCCGGGCCCTCCAGCCACGCAGTCCCCGAGTCTTCGCCGACCACGAGATCACGAGTCCCCTCGGAGCCTTCCCGCCGTGCGCGCCACCGGCCCGGCTCCAAATCAGTCACCAACATACGGCCGGGACTATCACCCGGCAGAGTGAAACTCACCGATTCACCGGAGCGTTCATTGTCCTTGCGCATCAGAACGACCCACGAGGTCTCGGGCCCTTCGATGATACAGCCCACGCGTTCGCCCGCATCCAGGCGTTGCACCGGCCGGCGAGACGGCGACCGGCGGTCGGTCACCTGCATGACGGTGAGGAACAGGTCCTCGGCGGCAGCGGCCTTCGGGGACAACTCAATCCGCCACGCGCCGGTCTCCATGGAGCCTCGCTCCAGCCGTTTCGGATCGAGATCGTTCGTGTAATTCTGGCCGAACACCCAGTACTCCTTGCCCGGCCCGCCCACCTTTGCCAAGTCCGCATTCGTCGTCGGCGGCAATAGCACGTCCAGCATAAGCCGGCCCTCGTTGCCGTGCTGAGTGCAGTCCACCACGGCCGATGCGGACTCCACGCGCGGCTCTTCCAGCGTGTGCAACAGCCAGTACTTGCGAAACGCCGGATTGGCGCTCACTACACGGTCAAAGACGATCACGGCCGCCGGCACCTGCGAATTGCGCAGGTTCAAGAAGACGAAGGAGCGCGTCACCTGCCGGACCTTTTTGCCGTATGCCTCGGTGAGATCGCCTCGCAACCACGTGAAGTCCGGCGTCTGCGAATCGGGACCGAAGCCATGCGCGAGCACCTTTCCCGTGCGATACCCGTTCTGCGGCGCAAGGAGCACATCGAGATTGCGTGGCTCGGAGCGGCCGTTCGGCAGGCGCTGGCCGCCGTCGTTGCCGTACCCGCGTCTGCCGAAGTCCTCGTTCGGATCGTACACGAGCAGGCTGTTGTGCGCGATGGTCCGCCAGTAGTAGTTCAGGCAGTGCGGGCTGCCGTAGTCGCCGGATGACCCTCCCTGATAAAGCCCCGAATCCATGGCCAGCGTGCCTTTGTAATAGATCTGAAACGCGCCCGCGTCCAGGTGCTGATGGTTCACGAAGTTGTATTCGTTGATTTTCATTTCCGCGATCACGGCGTTTCCATCCCAGCCGGTGCGGGCGACCATCCAGCCAAAGGGCGAGCCGAAGTAACGGGACAAGGGCAGCGTGCTGACGGGTTTCGGCTGGAGCGTCGTATCCCCCCAGAGCACTTCAAAGATCGTTTCGTTGCCGCCGCTGCCGTCCTGCCGCCGGTACTGATCGAGCACGACACCGTCGTTATAGTAGCTGGCGGTCAGCAGCGTGCCGATGTACTGTCCCCACGGTCGTCCTCGCGGCGCGCTGTGTGCGAAGGTGTCGCCCGCGCGCAGGCGCTGGCCGTCGGGTCGCGTGGTGTAGATCCACAGGTACGGCACGAAACGCTGCTCGGGGTTGTACACGTTGCCCGCGCCGAGCCGGTCGAGAATCCACAGCGGATACGTGTCCCAACTATAGCGATGCGGGCCATAGGAGTCGCCCTGGTGATAGGCGTGTCCGGGATAGAACCAATTCCGCACCGGCAGATGCTCGCGAAAAAAGCGTCCGGCCGCCAGGCGATACATCTCGGGGAACTCGTCGTAAATGGCGATCCCGGCCGAGAGCATGTCGCGCATGATCATCGCCTCGGAGGAGTGTCCCGTGACGGAACCCTGGCGCGTGGGCGGATAGCCGCACTCCTGCGTGCCGGCCAGGCGGACCAGTTCCTTGATGAACGCCTGCTTTTCCTCCGCCCTCAACAGGCTATAGCACCAGTCATACACGATGGCGCCGGTGACCATCATGCGCCCCGTCTCACGGCAGGCGTCCTGCCGGTCCGCCAGCACGCATTTCTGAAGCAATGGCAGTGCCGCATCAATGACATCGCGGCCCAGCCTGGCGTCGCGCGTCACCAGGTACTGCAATGCATCCCACTCGACCTTGGACTGCGGCGCTCTTTTCGCCTGCGCCTGCAGCCGCTCAACCGCCGGCTGGAGCACGGGGTCTTTCAACCGTTGCGGCAACTGCGCCACGTGCTCGGCACGCAGGTACAGCCGCGGATGCTCCGATGGCGGAATGGGAATCCGCGCGCCGTCCATCTCCTGCCATTGCACTTTTGTCTGAGCAGGCAGGCTAAGAGTTGCCGCGGCGATCACGGCTGCGATGAATACGATTCTCGTCCAGGCTTCTGATGTCATGTTCTTCCCCTTTACTTGTCCATCGTGCGCGCTGCGCAGAGCGTCACCGGGCCGAGCAGGCCCGACTCCATCAGCGGCGTCTCGCGGGTCAGCTTGCGGATATTCGTCTTTGTGAACCGCTCCTGCGGCGGGACGAATTGATCCCCAATAATGCGGTTGGGCCAGAAGTTGACTACATCCAGCTCCAGCTTGTTGTCCCCGGACTTTAGCGCATCGGTCACGTCCACGCGGAACGGGAACGCCCAGAGCACGCCGAGGCTCTTGCCGTTCAGACGGACTTCGGCCAACTCCTTGACGTTGCCGAGGTCGAGCCACAACCGGTCGCCCTTCCTGCGGATAGACTTCGGCAGTTCAAAGGTCTTGCGATACGTGGCCGTACCCGCATAGAACTTGATGCCGTCTTCCGGCCGCTGCGTCCAACTGACCAGCGAGTCAAAGTCGCATGACGCCGGGCCGCCCCACCTCGGATCGAACTGCACCGTCCACGGGCCGTCAAGCTGATACACCGGCACAAAGGCTGGGAAATTCCCTGTCGCTTTACCTGCCGCACGGGTCGAGACCGGCTGTCGGAACACCACGAACATCGAGCCATAAGGCGTGAACTCCAGCGGCGCCGTCGTCCGGCCGTCCGCCTGCGACCACGCCGCGGCTTTACGGATGGTGCCGCTCACCGGGTCCCAGATTTCAGGCAACTTGCCGGCCACGCGGAAAGTGCAGGACGAAGTGACATAACGATTCGAGCTATTGCAGACGAAGTAGACATCCGTATTGTCGTCACGACGGTGGAGATAGTTGAGCATGGGGACGTTCTCGAGGAGGACTGACTGGCCCTGCTTTTCCGTGCCGGCAGGCACCGGCAGCGTTGACGCCGGCCCAAGCGTAAACTCAAAATCGGGCGGCACACCGTCCGCCAGCAGCACCTCGCGAGCCGTTTTCCCCTGGATTACTCGCCCCCTCCCCGGGGACGAGGCCGCCGAATCGCTCCACAGCTCCTCGGCCAACCGAGCCACCTCCGCGTCACATTGTGGGTAGTCCCGCAATGTGCCGGCTTCCACCGGCTTTGGGCCGATGACTGTAGCCCCGGCCAGGACGAGTTCCCTGAGTTTTCGCAGCGCCGGCAGTGAGATCATCGTCCGATCCGGCAGCACCAGCACGCGGTAACTCATCCCATCGGGCAACACGATGCGACCGTCCCGAACGGCCATGCGCGTGAGAACGACTTCCTCGGTGACGACGTCATAGTCGTAGCCTGGCAACACCTTCGCCGGGTCGGTGCGCTTCAGTTGCGTGAAATTGGGCACGTGATCGCCGTAGTAGTAGGCGGCGTCGGCCACGAACAGGCCTTGCTGAAGCATCCACTGACAGCGATTGACGTAGTCGAAGAATGGACCGGAACGGCTCCACCACGTCGAGTTCGGGTTCATATGGGCGCCGGCGAAGTACTGAATGCCCGGCAGGCCGGCCTCCTGCGGCGAGCAGACAAACGCGTGCCAGACCAGCAGATTCAACCCCTCGCACAGCGCATGGTCAAACGATGGCTTGAGGTTGTCCCAAATCGTCTCCTGCCAGTGCGGTCCGATGGTCGTGAAGCCTTCCGCCAGAACGAGCTTGCGGCCATAGGCGTGGGCGGCGGAGGCGGGCTGTTTGACGAAGAAACGGTTCGTGTCGCCCACGCGGTGCCGCCAGGACCATGCCCAGAATTCGCTCATGGGGGCGTCATTGAAACCGAGACACTGCTGTGCGTCGATCGGCACGGCATGCGGCCCGCCGGATTCCGGATGAATCTGCATCCCGTGCCGGTGTGCGCCGTCGCGGAAGAGCTGGTAGTGATTGGCAATCGCCAGGTCGCCCATCGTCCGGCGAAAATCATTGAGGAACCGGTTGCTCACCTGCCGGCTGTCCACGATGCGGCCCGCGACAACGGGCAGGTATGGCAGCAAATCATAGCCGCGGCGATTGCGGAACTCCTCGCGAAGCATGCCGCTCCAGTTGGCTACCTCCACCTCCCAACTATCCGTGTGCAGGTATTTGAGCGTCTTGCCGGCCAGAGGCCCGGCATCGGCAATCAGCGGCTCGACGACCGTGTCCCAGTAGTCCCGGAAGGCTTGGGCGTCAAAGGGGTCCAGGGCGTACCCATCCCAGCCCTCGCTGCACGTCGAGACGCGGCAGTGATCGTTGAGCGTGTAACCGAACCGCAGGATGTCCCAGGTCCCCTCCGGCACGTCCCAGCGCAGTGTCCCATCTTGTTCACATTTGGCCGTCAGGTCCAGGACATCGCCGGCACGGGTGTCTTCCTCCCCCGGCTCGGCGGGAAATTCCTCGAACAACGGACGGCTGTCCGGCGCCGAGAAAGGCACGAGCGGCTTGAGCAGGGCTTTCTGCTGCCAGTTCTGCAATGGGCGGCGTTTGGAACCGTCCGGCTTCACCCGGGAGCCAACCACGTACAGATCACGGTAGAAACCATCGCGTCCCTTGGGCGTGGGTAATTGCGTCTCGACGGCGTTCGGGCCGCTGACGCGAGTTTCGGTCCAAACCAGTTTCTTCGGAGCGTCCTCGGGCTTGACCATGGGCCCGCCGAGATTCCAGCCGCTTTGGATATTCAGGCTCATTTCGAGGCCGAGGCGGTTCGCCTCCCGAAGCGTGTGTTTGAACAGCTCGCGCCATTGCTCGGACAGAAAGGTCGGGCCGTGCGGCACGCGCTCGTTGCCATCCTGGCTCGATCCGTCCGCATCGCAGATCAACGCGCCGCCGAAGCCCTTCGCCTTCATCTCCTCCAAGTCGCGTGTGATCGAGTCCTTCGTGACGTTGCCGTTGAGCCACCACCAATAGGCCCGCAGACGGGCTTCGTTCGGCGGATTCGCAAAGCCCCGCTCCAGGCGGTTGTCGGCGGCAACACGTGTGGCGTCGCAAAAGCCAAACACAATAACAAGAAACGCAAGCAGGAGCCGAAATATAGAATCCGAGTGAATCATCTCACATATTCCTTCATCGAACCACTATCTGCCTGGCCAGACGATGGTGTTGGACCCTTTCTGGAGGTCCGCGAGCGGGCCGGCGATTGGCCGCGCGTATGGCTTTCCATTGATATCGGCATCGACTTTGATGGGTTTGCCATAACGGTCCTCGATCGTTTGACCAACGGTCGCAAAGACGCCGACCAACTCAGCATTGACCTGCGGCCCTTTCACGCCGAACGCAGCGCCATTCGTGGTGAATGCGATGGTCGCGCCCCGCGGCTGATCCTTGATGGCAAATCCCGTGACATAAGGATCGACCACGCTATTCTCGTCGCCAAAGGAACTCTTCTTCGCCCCTTCCAGAAAGATGTTGTAGTCGGATGCATAGCCCGGGGCGGTCTTGACCTGATCCAGTCCCCGCCGGATGAAGATATTGTTGAACCATCGGTCGTCCTGGGCCGTGCCGGACTTGCGTCCGACTATCTTCGTCGTATGTGGCGAGTAGTACTCGGAACGCCGTCCGGTGTCGGGGCTGTAGTCGTACCCGCAGTCGATAAACAGATTGTGCGCGAACACCGTAGCCTCGGAGTTGCTCCGGATAGACTGCCCCACGAGGACATTGTTATCGACCAGAGTGGGGCCGTGATCCATCTCCAGGAAAATCGTGGCTGCTTCCGTGTTGTAGATGATGTTGTGGGTGATCCGGGTGCCTTGATTGCCGAAGTCCATCCAGATGCCGAAAGCCCCCTGCTCCTGATGAAAGACGCCTCGGATCAAATTGCCGCTGATGACGGTGTCCACGCTGTGATGGAACTTGATGGCGGCGGTTTCCCATCCGCCGAACTCCTTGCGATAGTTGGTGTCTTCGATGAGATTGCCATAGATCAGTGAGCGGGTGGCCCCCTTCTGGCCGGCGATGCCCGCCTGCCCGCACCGCCGGATCACGTTGTTGCGGACGATGTGGTCGCCGAAGGCGTCGATGTCCTTGTAGTCAACGCCCGGCGCGTGTCCCAGAATGATCCCAACGCAGCGGGCGTTGGCGACCGTGCAATTCTCGATGATCCAGTGCTTTCCCATCCGTGGGCCGACGGCGCCCGTCTGCAAATCCAGACCCGGCGGCGCCCAGTTGGCAGCCGCGTGCATAAAATGAAAACCATCGACGGTAATGTATTTCAGACCGCTGACCTCGGGCAGGAAGAGGCATTCGCGAACGTTGATCTCGGTCAGTTCCGTATTGGGATTGGCCTTGCCGAAATTCGCCCGGATGGTTGTCACGCTCTCATCCGCCTGGCAATGCCACGTGCGTTCGGCCTGTGTCACCTCCTGCGCCGTCTTCCTTTCGTTGAAGGCCTCGCCATTGAGATAGACGTCCCCGCGATGATGCCACTGCCCGTAGTTCAGCCAGCCCCCGGAAACCGTTAGTGCATAGGGATTGTATTGCTCGAAGAATGATTTCGGCAGTTCCACTTCCCAGACGCCGTCAGCCTCAGGTTTCCAGGAGGTGATGCGCTCGGAGCCTTTGATGAAGACTTCCTCGCCCGATGCGGCTCGGTAGGTAATGCGCTTGCTATCCTCGGTGCCGCCGCGAACGGGCTTGACCCACTCGCGATACGTCCCGGCACGAACGATGATGGTATCTCCGGGCTGTGCAACCGATGCGGCCTTGTTGATCGTCAGAAATGGCTGAGCGTAACTGCCGGAAGCGGAATCGCTCCCCGCCTTTGAGACATGGATCTCGCTCGCCCAAATCCCTTCACACCCGAACACAACACCGATGAACGCCGCTAACAGCAGAGTCGATTCTCTCATACCAATGCTCCCTTCAGCGAATGGGCCCCAGTTCAACAGCAGTCCCTTACTTGACTTCATATAAGATGCTTCTACCTGCCACAGGCCCCATGATACTATGGTATCGTACCCGATCTCAATAGCCCGGCCATCCAAGTTGCGATTTTGACGAATTGCCCCGGTGCCCGGCATCGGGCTGCGCTCGACGTGACAAGCGGATAGTCGCACACAGCGGGTGCCACGATCAAGCGCTGCGCCCCTCCTGAGCTTGGCGAAGGAGTCTTTGTAGTGTGCCCGTCAAAGCATCAGGAAAAGCGCCTTGCAGCGTTTCGTGGCGAGGCCATTTTGGCCTTGTTCTCAAAAAGGATTCCACGCCGGCGAGACGCCGGCGGGACCGCGAAGCGTAGAGGCCCCCGAAAGGGCAACGCGCCAAGTGGAACGTGCCCCACCACGTTTCTTGTGGGCAACATGAGCAGCAAAAGTCAATAATTGAGGCTCGCGTCTCCCCGATCCGCGATCCGGGATTTGCATTTCCTGGCGATTGGGTGGATAATGGCGGGGATGTCGCAGGATTCTCTCTCGATGGAGCCGACGTATGAACAAGCGTGTGAAGGCGGTGCTGATTGCGATCGCCATCGCCGCGGTATCGCTGGCTGTTGTCATCGCAGGCTGGGTGGCGGTTTACAGCCGCGACATTCCCGCCCCGGACGTCTCCGCCCTTCGTGTCGAAACGGTCGAGGTGCCTGACGAGAACAACGCGTACGTGTACTTCGAAAAGACGGCAGATTCCTTCGAGTGGCCGGAACATACATCCCGTGTGGATTCCATTCTGACGGGTAAACAGTGGGATGATGAGTTTGTCACCGGACTTCTCTCGCGCAATGCGCAGACCCTCGCTTCGGTCAGGCGTGGCCTGGCTTGCCCCACATACCAGCCGCACGAAGGACCCAGGCTCGAAGCGACGAAGTTGTCGTATCGGTGGTCCTATGACATCGCCAGGCTTCTGGCGCTGGAAACCATGCGGGAGAAGCGTGCCGGTCGAGTCCACAGTGCATGGGAGTCCTGTCTTGACCGATGTCGCCTCTGCTCCACCATCGCAATATGTCCCCGTGGGCCCGTGGAAGGTTTTGCGAGCCTGGCACCTCTCACGGTAGCCCTCGATGACGCCGCCGAACTGCTGGCCGAGTCTGCCCCGCAGGAGACAGAGCTTGTCAGGCTCTTGGAGACGCTGAACAGCATCGGCCCTCTGAATCGAGGTTTGGTGCGAGCCCTCAAGGAGGAATTTCAACTCATCACCGAAGTCATTGACAGGCCGGACTCGGCGGGCGCACGTCATCGGCTCCTCTCCGGCTACGTGTATCAGCCGAACCGGACGAAGCAGATGTGTGCTGAGTTCTTTCACGCGGTAGTGAGTATCGCCCCACGGCCATATTTTGAAGTGCGTGTGCCTGAATTCCAGCCGCTGCCGAGACGCGGAACCTGGAGGCGTTTGACGCTGCTCAAACGCAATGGCGCAGGCAGGGTTCTGGCTGCATCATTGACATCGCCGGAGATGCTTCGACGTCTGGTCGTGGCTAAATGTTCCGCCCAGAGCCGCCTGGATGGTTTGCGGCTTGTGGCAGCCTGCCGGCTCTATGAGATTCGACACGGTCGGCTGCCGGAGACTCTGGAGGCGCTGGTGCCGGAGTGCCTCAGCGAGGTGCCGCGCGATCCGTTCGACGGAAAGCCATTCCGCTACCTGCGCGAGAGAGCGGTCGTATACTCCATCGGAAAGGACTTCAAAGACTCGTCGGCTTCTGTCCCATCTGTATCGGATGCGCCTCCATCGGTCCGCGTCCATCCGAAAGCCGACGATCTGGTGTACGCCATTCACGGCAAGTCCGAATGACCGACAAGACCCGGGAAACCATCGCCGAGTCCAGGAAATTCCGTGAGCAGTCCGCTGTTGGTGCGTGCGGTGCTGTGACTGACCGCCGAAGGAATCCCGACGAGCATTTCAGTAGGTGGTATTACCACCTAGTATCGCATTTCGCAAGTCATGAGACTAACGGTGGGAGATTGCTTCGTCGCTGCGCTCCTCCTAAGAAACTACCTCGCCGGAGCGGAGATCGACCATCGCATATCCCATTTGTTTGGCACGCTTTACCAACATCTGGAGCATTCGCTGCTGGTACTGGTTTTCATAGGCTTGTTGCCCTTGATCTACGTACTTCATGCCGTACTTGAGCACGCGATAAATCAGAATGGCCAATTTGTGAGCTGTCGCCGTGATCGCCTTGGCCGGTCCCAGGCGGCCACGCATGCGACGGTAGTACGCCCCCAGAGCGGTCTTGCTCTTGTGCAGACTCTGGGCCGCCACACGTAAAGCCTGGGCGGCGCGGTTGCGGACCTTGCGGGTCCTGCGTCTACGGATTTTGCCCCCGGTGATCTGGTGATTGGGACACAGGCCCAGCCAGGAGCTATAGTGCTTTTCCGTGGCAAAGCGGCTCATGTCGATGCCGCACTCGCTGATCACCGTCTGGGCCGTCATCGCATCAATCGCGTCGATGCTCGTCAGGTCGGCTCCGGTCAAGCGGTGCAGTTGGCGGCGAAGATCGAAGTGGACCTGATTCTTGCGTCGAGTCCCACGCCCTCGCGGCGGCAAGTCTTTGGGATCTCCACGAGCCTCCAGGCTTTGCATGTAGCGGTCGATCTCGCCGTCACAGGCCTCGATCTTCTGCTGATACACATCATACAGTTCCACGGCTTGCCGCAGCGTGAACAGATGCTCCGCCCGCCAGTCGCCGGTCAAGGCCTTGGCGATCGTGTCCTCGCTGCTCTTGACCAGCGGATGCCTCATCTGCGCCAACACCAGCGGGTTCCGCTCACCGGCCAGAATCGCCCGCACAATCCTCATCCCCGTGACTCCAGTGATGTCGCTGAGCACCTTGTGCAATTGCAGATTCATCTGTTCGAGAGACTTCTGCATCCGTTGAATCTGCATCGAGGCCATCTCCACCAAGTCCTTGCGATGCCGCCAGTAGCTACGCAACACGCAGATCGCATCGGCCGGACGAAACGCCCGCGTCAGCATCCCGTGGACATGCAACTGCTGGAGCCATTGACAATCTTTCACGTCGGTCTTGCGGCCCGGCATGTTCTTGGCTTGGCGGGCATCCACCCGATAGACCTCCAACCCGTACTCCTCCAGCACCTGCATCACCGGAATCCAGTACACCCCCGTCGATTCCATCGCCACCGTCTTGATGCCGCAGGCCTTGAGCCACTGGGCCATCGCCTGCAGGTCCGGCGTCAGGCAGCCGAAGCAGCGAACCGGCTCGGGATCGCGGTCCGGCGGGACCGCCACATAATGCTTTCGCGAGCCAATGTCGATCCCGGCGGCATCCGGGTGAACGATCCGCAGCGGTTCGGACGAACGATGGCTCTGGGCACACGACGACTGAGAACGACCACGATCCTTCATGAGACCACTCCCTGAAAAACAAAGGACCCAGTTACAAAGGCTCCGACCCGGAGGGGCACACGTACAAAAGTACTCTCCTAAACGGGATAGCCTGGACCGGCTCACAGGTCCGGCTTCGCCAATGACACTACCACCAGCTCCGGAACCAGACTCGACAAACGGGCATCAACGCACCAATGAGTGCACGGCCATAACTGTCGGAGCCAACAACGCCCCCATCGTATCACATCCCGTTTCTTCCCGACACCAGCCGCGAAGCGGCTCAGCGACTCGCAATGACATGGCGGATCTACGAGCACCTCCGTGCGGATCGCGGGGTTTCAACCAACAACCAACAACGAGCAACCAGCAACTGTCAACTGGGAACTGGCAACCGACTACCGCCTATCGGCCTGCGAGGAGGAACCGGGCGAGGAGGGCGTAGGCGGCCAGGGCCAGGCACAGGAGGGCGACGATCAGGAGGATGAAGCCGAAGAGAGTCAAAACACCGGCGATGAAGCCTTCTTCGAAGTAGGGGGAGCCTGCGGCGTGCTTTCGCAGGCGCGAGCCTGCGGTGAGCAGGGGCCAGGCGACGCCGAGCAGGCCGACGCCGGCCAGGGTACTCTGCAGGGGGCTGTCGAAGAAGGGCTTGTCGGACTCGGGCAGGAGCATGACGACGGTGAAGCACGTGACGGTGACGGCAAGGGCCATGATGATCTTTGCCACGAGGGCTTTTGGGGAGGGCCTCTTCGGGGCGTTGCTCTGAATGTCGTTTGTCCGGTCCATGCTGTCACGCTGCTCAAAGGTCGATAGACTATCACGTACACGATGGCCGGAGGCGGAGGCGGTGTCAATGGAATTTCCTCGTTTGTAGTGACGCCGTAAGGCGTTCTCTTATCCCCACGTTTAATATGCCCTTACGGGCACACTACGAACGGGCGCTGCCATCCATTTGTCTCGCAAGGGGCATAACAGCCTTGCGGCCAATGACTTACCTGCCACTCAGCAAGAGGCGAGGGGGGAAGTGCGAGATTGGCTTACTCGGCTGGTGGCTTTTTCGCCTTGCAGGGCGCGGGGGACTCGCTTACGATGGGGCAACTGAACCGAGTACAGGTAGTAGTAAGAAAAGGGCAGGATGATGTCGGACAAGCTTCGGATTTTTGACGACGCGAATTTTCGTAACCCCCGGCTGCTGATGGGTTTCTCGGGCTGGATGGACGGCGGCGACGTCTCGACGGGGACGATCAAGGTTCTGGCTGATCGGCTGTACGCCAAGCGGTTCGCGGAGATCGAGCCGACGGGGTTCTACCTCTACAATTTCCCCGGTGCGATGGAGGTGACGGCCCTGTTCCGGCCGCACTGCCGCATCAAAAAGGGCATCATCCGCGAGTTCGAGTTCCCCGAAAACGCTTTTTACGCGGCGGAAAACGAGGACTTGATCCTGTTTACAGGCAAGGAGCCCAACCTGGGCTGGGAGGAGTTCGGCGATTGCCTCTTCTCGCTGTGCCGCGAGTTCGATGTCAAGCTGATCTACTTCATCGGCAGCGTGGCGGGCCTGGTGCCGCACACGCGCGATCCGCGGCTGTTCTGCTCGGTCTCCCACGCGGGGATGAAGCCCCGCTTTGAAAGCTACGGCGTCAAGTTCAGCGACTACGAGGGTCCGGCCAGCATCGTCACCTACTTGACCACGAGGGCCAAGGAGCACGGCGTCGAGATGGTCAGCATTGTCGCGACTGTGCCCGCCTACGTGCAGGGCAGCAACCCCAAGTGCATCGAGGCGGTCACACACCGCATCGCAGGCATGCTCGGCGTGCACGTCGATCTCGAAGACCTGCAGGCCACCGCCGATGAATTCGAGAAGAGACTCACCGAGGTGGTCCAGGAGCAGCCGGAAATCGCCGAGAATATCGTCAAACTGGAGCAGGATTACGACAACGAGATCTTCAGCGAGATGGGCGAGTTGAAGACCTGGCTCCATCAAAAAGGCATCCGGCTCGACTGACGGACAACCGCCGGTAGCACAAAGGGCCGGCAGCGTCCGTTGTCTCCCGGCCCTTGTCCGTGTGCCAAGCCGCGATGCGTCCTACGGCTGCGCGGGTGGGTTCTCTTTCTCCCACTCGGTCATGAAGACCTTCAAATCCTCGATGTCCACCTTGCCGTCGCCCCAGGACATCGGCCCGATGTCACAGAGCGTCTGGTTCGTACCCCAGTTGTCGATCAGCATCACCAGATCCACGAGGTCTACCTTGCCGTCGCCATTGAAGTCAACGATGGGGATGATGGGGGCCTGCCAGTTTCCCCCACCCTCGCGGCTGGACCCAAAGTACAGCGTGCGCCCATCCGGTGAGATGCGCGGCAACCACTCACTTGCAGGGCCATTCACCGTCGGCCCCAGATTCACCGGTGTTTGCCAAGGGTCGGAGAGACTCGCTCGCCTTGCCATCCACAGATCAGAAAGTCCATAGCTGCCGGGACGGGTCCCGGTCGTGCCGAAGTGGGCGGAGAAGAGCAGCAACAAACCATCCGGCGAAAGACTACATAAGGTCTCGCTGCTCTTCGTGTTCACGACGGGACCGAGACTCACCGCCTCACTCCAGGGATCGCTCGCATTCAGGCGTCTTGCTACATAGATGTCGTAAACACTGTATGCGCCCGCCCGGCCGACTGAATCGATATAGAGTTCCAGGTTGTCCGCCGAAATCCAAGCACGGCAGCTGACGCCGCCCGGACCATTTATCTCCGGACCCATTCTCACTGCCTGCCCCCACGGATCGTTCTTAGCTGCCCGTGTCGCTACAAATATGTCGTATCGGGAATTGGCGGCGTCCAGCCGATTAGAACCGAAGTACAATGCGAGTCCGTCGGCGGAGATGCAGGGCATGATGTCATCGCGTGTGCTGTTGACTGCGGATTGCAGGTTCTCTGGTGGGCCCCAGTCCTCATCCTTCGAGGCACGCTTCAACACCCAGATGTCTCTGGCACCCTGCCCTCCAGCCCGAACAGAATCGATGTACATCTCCAGCCCATCGTAGGAAAAGCAATCGATGTCGTCATCGCTGGCAACGCCCGACGCGACCCTCACCGGCTCGCCGAAGGTGAAGTCTGCATACGCGGGCGGCGCGTCGAGACCTATCAAGAGACTAAGACCCAACACTGATGCTATACACATCGGAACCTCAAACACTTTCATCTCACACCTTCCCTTCTGCCCGAAGGCAACAGATAGAACTTGAATCCCGTTGTCCCGCCTTCCAACGGAGAAGGCGAGTTGATATCCGAAGGGACCATTGATGGCGCCCCTAAGTCTCCTCGGGGTGGCGACCGGGAAATCCGACAATGTTCCCCGGCTGAGGATGGCGGAAAACTGCCTCATGTCCGCAGTGGCCTTCTCCCGCTCGTGCAGGTGGTCATAGTACCGCGCGCGGCTGGAGTGGGCGTATGCGTCCTGCGGGTCGGCCTCGATCCTGCGCCCGTAGAAGGCAACCATCGCACGAAAGTGCTCCTCCACCGTTTGCCCCGGGCCAAGTGCTTGGACCAACGGAGTACCCGCGTCCAGATCGGCAGCCCAGATCTCGAAGTACGGTGGCCCCAGACAGAGAATCAACTTGCTCCCATCCGGAGCCCGCGAGCCGACCGTGATCTGGCCATCAAGAGTTCTTGCCGGTTCGGTTTCATCAAGACTGTAAATCCATAGTCCTGTCCTGTCGTCGCTATCGTTGCGCCCCGCCAGACAGAGTTCGCGGCCATTCGCAGACCAGGCGGCCCCACCCCACGTTGCGAAGGGCGCCGGCTGCTCCGCAACAAGTGTTTGCGAAGCCAGGTCCTTGACCTTCAGGGAGGAGCCCTCTATACAGGCCACACGTTGATTGTCCGGGGATACGGATGGGTAGGGATTTGAACATGCCATGACTTGTTTCGGCTCAACGTCTCGACCCAGAAGAGAGATCGAGCAGAGCACGTTGTCCACACGCGAGTGGTAGTAGATGCTCGTTGAATCCTGGCTCCATGAGGGCCACCCGCCACGGGCCAACCGCCGAGGGTCTGTGCCATTGGCGCGCATGACCCAGACTTCCTCATCTGCCAGCACGCGATGCTGATTCCTGCGTTCGGCGGTAATAAACTCCGCGACGCGTAGGAACTGGCAATCCCGCACAAACGCGATGTACTTGCCATCGGGCGACCATCGTGGGTCCTTGCCGGGGACGATCAGTAGATCGGTTTCCTTTGTGGCGGCATCGAAGATGGCTACGCCGCTGTAGCCCTGGACCCCCAGACTGAAGGCGAGCTTCTTCCCCTCCGGCGACCACCGAGCACTGAACCCGTCCGTGGTCACACGCCGGCCCTTGGCGGAGAGACTGCGATAGGTGTCCTCGGCCTCCACCAGCGGCAGGAAAGCCGCTCCCGCAGGGGCATGGTCCGGCGGATGCCACAACCGTCCGGCCTCCAAGGTGTCGAAGACGTATTTCATGCACCAATCCTGGAACTGGTTTCGAGCCAGAGGCGCGGGGCGAACGATCTGTCGAAACAGAGCAGTTGCCTTGTCGTAGTCGCCCAGGGCTGTCAGAGCACCGAAGAGGTGGTACTGTAGAGACGCAACATTCTGCGGCTGTACCGGGGCCTCGGCAATGACACGCTCGTACTCGCCCATCCGCAGAAAGACCTCGCTCCGCTGGACACACAGGTCGACGTGCTGCGGGTCGTCTCTCGCTGTGAGTGCAAGCGCGATGTCATAGTCCGCAACCGCCTCCGGATAGCGGCTCAACTCCCGCCAAGCAACCGCACGCAGCGAGTATCCCAGTGGGTCGCGCGGCCGCAGGATCGTCATCACCAGCGCATCATCGCGCAACTGGTCGTACTTTCTGGACGCATAGTACGTGAAGGCTCGCAACCGGCGGGACTCATAGTGGCTGGGGTCAAGCTGCAACGCCTTGTCGAGCGAGGCAAGCTGCTCTTTCACCGTGACCGCTGTCATGGCCCGCAGGAAGTAGGCGTCGGCGGTTTCCGGAAGCAAGGCCTCGGCCTTCTGGCGGTGCTCTTCGATCTCCTTGAGCTTCTCGGCATCGGGCGATTCACTCTGCCAGAGGATACGGGCCAGAAGCGAATGGGCCGCCCCGGCGATCTCCGGACGTTCGTTGAGCAAGCCATCCAGGATCGTCACGGCCTCTTTGGAACGACGGTTGTCCACGAGGACACCGGCCCGAAGAAGCTGAGCTTCGGGGCCAACGTGCTTGCTTCGAAGGATGGGCGTGATCGTCTCCAGAGCAGCTTCGCGGTCGGCCTTGGCATACTGCTCCCTAGCCTGCGACAGGATGCCCCGATGCCGGAAGCCCTCCGCCTCGGCCAGTTGGAGCCGGACCCAATCCTGTTCGGCACGGGGTTTGCAGGGACAATTTGGATGAAGGCGAGAGGCGAATAATTTTTTTGAAGTTCTTCCATTTTCCACTTGCGCCAGGCTTTTCCCTTGCC
>Ga0214473_10000979_pt1 | contig 38856 bp, 46 predicted proteins | sample RVTome_7_FD_203509 | JGI IMG/M metagenome (GOLD analysis project Ga0214473, IMG submission 203509) | Soil microbial communities from uranium-contaminated site in the Upper Colorado River Basin, Wyoming, United States - RVT98D197 | ecosystem: Environmental > Terrestrial > Soil > Contaminated >...
TGTTGGCCCGGGCCCATTCTTTGCTTTTCTCAATGTTGCCGCCTCCGGCCTTGTCCCAGGCTACTTTCGAAAAGATCGGAACCCATCCGAAGCTGTGAATGATCTGATTCGTATACTGGGTGATGTTGAGTCTGACGGTGTAGTCGTCAACCACGTCAACACTTAGCAGTTTGGGGTCGTACTGCAGCCTCTTGGTCTCCTTGGCATACCGGTAGTTCCAGGCCACTACCTCAGCGTTGAAGTCCGACCCGTCATGGAACTTGATGCCCTTCCTCAGCTTGAAGGTGATGCTCTTGCCATCTTTCGCTACAACCATGGACTCAGCCAGGAAAGGAACAAGCTGTTTATCCTGATCGTATTCCATTAGTTTTTCCGCTGCAGGCAACATAGCTCCTGAATCGCCAGGCCCCATCTCCGGATAGTAGCTCAGGGATTTGGGGCCGTTTGGCTGAATCTCTCTCAGGATACCGCCACGAACCGGCGTCTTCTCTTGACTGAAACTGTCCGAAACTACCCCGACTGCCGAAAAGGCGACGATCATGATAATTAGCAGCAGTTTTTTCATGGTCCTTTGCTCCTTTCTCTCCATTGGATTCCGGAAATTATATACTTTCTGCTGGAAAAATGTCTCCTAATAATGCTTATTGTTTTAACTCATAAAGAACATCCAGGCCTCCCTATTCGAGGCAAGCAGGACTCCGATATCCCATAAACAATCCCCGGGGAGCTTGCTGCATTAACTCCTCGAGTGTCCACGGACCACCGAACTTGAGGAGATTCCTCGCGATTTCCGGGTCTGAGTACAGGCCGATACTGTTTCCCGCGACGTTGAAAACCGAACCGCTTATCTTCGAGGCTGCCTCCGTTGCCAGAAAGATGAGAAACGGGGCCAAATGGTCCGCGCTTGGCGTCTGCTCAAGGGGAAAGGAGAATTTCCTGTCCAGCCAGGGACTCTTTTCCTCATCCACCGCCATATCAAAGGCTGCCAATTCAAATGAAGCCCGTGTTCTCGCAAAAGGGGCGAAGGCATTACAGGTGATCCCATGCGGATAAACCTCCATGGCCACAGCCTTGGTCAGTCCGACCACTCCTGCATTCGCCGCACAGTATTCGGCATGCTTAAGGGGATCTCCAATAAAAGCCCTCGACGTACAGTTGAGGATGCGCCCCCATTTCTGCTTCATCATGTGGGGAAGAGCATGGCGGATCGTGTTGAAATATCCCTTTGGCTTGGCAAGGTTAACGCGGTCCCACATTTCTTCTGTCATTTCCCATACGGAGCAGAGCCCGAAGGTCCCGGCAACATTCACGAGGATATCAATCTTTCCGAAGGCCTCCACGGTGGTCTGGATCATCTTGCCTGCGACCTCAAAGTTGGAGATGTCGCCAAAAAAAGGAAGGGCTTCTCCGCCGAATTCCTGTATCGTCCGGGCGGTGGTCTCGGCATCCCCCCGGGCCTCGTCAGCCTGCTTCTGCAGCCATTCTTTCTTCTCTCGGTCAAGGGCATTCACCAAAGATTCATTTAGAAGCGCATTGCCGGTTGACCCTTTCCGGCGGTTGTTGGTGACCACTTTGGCGCCTTCTTTTGCCATGCCTGTGGCAATGGCTCTCCCAATTCCTTGACCTGATCCGGTCACTACAGCCACTTTACCCTCTAATGCCTTTCCCATGTTCTTTATTCCTCCTCACTTTTTTGTAGTATCGGGTACACGGGTCGTGTCCGCCGAAGTGATAAAAACGTTACAAGCTCACCACGGGATGCCGAAAGGTTCAATTGGATTTGGCAAGACGATGATAAGAACTCCGTTTGAGGTGAATTGAGTATAAGAAAAAGGGGTGTTATGTGTCAAGGAAAAAAGAGAGAGATTTCGTTTCCCCTCAGTTAAACGGGGCTTTTCTCTCGCAGAGTTCGCAAAGATCACAGAGAGTAGCTTTTTTTATCCGGTCGCGAGAAATACTGCGACCGGATAAAAAACCTCTGCCTGAAAAGGGCAACGGGTTTTATGGGCTGAACTTTCCATGCTGAAGAGACTGGGGCTTTTTATCCCTCTGCGGTCCTCTGTGGGCTCTGTGAGAGATGAATCTTTTCACGACCACTAAAAAGCAAAGCGAATTGACATATCAATTCGATTTTGTTAGGTTTACGTTACCCCAAAAGAGGAAACGATCCAAAGCAATGACCTGGTTCAAGAAAAAAGAAGACGAAGAGCGAGAAGGAAAGGAGAAAAGGGAGGAGCTGAAGCTTTCGGACCAGCTCTGGATAAAATGTAACTCCTGTAATGAGATCAGCTACCGGAAAGTCATTGAACGGAATCTCCAGGTCTGTCCCAAGTGCAACTACCACTTTCCGATTCCTGCCCGCAGAAGGATGGAGTACATCCTCGACCCGGGGACCTTCACCGAATTTGATGCGAATCTTACTTCCATCGATTTTCTCGAGTTCAAGGATCTGAAACGGTATCCGGCACGAATCAAGGAATCGCAGGAAGCCACTGGCATGAAAGAGGCCATTCTCTGCGGAGAGGGAAAGATAGAAGGTCAGCCGGCGATGATCGGGACCTTCGAGTTTAAGTTTTTGGGCGGCAGCTTAGGATCGGTGGTGGGAGAAAAGATCGCACGGTTGATTGAGCGGGCCATCGAAAAAAAGATTGGAGCCGTGATTTTCTGCGCTTCGGGAGGCGCCCGAATGCAAGAAGGAATTCTCTCATTAATGCAGATGGCCAAGACCAGTGCGGTCCTTGCTAAGCTTCACGAAAACAGGCTTCCATACATTTCCGTTTTGACGGATCCCACGACAGGGGGGGTGACAGCCAGTATCGGAATGCTGGGGGACATCATTCTTGCCGAACCGAAGGCGATGATCGGTTTTACAGGGCCCATCGTGATCAAGGAGACCATTCGCGCCGAACTCCCGGAGGGATTCCAGCGAGCGGAGTATCTTTTGAGTCATGGAATGATCGACCAAATCGTGGAGCGCAAGGATTTGCGAAGAACCTTGGCTTCGCTGTTGAGAATGCTGGGGCGAAATGAACGAAAAGAATAAGGGGCCTTCAGGTCAAACTTCCTATCAGAAATCCCTCGAATATCTTTACGGCCTCGAAAAGTTCGGCATGATCTTCGGGTTGGCCCAGGTCAGGAAGATCCTGGATGCTATCGGGAATCCCCACCGGGAGATTCAGGCTATCCATATCGGCGGGACAAATGGAAAAGGGTCTACGGCTGCCATGATGGCTTCCATTCTTGAGAAGGAGGGATACCGGGTGGGACTCTATACTTCTCCCCACCTGGTCCGATTTACGGAACGGATCAAGATCAATGGGAAGGAGATTGAAGCAGAAGAGGTGGCGGAGATCGCCCTGTGGATGAGGAATCAGATCGAGGCCGCAAAGATCGAACCCCCTTTCACCTTCTTTGATTTCACCACGGCGATGGCCCTCCACTACTTCAGCCGGAAAATGGTAGACTTAGCTGTCTTGGAGGTGGGACTGGGAGGAAGGCTCGATTCGACGAATGTGGTAGATCCTTTGCTCTCAATCATTACCAATGTTGAAAAAGACCATGAAGAGCAGTTGGGACACAGCCTATTGAAGATTGCGGGAGAAAAGGCGGGAATTATTAAGAAGGGGCGTCCCCTGATCACCGCGGCCACTCAGCCCCAGGTCCTCCGGCTCTTTTCAAGGATTTGCCGAGAACAAGAGGCGCCCTACTTCCAGGTGGGAAAGGCATTCCGCACCATCCGGACAGGAGAGAGGGACTTCCATTACGAAGGACTCCAGCGGAAGCTATGGGGGATTCATCTCAACCTCTACGGACCCCACCAGATCATCAATGCGGCCACGGCCCTCGGAGCCATAGAGGTTTTGGATGAGCTGGGATACACGGTTTCCACAAAGGCCATGATCGAAGGATTAAGGGATGTCGACTGGCCGGGAAGGTTGGAGATCGTATCTTCCTCTCCAAAAGTGGTCGTAGACGTAGCCCACAACCCAGCCGGTGTGCTGGTTTTAAGGGAATCTCTGGAAAAGGAATTCCAGTACCGTCGCCTCATTCTTCTGATCGGGATTATGAAGGACAAAGACTTCGAGACCATGCTCCACACCCTGGCGCCCCTGGCGGATCACGTGATTCTTTCAAAACCCGATACAGCCCGGGCAGCCTCCCCCGCCGCCTTGAAGAAGGCCCTGGGACGGGATGGAAAGAAAGCAGAGGTCATCGAAGATCTCAAAGAAGCCCTTAGGAAAGGGCTCTCCATGGCTGAGAAGGAAGACCTTGTCTGCATTACCGGATCACATTATACCGTAGGAGAGGCCAAGACTTTTTTTCTCTCAAAGGGAAAGTCATGAGATTCGGCTGGGCCATTGCACGCCTCTTATCTGTTCTCTGCCTTCTTTTTCTCGTTACCCTGAGCTATGCAAAAACCCCTGAAATCAAGTTCACTCCAGGGAAGGGGCCAGTGGACGTCGAGGCCGATGAACTCATCTATGAGCGGGAGGCGCAGCTCATCCAAGCCCATGGACGGGTGATTGTGACCCGTGGAAATTTTTCTCTCAAAGCGGACCACGCCCTCGTGAACCGCGCGACCGAGGAAGTTGAGGCTTGGGGAAATGTGGTGCTCAGAGAGGGAGAAGATGTTCTTGAGTGCGAACGTCTGGAAGTTAATCTGACTTCACAAGCGGGAAAGGTATATCAGGCCAAGCTTTTTTTGAAAGATCAGAATTTCCATATTACCGGTCGTGAAGGGGAGAAGCTGGGGGAGAACCGTTACCGGATTCGGGATGGGTCTTTCACAACGTGTGATGCGACCCGACCTCCGTGGAAGTTTACTGTGACAGAACTGGAGGTGACTCTCAACGGCTATGGAATTGTGAAAAACCCGATTTTTTACATTGAGAACGTACCCGTTCTCTACCTTCCTGTTGCAGTCTTCCCGGTTCAAAAGGAGAGGCAGACCGGATTCCTTCTTCCGGAAGTAAGTTATTCGGGTCGATTCGGTCCCGAAACAAAGACCGCCTTCTTCTGGGCGATGACGAAAGACATGGATGCCACGTTCTATCTTGATTGGTGGGGAAAGAGGGGTTTTAAAGAAGGGCTGGAGTATCGCTACGCCTTCACCCGGGAGACCCAGGGGCAGGCAAATTTCTATTTTATCGACGATCAGGACTTTGGCGGAAATCGCTATGCTGTCTTTGCCCATCACGAGCAGAAGTTCCCCGATGATTTCTATGTCAAAGGGGACGCGAATTATGTGAGCGATAACCGGTATACAATCGATTTTGATGAAGACCTTCCAATGAAAACAAAGATCGATTCGAGGAGCACCCGACAACTGCGGTCAGTACTCTTTGGAGGAAAAAACTGGGACCAATTTAGCCTCTTGGCCGACACCCGATTCTTCAAAGATCTGACGCTCGAAAGCAATGACGAAACGGTTCAGAAACTTCCTGGGGTCAGCTTTAACATCCATCCCCAGTCGCTCCTTCGAACCCCGCTCTTCTTGGATCTCGATTCATCTTATGCCCATTTCTGGAGGGAAAAAGGCATTGAAGCCCATCGATGGGATTTGTTTCCGAGAATGACTTATCCCCTCAGACTCTTCAACGTAGTGAAAATAGAGCCCAATTTAGGGGGGAGGGAGACCCTTTACCGGCCTTATAACGACCCGGCGGGTATGCTCAACGAATGGAAATCGAGAGAGACCTTCGAGACAGGCGTCGAGATGGCGACCGAGCTCTACCGCGTCTATGAGGGTACGGATTTTCCCAGGGTTTCCAACCTTTTCAAAGTTGCCAAATGGATGCATACGATTGAACCCAAAATCGGCTATCGTTTCATCCCGCGAATAGATCAGGACGATCTTCCCCTTTTTGATGAGGTGGACCGCATCCCTTTTACCAGTCAGATTACCTATGGTTTTACCCAGAGACTTGTGGGAAAACCGGTAAAGGGAGGGACCGAGGCCGGACCCTATGAGTATGCAAAGTTGAATATCTTTCAGAGTTATAGCCTCGGAGACCCTTTTTCGAGAGATTCGAAAGGCAAAGGGAGATTTTTTTCCGATATCCAGGGCGAACTCTGGTGGTACTTCAAACCTTATATCACGGCGCAGCTGGACGCAGCCTTTAATCCTTATGAAGGGAATTTGAACGGGATCAATAGCTCTATCATCCTCAGAGACCGGAGGAAGGACGCGTTTCTGGTCAGTTATCGTTACACAAAGGATTTTTCTCAGGGTCTCAACGTTTATGGACGGGTAAAAACCATCGAACCTCTCTATTTTTATGGCGCCGTGTTGTATAATTTCCTGGACGATACCAGGGTGGAAAGCATTTATGGAGCGGAATACCAGAGTCAATGCTGGACATTGGGACTGAACATTGAGGATAAAGGCGCGTCCCCGGATGGCACCCAGAGGCGGGAATTCAAGTTCAATGTCTATCTCAACCTTCTGGGATTGGGTTCGGTGGGAAGGAGGTCGAGCATTCCCACTTTTTGAATTACAGGATTGCAGGAATAACTATTCTAAATCCGAAGCACGAAATACGAAATTCGAAACAAGCACGAATGTTCGAAAAGGCAAATAACTGGGGCAATCGAGGGTTTTGGATTTGTGTCGGATTTCGAGTTTATCAGGATTAGGGGGGATTATGATTGACGGAGTAAAGACAAAAACGTTACGTGTCATTCCGGATGAACGGGGACGTGTAATGGAAATCCTCAGGGCGGACGATGATCTGTTTGTTAAATTCGGACAGGTTTATGTCACGACTACTTATCCCCGGGTGGTAAAAGCCTGGCACTATCACAAGGTGCAGACCGATAACATCGCCGCAGTGAAGGGAATGATCAAGCTCGTTCTTTATGATTCTCGGGATAATTCCTCCACCCAAGGGGAGATTAACGAGCTTTTTATCGGTGTTCATAATCCCTTACTGGTTCAAGTTCCTAAAATGGTCTTCCATGGCTGGAAATGCGTCAGTGAGGAAGAGGCGATTATCGTTAACATCCCAACAGAAGTCTATGCCTACAATGCGCCCGATGAATACCGCCTTCCTCCTCACGGGAAAGATGTTCCCTATGACTGGTCAAGGAAAGATGGCTAAAGAAAGAAAAATTCGAAGCACGAAATCCGGGCGAAGCATCCCGCAGGGATCAATACGAAACAGATTTAACATGACGGGTTCGTCACCCGCGAATCATGAAAATTGACCTTAGTTCCCTCTCCCTTGACGGGAGAGGGCAAGGGTGAGGGTGATCCATTGGACTTGTTTACCCCCTCACCTCCCGTGGTCGGGTCTATTCGACAATCCTCTCCCCTGCCTTCGCCGAAGCGGCTACTCGCAGGCAGGCGCCGGGGGAGAGGAGGTGATTAGAGGAGGTCGCAAAAGTATGAGGGTTTTGGTGACGGGGGGGTGTGGATTCATCGGGAGCAATTTCATCCGGTACTTTTTGATGACCTACCCCGAGGCTGCGATCATCAACGTGGATAGATTGACCTATGCCGGGAATGTGGAGAACCTCTCTGACCTCTCCCCTTCTTCCCGTTATCATTTTGTCAAAGGAGACATTTCGGATTCCCTCCGGATGGAGGAATTAATCCAGGAAGGTGTGGATGCCATAGTCAATTTTGCCGCTGAATCCCATGTCGACCGGTCCATTGAAGACCCCGGCGCCTTTATGAAGACAAACGTCTTCGGAACATTTGTTCTTCTTGAAGCAGTGAGGAAAATCTATTCCAAGCGGTCGATCCGATTTCTACATGTTTCAACCGATGAGGTTTATGGTTCCCTGGGTGAGACCGGGGCCTTTACAGAAGAGACCCCCCTTGCTCCCAACAGTCCATACTCTGCAAGCAAAACCGCTGCGGATGTATTGGCCCGGGCCTACTACCGCACCTACGGACTTCCCATTCTGGTGACCCGGTGCTCCAACAATTATGGACCCTATCAATTCCCGGAAAAACTGATTCCTCTCATGATCTCCAATGCAGTGGAAGACAGGGAAGTGCCTATTTATGGGGATGGGATGAATGTCCGGGATTGGATCTACGTAGACGATCACTGCCGGGGTTTGGATACGGTTCTTCGTTATGGCAAGGAAGGAGAGTTTTACAATATCGGAGGTCGGAGCGAGAGGACGAATCTTTCCGTGGCAAAGACGGTCCTGGACTGTCTGGGGAAACCCCATTCCCTCATCCGGTTTGTTGCCGATCGTCCCGGCCATGATCGAAGGTATGCAATCGATTTTTCAAAGATCAAGAAAGAGCTGGGATGGGAGCCCCTTGTGTCCTTCGAGGAAGGGATAAAGCGAACAGTGGAATGGTACGAAACCCACCGGGATTGGTGGAAAAGAATCAAGACAGGAGAATATCTCACTTATTATGAAAGGATGTACAGAAATCGATGAAGCGTATCCTGGTCATTGGAGCTCAAGGGATGCTGGGGAGGGACCTGGTTGAGGTCCTTGGTTCATCGTTTCGTGAGAATAGGGATTTGGAATGGGAGGTTTTTGGTTGGGATATCGATGACATCGATATCCAGGTGGAGAAAGATACCATAGAAAGAATCGAAGATTTGAAGCCAGACATCGTGATCAATCTGGCGGCTTATACCGATGTGGACGGATGCGAGTCAGAAAGGGAGAAAGCCTTCGCCATCAATGCCGAAGGGATGAGACATGTGGCCTTGGGAGCCATGAGGCGAGGAGCAAAAGTCATTTACCTCAGCACAGATTATGTTTTCGATGGCAAGAAGGGGAAGCCTTATCTGGAGAATGACCCGCCGGCTCCCCTGAGTGTTTACGGCCACTCCAAATTAAAGGGAGAGGAGTATGTCAGGCAACTGAGCGAAAACGGGCTGATCATCCGAACCCAGTGGCTTTATGGGAAATATGGGAAAAACTTTGTTTCCACCATCCTGAGACTCGCCAAGGAGAAGGAGGTCCTTTCGATCGTCGATGATCAGGTGGGTTCACCTACCTACACCCGGGATTTGTCCAGGGTCATTTCAAGGTTGATTCAAAAGGATATCCACGGGATTTTCCACGTCGTCAACCAGGATATCTGCAGTTGGTATGATTTCGCCCGGGCAATTTTGGAGTTTTCAGGACTTCAGGGAGTGAAGGTCCTTCCCATCTCTTCGGAAATCCTGGGCCGTCCGGCTCCCCGGCCTTTTTATTCCGCCCTGGACACCAGGAAATTGAAAGTAGAGGCTGGATTGACCTTACGGCCCTGGAAAGAGGCCCTGAAAGAATATCTGGCGGCCCTTCAAAAAACACCAAGTTTGGGAAGTTAGCGGTCCGCCTCAATGGGTTATTAGAACAGTTAAACAATGGAATGGTGGAATGTTGGAATAATGGGTTGAAGAACACTAGTATTCATCGGGTTACCCAATATTCCATTATTCCAGTATTCCAACCCTGCGACAGTGGAGATAACCGAAACAGAGCATTCTTAAGAATAGTTTGAGAGACGGAGTGGGCTATGAACATATGCGTGATTGGCACAGGATATGTGGGACTGGTGACAGGGGTCTGCTTGGCTGAGTTTGGGATGAACCTGATCTGTGTGGATAGTGATCCCGAAAAAATCATCAGCCTCCAGAAAGGAAAAGTGCCCTTGTTTGAGCCGGGGCTTGAAGACCTGATGAGCAGAAACATGAGGGAGAAACGGCTCCGGTTTTCAAAGAGCATTCAGGAAGGGGTGACGTCGAGTCTTGTCCTCTTTATTGCTGTGGGCACGCCCTCCAATGAGGATGGCTCTGCCGACCTGGGGGCCGTTGAAGATGTCGCCAAGGAGATCGGACGGTCGATGGATGGGTACAAGGTGATCGTTGTCAAATCGACAGTCCCTGTTGGGACCTGCCGGCGGGTAAAGCAGATCATCCTCGACCATCAAGTAAAGCCTATCCCTTTTGACATTGTCTCGAATCCTGAATTTCAGCGTGAGGGGTCTGCTGTGGAGGATTTTATGCGGCCAGATCGGGTAACAATCGGTGCGGAGAGCGACCAGGCCGTTGCCATTATGAAGGATATTTACAGCGCCCTCTACCTGATCGAGACCCCTTTTGTGATCACTTCTCTCGAGACCGCGGAGATGATCAAGTATGCGGCTAATGCCTTCCTGGCCACGAAGATCACGTTTATCAACGAAATTGCCAATCTTTGTGAGTACGTGGGCGCCGATGTCCATCATGTGGCCCGGGCCATGGGCCTGGATGGGAGGATCGGGAAAAAATTTCTTCATCCGGGGCCGGGATATGGAGGATCCTGCTTTCCAAAGGACACCCGTGCCCTCTCCCGGATTGCCCATGAGAAGGGTTATGCATTTAAGCTCCTGGATTCGGTGATTGAGGTGAATGAGGGACAGAAGGAAAGGATGGTGGAAAAGATCCGGGAGAAGGTGGGCGATCTCCGGGGAAAGACAATTGGGGTATTGGGGCTTTCTTTCAAACCCAATACGGACGATATCCGTGAATCCTCCTCGATCGCTATTATCCGGGGACTTCTCGCCGGAGGAGCAAAGGTGAAAACCTTTGATCCTGCGGCGATGAAGGAGGCCAAAAGGATCCTTCCCGGCCTGCAGTACGGAGAAGATGAGTATGACGTCGCTCAGGGATGTGATGCGCTGGTTCTGGCGACGGAGTGGAACCAATTCCGGAGGTTGGACCTTCAACGAATCAAGTGTTTGTTAAAAAGCCCGATCTTCATCGATTTGCGAAACGTTTATGATCCGGATCAAGTGAGACGGTTAGGGTTTAATTATACCGGGGTGGGACGGTAAAGACACTACTGGGGCAGCATGGAGAAAGACTGGATATTTGTGGCGGATGCCCATTTTACCGGAAAAGAGTCCGCAGAGATGGAATCCTTTCTTCAATTTTTAGATTCTGAAAAAGAGGGAATGGGCCATCTGGTGATTCTGGGTGATCTTTTTGAGTTCTTCTTCGGATTTCGACAGAGTCCTTCCTTGGAAGAGAAGCCCTTCGGGTTTGCCGAATATTCGCCTGTCTTAAACTATCTCCAGAAACTCTATCACCTTGGCGTCCGAATTAAATATTTTGAAGGAAATCATGATTTCTTCCTTCGCGATCTCTTCAGAGAACAATTTGATATGGAGATCGAAGTTCACCCGGAAGGGGTTGTGGAGAAGCTGGGGGAGAGAAAGGCCTTTATCGCCCATGGCGATTTGTCCAATCCAAAACAGTGGAAGTACCGTGCGTTTCGCAGAATCCTAAAAAACCGGTGGACCTATCGTCTGATCCATTGGGCGGGGCCCCAATTCTCACGCCGAATTGCCGTGAAACTGAGTGAAATGAGTTATGAGAAGTACCATGCCTCTATTTCTCCGACCCCCCCCCCGGTCTTCAAGGCCTTTGCCCAACGGAAGTTTTCCGAGGGAGTTGAGATTGTGATTCTTGGCCATTCTCATTTTCCGGAAAAGGTTTCGGAATGGGTAAAAGGGAGAGAATGTCTTTACTTTAATGTGGGTTCCTGGAAGGGTCATCGATCCTTTCTGCGTTTTACACCACCGGAACGTTTTGAGTTGGGCCGGTATTTGGAAAGGTCCGAATGAGGTGGGCACAAGCACGAAGCACGAAATTCGAAATCCGAAACAAATTTAAATGACCAAATTTCAAAACACTCTTATTTTGAAAATTAGGAATTTTTGGTTCTGATTTTTTGTTTCGAGACTCGATATTCGAATTTCGGATTTATTGGCTAATTATGGCGTACCCAGTGGTCTTCCTTGATCGAGACGGAACAATCAACGAAGAAGTGGGATATGTGAACCACCTCGATCGTTTTGTCCTTATTCCCCGTGTGGGGCTGGCCATCCGGCTATTGAATGAACACCACTTGAAGACAGTGGTCATCACAAATCAGTCCGGAGTGGCGAGAGGTTACTTTCCGGAATCCTTGGTTCATGAGGTGCATGAGAAATTAAGAGATCTCCTGACGAAGGAGGGAGCCCTTCTTGACGGAATCTACTACTGTCCGCATCATCCCTCTGCGGGAAGCCCTCCCTATCACCAAAGATGCCGCTGCAGGAAACCGGGAACCGGGTTGATCGGAAAAGCGGTGGAAGAGCTGGATCTCGATCTTTCCCGTAGCTACATGATTGGTGATCGAGGGCTGGATATTGAATTTGCCCGTCCCCTTGGGGTAAAAGGGGTCTTAGTGCTCACCGGATACGGGAAAGGGGAGTGGGAGTATCTAAGAAACACGTGGAGCATGAAGCCTGACCATGTGGCGACGGATCTTTACGAAGCCGTGCAGTGGATTCTTCAACAGGAATCCCTCAGGGGGAATCATTGAGGAGAGCACAGGCCACAAAGCTCTTCTTTGGCTTTTCTTGATAACGCTATGCGCTATGCTCTCTGCGCTATGCGAATTTCTGAGCAAGGAGGATAAAGATGCCGCTCAGTAAAGAACTTTTGGAGATCTTAGCCTGCCCTAAATGCAAGGGGGACATCTTCTTGAACAAGAAGGGAGACGGCTTAATCTGCAAGGCATGCCGGTTAGTGTATCCTATCAAAGAAGATATTCCGGTGATGCTGATTGACGAGGCGCTACCGTATCAAGGAGAGGAATAAGGATTGCAGAACTCGGAATTGAAACATGATGGCTTATCTTCAATATCTTATTTTTAAAGCCCTTAGCATCTTCATCAATTGTCTTCCGGAAGGCTGGGCCCTCTGGCTGGGGAGACAGATGGGGCGAACGGTTTACTTCCTGGATTGGGGACATCGCCTGGTTGCGCTTGAAAACCTTGACCTTGCCTTCGGCCGGGAGAAAACAAAAAAAGAACTCCGAACCATTGCACGGAGGACTTTTGAAAACCTTGGGATGACAGCTGTTGAATTCGTTCGGATTCCAAAGACTAATCTGGAAACATTCAAGATGAAGTTAAGCGTGGAAGGAATGGAGAAAGCAAAGGAAGTATTGGACAATGGGAAAAGAGGAATAATACTGCTCCTTTCGCATTTTGGCAATTGGGAGCTCATGGGCTTGGTTTCGGCATTGTTTGCTCTTCCCATTTCGGTGATTGCAAAGCCGATTAAAAAGAATAAATGGATCGACAGAATGGTCAATGACATTCGGGAGGGAATGGGACTTGAGGTGATTCAAGCGGCGAAAGCAAGCCGGAAAGTGTTTCAGACCCTGGCTCAGAATCGGATCGTGGGAATTCTTGGCGACCAGAGAGCCAAACGAAGCGAAGGGGTCTGGGTTGATTTCTTCGGGAAAAAGGCCCCAACGACGCCGGCTTTGGCCGTACTCTCCATGAGGACAGGAGCTCCTGTCATACCGGTTTTTATGATCCGTAACGGGCGCTGGAATCACCGACTGCTGGTCGGAGAGCCGCTCCAAATGGTGAATACCGGCAATATCAAAAAGGACGTGGAGTTCAATACAAGGCTTGTCAATCAGACGCTTGAAGAAATGATCCGGAAATATCCGGATCAGTGGTTCTGGGTACACCGGAGATGGGAGCGAAAAAGTCGAGGAAGGAGAAGATCCCTTGAATAGATTACCCCAGAAAAGATCAGGAGCTGTTTCTCCCGCGGCGCCCAGAGTTATGGAAAACGTTTATCTTCAGGTGGGAGATAAGGTATTTCACAAGAAGTTCAAATCCTGGGGCCTTGGGGTTGTGATCGAGGCCCGATCCTCTCGGGTCCCCGGCGGGTTTAATTATGCCCGCATCCAATTTCAAGACGGCAAAAAGAGGGTTTTTGACAACAGCTTGAATAGTGCCTCGTGCTGCTATTACGCTGGAATTGCTCTTCTTGAGCGAATTGAATTATAACGCTTCCCATTCCCCTACCTTATACTTCATTGTTTCTGATTCTTTTTTTTAAACGAATTTTGTTCTTTGGGTTATCGGGCATTCAGTATATAATATCATCGGAGCGCAGAATGGTTCGATGGTTGAAAGCAGGGATTGTTGAGAGTCGATTCGAAGGAGACCGGGTCTCTCAAGCGCTGAGCGAAGCAGGGATTCCCTTTCTCATCAAGTCTTTCCTCGACACGGCCTATGATGGACTTTATCTTCCCCAGAAGGGGTGGGGAGCGGTGATGGTCCCTGAAGAGTCCTATGAGGAAGGGAAAAGGATAATTTTCGAAGTCAAAAAAACTTTTGAAAAGGAGGAGGAAGATGAGACTGGATAGCCTGGATGAGATTCTGAGGTTTGCCATTCGGAAGGAGGCTGATGCAGCGACCCTGTATAAGATGGCGGCAGAGCGGGCAAACCCTGGAGTGAAAAAGACCTTTGAAGAGCTGGCCCTTGAAGAAGAAGGGCATAAGAAGAAACTGGAAGGGTTTGATTTGAAGAAATTGGATCAGGTTGAAGTCAAGGAGACCCAAGGGCTGGGAATCAGTGAAATGATCGAGGATGTTTCATTCTCCCCGGATATGAGCTATGCTGATCTTCTCCGCATGGCCATTAAAAACGAGGAGAAATCCCAAAATATGTACCACTCGACGGCACAGCTCGTCAAAGAGCCGTCACTGAAAAAAATGCTTTTGATCCTCGCCCAGGAAGAATCGATCCATAAAGAGAGATTGGAAAAGATTTATGACAAAGACGTCCTAACAGAGTTCTGAAATCCAATGACATTATGTTGGGAGGCAGAATGGTTCCTGGATTGACAGGAAAAGCTGAGATGGTCGTTCGAAATGAAGATTTGGTCAGCCATTTGGGAAGCATCGCCGTGGAGGTCCTTGCCACTCCAAGGCTGATTCAACTCATGGAGGCATCCTCCGTCGAGGCCATAGAAAAATACCTTTCTCCTGACCAGATCAGCCTCGGAACCCACGTCAGGATCAAACATCTTGCTCCAACCCCTCTCGGCATGAAGGTCACCGCCCATGCGATTTTGAAAGAAGTAGGAGGGAACAGGCTGCTTTTCTGGATCGACGCCTATGACGAGAAAGAGAAAGTGGCTGAGGGGGAACACGAACGCCTCCTCGTCTCCAAGGAAAGATTTTGTCAAAAGGTTGAAAAGAAAAGAATAGGATGAAGCGCTTTGAGGTTCTGGATCATACCGCTGACATTGGTTTGATCGTATATGGAGAGAATCTTAAGGCCCTCTATGAGAACGCCGCAGAAGGTTTTTTTCATCTCATCACGGAATTAAATAAAGTAAAGACCCGGGTTACCCGGACGATCCAAATTAATCTGAGCGAAGAGGGAAGCCTGGAACGTTTGATGGTGGATTGGTTGAGCGAGCTTCTCTATCTTCATGATGTGGAAAATCTTCTCTTTAAAGAATTCACTGTGGAATCGATTGGAAAAGAAGGACTGAAAGGATTGGCCAAGGGAGAGCCCTTTCGAGAAGAGGTTCATGTGATCAAAACAGAAATCAAGGCTGTTACTTACCATGGGATAGAAGTACGAGAGGAAAAGGGGAAGTGGCGTGCCCAGGTGATTCTGGACCTCTGATAAGTCATCATTGCAAAATGATAATTTAGTCCCGCGCTTCGCGGGACTAAATTATCAGTAGCAAAAAGAAATCAAGAGGATACGATGGCGACTACAAGCGGACAGATCAAGGTACAAAAGATGGACGATTACAGGTGGAGGATTCCGCGGGAAGGGAAGATGAGGACGGATGGGGTTGTCTATGCCTCTGAGCGGATGTTTGCGGATATTCGAAAAGACCAGAGCCTTGCCCAGGTCGCCAATGTCGCCTGGCTGCCGGGAATATTGGGCCACTCCCTCGCCATGCCGGACATCCACTGGGGGTATGGTTTCCCGATCGGAGGGGTCGCTGCATTCGATATGGAAGAAGGCATTATTTCACCGGGAGGCGTTGGGTATGATATCAACTGAGGCGTGAGGCTGATGCGCTCAGGATTGAGCCGCACAGATGTCCAGGGCAGGATGAAGGAACTTATAGCAGCTCTCTTCACCAACATCCCATCGGGAGTGGGATCCCACAGGAAAGATCTGAGACTTGGCAGGGAAGAGCACCGGAAGGTCCTCCTGAAAGGGGCCAAATGGGCAATTGAAAGAGGATTCGGAACGAATCAGGACCTTGAACATATTGAAGAACGGGGATGTATTGGAGGGGCTGACCCCGACCCTATTTCAGAAAGGGCCATGGAGAGAGGCAAAGCCCAGTTGGGAACGGTCGGCTCGGGAAATCACTTTGTGGAAGTGGGGTATGTGGCAGAGATCTTCGATGAAGGAATGGCACGGATGATGGGGCTTTGGAAAGACCAGGTGACGATCTTTATCCATACTGGCTCAAGAGGGTTCGGACATCAGGTGTGTGATGATTACATCCGCGTGATGATGAATGCGGCCAAAAAATATCAGATCGATCTTCCGGATCCCCAACTCTGCTGTGCACCCGTCTCCTCTCCGGAAGGGAAACAGTATCTGGGAGCCATGGCCTGTGCAGCTAACTTTGCCTTTACCAACCGGCAGATGATCACTCACTGGGTCAGGGAGACCTTTGAACATTTTTTTCAGAGGGGTCCCGGGGATTTAAAGATGGACCTGATCTACGACGTCTGTCACAATATCGCAAAGATTGAAACCCACACGATCCAGGGCCAATCCAAAAAGGTCTGCGTCCACAGAAAGGGAGCAACCCGCTCTTTTCCGCCGGGGCATTCCGACATTCCGCAGGACTACCGAACCATCGGTCAGCCTGTTTTGATTCCAGGGGATATGGGGCGATGTTCTTACGTCCTGGTAGGAACGCAGAAGGCAATGGAAGAGACCTTCGGAAGCACCTGCCACGGAGCTGGACGAATCATGAGTCGCCACCAGGCCGCCAAGGTTGCAAAAGGAAGAGCCATTTCAAAGGAACTGGAAGATAAGGGAATCATTGTCCGGGGGGCAAGCCGGGATACGATTATGGAGGAGATCCCGGAGGCTTACAAAGATGTGACGGATGTAGTTGAAGTAGTTCATCAGGCCGGGATCAGCAGCAAAGTGGTAAAACTGATACCCCTGGGAGTGATCAAGGGATAGAAGGCAGTAAGCAGAAAGCAGTAGGCAGTTCAGAATTATGATTCCCTCACTACAGAGACACAGAGGGCAAAGATATGGAAAAGATTTATTATTCTTTTTTTGATTCGCCGCTCTTGAAAAGGGTTTTTGTGGCTTCCACGGAAAAAGGGGTCTGCATGGTCGATTTTCTGACTTCAGAGAAAGCCTTTACAAAGAAATTAAAAGAGCGGTTTTCAGGAGAAATCATCCTGAATGACCGTAAGAATAAGAACGTTCTTTCCCAATTGAATCAATTCTTTAAAGGGAAGTTGAAGCGCTTTGATTGCACGTTGGATCTCAAAGGAACTGCTTTCGAAAAGAGAGTGTGGTCGAAGCTGGCTAAAATTCCCTATGCCGAGACGCGATCCTATAAAGATATTGCTGAGGCGATTGGTTATCCGAAAGCCTTCCGGGCTGTGGGGAATGCGAATGGCTCCAATCCCATCCCCCTCATCCTCCCCTGTCATCGGGTCATAGAACATAGCGGCGGCCTGGGCGGCTATGGTCATGGGTTGAAGGTGAAAAAGCTCCTTCTCGACCTCGAAAAAGCCAATGGGGTATGATCAGTTTCTCAGAGAAGCCGCACCTTTCTTTGGCCTTCAATGGCGCGAATTCCGGAGGAGAGGGGTCAGACGGAAGGTCGAACGTCGGATCGCTGAAATCGGACTCCCTGGATTTGAGGAATACCTCTCAAGAATTAGGGAAGATCAAGAAGAACAACGTCAACTCTCACAGATCCTGACAGTCACTATTTCCAGGTTCTTCAGAGACAAAGAAGTCTTCGATGCCATTGAAGCTCCTCTTCTTCCTTCCATTCTCAAAAACAACTCAGGAGGTGATCTCAAGATCTGGTCCATTGGCTGTGCGAGTGGCGAGGAACCTTTTAGCCTTTCACTCTTGTGGAAGGAGAGATTCGAAAAAAGATGGACCAGGGCCAGGTTCAGAATATTAGCAACGGATATTAATGAATATCTTCTTGATCGAGCAAAGGAGAGGATGTACAAGAAGAGCAGTCTGGAGGAGATTCCCGAGGAGATCTTCAATCATTTCTTTAAGCGGGAAGGGGGATTCTTCCTCATCAATCAGACCATCCTGAGAACTGTGGAATTCCGAAGACATGATATCATCCGTGAAGAACCGTTCACCGGGATGGATCTGGTCCTCTGCCGGAATTTAGCCTTTACTTACTTCTCCAAAGAATGCCAAATCGAGGTTTTAAGAAAGATTGCTTCCAGTTTAAAAGAAGACGGGCATCTGGTAATCGGAAAGGATGAATCTCTCCCTCTCACCTACCCCACCTTATTTATTTTGGTTTTCCCAGCAGAGAAGATTTACAGAAAGTTTACGAATACGGTTCGCGGGTCGCCTTGACAACCTATAGGTTCTATCTTACTGGATGGCAATAAAAGATCGGAGGCAAACTCCCCTATGCAAAGAGAAAAAACCTCATCTGGGAAACAGGGTCTCCGTATTACGGTGAATGGAGAGCCCTATGAATTGAGGATTGGAGATTGGCCCGGCGAAGTTTCAACATCGCACACACTGGCACATACCCTCAGGGAGACACTGGGACTGACAGGAACGAAGATAAGCTGTGACCGTGGAGCATGCGGAGCCTGTACGGTCATCATGGATGAAAAACCCGTCTTATCTTGTATGATTCTGACCGTAGAATGCGAGGGAAAGAGCATCACGACGGTAGAAGGGCTTCGGGACCCAAAAACCGGGAGGCTTGATCCCCTTCAACAGGCCTTTATCGACCACACAGCCTTTCAGTGCGGATTCTGTACGCCAGGCATTCTGATGAGTGCCAGGGCCTTACTAAATAGAAATCCTTCTCCAACAGAAGAAGAAGTGAAGGAAAGCCTTTCAGGAAATTTTTGCCGGTGCATCAGCCATTATCATGTTCTGAAAGCCGTCTTGGCGGCAGCCCAAAAAGGGGAACCCACCCATAGCTGAAGGTTTTTGGGGTCTTGGAAAAGGGCATAAGAGGTAAAGCATGAAGTCCTTCATACACGCGAATGCAAGAACAGTGGCCGAAGCGGTCAAATTATTGAAGAGGTACAACGGCAAGGCAAAGGTGAACGCAGGCGGAACAGACCTGCTCGGAGTTCTTAAAGACAGGATCCTTCCGGAAGACCCCGACGCGATCATCAACATCAAGACGATTCCGGGGCTGGACTACATTAGAAAAGATTCCAAAGGACTGAAGATAGGAGCGTTAACAAGTCTCTCGGATATCTGCAGCTCCCCTAAAGTCAGGGAAGGATATAGCGTGCTCGCTGAGGCGGCTTATGCTGTTGCCACTCCTCAAATTCGTAACATGGCGACGTTAGGCGGGAACCTCTGCCAGGATGTGCGCTGCTGGTACTATCGGTATCCAAACGAAATTGGCGGAAGGATCCTTTGCCTGCGGAAAGGAAGCGGTCCTTGTCTGGCCGTAAAGGGCGATAACCGTTACCATGCCATCCTGGAGGGAAAGAAATGCTTTGCAGTCTGTCCCTCGGATACGGCCATCGCACTCACCGCTTTGGGGGCAAAACTAAAGATCGCCGGGTCAGAGGGTCGAAAGATTGTTCCAATAAAAGATTTTTTCCTAACTCTCGGGGACATCCTCATGCCTGACGAGATGATCACGGAGGTTCAGGTCCCGAAGCCGCCGAAAAAAGCAAAGCAAACTTTCATTAAATTCGTATTGCGAAAACCCGTTGATTTCGCGATTGTCAGCGTTGCATCGATCCTCGCAATCGAAGGGGGTGTCTGCTCGGAGGCAGCGATTGTGCTTGGGGCGGTAGCGCCCACGCCCTTCCGGGCAGTAGAGGCGGAAAAGGTGATTAAAGGAAAGGTGATCGACACCGTAACATCAGCAAAGGCCGCAGAGGCAGCAGTCATGGCCGCAAAACCCCTGAGCAAGAATGCGTATAAGATTGAGATTACAAAGACACTTATAAAACGAAGTTTGTTAGGATCTTCATAAAGGATCTTTATGGGTAAGAAAAGTTGGAATTTGTAGTACCCCGTCTATTTCCTCCAGGTCAAACCACCATTTGTTTTCGGGTTTGGTTTTTCCGTATCCCAAGAGATCATCCGCGTGGACCGCAACACTTCTTGCCAGGGAGGAATGTCTCACAGCCCAGCCCACTGCCCGGTGAAAAAGGGTATAAGGCTTATTCGCCGGACAGACCTTAATGCAGGTTCCACATCCTGAGCCTCTTTTGTTCCCAACCCGCATGGAAGTACATTTCTGAATATCAGTGGGCCAGTGATCGTATCCATTATACATGACCTTGTCACCGAAGCTCAGGGCTCCTGAAGGGCACTCCCGGGCACATTTCTTACATTTTGAACAGAAGTCCTGCAATCCGAAATCAATCGGTTTATCAGGCAGAAGAGGAAGGTCAGTCGTGACCACGGCAGCCTTAAACCTTGGCCCGAGAAAAGGATGGAGGACGCAGTCTCCTATTCGGCACATTTCTCCCAGCCCAGCCCAGAGAAGGATGGGCGGGAGGACGACCTGGTAATTCCTTGCATGGTGCGCCCGGGCAGGATAACCGAGCCTGCGGATATAATCGGCCAGGATGCATGCAATAAATCCCGAGGCTGAGTAAGACATGAAGCTCATCGAATTGCTGATCCAGTCGTGACCGGTGGTCCCGCTCGAAGTCCTCCAGTCCTGATCGATCAAGATGCCGATAGCGTATTGATGATTCAGTTCGACAAGCTCGCCGTTCGGAAAACTATGCGTATAAACCGCGTACTGTGGCAGCTTGCAGATTCCGACGGCATCCGACCTGAGGAAATAGGCTATTTCTTTAATATGACGCGACAGGGCTGCGGGATCTTCGGGGATCGGGGCCTTCTGCTTGGCGACGATTCCGTCCACAATATCCCTCAAGTGAACCTGCATCTGCATCAGAGCCGCGGAGAGCGGGTGCTTTGGAACAAACCGGGTCCGTTCCTTCTTGAGGGCCTGCCCATAATCTCCCCTCGCTGCCTTGTTAAAACCGCTCTCCCGCTCATCGACCCTCCGGACCTGGTCATCCAGGATGCGGGTGGTAGGCCGGTCCACACGTTTGAGCTTATGAACAGGAAACGGTTCAAAATTGCGTTTGTGGTATCCGCTCATATTCTCCTCCTATTTGAGGTTTAATAGTCGCCTTGCGTTTCCTTCATAGATCATCTGCCGCTCCCCCGGACTGATGTCTAAGCTATCAATAATCTCGATCGTCCAGCGGATGTAAGCAGCCCCCTTCTCAGGATCGAAAGGCATATCCGAGCCGAACAAGACTTGTTCTACCCCAAAAAACTTTAATCCGCATATTGTCGCTTCCTTCGCACCGAAAAGGGCTGTATCGGTATAGAAGAGGCGGAAGTAATCCAAGGGCCTCTTCTTCAACGTATTCAGCAGAAGGGTATAATCTTCGTCGGAAGTCCGGGTGCCCAGCTGATCCCACCCGGGCCCGATTCTTCCTTCAAAATAAGGAATCATTCCTCCCATATGGTGCGTGATAATCTTGATAGAGGGATGCCGGTCAAAGAGTCCGGAAAAGACCAGGTGTGCCATGGCTGTACTGGTCTCATAGGGCCAGCCCAAGGCCCACCAGATCTCATAATGGCTCTTGGTCTCACTTTTGTAATCCGGGAAATCGGCGCCACGGGCCGGATGCATCCAGATGGGTCGATCCAGTTCTGCCATTCTGTCAAAGAGCGGGATGGTCTCAGGTTTATCAAGGGGACGGCCGAGCACATTGGTGAATATTTGGACCCCTACGGCTCCAAGGTCCTTAATGGCCCGGCCTGCTTCAGCGAGAAGTCCTTCCGGGTCATTCATCGGCAAAGAAGCAATGAATCCTGGAAAGCGATCCGGATATTTTCTCACTAATTCGGCCATCCCGTCATTGGCTAATTTAGCCATGTCCGTGGAAATGGGCGGCGGGCCAAAAACCTCGATCGGGGGAGCACCCAGGCAAATGACCTGGCAATAATCATCAAACCGGTCCATGATTCGGAACCGCTCGCCGAGATCGACGATGGAAGGAACGTTTCTGACCCGTTTGTGCAAGTCCTTACCATCGGGCACAGCTTGAACCATCCTATCAAAATAGGTTTTTGGAAAGATGTGGGCAAAGATATCAATTTTCATGGTAAGCCTTTCTCCAACGCGGTACAGCACGAAGACCTAACTGCTCCATGGTAAAAATACTGGGCAGAATTAGCAACATTTTATCTCATAAGACGGAGATGTCAAGAAAACAACAGAATGGAATTCAAAACATGGTATAATGAATTATTACTATAATAGAGGTGGATGTCAAAGATGGGCAAACAGATAATTTTCGTAGGCGGAGGTCATGCTCATCTGACCTCCCTCAAGAATCTCTCTCACTTCAAAAGGCTGGGTCACCAGGTCACCCTGATCAGCTCCTCTCCTTACCATTATTACTCCGGCATGGGACCCGGGATGCTCTCCGGAATTTACCATCCCCGGGAGGTACGCTTTCATATCCAAAGGCTGGCGGAAGATCAGGGCGCTGTCTTCATGAAAGGGAAGGTTATCAAGGTTGACCCTTTTCAGCGCCTCCTTTTCTTAGACTCAGGGGAAAAAGTCCATTACGATATCGTCTCCTTCAATACAGGAAGCGAAGTTCCCGTCGAATCACTGAGTCAATCAAAGGAAGACAATCTCTTTCCGGTAAAGCCTGTGATCAATCTCCTCAAAGCTCGCCATGCTATCCTGGAGGCAATTAAGAAAAAGGAAACACCCCATCTTATCGTGATAGGAGGAGGCCCGGCAGGAGTTGAGATCTCGGCCAATCTGCTGAGGCTTCTTCATGAGAACCGGGGCCAAGGAAAGATTACCCTTATCGGTGGAAAGAGACTAATGGGTGATGCACCCGATAAGGTGCGCCGTCTTGCTGTGGAATCGCTCGCACGCAGGGGGGTGGAGATCATCGAAGGCAGCCATGTGAAGACCATTGAAAAAGGAGAGGTCTTCTTAAGCGATGGGAAAAGATTCAACATGGATCTTGCTTTCATTGCCATCGGCATCCAGCCATCCTCTCTTTTCCGCGACTCCGGGATTCCCACCGGGGCCGACGGGGGGATGCTCATCAACGCTTACCTTCAGAGTGTGGCTCATCCCGAGATTTTTGGGGGGGGGTGACTGTGTCAGCCTTGAGGGCAATACCCTGGCCAAGGTGGGTGTCTATGCGGTGAGGGAGAACCGCATCCTTTTTCATAATCTTCTGGCTGTATTGGAAGGGGGAAAGATGGAGGTCTTCAAGCCCCAGAAGGAATTCTTATTGATCTTCAATATGGGAGACGGAAAAGGAATCTTCTGGAAAAAGAACTGGGTATGGGAGAGCAGGCTGGCCTTCCTTCTGAAGGACTATATCGACAGGAAATTCATGAGAACCTTTCAAGTCTCAGGAGAGCTTGATGAGAAGTCAGAAGTGATCGAATGAAAATGATCGGGAGGTGACGGAACGAGTATTCTAAGTTATTTCAAACGCGTTCCGACCTGGCCGCCGGAGAAGATCCGTCGGTTTTTGAAGGAGAAGAATCAGGAGGAGTTTAATCTGGTCGATGTGAGGACCCCCGAAGAGTATGAGTGGGGCCATCTCCCCGGTGCACGGTTGATCCCTGTCGGAGAGGTGGCGGATCGCCTCTCCGAGATTGATCCCAATAAGCCGACCATCGTTTACTGAGCTGCGGGAGTACGCAGCCGGGCGGCTGCTGCAACACTCTTAGGCGCAGGATTTAAGGAGGTCTATAGCATGGAAGGCGGGATCCGCGCCTGGAAAGGCTTAAAGGCAGAGGGACCGCCGGAGTCGGGTATGGCCTATTTTTCTCCTGGCACGAAGCCCGAGGAATTAATGGGTCTGGCATGGTTTCTTGAAGACGGGTCCCGGAAGTTTTACTCCGAATTGGCTGCCAACTTAACGGACCAAGAGGCCAAGGATCTCTACAGTCAATTGACAGAAGCAGAGGAGCATCACCAGGCATCTCTTCGCAGGCTTTATGAGGAATTTTCTGCCCAAGTCTCTGCTCCGGGATTCCCGGGATCGGTCCTTCCTGCCGGAGAAGAAGGCGGTGACGTGATGGAAGGAGGAATGCGTGTCAGCGAGGCGCTGCAGTGGGTCAAGGGAAAAAGAGTGACAGAAATTCTTGAACTCTCACTCTCCCTGGAGACGAATGCTTATGACCTTTATCTCAAAATGGAACGCCAGGTGAAGGATGAATACTCTGCAAAGGTCTTTCATCTCTTGTCTGCGGAGGAGAAGAAGCACCTTGAACGACTAAGCGCACTCTTCGAGAAGGAATCTAAGTCTTCGAAGGGGTAAAAAAAACAAAAGAAGAGTTTTGGATTGACAAAAAGGATAAAAATAAAGAGAATAGAAAGAAACAATTGAGGAGGGACAAAAATGAAGATCGGGAAAATGATTTTTGCCGTCATCTGTGTCGTTGTTTCGGTTGTGATGATCGCTCAATTATATGGCTGTGGAACACTTCTTTATCCTGAAAGACGGGGCCAGAAGACCGGTACGGTGGATGTGGGCATCGCACTTATGGATGCGTTATGGTTACTTGTCTTCATCGTGCCCGGGGTAGTTGCCTTTGCAGTCGATTTTACAACCGGCGCCATCTATGTCCCTGGTGGGACGAAACGGTCCTCCGGTCCGGGAGAAACCGGGAAGATGGTGGTGGTTCGCGTGAAGCCGACCGAACTGAACGAGAAGACGATTAAAGAAATTGTTATGAAGCAAACAGGACTCAAGGAGCTTGAGTTCAAACAGGCGAAGATCTACCGGTTGGATGAAAAAGAGGAGGTCGAGGAAGAACTCTCCAAGATCGCGAAATCTGGATATCAGGCCCATTAACAGAACTTTGATGGATTAAATCTCTTTAAAGGGAACATTTCCGGGTGCTTTCTCGACCAGGTCGTTGATATTTTTCAAGTACATGGAAATTTTTTCTGTTTCGTCAGAAGAGGGCAGGGGGATGTAATTGTCTCCCTGCCGCTCATACATATCAAGGGCATACTTTATAGTGATGGTTTCAATCGACCATCCAGGTTGAAAAGCGACGTCGTCCTCTTCCCCTTTCGTCGTTTCCGTCACCAGACCCACTCCTATTAATTCGTGGAGCAACTGCCGAACGAGTCGTTCCGGAATCTCTAAAACGTGGGCGATCTGATCAGCGCCGAGAGGTTTCTCTCCTTTTGAGAACCTCTTCACGAGAAGGTGAAGGATTCGGAGAACGAGAGTCTTCTTCGAAGTCACGCTGAGCCGGGAATAATTCGGATGAAATCCATACGTTTCGTAATTTTCGTTGGCAAAGGCGATTTCTGCCCCGAAAAGAAAGATCATCCAGCTCAACTGAATCCAGACCAGGAAGAGGGGTAGGGCAGCGAAGCTTCCGTAAATCGCGCCGTAGCTCGCCACCCCAATCTGGAATTTAATGTAGATCCACTGAGTCACCTGATAAATTGTCCCAGCGGCGATGCCTGCCAGGATGCCTGACCGCAATGGAACTTTAGTATTGGGCATGACCAGGTAAAGCAGCGTTAGCAAAATCCAGACGGAAAAATAAGGAAGAAATTTGATCATGAAGAGGATGACCGGGCTGAAAGCTCCCAGGAGGGCGATCTTTTGAAGGATTACCTTTATACTGCCGGCCACCAAGACGGTGACGCTGCTTGAGATGATCAGAAGGATGGGACTGAAGACCATGATCGCAATGTAGTCACTGAATTTCCTTACTAACGGTCTCGATTTTCTGACTTCCCAGATTGCATTGAAAGACTCTTCGATTTTACCCAGGATCGATATAACGGTCCAAAACAGTAAGACAACCCCCACACCAGCGATAAGACCACCTTTCGTGTGCTCAAGAAGCGTGCGGGAGAAAGTGAGAATCTGATTGGTGATATCCGATTGCCAATTTCCTTGCTCTGCAAGCTGGAGAATCCGGGCTTCTGCCATTTTGTCAAGACCGAAACCTTTGGCTATTCCGAAGACCACGGCAGCCAGTGGAACAATATTAAGCATCGAATAATAGGTCAGAGCCGATGCCCTCCTCGGACATTCATGCCTTCCGAATCCCCGTATTGCAAGAATCAAGACCCGAAGGTATCGAATAAAAAAAGTTTTGGCAGGGGAGAGGTTTTTCAGACGGATTTCCCAGACCTCTGTATTAAGATATCGGATGATTTCTGGAATCATGGATCTCCCGTGCCTTACAAAAATGTCATGGACGATGCCTCACCTGCGGTGAGAAGAAGGGTCATCTCCGGCGAGAATTACTGCCATTTTACTTCAAATAGAACCATTTGAAAAGAAAATTGTGGCATTTTTTTTGCGTTCAATTCCTTTCAATGGAGGATCTCATTTCTGGAAAGAAAAGGGGTGAATCTGTATGAAGGAATGGGTTACATCGATTCTCTTGGCAGCGCTGATTGTTTGGATTGTTTGTGATGTGGCATTGGGCACCCAGGAAGCAGATACCCTCCTTGCCTGGAGACTTATTCCTTAAGTTTAAGCTCCCGAGGGGCTTCTGTCTTTTCAGCACCCGAGAAATCTAAGGAGACCCGTAATATAATTCCCCCACGTGGGGATAAGCTTATCAATCTCGTGAGGATTGAGGCCGACCTCTCCACTATGAATTTTATTATGGACTTCCTCAAGTTTTTGAAATCTCAGCGGCCATGTGATCTTTCCTGTTTGACAACAGATCATATAGATACTTTTTGCCTTTTTATTCACTTCTACGATTCGTAAGCGTTTGCTTCCGTCGGCCGTCCAGAATTCAACCCCATTCTCCTTCATGTCTACCAGTTTTTCCCAGCTGAAAGAACAGATCATATCCAGGAGTTTGCCCTGATTGGTCGGGTTTTCTATTTCAAAAAATTTTCCCATCATTGTCCTTTCGACTTGACGCACCTCTGTTTAAGACTTTATACAGGCATTGCGAATCCTTTGTCAAGGAAAGACATCCTATAAAGATGAAAGAATAGGATGTCAGATTACGGAGACTAAAGAGCAGATTACAATGATTAAAAGATATGAAGATACGGAAGGTTGGCTTTATTCTTTGTTGAGAGGGACTTCTTCGGGCACAACGAAAAGGGCCTGCTTGTCTTTGACCAGACCTCCAAAGGTCAATCGGGCCCATCTCATCCCCGATTCAAATCGAGATCTCCCTCTCAAATCATTCCTTCTCTCATGCAGGGTTCCAAGGAGTTCACCCTTGTTCTGTTCATAGTTCTTGTAGAACACCTTGTATGTGACCATACCCCCACCTCCATTTTAAAATGGCCAGTCACCCCCCCAAAATGACTCATTCGATGGATGGACGGTTTTTCAAGGATGACTTGTAAAAAATGTAGTAAATCCATATAGAAAAGTCAATAAAAAAATAGACCCCTGTCATACCTCAATTTCCCATGGATTTGCTGAGATCCGGCAGGGATGGCGGAGAAAATCTTATAGCGGGAACCTTAGCTTGTTTGATAACCATGAAAATAGCTTTGACAATCTGAGAGCTCTTCTATGGTTGCGAGAGTAACCCTTACCCCTAAAATATCAAACAAACCGCCCGTGGTCGGGTGTCGGTACGACAGTCGTTCCGACTCTTATCGACTTGATAAGATTCTTGGAGCTATTCTTGCCGGATCATTGAAATACATCGAAAATAAAGAAAAATCTCTGTAATCATCTTTTGAAATCGATGTAATCAGGAGAGCGAAAAATGGTTTTTCAGAGCTCTCATTGTAGGTTTTGTAATCTCCATAGAAACAGTTTAAATACAGCTCCAAAAGCAAGGATGACCTCAACCGAAGACCAGTTGTTTGAAATGCACCTTACGAGCTCTTTTTATGTTTTTCCGATTTGCCAGACTGATTATCCAAGATCACCTGGTCAACAATCTCTCCGCAAAAGATGCACTTCCATCCCCAAAACCAGTCGCATCTCCCGTAGAACTTCTCGTAGACCATATGACCTCCACACCGACGGCACTTCATGTTCGACCTCCCCAAAAAATGAAAACTCACGACTGTGGAGACGGAGTTTTCGAAATATTGTTCCACGAATGTAAAATTTTACCTTATAACCCGGATTTATTTGTTCCGCAAGGGAGGTTCAGAAAAAATCAAAGGCGCTGCATGAGGTAGAGATAGACCGGCAGACGAGAGGCTCGTTTAATTTCTTTGAATTCCCTCAATATCTGTCTTCTTTCTGAGTTCCCGATTAATGGCGAGAGGTAGACTGTGCCTTTCTCCTGCCGCCGGTTTACTCCGAGAAGGAGATCTCTTAGTCCCTCAACATGTTGGGGAGGCAACGATTTTCCCAAGATGAAATTGCTCGTGATATGGATCCGGGAATAGGCTGCATTGATATGCAGAGCCCTTTGAAAAGCTTCCAGGACGATCTGACCGGTCAATGATTTGCCGATGGACTTGAGGGTATTCTCGTCGAGCGATTCAAGGCCGATATTGAGATAGATGTTATAGGGTAGAGCATTTAATCTTTCAAAGAAAGATTCCCGAGTCCTCACAAAAAGGGTGGGACTTCCAAAGAGGAAGAGATTCGGTTCTCCCGGTTGAAAAGATTTCTCCAAGGATAGAATTTCAAAGGCTTTCCAGGCAGCAAATTCCAGGAGGTCGATCCCGGCAGCCAGGGCGTTGTTCTCTCCTAAAACAAGGGAGTTATAATTGATCCGGTCTTCTCCGTAAAGGGATTTTAAGGAGCGAAGTTGATCGAGAATGTTCTCTCGGCTTCGAATCCTGCATGTCCTGCCGGTCTTGAATCGACAAAATTCACAGTGATCCGTACAACCCTCCATGACCCTCAGGGGGATCACTTCGTAATCCACATTGATCGTATCAGGAGGCAGGATTGGGAGGGGACCGCCCACGATATGATGCAGTCTCTCCCCTTCGAGGGCGAGGGTCCTCCGGTTAAAAACCATGATTTTCTGCAGAAGGCTTCTGGTTTTTTCCTTACTTCCTGATGACACCAGTCTACTGGTTTTTTCCACCAGCTGATCGAAAGCAGACAGGGCTTGCTTTACATGAGGGGTTTCAAGAGGGATTTCATCGTATATGGGAGAGGTGTAAATTTCATTGTAGGGGACGTAGTAATTCTTAATCAGATCGTAGGTGTTTTCGTATCCGTCTGTACTATAATAAAGGAAGTCATTCGAATCGGTTCGCTTGATCTGTTCCAGAGGGTTAGGCCAAACGGAGGAATTTCCAGAAATCTTTTTGAGATGGCCCCTCAGATTGAAGTCAAAAGCATACCCTCTCCACTTTATCCTCGTGAAGAGGCCGTAAGAGACTGGAAAGCTGAATTTCTGCCAGTCCTTTCTCCCCTGCACATCCGAAATGATTTCGAGATCGTCGACAAAATCATGCTCCATATTCGGTAAGACGAGTAAAGACTCTATTGATGATTTGGTAAAAAGTCGTCTCACCGGTGAAAACCGGTGTCCAGTGTTTTCATAATGTCTGAAATTACTGGATTCCGGCTTTCGCCGGAATGACGATCTTAAGCTTTCTTCGACTCTTTACGACATCATTCTATTTTACCTTTCCTTTATTTTATTCTTACGATACTGGTAATAGGCGTCCTTCAGGGCAACATAAGGATCAAGGGAATCCTTTTTCAAGTCCTCATACTCCCCAATCCTCAAGGAGCTATCGTTGACCCGTTCATAAGACCTTATGCCGACATTAATGGGTGTGGAGGTGATCAAATAATTTCGTGGGTCGAGAAACAGATCTCCTGTAAAACCAATGGTATCGCGCACGCTGGATGGACCGAGGATCGGCCAGTTGATATAGATCGCCGGGCCCAGGCCCCAGACGCCAAGGGTTTGGCCAAAATCCTCATCTTTTTTTTCAAGATGGAAGTCCGTTTTTGCCAGATCCATAAAACCTACCATTCCAAATCCCGTGTTCATGAGAAATCGTACCGTCTCAATTCCTGCGCCTTTAAAGTTGGCTTGAAGCAGACAATTCACAAGGCGCACCGGCGTGACCAGATTCGTAAAAAAGTTGCGCACTCCCACCCGCAGATCCTGAGGAATGACCGCTTTATATCCGGAAGCAACAGGTCTAAGAACCCAGAAATAGAGTTTATCGTTGAAATGAAAAAAGGCCCGATTGATCGGCTCCAAGGGATCGGCAATCATGTCCTCTTCCTCTTCTGCTGGTTCAAGAGCTTCCCCGGTTTTTGGAGAAGAGGAGGTTTCCTGGGCAACCTGAAGCTCTGGCCCAAACCGGAACGATGAGTCTGGAACTTCGGCTGGAGGATCGAGTTCCAGGGCGTTGGCCGGAGAGATACTGGAAAGGATAAGATATAACAGACTCATGAGGATGAGGCTTCGATAAATGATTTTCACGGTCAAACCCTCCGCTGCAGTTCGATTCATATTATTTCAGTGTTTCTTTCTCTTTCAACTTCTTCACCAGATTTTCGTAAGAGGATTGGGAAATGATACTGTTAAACTGCGTCCGGTAATTGTTGATGAAACTGACGCCTTCAATGGAGACGTCATAGACCAGCCAGTCCTTTCCTTCTGTTCTAAGGCGATATTCCACGGGAATAGAGACGTTTTTTTCCGTGACGATCTTCATTTTAACCTTTGCATAATCCCCATCTACGGACTCTCCCTCATAATGGACTTTTTCTCCCGAATACCCTTCCACTTTTCCCAGGTAAGTCCGTTCCAGGAGATCAGCGTAGAGGCGGACAAATTCTTTTCTTTCCTCTTCCGTTCTCTTTTCCCAGTGTCTCGCCAGAGACCGGCGCGCCATCTCTTCCCAGTTGAATCGTTCGTCGATAGCCTGTCGGATTAGTTTTCTTCTTTCCTGGGCCTTGGCAGGACTTTTCAAGGCCGGATTCTTCACGATGGAGAGTATCTTGTCCGTGGTTTCTTTGATTCTATCCGTCGGTTCTCCTGCCCAACCGGAAACTGTCATTCCTAAGATTACTAAAAGAGTGAGAGCACTTCGGTAAAGTAGGGTTAAGCTCATAAAACCTCCTCTGAAGCATCAGGTTTTTCCAAAAACATACTTCGAAATCAACTCTTCTAAATCCACGGGAGGTTGTGTCTCCCGAATTCTTCCTCCTGGCTTGATGATCTTCCCAGACCCCCCCGGAGTGATTTCAACGAACTTTTCGCCGATCAATCCTTTTGTTTTGATCGAGACAATCGCATCTTCCTGTATTTTGACATTCTCTGACAGATTCAGCGTAATACGGGCCTGGTAGTCGTCCAGGACGATGCTTTTGACACGGCCCACATTGACGCCTGCAATCACAATTTCCGAACCGGACTTGAGTCCCCCGCTGCTGGAAAACATGGCGTAGACATCATATCCCTTGTTTCCGAATACCTCCAGTCTTCCGAGCCTGATGGAGAGGTAGCCGAGGCAGATCAGGCCGGCTATGAGAAAGAGTCCAACGGCAAGTTCAAGATCGAATCTCTTCATAGAATCCCCCTTTTTCCTTTTCCACTGGTAATCTGCCTTAAAGCCGTTCCCCTTCTTGAGGATATATAATCTGGAATGGGAAATGGACATTCAAAACTGAATGTGACGAATTCTTGGACAACAGGGTCCGTCGATGAAAGGATCTCATCCGGGGTCCCCACCGCCAGAATCTTTCCTTCATGCAGCATCGCTACTTTTTGGACGATTTCAAAAACCTTTATTAGCGCATGAGTCACAATGATCCCGGTAAACCCAAGACGTTTGTGGCAGGAATCGATCAGGGTTAATATTTGATGGGATGTGACGGGGTCTAATCCGGTGGTAGGCTCATCAATCAGCATGATTTCAGGATTTCTCACCAGGGAGCGGGCAAGGGACACTCGTTTTGCCATCCCGCCGCTAATCTGGGCAGGATACTTATTCTCCGCAGCCTTTAGTCCTACCTGATCCAATTCATTTAAAACCTTTTCCCGGATTTCATTTTCACTCAATTCTGTCTTCTCCCGGAGAGGAAAGGCGACATTCTCATAGACTGTCAGGGAATCGAACAGAGCCCCCCCTTGAAAGATGAAGCCCAATCGACTTCTGACCTCTTCCAATTCTTTACCCTTCAGGGAACCGAGGTCCCTACCATCGATGAAGATGCGCCCCCGCTCCGGCCGCATCAATCTGGCTATATGTTTCAGGAGCACACTCTTTCCGGAGCCGCTTCCTCCAATGAGAGCAAGGATTTCCCCCTTGCCGACTTCGAAGGAGACATCCTGAAGCACTTTGAGTCCATCGAAGGATTTATGCAAGTTTTCGATCCTGATCATACCAGTCCTCAGAACAATAAAGAGGTCATGAAGTAATCCCAGACAAGGATGGATACGGATGAAAGCACCACTGCCTGGGTGGTCGCTTTGCTAACCCCCTCGGCCCCGAACCCCGTGTAATAGCCTTTATAAGAACAAATCCAGGCGATCAGGGCTCCAAAACTCAAGGACTTATAGAGTCCACCTAAAATATCCTTCATGTCTATGTAGTTGGCCATCTCTCCGAAGTAAACCCCTCTCCCCACTCCGAGAAGCTTGACGCCGACCAGATAACCTCCGAAAATTCCAATCACATCGAAGATGGCTGTAAGCAAGGGCACCGTGATGATGCCCGCAAGAAGCTTTGGAACGATCAGGTAACGAAATGGATTGAGACCCATAAGGGCCAGGGCGTCAATCTGTTCCGTGATGCGCATGATTCCTATCTCAGCGGCCATGGCGGAACCAGCCCTCCCTGTCACCATCAGCGCCGCGAGAACGGGTCCCAATTCCTTAACCAGGGCAAGGCCCACCATCGGTCCAAGAAACGCTTCGGAGCCGAACCGGTTCAGGGTGTAATATCCCTGCAGACCGAGGACCATACCTGAAAAGGCGCCGGTCAGAAAAATCACAAGAGTGGATTGGAAACCAATAAAATGGATCTCTCTTAAAAGCTGGCGAATCTTCAGAGGAGGAGAAAGGGCGAACAGAAACGTTTTTCCGAGAAAGAGGCCCATGCGGCCTGCTCTCCGCAACCCGAACAACGCTAAAGCCCCTAATTTTCTAACCGAATCCATCACTATCGAGATTCCTGTCCAAAATGTATTCTTATTCTACAGAATTATATTGACCCAACCGGAAAAATTCAAGATAATTCCACATGGTAATGGTAATGCCTCAGTTTTGCGTGCGTAACTCAGGGCTTTAGCCCTGATTCATCAGCCCTGCCCGCTGCGCCAGCGCGACAGCGCGGCGAGAAGGGCTGAGTTACAGGTGACGCCTTCTTTCAGGACCGATAACTTCTATGTTACTGGTATTAAATCATAGCGGAGGTCATCGTGAATAAAATTATCATTGATTGTGATGTGGGAGTGGACGATGCCCTTGCCTTAATCCTTGCTTTTCATTCACCGGAGCTGGAGGTCATGGCTGTCACAGGCGTCAATGGGAACGTTCCGCTGGATCGGGTCTTTGTCAATATCCAGAAAGTGCTCTCACTGATTCAACCCGCCGCAAAACCATTCATTGCTAAAGGTGCGGACCGGCCTTTGAGGGGAGAATCTCCTTACGCCCACTCCGTTCACGGACAGGATGGACTGGGGGGTGCTTATATAGATCAAAAAGAAAAGGAGGAATGGTGGAAGGCCTACGAGGGTCACGCGGCAAATCTGATTCCTGAAATGGCCCGCAGGTATCCGGACGAAATCACATTGGTTGCAGTGGGTCCCCTCACCAATTTGGCGTTAGCCCTTCATAAAGATCCTACGGGGATGAAAAATATTAAGGAGATCATTTCAATGGGAGGAGCTGTCCGGTCACAAGGGAATATAACCCCTTATGCCGAGTTTAATATTTTCTCAGACCCTCTCGCTGCCCGCTTGGTCTTTGAATCCGGATTACCCGTGACCCTGGTCCCATTGGATGTGACGCACCAGGTCTTTCTTACGCCTCTGATCATGAAAGAGAGGATAAGTCTTCTGGAGAACCCTTTTTATCGTTTCCTCATGGAGGCCACGGGATATGACAGGAACCACCAGCAGTTTCATAGGAAAGACCTCATCTACCTCCATGATCCCTTAGCTGTGGGTGCAGTCATTGATCCCAATCTTCTGAGGAAAGAGAAGCTTGCTCTTCAAGTCGAGACCCAGGAAGGAGAGCAATATGGGAGAACACGGGAAGTCGAAAGAGGGCCGGAAATAAAGGTGTGTCTGGAAGTTGATGCGAAGAGGTTTGTAGGACTCTTTTTGTCAAGATTAGGGTAAAGAAGGACTGGTTTTCATGTCAGGGAAAATCCTCGTTCTCGGCAGTTCCAATGTTGATCTGATACTCAGAATCTCCCGCTTTCATAAGCCCGGCGAGACGATTTTGGGAGAAGACTTGATCACGGTTCATGGAGGCAAGGGGGCCAACCAGGCTCTTGCGGCAAAGCGCCTGGGCGGAGAAGTAATCCTGTTAACGAAGCTGGGGAATGATCATCATGGAAGGATCTATCATGAATATTTGGCAGGGACCGGTCTTCCTCCTCAATATCTTCTTAAAGATAAGAAGCTTCCAAGCGGGGTAGCGCTAATTGAGGTCAATCCGGAGGGAGAGAATAGGATCATCGTCTCTCCCGGAGCGAATCGATCCCTGTCCGAAAAGGACATAAACAGGTTCGGAAGGCTATGGCAGGGAGTGAACACCTTCGTGACTCAGCTCGAGATTCCCTTGCCCACTGTTATTGCAGGCTTGAAAAGAGCGAAGCATCATGGCGCCATCACACTCCTGAATCCCTCCCCTCCCATTCCCCTTTCCTCCGAAATCCTTTCCTATGTAGATTTCCTTGTCCCGAATGAAATAGAGACCCGGTGCTTAACAGGGATGAGAGGAGAAGGAAGAAAAAGGATCCATCATATGGCTGGGAAATTATTACAGAAGGGCGCAAAGAATGTGGTGGTCACATTGGGTCCCCAAGGCCTTCTTTTCTTGAATCAGGTCGAGGAAATATGGATGAAAGCCTTCAAGGTGAATGCCATAGATACAACGGCTGCCGGAGATGCCTTTATGGGGACCTTAGCCTGGGGTCTTTCCGAAGGCAGGCCGATCCGGGAAGTCTTGAAGTTTGCAAATGGGGCCGGGGCTCTTGCCGCCACGAAACTGGGCGCTCAACCCTCTCTTCCATATAGAAAAGATCTGGATCGGTTTCTGTCCAGATTGACTTCCCCATCAGATTCCACTATGCTAAGGTCTATCTCTCTGCCGAAAGGAGCGGCCCATGAATGAAGTATTAGAAGCGATTATAAGTCGAAGGACGATCCGAAGGTTCAAATCAACTCCCGTCGAAGATGAAAAACTGCGGATGATTCTTGAGGCTGGAAGATGGGCCCCCTCGTTCAGCAATCTTCAGCCCTGGAAGTTTATCGTTGTCAAAGATCTGAATTTAAAAGCAGCCCTGGATAAAGCCGCCAGGGAGAGTGTTCTGCATCTGGGCATCAATGAGGCGCCGGTCATCATTCTCGTATGCGTGGACCGCCGGATCGATCCCCTCCATGCCATTGAAACCGGTGCGGCGGCCACGCAAAACATGGCATTGGCGGCGCACAGTCTGGATTTGGGAACGGGATGGATAGGAATCTGGGGAACGGAGGCAGAGGCAGCAGCTCAGAGGCTATTGAAGCTCCCGGAGACGGTTCGGGTGGTCTCCCTTCTTCCTGTCGGTGTTCCGGATGAGTCTCCAGAAGGCCATCGCGAACCCCTTGAAGCCCTGCTTCAACTCCGGTGAAAGGACCCTCTAATAAAATGGCCTATTTGCGAGGCTTGTTAACGGGATAGACCGGTTTTTTCCCCTCCAGGACCCTCAGGAGATCCACCGCCACCCGGCTCATCCTCTTCAACGCTTCATCCGTGCGCGCGGCCATATGAGGGGTTCCAATGAAATTGTCCAGTTGCAGCAAGGGATGGTCCTTGGGAGCAGGTTCCACTTCAAATACGTCCGAAGCCGCTCCTGCTATTCTTCCTTCTTTTAATACCCTATAAAGGGCTTTCTCATCCCAAATCGCTCCCCGGGCAAGATTGAGGATAAAAGCGGTCGGCTTCATCATTCCGAATTCTTTCTCTCCAATAAGTCTTCTCGTTTCAGGGATTTCCGGAAGATGGATGGAGACATAGTCGGACCGGGATAAGAGTTCTTCCAGGCTCACTTTCCGGGCTTTGACTTCCTTCTCCATCGCTTCGTAGCGAAGCGTATCATAATAGAGGATTCCCATTTCAAATCCTTTAAAACCCATTCTTCCCACAGCCTTTCCGATCCGGCCAAAACCGAGAATCCCCAGACTCTTTCCATGAAGCTCAAGACCGATGTATTCATCCCGTGCCTGCCAGCGGCCTTCCCTCAGGGCCCGTTCACCTTTCTTGAGCATCTTTGAAAGCATGAGGGCCAGACCAAAGAAGTGCTCGGCCACTGAGATAATATTGGCTTCCGGTGTATTCACAACCCAGATCCCATTCTCTGTGGCGGCTTCGAGATCAATGTTTTCAACCCCCACTCCGTGTCTTCCGATGACCCTCAGCCTGGGAGCGGACTCCATCAGTTTTCGGGTGACTTTTCCATTTCCCCGGACAATGATTCCATCGATCTCCTTCACCCGATCTATCAGGTAAGCCTCATCCAGGTGCTCGGCCAAGACGATCTCGGCCTTCTCACTGAGAATGGCCTTTCCTTCCTCGTGCATGTCCTTGTAGAGCAACACTTTGAATTTTTTCATTCTTGAATCCCCTCCATTCGTTGAGGCTGGGAAGATTTTATCAGACTGATCAGGTTGATTTCAATTGAAGCCTGCCCGGATGGATTAGAAAAATCTTGACATGAGGTCCTTTTATCGAGGATGTTAAGAAAAGAGGAATGTTGAATTGGATAATAATGAATTCATTCCCAGTCGTGATATCTTTCAGCTACTCAAGCCCTTCCCCATTGATTTGGTCAAGGTTTATCCAAAATCCTTCCGTCAATGGAATGGATTGATCTACGGGCTCCTTCGGACCCCTGAGGGGAAAAAGCTGATCGTCATAGGAGAGAAGGATTCTGTCCTTTCAGATCCTTTTGAGGGAACGTTTCATCAGGGTGAAACAGCGCTCAAGCTCTGCGATCTCTCTCCCCAGAATACAAGCTGCCTGATGTCACTCTTCCCCTTCACAAAACCGGTTTCCCTGCGAAAACATCCGGTGGCAGTGGGCACCGGCGGCCATTTAGGGCTCGCTATTCCCGGGCATATCCGTGCGCTTGAGAAATTTGACCTGGTCCCCATCCTTGTTCAGGAATCCGTCAAGGAAAATATGCAGACAGGACAAAGTCTTAGGGATGAAATCCAGGATGCCGCCTGGGCCGTATTCCAGGAGAATTACCAGAAAGGGTATGGAGCGGATGGGAACCGGATCACCTCTTTGGAAGAGGTTCGAAGCGCCATCGATGCAGGTGTTTCCATGATTAGCTTGGATCTCTCCGAAAAACTAATTCCGGAAGCCATGGACGCTCCTAAAGAATGGGTCGACCGGAGATTTCAAAGGGAGATTGACTCAGGCGACGCAGAGGTGCTTATTCATCTCTTTACCGGCAAGGAATTCCATTTCAAAGGCCCCTATGGGGAGCTTTCCATTCAATTTGATGAAGAAACGGCTAAACGAAACATTCTCCTCTTCCATCTCGCCATCGATTTCAGCGAAGAGGTTTATGATTTTATCCGGTTGCAAACAGGATATAGGGATATCATCGATTTTGGGATCTCTATTGATAAAACTCCATTTGCCACTTCTCCGGAAAATCATCTCTTTCTCATCATTGCCTTGAGCCACAGAGGGGTTCGGATGGATTTTCTTGCTCCCCGGTTTGCAAGGGAATTTCAGAATGGGGTTGATTTGCCAGGCGATCTTAAAGGCTTTGGCAGGCAATTCTATCAACACCTTCTGATTGCCCGCGATTACGGTTGCTATAAGATCTCCATCGATTCAGGGAGTGATAAATCTTCTTTTTTTCCAATTGTCACAGAGTTGGGAGGAGGCCTTCATTTAAAGATAGACGGCCCGTATTGGCTGGAGGCCATGCACTTAATTTCCCTGAAGGATCCGAATCTTTATACGCAGATACAAAACACATCAAATCGCAAGGGAATAGACCTTTTCCGGGAGCGACTTGAGCGAACGCTGACAGAATGCGAAGAAGACTATTGGTCCCTGCTTGAACAACATATCGAAAATCATCTCCTTTCCGTTGGATTAAAAAAACACATTAGCACTTTGAAGTGAGTTGGGATGGGTCCCCCGGTCAGAGACGGTGACATTTTTCGTATTGATGTTTGATGGTCCCCAGAGTAGAATAATCGAAAGGGCTTCATAAAGGAGCGGGAGAGATGGCAGAAGAGCTGGATGTCAAGAATATTGGCCTTCGCGGAGTGAAGGTGGCGGATACCCGCATCTCAGATGTGGATGGAGTGAAAGGGAACCTGATTTACCGGGGCTTCAATATCTGTGATCTTGTAGTCTACTCGACCTTTGAGGAGGTCTCCTTTCTCCTGCTGCGGGATAGGTTGCCTTCGCAGGAAGAGTTGAAGAGCTTCCGGTCGGAACTGGTTTCGGAAAGAGAGGTCCCGGAATCCATTCTGAAATTCATGCAATCGATTCCTAAATCAATGCACCCGATGGATGTGCTCATGGCGGCCACATCCATTCTCGCAAGTTTTGATCCCGAACTGCAAGAAGAGACCAAGGAGACAAACTTTAAAAAGGCGGCGCGTCTCATAGCAAAATTTCCAACCCTGGTTGCGGCCTGGGACCGCATCCGAAAGGGGCTTGAACCCGTCCACCCCACACCTGATCT
>Ga0214473_10000980_pt1 | contig 38838 bp, 47 predicted proteins | sample RVTome_7_FD_203509 | JGI IMG/M metagenome (GOLD analysis project Ga0214473, IMG submission 203509) | Soil microbial communities from uranium-contaminated site in the Upper Colorado River Basin, Wyoming, United States - RVT98D197 | ecosystem: Environmental > Terrestrial > Soil > Contaminated >...
AAGGAGTCCTGGTCCTCCACAAGTGCGACGAACCGTTGTGCGTTCGCCCCGAGCATCTGTTCCTAGGTTCACACTCCGACAACAGCCGAGATGCCTTCACCAAAGGACGAAGAACTCAGCCGAACCATGGCCAACTCATAGGGGAACGCAATGGGCGAGCAAAGTTGACGGCTGACCAGGTGCGGGCGGTGCACGCGAGCAAGAACTCCGGCCGGAAACTCGCAAGGGAATTAGGAGTCACAGCAGGCGCCATCCACCACATTCGTCAGGGCCGAAGTTGGCGTCATTTGCTGAAGGGGAAGTTTCCAGCCCAGGGCGTCCTAGAATACGCCCTGGTGATCCTGCTGGTCGCCCTGGCCGTGATCGTGATGATGGCGGTCTTCGGCGCCACGGTAGGCAATATGTTCAGCACGATCGTCGGCAGTTTCTAGGCCCGAACAAGGCCAAGGAGGAAGCCAATGGCTGACCTGTCGAAAATCCCCACGACCGAACTGCTCAAGGACCTCGCCGACAGCGTCTTCGACATCTACCTGTCCGTGCTTGCGATGGGTGAGAACGGCGCCAATGCGGCCCTGCTGTCCGGCGGCCTGATCTCCGATCGGGCCGGGAAGAACCTGCACTTCGGGAACGTCATCTGCGCCGAACTGCTGCGGCGGAACTACATGCCCCAGCCGACGGGCTGACGCAATGCCCTACATCAAGCAGGCCCCCTCGAAGAAGCACGTCTGCAGCCCGCCGAACCCAGCGAAGGCCATCATCGGCCACGGCGTCGGCGCCGTCTGGCAATGCCCCCGATGCAGGACGCGGTGGGTCCTCGTCGTCAGGGGTCGCGGGCCGGGCTGGGAGAAGGCGGTCAGGTCATGAACCGCCGCCTCATCATCCCTGACTGGATTCGCTTCGATCGGATCGTCTGCCCGGCCTGCCAGACGGCGCAGCAGGCGGCCGTCACCTGGAAGAACGGAGATCCGTTCCCGACCTTCATCCACCGCTGCGTCGCCTGCGGCTACGTCATCATGGAAAGCGAGTGGCAGCCAGCCGCCCCGGCCGATCATCAGGCCCCGCCATTCTCCGAGGAGACCCCATGAAACTCAAGCCCGAGCAGGTCGGCAGGATTGCCGCGACACTGCAGGTCAGGATCGCAGCCGACGCCTTCCCCAACGGCGGCGAGGTCGTCTGCTCCCTTTGCGGCACGCGCCAGAAGTTCACCAGGGACCAGGCCGCCGACTATCTGCGCCACGGATGGCCGCTCCATTGCGGGACGACGATGACGCTCGAGCGACTGCCATGACCGACCAGTCGATCCCGCCCTGCCAGCACCTGCGCCTGAAGCCCGACCTGTCGGCGACGACCAGCGTCATCGCCATCGAGACACACCTCTGGGGCGTGATCTGCGAAGGCTGCGGCGAGAAGTGGGACATCGGCCAGGTCCTGCAGGCGATCCCCGACTTGGCTGCGGCGCGGAGGAACCAGTGGATGACGCTGCCCAACGAGGACGGCGAAGGAGGCATGACCTGGCGGGCCTGGGCCGCCGACCTGGACATGCAACGGCTGGAGGCCGAAGACCGGGTTGCCGAAATGCAGCGCGAGATCATGTTCCTCCCACAGCCTCCACCCGAGGCAGGCGACGGTCCATTCGAACGGGTCCAGGCCACGCTCGAAACCCTGACCGCGCTGTACGGGAAGATCGCCGGGCTGGAAAATCAGCAGGAGAAGACGCCATGATCCTGACCGACGGCCTGCACCTGATCACGGATGACGGCCTGGACGAACTCCACCGCTTCGCCAGGCGGATCGGCCTGCGCCGGTCATGGTTTCAGGACCACCCCCGTCATCCGCACTACGACATGCTCAGCCCACGGGTCCGTGGCCGAGCGCTGATGAATGGGGCGCAGGTCGTCCCGACGAAGAAGATCATCGAGATCTTCCGCCGGGCCGACGCCCGGACGGAGGTGCTGCCATGACGATCCCCGTGCTGGGACGCTGGGCCGCCGGGATGAGCGAGGACGATCCGAACTACGGGTTCATCGGCGTCGAAGGCGGGTCGATCTGCTGGGTCGAAACCATGACGCCGGAGGAAGCCCGTCGGATCGTCAGCATCCACAACCAGACGCTTGACCTGCTACTGAAGATCAGACGAGCGCTTATCGCCGTCCGGGCCTATGCCAGCAACAACACCGGCGAGAACTCGGCCGAGCGCAAGGCGGCGCTGGCCGACCTGCCGAAAGGATGGGACGTATGACGGCCTGCCAGTCATGCGGCGGACCTTTGCCCAAGCCGAAGGGGGGGCCTCCGAGGAAGTTCTGTTCCAAGGCTTGTGCGAACGCATGGCATAGGGTCTTGGTCTATGCCCGGAACCGTGAACGTATCAAGGCGAAGTCTCGGGAATACAGCCGCAGCCCACAGGGAATGGAAGCACAGCGAAGGCGGGAAAGCCTCCCGACGCGGCAGGCGCATCAGAGGGCGATGAGCGTGGTCAATCACGCGGTCCGGGATCGAAAGATCAGCAAGCCGAAGTCCTGCTCCCGATGCGGGAAGGTCGGACCCGTCCAGGGACACCACGAGAATTATGAAAGGCCGCTAGAGGTCAGATGGCTGTGTAGCGCGTGCCACGGCGCCATCACGAGGAAGGTGCCTCATGTTGCCACCGAGAGTTGAGCAATGTCGCTCCTGCAAGGCTGCAGTTGTTTGGGCGAAGATGCCGTCGGGCAAGTGGTCGATTTTCGATGCCAAGCCCGAGCGTCGGTTCATCCTGCGTCCAGGCCCCGACGGAGTCACGCAGGCCGAAGCGCAGCCGACCTTCCAGAGTCACTTCGCGACTTGCAAAGATGCCGCCGCCTGGAGAAGGACATGAGGCGGAAGGGCTATCTCAAGCGGGCGAAGGCATTCGTCGGCCGCTGTTCGGAGTGCGGGAAGGTGCTGGCCGGGATCAGGCCCAACCGCTTCGATGGCGGTCGCAAACGCCGGTGCATCGGCTGCTACCGGAAGACAGTCACGGGAAGAACACGCCACGGCGAAGGCTACATCCAGATCACGACCATCCCAGGACGGAAGGGGAAGAAAATCCTGGAGCATCGGCTCGTCATGGAGCGCATGATCGGCCGCAGCCTCCGCCCTGGCGAAGTCGTCCATCACATCAACGAAATCCGGGACGACAACCGACCCGAGAACCTGGAACTGTTCGCGAGCGTAGGCAGGCACATCGCGGACAGGCATCCAAAACATCGGAGGCCGACATGACGAAACGCAAAGCCAAGCCCGCACCGGAGATCCCTGGCCCGCCCGTCGTCGCCGAAGACCTGGCCGGGCCGATGGAGATCTGCCCAACCTGCGACGGGTTCGGTGGCGTCGCGCAGGAGGAAGTCTGGAAGGTCTGTTGGCGCTGCGATGGCGGCGGCCGGATCAGGAAGGCGGTGCAGCCATGACACGCGACGAATACAACGCCCTGCCATCCGACGGCCGGGAAGCCTGCCCGGACTGCGGCCTGCGCCAGACCAACCCCTACCCCGGCTGCGGATGCCCGACGGAGATCACGCCGCAGGGGTTCAACGTCACCAGGCACATCAACGCCTGGCATCACGATTGCTCATTCGCTAGGTTGACGAAGGGCATCCTCCGATGACCGACGCACTACGGGCGACGGCCGTCCCAGGCGGCGTGACTCACTTCTGGCGGGTGGGGTACCGAGGGGCCAATGCGATCGAGGCCGGATGGACCGGGACGCTCTGCGGCCTGCAGCGCCCGCCGCGTATCCTGCCCTGGGCCGTCGGCGCCTGGCCGCGCGACTGCAAGCGGTGCGTCCGGGTCCGGGACGCCAAGCCGAAAGGAGAGAAGCCATGAAACTCGGCCGAACGATCATCATCGTCGTCATCGCGCTGATCCCCCTGCTGTTGGGCGTCAGCCTCATTCTGTGGATCGTGTTCATCAAGTGGGCGGCAGCCTTCTGAAAGGAGAGTGACGATGTACGGCGACAGCGGGTTCGATCGGTTCCTTGAATGGCAGTACCAGTTCACCGGCGACTTCTACACCCACCTGTTCCGGGCGATCGCCCAGGCCGACGATCAGAACCTGGAGCGGCTGGCGAAGGGGTTCCCGGAGGAGGTCGAGGCGCACGTCACCTGGACAGTCCAGGGCGTTGGCCCCTTCGTCCAGGGCGTGACGAAGGGCCATCCGCTGCTGATGCACCTGCTGCGTGATCACGGCGGCAATCCGGCGGTCCGGCTGGCGATGGGCGACAAACTGCCGGAGGGCTACAAGATCGATCAGGGAGATCGGCTGCCATGAACCCCGGCGAAGTGGTGCTGGCCCACAACATCAACCGCATCCTCCGCCAGGACGACGACGGGAAGCCGATCATGACGGGCCAGTACGTCGCCCCGAGAGGCGAGGACTTCGTATTCGTTCTGTTGGGGTCCGCGCCGCGCAAGGGAGCGGCGCCGGATGGCAAGCCGTTCAACGTCGACGAGGCTATGGAGCGGCTGGGTTGGCGGCGGCCGAAATGACCGACCCGGATCACGCCCTGGCCGAACTCAGCCGCGCCGAACGGGCGCTGGCGCGGGCCGTCGACGTCGTCGATCTACTGGACCTGGCGCGCGGCGCCGAGATCCTGCAGGCCATGATCCGGGCGCTGGATGCCGGCTTCGAACTCGAGCAGCGGGCCTCGATCTTCCGGCTGCGGGCCGAGCGCAAGTTGGGCGGGTGGCTGCGGGACAACGTCCGGGCAGGCAACCCGCAATGGTCGGAGGCAGAGACAATACGCCTGGGCGACTATGGGATCACCCGCAGTCAGTCGAGTCGATGGCAGTCGTTCGCCGGGCTGACCGACGAGCGGTTCCACGCCTACCTGGACGACTGCTTGGCGAAGGGCTGGGACGTCACGGCGGCCGGACTCCTGCGCTATGCTGACGCCGTGAATGGGAAGATCCCGGCCGACGGCATCCCGCCCTACCTGATCCTGCTGCCGCGCAAGGGCCAATGCGCCCTGCAGGGTTTCCTCGTCAAGTGCGACGGGCCGCTGACCGGCCAGCACATTCTCAACAAGAGCAAGGCTCGAGGGAACGAAGAAGTTCGGGCGATCCTGGTCGCATGCCCGGACGAAGTGATGGCCCAAGTTTGCTACCACCACAACACGAGTCGATTTGCCGACGCTCCCTACGCCCGCAGAATTCTTCTTCTCCAGAAGATCTACCTGTATGGCTGGGCACATATGAAGGCCTTCTTCGATGATCTGCCCTGGAAGGTCCGACACCCGGAATTGACACTTGAAGGGATGCTCGATGCACAAGACTGACGTCGCATGGCTGGCCGGACTGCTCGAAGGCGAAGGCAGTTTCGGCCGGAAGAACGGAGTCCCGGACGTCAACCTCGGAATGATGGATCGGGACATCGTCGACAGGGCCGGGGCGCTGCTCGGACTGAGAACCTATTCTGACAAGACGCCAGCAGGGAAGCCATTTTGGAGACTGCGAACGTCAGGCCGCTATGCCGCCCACCTGATGCGCCTGTTCCGTCCCTTCCTGGGACAACGAAGGCAGGGACAGATCGACACCGCCTTGGCTGACTGGACCGGAGGCTATCTGTCCGCGCCGTTTCGGCGTCGCCTGCCGCAGTCCGAGGTTCTACTGGTGCATCAACTCGTCGGCATGGGCCTGAACTACAGCCAGGTCAGCCGCCAAATGCGCCGGGATCAATCCACCGTTTCACGGATCGCCAGGGGAAGAACCCATGCCAACAAACTATGACCGCGGTCGGCGCCACGAAGACCGGGCCGCCCAGCATCTGCGCGAGAACGGCTATGTCGCCCAGCGGATCGCCGGGTCGCATGGCGCCTTCGACGTTGTAGCCGTCAACGCCACGGAAGTCCGATTGGTCCAGATCAAGGCCCAAGGTGCAGCAACCGAACGGGACCGCGAGGAACTCAAGGCGTTCGGCCGTCGGGTCCCGCCCTGCGTGAAGATCGAACTGTGGGAGCGCAGGCGCGGAGGGTGGATTGTGGAGGTCTTGAACAGCCCATCAGGCGAGTAGCGGTATAATTGTACAAGCCGTGAATGCTCCCAAAGCCGCCAGGACGCCCCGCTGGGTCCGTCAGATACCGGAGGGCCTGCGAACCGAAGTAAAGGGCCGCAAGGGGCTCCTGTGCGTTTACTGCGGGGGCGAGGGAAAGGCCCTCGACCACGTCCACCCCTGGTCGCATCGTCCTGAGCATGACTTCGAGAACCTGGTGCCGTCCTGCGGACGCTGCAACTCGATCGCAGGCAACAGGGTCTTCGCATCCTTCCCAGAGAAGCAAGCCTTCATCCGACAGCGACGACAAGAACTAGGTCTACCGCTCGAGCAGCCAGACGAGAGCGATCTGAAGATCCCCGTCCTATATGGCAATCAGAAGGACCCGCCCATAGCGGCTCGGCTTGAGAGCGAATCCGGCAAGGTCCAGAGGACACTCCTACGGCTGCACAGACGCGGAGTTAGTTGGAAGCAAATCGGAATTCTCTATGCCGTCGATCAGGCGACGGCTTGGCGTGTCGCAGCAGGGCGTCTACCGCATAGTAAGCAAGCCCTGATGGCCCTAGAACTGCCTCCCCGCATCGACGCCGACACGCAGCACCTCGAGGTTTCGTCCTGCGTCAATCGCGAGTGTCAAAAGCCCTTCATCAGCAACCACCCGCAGCGCCGCAGATGCTTCGAATGCAGCCCCCCGAGGCGGCATCGCTGAATACCGACTGGCTGGCCCTGTGCGCGGTCGGTTTCCAGGTCCTGATCCTGCCCGTGGCCCTGGCGCTGCGGCTGGCCGATCCGCTCATGGACATCCTGGAGATCGTGGGCGATTGGTGGATGGGACTATGAATCGGACGGGCCTGCGATGGCAACGCAGGCCCGTCCTCTGCCGGAGGAGAGAAGATGTCGCTCAGGAAATCGGCGTGCGCTTCGGAGCGAGCAATCCCAACACGCGGGCCTTGAACACGCGCTTGTCAATCCCGCCGAGTACCGGCTGCACCCACTTATCGTAATAGACCTGGGCGCCCGATGACACGACGCCCGCAAATGCCAGGACGGCGCCGATCGCCAGCACCGGGTCTTCGCCGAACACAGGCAACGGCACGGGATTCAGATAGATCGTCGCTCCAACGGATGCCCCGTAGACAATCCATTGCAACGCGCCCTTGCTCGGTTTCTTGCCGCCGAACAGGCCCACCCCAATGGTGATGATCTGCGTCAGCAGCGCGGGCACGAACGGAAGCAGCGCCAGAAAGATCAATTTCGGGTCCATAGCATTATCCTCCTTGGGGATAACCGTACTCTCGATTTCAGCCACAGGCAATGGGGAGACCGTGGGCCAAGGCAGGTCGGTAGGGGTTGGGACCTGCGTCGGGCTTGGCGTGGCTGTGCCGGGCAGCATGCCAGGGAACCACTCGAAGGATAGGGCATTGGCCGCGTACCATTCCCACAGGGGCGGGATGCGGTCGACCATCACGTCCCCGCCGTTGGCCGGGATCTTCACTAAGACGTAGCCGATCGCCGGGGTTCCCCATTCCTGCGCCGTTTCGTAGTCGATCTCCACGGCCAGATGACCGACCATGATGTTGTAGTAGATGCCATGTTGGCCGGAACAGTCGGCGATCGTGAACGGTCCTTGCCAGCCGGACCCGTCGAGCCGGTCGATGAACGCCTTCTTCCCTATGTCCCCGCAGCCCATGACGGCGACCGCCCCGTTGTTGCAGCCCAGGCGCCGGTTACTGCACACCCGCTCCATCACGCCTTTGGCGTAGGACGACATGCCGCCGCCGAACAGGCCGGGGTTCTTGAAGTGGCTCGACTCCCACGTCTCGGAACCTGGCACGCAGAACCCGTGGACGTCGATGTACCCGTTTTCCTGGATCTCGTCCTCGCAGTTGATGGGCCAAGGGACGACGACGATCGGCGTCGGGACGGCGACGGTCGGGGTTGGGGGCGGCGGTTGGAAGTCGGCCCCGGCCTGGATCAGCGCCAGGCCCAGGGCCATAGCGAGGCCGCTCAGGTATCTCAAGGTTGATCGACCGGGGGCTGGGTCATCGGGTACAGGCGCGTGCAGATGTCCACGATGTCGCCGTCGGTCTGCCCGTCGTCAACAATGCAGGGGACCCACTTCTCCGGCTGGACGGTCGAGTCGAGGGTCGATCCCCAGACCTCGTGGTGGCCGAAGGCCACCTGCTGCCCAAGCGTCCAGCGGAAGAACCGGATCTCCGCGTCGGGCAGCGCAGGCAGAACCTTCGTGACGACGTCGAAGGCGTCGAACAGATCGGCGTCGGTCTGGACGATCTGCTGCTCGAGCAGGTCGGTGAAGACGCTCCAGGCCGCGCTCGGCTCATACAGAAACTGGCCCGGCCATTGCTGGATCGCGGCGTCGAAGAAGTCGAGCGCCCGGCGGTTGCGGTCCAGATCGCCATCAGCGACCATCCGGCCGCGGACATAGCACAGAGCCGTTGGCCCGTCCATCTGATAGGTAACGCCCGCCAGCCACTTCTTCCAGTAACCGACGCCAGCGGCCGTGTCGGTTCCCATGATCCCGCAGAAATCGGAGTAGTACTTCGTTGGGGTGATGACGACGCCGCCCATGCGGTCGACGACTGATATAAAGTCCCGCAGCGCCCCGAAGATGATCGGGCCGTTGACCTCGAGGCCGTAGTTGTACTGGACGGTCTGCTTGACGCAATCATAGCCACCCAGATACCACGCCGCATTGACCCGGTTCGTTCCGAGCGGGCTGCAGGGGACGTAGGCCAGCATGTCCCGCGGCACCGACACGAAACTGATCCGGGGTGGAGCATCGGGAGCCAGATCGATGACAACGATCACGAAGACGTCGGTCCTGACGCCCTTCTGGTTGCGCTCTGGGTGCTGCGGATCGTAGTCCGCGCCCAGAAGCACGCCAACGATCCGCTGGGGTTCGGGCGTGGGCGACGGTTCCGGCGTGGCCGTAGGGACGGCGACGGTCGCGCTAGGCGGAACCGTTGGTGGGATGCTGGAAGGTTCGCCGTCGCCACCGCCGCCGACAGCGGCTGGGACGCAGGCGCTCAGCACCATTGCCAGTAGGACAAGGCATCGTCTCATTTCTCAACTCCTCATTTTGGGGATGTGCTTCTGGACCTGGCGCCAGGCCGCGCCCGTGTGATGCCCCTGCGCTCGAGACGGTTCAAGACACGGATGCCCTCGACCGTCCGGAGGTTGTGGGCAGCGAGGCGCTTATCGTGGCGGATGATGAGTTGGCCGATCCCGCCGAGCGTCTCAGCCAGACCCTCGTTCGCCTGGCGCTGTTGCTCGAGGACGTCGGCGACCCCAGCCGCCGTCGCTGCGTGTCCGGTGGCGATCTTCTGGAGCGACTCGGCAGCCAGGTTCTGCGCCGTGGCAACCTCGCTGAGTTTGGTGACGACGTCGACGGTCAGTTTCGTGATCGTCTTCTCCTGCAGCAGGACGTAGCGATCATGGACGCCCTTGGTGATGATGTCGCCCCGCAGGAAGGCGAAGACCAGAAGCAGGATGCCGCCCCCGCCGAAAATCAGGCCGGTGATCTGTTCGACAGTCATGGCCTCTACCCTACCACAATCAGGCGACCGCCCGCAACTTGTAGCCAGGGTTCCAGAACCAGCCTTCGAAGATCCCGCTCCTGATCTTCCACCAGTCGCCGCCTTCACCCCCGAAGTCCAGCGCCTGCACCTGGCCTCCGGCAGCGACCCACTTGAGAATCGGGGCGTCGAGTTCCGGTTCCTTCCGCAAATTGCCACCGACATCGACCGGCCAACCCTTGCCTGGGAACAGGTCGGGAAAGTAGATGGTTGGGTTAACGATGTCGCTGACGTGCATCCACGGCGACCCCTTGCCCGTGTGCTTGAGCGTAATGTGCAGATGTGCTCCGCTGGAGTTTCCGGTGTTGTCGGCCAGGCCGAGCACCTTCCCGGCCTGGACGGCATCGCCCAGCGCGACCTCGATCGAGGCCTTGGTGAAATGGGCATAGACGCTCGTGTATTCGTCGTCCCCGAACTTGTGCTTGAGTCGGACCTGGACCCCATAGGGGCCGCTGTCCGGGTTCGGTTGGACCAGCGACACGACGCCGTCGGCCATCGCCATGACCGGCGTCCCGTTGAGTGCCCGGATGTCGAGGCCTTCGTGGCCCTGCAGGCCGAAGCCGATGTACCACTGCTTGTGGATGCCGTAAGCCTGCGTGACGATGGCGGGCGGCGCGACGGGCCAGCGCAGCCGGAACCTGCCCGCGGGCGGGGCCGGGATCTCAGCCTCGTTCGTCGTCAGGTAGCCACGGACGGTCTCGGAAGGGATGAAATCCGAGACTGCCTGTCCATCGATGAATGAGTGAAATGGTGGAACCGCTACGCCCTTCATGTCCAACCTCCGTAGGATGGTTTAGATGATGCCGAACAGCGTGAAGCGATCCCCCGTGAAGGTCGCCCCACCTGCAACCGGACCGCAATAGATGTCAATGCGATCGATGGCCGCCAGGGATTCGTAAACCCCTCCGCCCCATCTCATAGCGGCCGTGAAGAAGCCCTGCAGCCCGCAATGGGCACGGTAGGTCTTGAAGCGATCGGTCTTCGAATAGCCCTTGATGAAGACGAGAACCTGGACCGCCGCAGGGTAGGGAGCGATGGCGAGAGAAGTCTGCCCGAAGAGGCCGGAGGTCGGCCCAAGAGTGGCGTTCCCGGCCACCGCAATAGCCCCCGTCTGATCGACCGACGCTTGCAAGGAGCGATACAGGGCTGATCCGTCACTGTTGAAACGGACATTGATACCCACGACGGAGTTGGCTCTCCCTTCAAACCAGAGGGCTAGGTCTCCGAAGGTTGCCGGGATCGAACTGAAGGTCGCCACATGGGCGGTGACAGTCTGGTCGGCGATGCGCGCCCAACCTCCGCCGCCAGCGATCCCGCCCCCGCCGCCCGCTGGCAAGGTTTCAATCCGCTCTAATTTGCGCCCGTGATCGGCGATGATCCTGACGATCTGCGACTGGTCGACCATCTAGGTGATCCCGTACAAGTGGAACACGGAACCAGCCGCGATCGATCCGGCAGAAGGCGTGATTGTGAGCCGGCTGATCGCGGCGGGCGAGGCACTATGCGGCCACCCTCCACCTGCATAGGCTGCCCGAAGTCCGTCGGTGGTCAGCGCGTCGGCATACCACGATTCAGCGGTGAAGGCCCTGCCGACGATGGCGGCCGAGGCGTAGTTCACGATCATGAGTTGACCCTGCGCCCAATGATCGGTAGGACCGGACGGACCGACGACCCCCATGAAACGCCAGGAGGTGTCATCCACATCGCCGGTGGCCTGGACAGAGTCGACGTCGGCATGCATGAAGACCCAGGCGTAGTGAGATGCGCCATCGTTGTTGACGGTCGCCAGCAGGAAACCCGAGGAACCGGATGTGATCCTGGCCTGGACAAGGAGCGCCAGATGCTTGTAGGTCTGATCGATGGCGGAGAAATCCACCGAGGCTACGTCGACGAGCGGCTCAGATGAACCTAGCAACGTCCACCCGCCGACCCCCGGTATGATCGGGCCGGTTCCACCACCCCCGCCCTGGGGTAGCGTTTCAATGCGCTCCAATTTGCGGGAATGCTCGGCCACGACCCGGACGATCTGATCGTCGTTGACTCGCATCAGTCGGGCTTCCCTTCCAGCGCCTTTGTGATCGTGACGCCAGCCCGCACCGTCTCGCCGTCGGCCCCGCTGTGGACGTTGAAGGAGTCCACCCGGCCGTCGAACTGCATGCCCATGTGCTGAATGGTAACCAGGTCGCCGTACCCCCACTCGACCCCGAAGCGGGTCTGAGGTGTGTCGACAAGGTCGCCGCTGAAGATCACCCTGGGCCTGGCTTCCTGCATTGCCAGGAAGGCTCGCCATGCGACGCCCTGGATCGTGTCCTCCTCCGTCGCTGGCTCGATGCCCTCGCGCAGGTTCCAGATCGACAGGTTCTCCCGCGGGACATCGTTCTCGGGGTCGACGGTCCGACTGGTCCCCGTCCCCTGGCCTAGGCCGTAGACGATGTTCTCCTCCTCGGTGTAGTCGAAGCGCAGGGTGGGCAAGTCCAGGTTCCCGGCCTCCCGACTGAAGATGATCGGGGAAATCGCACTGCCGATCGTCCTGTCGACACCCCGCATGGGGACCCATGTTCGGAATAGAAAGACGGCCGGGGCTATGTAGTCGCAGTCGAATAGCACGGTCTTGGGGACCCAGTTGTCGTCTTGGCTCGGCCAGGCTGAGGCGTCGGAGATCTCCTGCAGGACGGCCAGGACGTTACGAAACTGGAAACTGAGTTCGACGCTCTTGCCCCGACCCTCGTCCGGCGCCACGCTGAAGTTGGCAGCACGATAGGATCGGCCCCGGTTGTACCAAGGATCGGTCGCCAGGGTCCCCATGTTCTCCCGGACGACGGCCTTTATCATGTCGTCGGCGAAGTCGCTCTTGGACCAGTTGGCCTCGGGCGATTTGTAGGCGACGATCCGGCGGTTGAGCAAGTCCATCTGATCGGGGCCGCCGAGGGTCAACGTAGTCGTCCCGCCGCTCTCCCCCCACTCCCAATACCGCAGCATGCCGACGCCCAGAAGGATCGGGGCGGTGCCCGGCGGCGTGCGGTAGAACTCGAGCAGGTTGTCGACGTGGAGGAGGCGGCGGTCAAGGTCGCCGTTCACCCTTAGGGTGAACCAGCCGATGTCATTCGCGACGCGTGCGAAGTCCCATTCGATCGTGTCCTGCAGAAGCGCCAGTTCGATCCCGTCGTGGGTTCGGATGACGATATGGCTCATCGGAGATCATCGAAGGACCAGTCGGTCGTCCGCCACCGGAGACTCACTTCTTCGTTCCCGTCGCCATCGGTCCCAAGGAAGGCGATCTGATTCAGCCCTGGCAGAAGGGCGAAGTCGCCCCAATCGCTACCGGCCATGATCCCGTAGACCACGTTGCCGCGCCATTCGCTGATCGCCCGTAGGTAGCCCGGACGCAGATCGACCAACACCCGTTCCCCGGCCTGGACGTCCAGGTTCATTCGCACGATCTTCCCGGTGTCCTGATTCTCCAGCCAGCGCAGCGTCAGCGGCCCGAGAACGTCCAGGATCGGGAAGGACGAGGCTGCGCCGCCGTTGTCGACTGTCTGGACGTCGGCGATCGACGTGACCGAAGCGCCGTTGTAGCCCACGAAGAGTTTGTCGAACTTGCTGGCGATCGCCAGGACCTCGTGCCCGACGACGATGTCGGTGTGCAGGAACCGGCTGCCGTTCCAGATCGCCAGCCAGGCGGCTAGACTGTCCTCGGTGGCGGCCGTGAAGTCGCCGCCGAAATAGACGTTGCCGCGGCTGTCGATGGCGATGACGTTGACGCTGGTCCCGCCGGTCAGGCCGTCCGTGTCGCCGCCCAGCGGATAGAACTCATTGCGGTCCCAATACGCCACCTTGGCGACGGTCCAGAAGCCCGCTGTGGTGAAGTCGCCGCCGATGAACAGGCGGCCGTCCAGGCCCATCCGCAGCGCCCGCACCGTCCCGTTCATCCCGAACTCGGCCATGTCGGCGAAGGCCGTGCCGTTCCACAGGCAGATGCGCGGTAGCAGAGCGGCGCCGAAGATCCCTTCCTGATTGGTGAACTGGCCGCCCAGGTACAGCGTCGATCCGTCCAGGTCGATCTCCAGCGCCTCGACGTCCAGGTTCAAGCCCGCCTGCGGGCCGAGCGCCGTCCAGGTGTCCAGGGCCGGGCCGTTGTACCTGACGATCCGCCAGGCCGCCACCGGGCCGTCGTTGGCCTGGGTGAAGGCCCCGCCGAGGTAGACCTGCCCGTCCTTGTCGACGGCCAGGGCGTTGACGTCCGAGTTGACCCCCGGCGTGCCTGCGCCGAGGACGGTGAACGTGTCGGCGGCCGGATCATAGCGGGCGACCCGGTCGAAGGTGGCGGCGCCGATCGTCGTGAAGGTCCCACCGATGTAGACGTCGCCGTTGGGGGCGAAGGCGATCGCATAGACCGACCCGTCGTCGATGTCGTTCCCGGCCCCGGCGAGGATGTTCCAGGCGGTCCCGTCCCATCGGGCGATCCGGCGGCAGGCGACGCCCCCGATGTTCTCAAAATCCCCGCCTGCGTACACGTCGCCGTTGGGATGGACGGCCAGGACCCGGATCGGGAAGGACGCCGATCCGAAGCCGTCCCATTGACCGGCCAGCCGGGCGATCAGGTAGGCGTGCTCCGTGGCCGGGACGGTCCCGGTCAGCAGTTGCGTGGTGTCCTGGCTGTCCGCCTGCCAATAGGGGTTCGGGGCGAACAGGCGGATGCCGAAGGCGTTGTGATAGGGCTGCCGGAGATCCCCGTCCCACTCCAGCCCCGACTCGTAGATCGCGTCCAGGTCCATCGGGCAGCCCAGCAGGCCAGGCCGGTCGACGTCCTGATACCGGATGACGAAAGGCTGCGGCTTATGGGTCAGGTCGGGCTTCATGGCATGCTCGACGGCCCGGCGCGCCTGGTGCAGCGCCATCAGGCTCTGTGGATCGCACTCCATCGACCGGGGGTGGCGCATGGCGTGGAACGTCAGGCCGATCGCCCGCGGCTGCGCCTGCACCGACTGGATCGTCGCAGCCTCCCGTCCGCTGTAGACCTGCGTCGCCAGGTTGATCGGCGGCATGCCGAGGCCGCTGGCATCGATGGGGAAGACGTTGACATCGAGGCCTTGCGTCAGGTCCTTGAACTCCCCGCCGCCCCGGAAGGTCTTCGAGCGGAAGGACTCGGTGGCGTGTCGCTGTCCGACCCACTCGAAGTAGGGCTGGCCGTCATGCGGGGCCAACTCCAGTTCCTGATCCCCGTCGCAGTAGGTCGTGACATGGCCGAGCAACTCGATCTGCGCCCCGTCGACATAGAAGACGGCCGGGTGGTTGTAGAACGTCCCGATGCTGAAGCCGAAGTCGGTTTCAGTCGTCGGCCCGATCTGTCCGGTCAGCACGAGGCGCTGCCAGTATCGATCATTCAGTTGGACGGGCTTCCCGTCCCAGGACTGGCCGTTGTCGTTTGCCCGCGCGAACAGAAACACGCGGCCGAAGCCGCGAGCGTAGATCGAGCAGGTGATCGGGACACCGGCGACGCCCAGGTTCAGCGGATAGTCGGCGCCTTCGCGCGGCACCGCGCCAGGGCACGTCACCTTGAGGCACGCCCGACCGAAGCGCGAGCGCGTCAGATCGCGGGCGATCGTCGATCCGTTCAAGGTATTCCAGCCCGTCGCATCGACACCGAGGCTGGGGTTGGTGCAGAGGTTCCGGGTGAACTCGGGGATGACGATCTTCAGGCCCATCGGATCACCGCCGTCGGCTCAGGGCTTGCATCAGGCCGAAGTCGGCCGCCACCTGCTCAGACCGGGCGGCCGTGTGGATCGACAGGTTGTAGGCCGGGTTGAACGAGTCTCCGCCCCCACTTGTTGCCCCTGCCGACGCGACCGCCAGGGGCGACAGACGTCCGGCGCCCAGCGTCGGGCCGGAGATCGCGCTGATCTGCAGCAGGGTATCCCGGATGCCAGCCAGCGTGTTCTCGAACGGGCTGGGGCTGTGGCCCTTCAGCCATTCCGGGATCTCGAGGTTGCGGACCAACTCTGCGAAATCGTGCATAAGGAGGAAGACAGGATTGAGCACGATCCCGACCGCCTCGATCGCATCACCGAGGAATTCGAAGACTGGCCCCACCTTCTGGCTGATCCAGGTCCAAAGTATTGACAGGCCGGGGATGAAATGGTCTACGATGAACGCCCACAGGGAGCGGAGCGCGAAGCCGAGGACCGAGCGAACGACATCCCCGACCGCCATGATAGCCGGAAGGATGGACACGGACAAGAATTGCCATACCAACTTGAGCGCCGGAAGTACGACGTCGCTCCAGATCAAGGCCAGCGTCTCGAACGCCGGACCAAGTTGAGCCGAGACCGTCTTCCACAAGTCGACGAGAGCAGGCTGAAGGGTTGTCGTCCAGAACGCTGCCCCCTCTCCGATGGCCGTCGTGAGTTGGTCCCACCATCCCTGCAAGGTAACGATCGCCCCCGGCAAGACCTGTTCCAGCCACGGTCGCAGGATGGTGAAGGCAGGGATCAGAAGACCGATCAGCGAGAAGACCAGGCCGGGAATGTTGCCGGTCGCCAGAGATCCGATGACTCCGATCAATGGCAGGATCAGGGTCGCCAGGCCGCCAGCCGATACCCCCGTGCTGTCGAAGGCGGGCTGCAGTTTCTGGCTGATCCAGTCCCATACGCTGCGGAAGACCGGGACCAGGTTCGCGTTGATGAAGTCCCACAGGGTGGACAGGGCCGTGAACAGGCCACCGACGGCCGTCCCAACGGCGCCGAAGGCGGGCGGGAGGTTGGTGGCAAGCCAGGTCCGGGCGAGACTAAGGGCCGGGATGAGCGTATCCTCCCACCAGGCTCCGAAACGCTCCAAGATCGGCGTCAGTAGCGCGCTCACTGCGTCCCCGACCTTACCGATCGCGGGCAGCAATACGCCGGTCCAGAACCCAACGACGACCTGGATCGTGCGGGTCATAAAGTCCCAAGCCCGGATCGCCTTATCGATCGCCGGGCCGAGGTGAGAACCGATCCAGGTCGCCACGCTTCCGATCGCCGGGATCACCACCCTGGTTATCGCGCCCGCCAGCCCAGGAAGGTGACGCTTGGCGAGTTCCTGGAACTGCTTGACCATCGGCAGCAGCGCCGGGACCAGGGAGATGAGAATCTCATCCCTGGTGTCCCTTAGGGTCGTCCGCAACATGGCGAAGGCCCCGGCGGCGGTGTCGGCGACGTCCGGTATCCCGGCCGTGTTCTTCTCCAGGGCAGCCGTGGCGAATGAGAGGAGGGCGGTCTGCCGCTGATTCTTAGTAAGTTGGTCAGCGGTCGTGCCGAGCGTCCTGGCATAGTCCTCCATGACTTGGCCCAGGTCGACGGTGATCCCAAGGTTGTCCAGAATCATCACGCTCTCGCGACCGATCCCCCGGATGAAGTCGTTCGTAAGTTGCGTGACCGACTGGCCGGTCGCTGCAGCCACCTTGGCGATCGAAGGGATCACCGCCGGTATCTGCTCGGCCAAGGTCACGCCCAGGAGTTGCGTGGCGGTGTTGAAGTTTCTCATCAGTTCGGTGGCATCGATCGTTCCCCGACTGGCGTCCTGCCACAGTTGAAGGACCTCGTCGGCGGATCGTCCAGCATTGGCCGTGATACCCAGGAAGGCTTGTTGAATATCAAACAGTGGCGCAGCACTCTCGGCCGCCTTGAAGAGCATCGCTCCGATCGCTGCACCTGCGCCAGCCGCTGCTACTCCGATGGCCCCGATCGCAACCGCGGCTATTCCGGCGGATGAAACGATCCCGCCAAGACTGACCGACCCAAGCCGCCCGAGAACGCTGTGGGTTTCGGCCGTAGAACGGGACATTCCGCCCATCTTGTCGAGGTAGTCCCGGTATCCGTCGACGACAGCATGGACACCGAGATCGGGAAAACGCGGCATTTTCTACCTTCCCTTTCGGGCTGCCCTGCGGTCCATATCCCGCGACCGGGCGTCTTCCAAGTGGGCCTCGATCAGCCCCTGCAGCCGGGACCAGGCGACGACGTCGGCCATCAGCGCACGATCGTAGCCGCCAGCCCGCCAGCGTTCCAGGTCAAGCCCCGCTTTGATCGCCGCCTCGAACTGCTCGTAACGGCTCGAGATAGTGATCCCATGCGACAGCCTATGCCGGACTCCCGCCTTCTGGATCGGGTCGCCGTGCCTTCTCACGTTGAAAGGAGGCCATCGCGTCCGCGACTTCCACCTCCGTCAACCCGGACGCCATGCTGACGAGCATGAGATCTGGCGTCGACACAGCGATCATCGTCTTGAAGATGAACTCGGCGTCCAGCGGATCGACGAGGTCGTAGCCGCTCAGGTCTATCGATCCTCGCCTCTCAAGGAACCGTAGTTTCGGCTCCCAGTCGAGCCGCGGAGGGATGTCGTCGACCAACTCGACCCCGAACATGATGAGGGCCTCGGTCGTCCGAATGCCGCGGAGGTGGTTCGCCTCCTTGATGGCGATCTGATAGGCCGGATCGAGCGGATTGTATTCTTCCCGCTGCTTGGCCTCGACGAACTGCTTCGGGACCGGAGGCTCCGGAACGGAGCGACTGATCTCGTCGAGCAGTTTCGCCGACACCGGCCTGATCCTGGCGCGCACGCCGGTCGACAGGGTCACAACCGGCTTCTCGTTGGCGACCTGACGCTTCGCTGCCTGCAGCGTTGGGTCAGCCATCTTGGGCTTGTTGGTCATTGAATTCCTCCAGTCCGAAGATTAGGTTGACACCGGCTACATCGTGCCGGTGATGATGATCCCATCGGTCCCGTTGGCCCCGAGGCCGCCGGTCACGATAAAGCCTGGGTCTGCGTCGCAGGCTGCCACAAAGGCCAGGATGTCGCTCGTCGGCAGGACGCCGCTGCCCAGCGGAAGGACAACGAAGTCGTAGCCGCCGTTGAAGGACCCGAGCAGGCGGCCGACGGCCGGGCCGGTCGTCGACTGCGCGATGTAGATGATCGAGTCGCCCTGGATGGTGATGTCGTTGATCGTTCCGGCGCCGCTGCCAGGGAAGGCTTTGACCGTCCAATGCGCCCCCGCGTCGATGGTGAAGTAGACGTTCCCGGCGCCGGTCCCGACCCACCATTCGTTCTTGCTCTTCAGCGCCACGGCCGTGATGTCGACAGGCACGCCGACCGGCGGGGTCGTCAGGAGTTGGAACGTCGCCCCGTCCTCGCTGAAGATGATCGCTCCGTCTTCCCCCACGGCCACGACGAAGGTGTCCGACAGCGCGTCGATCGCAAGCAGGCGGGACGGCGTCAGCACCCCGTCCTCGATCAGCGTCACGCCGTTGCTCGGGGTCGCCATGCTGTAGACGTGGCCCCCGTCCCCGGCGATGAACGCCTTGGTTCCCAGGCTGACGATGGCAGTCGGTTCCCCGCCCGCCACGAACCCGGTCGACACTTCGGTGAAGTCCGGGTCGGTCCCGAAGGCGTCGAACTCGGCCAGGCTGGCATAGTGCGCCGATCCGCTGGCTTCGCTGACCACGACCAGGAAGCCCTTCAGGCAGGCGACGGCCGACGGGTCGTCGGTGGCGCCGAGGCTGTCGATGTCGTGGGCGTACCAGGTCACTCCCCCGTCGACGGTGTAGATCACGTCGGCCGGGGTTCCAGGCGATCCGCCCGCCTGCAGGCTGATCACGAACGCCCGCTGGCAGCCGTCCGACGTGTCGCCGCACTCGCCGCACGACACCTCGTCGCAGATCACGCCGTCGATCACCTTGTTGGTGACCAGGTCGCCGCCCTTGTTTCCGAAGGTCTGGGCGATGATGTCGAAGATGTCCCTGGCGCTGATGTCGACCGACTCGTTCACGGCCGCCGTGTCGCCGGACGCCAGGCTGCCCAGGTCCTCGGTGTTGTACGCCGACAGCAAAGCATCCTGCAGGTACAGGATCTTCTTGAAGGCGTTGTGATCGGACAGGTCCTCGCAGTCGCCGAAGTGGACCTGGACGTCGACCGCACAGCCCTGCTTCGCCAGCCGCAGCAGCGCCGACCGGACGTCGAGCGCATAGCGGCCTTCCAGGGTCACGGTCGCCCGTTCGACGCCCGTCTGGAACGATCCGATCTTGATGTACTTCCCCGGCCGCGTCGGGTCAGGGCACTCGATGTCCGTGACCTCGCCGAACCCCTGGCTGAGGGCTTGGGCGCGCAGGCAGGAGTGATACTCCGGCGCCCGCTGCGGTCCCGCCCGCCAGGGGATCAGGAAGACCCGGCTCAGTCCCGTGTTGGCGGGAATGAAGTCGCTCATCTGAAACCTCCTCTATCCTCGTTTGTATGCCGAAACGATCCGGCCGACCATCGCCGCCCGGACCGCCTGGGTGATGGCGTTCGGCTGCCGGGACAAGTCCCGGATCTCCAGAAGCCCTTCGTCAACCAGCCGGTTGTTGATCTCCTTAAGCACCTCCTGGCAGTCGACCTCCGACAGGTCGGGCGGGCCGACGGGCAGCCCCTGGGGCGCAGCCGTGTCGGGGTCCGTGTCCCGCACCAGGCTGACCTTCTTCCAGCCGCGTCGATCGATCCAAACGACTTTCCTCATATCACCGCCACCTGTGGGATGGTGTCTGCCAGTTTCGACAGTCTGCGCCACGCCTTCACTTCGCCGACCTTCGTCCCGAACGGGTTCTCGCCCATCTTATCGGACAGGAACCAGTTCGGCCCGCCCGCATCGCTGCGGCTCATCTCGGCCCGGAGTTCCGCCTGGACCGCAGCCAGGCCGGAGCAGGTGCAGAAGTTACGCTCGAGCCGGGCGACAGCCAGCCAGGCGATCGCCTCGGCCAGCCAGGTCCCAAGTGGATCAAGGTCCAGAGCAGCCAGGAACCCCTCGCTCATCTCGCCGGCGTAGTACCACAACTTCACCTGATCGGGCGCAAGGTGGGATTGATAGGCGACCGTTTCCCACATCAGCGCCGTGGCGTTCCAGGTCGCCGGCGACGGGACGACCAGGCCCAGCATGACGTCCCGGACCAGCATACAGCCGTGCTGCACCGTCAGTTGGCAGACCGCGCAGCCGGTCCCGCCGCAGGATGGGCATGGGACGATCCGGCTGTTCGGCTCCCAATAGAAGTCGGCCGACACGGCCGTGTGATCGTTCCACTCCCGCCAGACGTCGAGCGTGTCGACGTAGATCGGGTTGGTGATGTCAAGAGCGGTCGGGCTACCGTCGGGGTAGGTATCCGTCAGCGCCGGGTCGATAAGCATCCAGAAGTCGAACTCGATGATGATGTCGGTCACGACGAAGGAGATCGACTTGACCGGCCTGATCTCCCACTCGGGCGTCGAGTGATCCTGGAAGTAGACCTTGACCTGCTGGCGGCTGGCGGACGATAGGCTCCCCAGGTTGGGGATCGTCAGCGTCGCCAGTTCGTTGAAGCCGTCGCCATCCGGGTCGCTCCACACGAGTTCGCCCCCGGCGAGAGTCCCCCGTCCCAGGAAAGACATCGTCCGCTGGCCGGCCGAGATGATCCGGCCCCATCGGGTCTTGACGCTCTTCAGTCCGCCCCGCACGTTCTGCCGGCTGTCGAACACCGTCCGGTCGTAGTTCTGGGGGTACTGGTGCATCTCGCGGCTGATCCATCGCGGCGCCGGCCAGTAGCCCAGGACCCGAGCGATGTCTTCCTCGGCGTTGGCGATCGCCCGAGCGAGATCCTCGCGGGCGACCCGGTCGCTGCCGATGTACGAGTGCTGGAACCAGACGTCGGAGCAAGCGCCCTTGGCCGGAAAGATGTCAGTCCCGACAGCGCCAGAGAAGTGGACAGGGTTGATCCCCATGATCCGGGCGAAACGATCAAGCGACAACAGGGTCGGCGTTTCAGCCCGGCTCATTCGTCACCGCCCGCTGCAGGATCAGGGCCGCCGCCGACAGGGCCAGTGGGAAGCCAGCCAGGAGGGTCGGCGCCGGGAATGTCAGGAAGCCGAGAGAGAAGGCAACCCCGACCCACACGCTCGTACACCACATGCACGTCAGCCCCTCGGCGACGACGTTCAGACCGTAGGGCGCCGACTGAGCGTCGAACCGGACCCCGATCAGGCGGCGCAGTCTCGCGAGAATGTTCCACGGCCCGTCCTCCTTGACGACCAGGCTGGTCAGTCGCCAGGTCGCCAGCATCAGAATGAAAAGGTCCACCGGCCGAATGTCCATCAGTCCGGTGGACCCACACCCATCAGTCGCACTCGCACGGATCAGCCCTTGGCCGCGCTCGCAGCCTTCGCCTTCCTGGCCTTCGGCGCCTTGGGAGTAGCAACCGCCACCGGCTCAAGGATCGGCTCGGGTAGCGGAGCGGGCGCAGGCGGAGCGATGACCGGCGTCGGCTCGATGGGAGTCGGCGCCGTGTCGATCACCGAGAATAGGTGGGGCTGGGCGGTAAGGTCTTTCTTGTGGACCAGGAAGATCTCCCCGCCACCCCGGAAGCCGTACCTGATCTTTGTCTCCACGCCGATCACCGGATGCTGGCCGACGTTCGGGTGGATGTACTTCGCCAAGACGTATTCAGCGTCGTTCATTTGTGGGCTCCCATTCCCGCGTTGCGGGATCGCCATAACCATCGGCCGGACCCGGTTCTCCGTGGGCGCCGCGCTGACCGTCGACTTCCCATTTCCTCTGCAGCCGCAGCCCATAGGTTCACCGGCCTTCGACCACTTTCCCTGGACGTATTCTACAATCGCTTGGTGCTGCTGTAAACCGGCTTGCCGACGATTTCCCGTGTTGAAACGGTAGACCATCAGTTCCTGCTCGACCCGGACATAGCATCGGCCGGATCGGGCCATGCGCCAATGATACTCCACGTCTTCCCAGGACTTCATTCGTTCATCGAAGCCGCCGATCTGCTCGTGCCACGGCTTCGGGACCAGCGTCGTGACGTTGCACCAGATGAACGGGTAGGGCATTTCGGGTTGGGTCAGAGCGCGGGCACAGTCGAAGTCCGCCGCCCGGTAGCCGATCAGAGTCTCGTTCGTCCGGGGGTTGCGGAAGTAAACCCGTTCCTGCAGGTCCTTCGCCAGCATCGTCACGTCGCTGATCTCGGCCTTGCCCATGTAGTCGGAGTAGGGGATCGCGCCGTCCAGCCGCCAGGCCTCGAGGAACATCTCCAGGCAGCGGGGCAGCAAGTAATCGTCAGCGTCCAGGAACAGCAGGAAGTGGCCGCGGGCCGCCTTCGCCCCGATGTTGCGCGCCTTCCCCGCACCCAGGCTCCCGGCCGTCCGCAGCCAATGGACGTAGGGGTAGCAGTCGAGGATCGCGGGCGGGATCTCATCGGTCGTGTCCATGACGACGACCGCTTCCCACTTCCTGAACGTCTGCGCTTCGAGGCTGTCGAGCGCATCCACCAGATACCGGGCGTGGCCCGGTCCGACAGGGATGACGACCGACACCAGCGGTTCGTCGTGCTGCGTGACCGGATGGCTGGGGGCCTTCGACTTGGCGTGGCTGAAGACCGGGTGGCGGGCGTCGCCGTCCTTGCCTGCCCAGGGATGCCAGGCCAGCCAGTCGACCTCGCGGTACTCCGGGTTGCCGCTGACCCGACCCGACTCCCAGGCGTAGTGGAACAGACCGCGCGACGACGCCTTCTTGGCGCCCCAGCCGTAGGCCCCGGACCGCAGCCAGAACTCGGCGTCTTCTGATCCGGCCCCCATCGGGGCGTATCGCTGGCGATAGCCGCCCAGCCTGCGCCACATATCAACGCGGAAGACGCAGGCGGTCGGGATCTGGTTGTGGCGAAGGACCTGCTGGTCGAAGTCCCAATCGCCCGGCCAGGATGACAGGCCCTGGCTGCCGTCGGGCTTGTGATACTGCAGGCCGGTGTACGCGATCCCCAGCGTCGAGTCGTCTTCGAGCGCCCGGATGCAGGTCGACAGGAACGCGGGGTCCAGCCAGTCATCTGCGTCAAGGCAGGCGACGTACTTGATCCCCGCCTGCCACGCCTCCTCGATCCCCCGGTTGCGGGCGACCGCCACCCCGCTGTTGTCCTGACGCAGATAGCGGACCTCGAGCGTCGGGCGTGGCATCGGCCGATCCTTGTCGGCTATGTACTGATTGGTCACGATCCCTGTCGCCCCGTCGTCCTGGCTGCCGTCATCGACGACGACGATCAGGCGCAGGAGCGGATAGTCCTGGGCGATCGCCGACTCCAGCGCCTTCCGCAGTTTCCCGGCGTAATTGTAGGAGGGGATCACAATAGCCGCCGTCGGCAGCGGGACCTTGGCCGCCCGATCGTAGACCGCAGCGATCTTCTCGACCTGGCGGGGCCAGGACCAGCCCAGCGCCATCTTCCGGCCGTTGGCCCCCAGCGTGGCCCTGTGAGCGATGCAGTACGCCAGCCCGGCTTCCAGGTCCTGTTTGTTGCCTACGGCCGCCAGGTAGCCGTTCACGCCGTGGACAACCAGGTCCCTGACGCCCCCGTGGTCGTAGCCCAGGACCGGAACGCCTGCGGCCATCGCCTCGAGGATGCCGATCCCGAAGGTCTCCTTGGTCGTCGCCAGGTAGACGGCCGTCCGCCTGACGATGTCCCGCATGTCGGCGTGCGCCTGCAGCCCGATCGGACGGACGTTGTGATAGTCGCCGGGCGGGGCGAAGGTCGTCACGAAGCGGTGCTGGGGGAAGGCCCGCGCCAGGTCCCCGATCGGGGCCGGGTCGCAGACGTCCCCGGTCCGGTTCTTATTCCAGAGGATGTAGCCCTCGTGCTGGATCGGCTCCGGCCAGAGATCCATGTCAAGGCCATGACCGACGACGGTCGGGTGCACCCGCAGTTCCCGCCGGAAGGCCTCGGCGACCCACTCGGACGGGACGGTGATCAGTCTCGCCGCCTGGCACATCTCGACGACGTGCCGGTTCGCGTGCCACTCCCAGGCGTCGGCGTTGTAGTCGGCCGTCCAGTACAGGCCGTGGCAATGGGCAACGTGGCAGACCGGCGCTTCCATCCCGGCATGAACAGCAACGATGTCGAGCAGGTCATTCGGATCGTTGACGACCTGCCAGCCGAAGGTCGGCAGGTGGCGGACGTAGGCCTCGACGACGCGCTTGATCCCACTCTCGCCCGATCCCCAGTTCTTCGGATTGGGGACCATCCAGACTCGGTTCATGGTTTGCTCGAGGCCTTGCGATGCTTCAGTCTCACTGGGCGCATCCGCCGGTGCGACCGGACGACTGCGATGGCGATGTTGGGGGTCAGGATCACGCCCGAGAAAAGGTTCTGCCCGCCGGTGATCCAGGCAGCGCGGGTGACCTTGTGAAGGTCCATCTCCGCGAACAGCCGCAGGCCGCCGCGCCGCCGCATGACGATCAGGTCGATCAGCCCGACAGCCAGGGCGATCAGAATGACGAGCGACCTGGTCGTCATCGGCCCACCAGCGCCGAGGTCATGTAGGTATGGCTGCTGTGCTGTGCCCCAGGCTCGATCCGAAAGGCCGTGCCCGTCTTCTGATAGTGCGCTTGCGCCCAGGCAGCGAACCACGGCTGGCTGAGGCCGTTCTGCCAAGCGAATAGGAAGGTCTTGGGCGTCATGCCGTCGAGGAATTTCAATCGCTCTTGCTCAGGGGTTTCGTCCAGGGCGAAGCATGAGATCAGCAGATCGGGCCTTCGGATGCGGGCATGGGTCACGGCGCAACGCAGGTGGCGGAAGGAAAGGTGATCGTCCTGCAGACGCTCGAACGTCGGCAGGTCCTCGATGGCATAGGTTCCTCGGAAGCCCAGTCTGTCGGCGACGACCGCCATCGCTCCATATCCGCCGCCGAACTCCTGGATGTTCTGTAGCCCGGCGATCCGCATGCCGAAGTGATTCTGCTGCCAGCGCCAGAGATGATACCGCTGGTGCAGGAGGTTCGGCTCGTCCTCGTCGTCCCAGGGCGGCTCGGGCAGGGCGCCGTTCATCCGCATCTCAGCGACTTCGCCCGTCAGCAGTTTCCCCGCTCCGACGTAGCACGTCGCGATGATCGTCGACCAGGTCCAGGGCTTCGCCGGATTGTCACCCTGATCGAAGTGGCGGCGCAGCGACTCCTCGTGGGTCTGCCACGCCCGGTCAGGCACGAAGCCACCTCTCGAAGACCTGGCGGACGTACTCGACGTCCTCGGGCGTCATATCCTGGTGGCAACCGATGTACAGGCCGCAGCGGTTCACCCAATCGCTGATCGGGAAGGCGCCGGGGTCCAGCATGCCCCGGAAGATCGGCTGGTTGGTGATCGGCATCATGTCTCGCGTTTCGATCCCGGCTTCGTTCAGGTAGGTGGCGAAGACCCGCTTGGGCATCTTCTCGGGGTCCAGGACGATCGGGAACATCATCCAGGCGTGCTCGTTTCCGTCGAGCGTTTCGGGGATGGTCATCCGAGCGCCGAAGTGCCGATTGAAGTCGGCCATGACTGCCTGCAGATGGGCGGCGTTCCGGCGCCGCAGGGCCAACATCTCGCGCCAGCCGTCCAACTGCGCCAGGCCGATCGCCGCCTCCAACTCCGTGATCCGGTAGGAATGACCGGCATGGGTGAAGCGAAACGACCGGCCTGGGTTGGGCCGCGGGCTGAAGTTCTCGTCGGCGTTGAGTTCGTCGATGTCCAGCCCGTGGTTGACCAGGCTGCGGATCTTCCGGGCGTACTCAGGCACGTTGGTCGTGCAGAGGCCGCCGACCCCGGTCGTCAGCAGGTGAGCATTGTAGGTGCTGAAGCAGCCGATCGCCCCCATGCTGCCGACCTTCCAGTCGCCGTGCCTGACGAACATCGCTTCGCACGAGTCCTCGATGACCAGCAGGCCGTAGGTCTCGGCGATCGCCAGGATCTCCGTCATCCGGCAGGACTGGCCGTACAGGTGGACGGGGATGATGCAGCGGGTGCGCGGCCCGATCGCCGCCTGAAGGAGGCCTGGGTCCATCCCCCAAGCCAGCGGCTCGACGTCGACGAACACCGGCCGCATGTTGTTGTGCAGGACGATGTTCACGGTAGCGACGAAGGTCGAGGCGGGGACGATCACCTCGTCGCCGTCGGCCCAGCCATTCAGTTCCTTGAGCGCCTGCAGGGCGACGTGCAGGCTCGACGTCCCACTGTTGGACAGCACCGCATATAGGCAGTCGTGCAACTCTGCGATCTGGCTCTCGAAGGCCATCGACATCGGGCCGTAGGAGATTCGGCCTGACTGCAGGACGCCGTCGACGAGGCCTTGCATCCGGGGCGTGCAGCGGAAGGTCCCCGTCGTGATCGGCCGGGGGGCGAGTTCGTGAGGAGGCATCAGAGCGGGTCTCGCCCAGCGAGCAGGCAATAAACGATGTAGCAGGCCCAGCCGACCATCGCCGCCAGAATCACCCAATCGAAGCAACCGAAAGAGTCTCCGATCCGTCCAATCATGCTTTCTTCTCCCAGGGCCGCAGCAGGCCCAGCCGTCGCATTTCGGCGACGTCGTCGGCGGGGATCTCGTCGAGCAGCAGTTTCCCCGGATCGCCGCCCCGGAAGGCCAGAGTATGTCTGACCGGCGGATCGGCGGTCCCGAGGACGATGCAGTAGTTTCGAAGGTTCCGAAGCCGGACCGTCCCTTCGAGTTCGATCTGCCAGGGCGACTCCCCGGCGACCAGGATCGACAGCAGGCGCTCCCGGCGCCAGAGCGCCGTCATCAGGCTGCAATGGTACTGGCTGTCCGGATCGGACACCAGCAGTTTGACATCCCCGGCCTGGCCGTAATCCTTGGCGAAGCCGGAGTGCAGGCGATCGCCCGTCAGATCAAGCCGGGCGACGTACTCGAACTGCCCCATGTAGTCGGTCAGGACCTGGACGTCCTGCGTCTTCACCGGCCCGGTCAGCCAGTAGTCCTCCAGCATCAGGGCGAAGACCGGATGGGGCAGTTCCAGCAGCATCTTGATAAGGGCGTCCGACCACCTGTCGACGGGATAGTCTTCGAAGCGGCCGAGCGAGTGAAAAGTGAAATTGGACGGCAGGCCGAAGGTCGGGGCGCTGAAGCCTCCCACGATCACCTGCGGGTTGGGTTGCCAGTAGCGATTGAGCAGCCAGGAGAAGGGACGAAGCGCGTCCAGATAGCGGTCGCTCGTGATGACATAGATCGGTGCGGTCATGGCTGTTCCGCAAGTCTACAACAAAAGGGCCGGGCCTGCATGTGCCAGGCCCGGCCACTCTTGTGAACCAGCGGGGTAGTTGAACCCCCCGTCAGTCCTACCAGACGTGGAAGGTCGTTTCGTCCGGCCGCATCGAAACGCCGCCGTCCTTGAAGTACGGGCTGGACGGGTCGCTCGAGCGCAGGTGCTGCGTCGGGCAGTACTTCACAGCGTCGATCCGGCCCGCCAACTGAGGCGTCCGCAGGATCACGCGCTGCTCGGTCTTGACCGACAGTTTGTAGCACCACTTGGCGTGCTCGATCGCCCAGAAGTAGCGACCGTCGTCGGTCCAGAACTGCTCGGTCCCACGCAGCAGGGCGATCTCGGGCGCAGCCGCCCGGTAGTCGACATGCTCCAGATAGGTGACCGTCAGCCCGGCCGCCGTCAGCGGGACGAAGAAGATCGAGGAGGCGTAGCACCCGGCCTGGATACCGGCCGTGGTGGTATTGGTCAACTCCACGATCCCGTCGTCGGTGACAACCGGGTAGCGCCGCCCGTTGATGTCGATGAACATCCCCTGGCGCATGTCGTCGCGCAACTGGCGCATCGACAGAGCGTCGATCTGCGGGACCACATCGATCCCGCTGGTGTCCTTCGACCCGCAGCGGTTGGTGTTGTAGGCGCAGGGCCACATCGCCGACAGGACGAACCAGAGTTCCGGCCGCATGGCGATCACGGCCTGCAGCGGGAGCAGGCCCATCCGCTCGGCGTTGTAGTACGAGTTGTACTCAAGCGCCGAAAGGAAGTCGACGATGTCCCGCAGGCTGTTCCGGTCCTCGACGTTCTGATAGCCGAAGTTCTTGACATCGCTGTCGAGGGCTGGGCAGAGCGTGCCGGTGTGGGCGTCCATCTGGCCGGTCGCGATCTGATAGGCCAGGCCAGGGAATTCCTTGTAGGCGCCCTGGTTGGCGAAGATCGACCCGTTCCAGAGGTGGTTCCCGAGTTTCCGCTCCAGGCTGATCGCCGCCGTGATCATCTCGGCCTTGGTGACCAGGTTCAGGACGTCGGCATCGGTCAGGCCGCCGGGGGTGAAGCCGTTGTCCCCGAGCAGGTTGCCGTACAGCAGGAGATCCGTGAAGTCGCCCCGATTCTTCTTCAGGATGACGTCATTGATCTCGATGGTCCCGGTGTCCCGCTGCACGCGCCCGAACTGCGCCGTCAGATCGCAGCCCTTCATGTAGGACCGGGGTGCGTCGGCGCATGGCGTTTCAGGCTCCGATCCGACGTCGGCGGTGAAGCCGGTGATCGAAGCGTAGAACGGCTGGGCGAAGACCGTCGCCAGGTTGGGCAGACGCGCTCCCAGGCCAAACGGCCGCATGTGGGCCGTGATGACTTCTCGTTCGATGGAGTGCGACCCGAACAGACTGCCGACGCCGTGCAGTTCGACGGCGTTCCCGCTCGAGGCGGGGGTCTTCGTCCGGGTTTCCTTGTCCTGGCGTTCCATCCGGTCCAGCATCAGCCCTTGGGCCTTCTGCAGATCGGCCAGGACCTGCACCAGCTCCTTTTCCATGTTTCATCTCTCCCAATGCAGGATAGGGGGCCGACCTACTGGGCTGGCCCTGCGATCATCTCGTCGATCCACGGAACCCCGGTCGACTTGTCCGCCGGGGTGGCTTCCTTCGGCTTGTTCTTGGCGAGGCCCATGTCGGCCACGCCCACGCGGGCGGCGTCCGTGCCGATCGCCGACAGGTTCTTCATCACCAGGGCGGCGATCGAAAGCGCCGGGGTGTCGGCGGCGGCCTTGGCGATCCGGGCCTCGTCCGACTTCGCCATCAGGACCACCGCGTCGGCGATGGCCTTCTGGCCCGTCAGGACGTCGGTGATGGCCGTTGCCATTTCGACGCGCAGGGCGGCCAGATCGCCAGCCCAGGGCGCCGGTTCGGGTTCTGGATCGGGCGCCGGGGCCGGGTCGGGCGTCGGCGGAGCGGGCTCCACAGCCGCCGCCTCCTTGCTCTGCAGCCCGGCGGCTTCTGCCGCCTTGGCCTTGCCGGTCAGATCGGTCTCGATCTCCTCGATCTTCGCCGGGGTCAGTCCGACCTTCAACAGATGGGCTTTCTTATCCGCTGGGATACTCATCGGGTAGGGCGCTCCTTTCGTTAGGGTGAAGCCTGTCAGTTTGTTCGCAGCGGCGAGGACTGGCAGGTCAGAGATCTCCGAAGTCCGGTAGGACTCGATGATCGTGGGGTCTTCCTTGCTGCGGACCAGAACCTCCAGCGTATGACTGACCGCCAGCGGTTCGGCCAATGCCATGATCGCTTCGGCCTCCTTTTCGTGTCCTTTGTCGACCGTGCCGGACGCCAGGCTGAAGCCCGTCGACTCTTCGAAGGCCAGCCAGTCAGCGATCCCCCAGCGGCTGCCGGGGACGTGATAGTGCCAGAGTTCGGGATAGGGCGCCGCCCCCGTGTCGACAGCCTCGACGAATTCCTTGTGGGCCTTGGCCGACAGGATCTCGGGCGGGACGTCCTGGTCCCGGTATTTGTTCGAGAAGATTGCGAACCAGCGGTGATGACCGCCTTCCTTCCAGACCATCAGACCGGCCGCATTCTCCTGCTCGGGCGATAGCCGGGCAGCCACCGAGGCGGCCAGGTCCTTCGCCTTGCCGACGAGTCGCTGCAGCGCCGACGGCCGGGCCTTCTCGGTGATGGCATCGGCCAGCAGCCCGTCCAGTTCGTCGACCAGGCCACGCAGCGCGCCCGGCTTGTCCTCGATCGTCGGGTCCCACATGATGTTCGAGGACAGCGTCTGGAACATGGTCGTCAGTTCTTTCACCTGCTCGTGGACGCCCTGCGCCTGGCGGAAGGCGTCGACCTCGGCGAAGGTCGTCGCCCCCATAGGGACCAGCGGCTCGGCAGGGTAGTGATCGTCGTACATCTTGGCTTCGGTCTCGGTGATCTCAGGGATCTCCGCGGCCAGGGGGTCAGCGGTCGCAGCCTTTTCCAACTCGGCCTCCTTGCTGGACGCCGCCTCGAAACTCAGCGGCTTCATGTCGTGATCCGCCAGCCACTTCCGGGCTTCGGCTGCGGTGAACTTGTCTTTGTCGAACCGGACCGACTGCGCCGTCATGGTCGTCTCGCCCTTCTTTCGACCCACAATCATTGATACACCTGGGGCGATCTTCTTCCGCCGGAACGAGTCGGCCTTGAAACCACCTGGGGCCTTCATGCGGCCAGCGTGCTCATTCTCAAACGGCACCTGATGCGCTCCTGAGATACTCGGCTGCCCGTTCCAGCGTCGCCGGGTTCTCTCCAAACATTCCAAGGCCCATATTGCAGCCACGGCACAGAATGCCCCGGATGATAGGGCGGCCATCAATCACGACATGATCGGTGTGCGTCGAGTATCCAGGCTTCAGTTCGCAGCCACAAATAGCACAGCGACCATCCTGCTTCGAGAGCAAACCTTCCCAGTCCCGCTTTGTCACACCGTATCGGCGCAGGTGCTCTCCAGTAGTCCGATAGGACCGGGCATTGAGGGCTTTCGCCTGTTCCGGGTGAGCGAGAACCCAGGCCCGGTGCTCGCAGTTTCGGTTGCAGTACTTCTGCCACGGCTTACGACGCACATAGGCAGACCCACAACGCTCGCAGATAGCCTTCTCCATCGGTTCTCCGGGCATCTCACTCCTGACAACGACAAAGGTCGGACGGCAGCGATCCGGCCAGTCCGACCTTCAAACGCATTGTAGAACGAGTGGCTCAGGACGTCAACAGGTCCAGGATGGTCTTCGTATCCCTTTTCGGCTCAAGGTAGACGATCGCCGGGTCAGTCCATTGGACCGGCACGCCGTCGGCGTTGATGAGGAACTTCATGCTGATGATCGCCATCCCGGCCGACTTCGCTGCGACCGACTGCAACCGCCGGATCGGGTTGAACCAGCACGCCTTGATGTCCAGCGGGGTCGGTTCGGTAGCCGTCATGGACGTCGCAGGCCTCCGGGGGTGATCGTGTTCCGGGCGATCAGATCGAACGCCCGCTGCAGCAGCCCCTTGAACTTCCGGGATCGGTCCTTGTTGACTTCGGCGATCCAGTTGCGCGGTGCGATCCCTGGCCGGGGCCGGATATTTCGCGCCATCATAGCACGTTTGCCTGCGATCACAACCTGGCCCCGGCCGCGCCGACTGTTCAGCCAGGCCCGCCGGGTCTTGCTTCGCCAGCCCCGCGACATGACCGCCCAGCGGATCTTCGTCCCGGTCTCCAGCCAGCGCCACTTCTTGGCGCCCGGCCCATTGCCGAACGGCGCCGTGGTGATGGCGATCTGCGTCGGGCCGACCGTCGTCTGGCTGCGGAACTGCGGACGCGTCCCCTCCCAGGCCTTTGTCGTCTGGCGGAGGAGTCGCCGATGCTCGAACGCCTCCTCATCCAGGGCCGCCCGCAGGCGCGACGTGATCCCTTTCAGGTTGAACTTGGGATTGCCGACAGGCTCGAACCGGATCGTCGGGCCGGGCATCAAGGCTCCTGGGGATACTGGCGGCGCAGCCACTCGAGTCGACCGACGCCTTCGTGTTCAGCATACCACCCGCGGCCGTCCAGGTCTGCGATCTGATCGAAGTAGTGGGCGTACATGCCGCCCACGCGCTCCATCGAGAAGTTGTCCTCGGCCCACCGCCTGATCGTCGCCGGATGCAGCCGGGGCGCCATCTGGGCGGCCGCCAGGAAGTCGGCGAAGGTCCGGCAGCGGAACCCGGTCACGCCGTGGACGACGTTCTCGCTGAAGCATCCCCAATCGGTCGTGATGACGGGCGTCCCACAGAAGTTGGCCTCGATCGAAACCCCGCCGAACGGCTCCAGGTACTCGGTCGGGGCGAAGACGGCGCGGGCGCGGGCCATCAGATCGGACCGCCCCTTGATCCCGACGGTCCCCAGGTGCTTGATGTAGGGGCCAGGCTGAAGCCCCAGGTCCGCGAGCGATCCCTGGCCGACCAGGAGCAACTCCATCTTGAGTTTCTCGGCGACCTGGGCGGCGATCAGGACGCCTTTCCGCTTGATCAGCCGACCGACGTACAGCAGATAGTCGCCCTTCGTTTCGCTGAATTGGAAGTCGGCCGGGTCGAAGTAGTTCGGGATGACGGCGTCATACCACGACCCGTCCCCCTGCTTGAGCAGGCCATAGACGTAGTGCATCCAGGCATAGGACTCGAAGACCCGATAGCGTGCGAAGACCCCCGTGTATCCGATGCCCAATTCGCAGGTGTAGGGGATGCCGACGGCGTCGGCGATCGGCTTCTGGTAGTTGCCGAAACTGCAGAGCAGGAAGTCCCCGGCCTGCCGCCTGGCGCCTATCTCCCGGATCGCGTTGACGTTGAACGTCCGGTAGGCCAGGTCGGCGGGGTCATGCTTGAAGAAGTCCTTGTGCCAGTCGTAGTCTCCGTAGGCTTCCCGTTGGACCGCCTGGCTGATCACGTCGACATGCTCGCATGGGACCGTCGACCCTTCGGCGCCGTAGTGGATCACATCGTAGCCGCGGTCGGTCAGCATCCGGGCCAGTTTGAGGACCTTCTGGGTGTAGGCGCACATGACGAACTCGGTCGTCGTCTGGGTGTGGGCCAGGCCCAGCAGGTGGAATCGCCTGCGGACCGGCGCCAGTCCGACGACGCCGACCCACGCCCGCTCGGCCGTCGCTGGTCCCCACGGCGATTGGATGATCCGGCCAGGCACGCCCAGGGCATCGGCCAGGAACTCGGCGGTCAGGCTGTGCGGGTGCATGGCGTTGACAGCGGTGTCGATCCACTCGAAGACCCTGACGATCGGGGCGTGCAGCATGGCCCGGCGCAGGACCTCCGCCGGGTCCTGGACGTGCTGCAGGACGTTGTAAATCCAGACCTCATCGAACAGCCCCAGGTCGAGCGTCTCGCCGGGCTTCTGGACGAACTCGATCCCGGCCGCCTGGTAGCGGCCTATGATCCAGTCGGGCCAGCGGATCGGATCGGCGACGACCGCCCGGCCGCGGTTCTTCGTCCGCAGGAGCAGGCTGACCGGCCCGCCGCCAATGTCCAGGATCGACTTGCCAGCCGCATCGAAGACGGCGCCGACAAGGTGTGAACCCCACCGCGGGATGCCCATCTGTTCGGCGTAGAAGACCTGCTTGGCCTCCTCGTCGGCGGTGTTGCTACAGTCGCCCCACCATTCGGCTTCGCCCCGCTGGGCATCGGACCAGTCCTGATCAGTAGACATTAGTCGAGCCCGTAAAGGGTGACACGGGAGTTCTGCTTGAAGTTCGATCCGGTCACGGGCGCCAGGGTGATCCGGCTGATCGCAGACGTGCTTCGCCATTGGCCGTAGGAGGACCGCAGGAACGTTTGCCCTGCTGACGCCGCGAAGACTGACCCTGCGCTGACCAGGAACTCCTTGAAATTGGTGGCGTTGGCGTAGTCGGGGAAGGAGATCTGCCCGCCAGAGAAGTAGTTCGCTGTCGCTCCATTCCCTGTGATGGCGGCTATCGTCGGAGGCGCTCCGCCATACGCCTCGGCCGTAACCAGGGCGGCGCTATGGGTGATCGACATCCTCAGGATGTTGTAGTTATTCCCTGTGTCGCCGTTGATGGTCGCCTTGACGGTATCGCTTGTGCCGGCGGCATCGCCCCGAAGGCTATAGATCAGGACCAGGTGCTTGTACGTCGCTGGGATGCTGGTCAGGTCGAAGGAGGCCGTATCCGCGCCGAGAACTGTGTCGGAGATCAGCGTCCAGTTTCCGCCGGGTCCGGTCGGTCCGGTGGCTCCATCTGGTCCGGTCGCGCCCGTTGGTCCTGTTGGACCTGCGGGGCCAGTTGGCCCGGTCGTTCCCTGAGGACCGGTAGGCCCGGTCGTTCCCTGAGGGCCTGTTGGTCCGGTCGTCCCCTGCGGGCCGGTCGGCCCGGTTGTTCCTTGAGGTCCCGTGGGGCCGGTGGTCCCTTCTGGACCAGTTGCTCCCGTGTCCCCCTGCGGACCAGTTGGGCCAGTCGTTCCCTGGGGGCCGGTCGGACCCGTATCGCCTTGGGGACCTGTCGGCCCGGTTGTTCCCGTCGGCCCCGTAGGACCTGACGGTCCGGTCGGCCCCGTGGGACCGACGAGCGAGAAGCAGACGAAGGAGAGCGGGATGGCGTCGAAGGCCGCGCCGGCCGCAACGAAGGTCAGGCCCAGGGTGTGGTAGGTCCCGCTGTCGGTGACGCTCGTGACAAGGAACAGCGCCCACTTGGTGTTGGGGGCTGTGCCGACGGCCTGCTCGATCTTGACGTAGGCCCCGACCGTGACGGCATCCAGAACGGCGTCCTGATCGCTGCCATACCAGTCGGTGTCGTGGATGAACATCGACGTCGCAGCCGACGGCGTCGCATTGTTCAGCATGACCTCGCTGGCATCGGGGGGCGCGGTCGTGTCGGAGTTGTCGTAGATGTAGACCAGGCAGCCACCCATCGGACCCGTGGGGCCTGTCTCACCTTGATCGCCCTGGGGACCTGTGGGACCTGTTACGCCTTGTGGTCCCGTCGCACCAGTCGCGCCCTGAGGTCCGGTAGGACCCGTGGGTCCAGTCGGGCCACTCGGTCCAGTCGGGCCGCTCGGACCTGTTGGCCCCGTCACCCCCTGCGTCCCGGTCGTGATGCTGGTGCGGTTCCAGGAGGCGTGCGTCGTGCCCTCGTAGTAGGTAGTGAAGGTCCTGGCGACCACGGAAGTTGCGATCGCCCAAATCTTGAAGACCAGGCGGTCGGTCAGCGCCATCGCGAACCCGTTGCTGTCGGTGTAGTCCCATTCGATCAGCGTCACAGACAGGTCGTTAAACTCGCCGGAGTCGTTCTCCCTAAGCAGCGTTTCGTAGGAGTCGATCGTCACCGATGCCCCAGCGCCCTCGGCGACCAGGTCGTCGGCATCCAGCAGCGTCAGGATCAGCGCCGTCAGCGACTTGATCGTGTAGAGGCCGTCGTTCGACCCACTGCCGGACACCTCGATCTGCTGGCCGATCCCGAAGCCGTCGGCGATGAACGACCCGGCGGCGCGGGTGATCGTGTCCGGGCTGGCCCCGTTTTCCTGGAAGGATATGTCCGTCTGCGCCCCGGTCGTATGGGCGACGGCGACCGTCCGAAGATACGTCGACACGCGGAGTTCGCTGACGCCCGTAGCCGAGTCGAGTTCGGCCCAGATATGACGAGTGACGATCCCTGACGGCAGCAGGAGGACGCCTGGTTCGCCAGCGTCGGTGACGAACGCCTCGATCAGGACGGGGGTGGTGCTGGACGTGACGCCCGACGTCGCGCGGGTCGTTTCAGGATCATCGCCCGGAACGGGCCTGGCTCTGTAGTAAGGCAGGATGTCGGATTCTTCGCCGACGGCAGCGTGGAAGTAGTAGATCTTCCCGGCGGCACTGCCGGTCGGGCCTGTCGGCCCTGAAGGACCTGTCGGTCCTGTCTCGCCGGTTGGTCCCGTCGGACCCGTGACGCCCTGCGGACCCGTTTCGCCAGTAGGCCCCGTTGGACCACTAGGCCCAGCCGGACCCGTTGGTCCCGTCGCAGCGACCGGACCCGTCGCACCTGTTTCGCCGGTCGGCCCAGATGGGCCGGCGGGGCCTGTCTCGCCAGTTGGTCCCGTCGGACCTGTTACGCCCTGCGGACCCGTCTCGCCGGTTGGCCCCGTCGGACCGGATGGACCAGTAGGTCCGGTTGGCCCCGTCGCTGCGACTGGCCCCGTTGCTCCTGTTTCTCCAATCGGACCTGTCGCACCCGTTGGTCCGGTTGGTCCAGTATCCGCCTGCGGCCCCGTCGCCCCCGTCGCCCCATCGACGCCTGCAGGCCCTGTGGCTCCAGTGAAGCCTGCAGGCCCTGTGGCTCCAGTGAAGCCTGCAGGCCCTGTGGCTCCAGTGAAGCCTGCTCCGGCCGGGCCGGTCGGTCCAGTTGGCCCGCTGGGTCCCTGCGGACCTGTGGCTCCTGTTTCACCCGCTCCCGCCGGACCCGTCGCGCCCGTAGCACCATCCGTTCCAGATGGTCCCGTTGCGCCTGTCTCGCCTGCACCGGCTGGGCCAGTGGGGCCAGTCGGCCCGCTTGGACCCTGCGGCCCTGTCGCACCTGTTTCCCCGGCGCCCGCAGGACCTGTAGCACCCGTTGCGCCGTCTGGCCCTGTCGCTCCTGTCTCGCCTGCTCCCGCCGGTCCAGTCGGACCGGTTGGCCCTGTCGATCCAGCCGGTCCGGTTGCTCCGGTCGCTCCAGTCTCGCCAGCCCCCGACGGGCCTGTAGGGCCACTCGGTCCCGTTTCCCCTGCACCTGCCGGACCTGTCGGCCCTTCGGGGCCAGTGGGGCCGGTCGGCCCGGTGTATCCCGTGCAGCCCGGCTCACATGGGCCGGTCCCGCCAGGCTCATTGCCTTCGGTCCAGGACGTCCAGGCTTCTTCGAGACACGGTCCGCTGATGTCGCTCATGCTACCGCCCGCCCCCAGGATAGCGGGGGTGGCCCGGAGTCACCGGGGCGCGGGTTGGTCGGCTAGCCTGTACAATTGAGATATGCCCATCTGCCCTACTTGCCACGTCGTCTTTGAACCTAAGGGAGGACGAGGACATCCTCGATCTTTCTGCTCCTGCGCTTGCCGAAACAAGGCCAACATCGACAGCAAGAAACGCAGCACGCCCAGATGCGAAGGCTGCGGGCAGGTATTCTCCACATGGACTTATCGCAGGCCGCGGTTCTGCTCCAGACTGTGCGCTAGCCGCTGGGCGGCCAAACAACCAAGACCTGCACGCGTGCGGCGGGTGAATCTTCTCTGTGCAAGGTGCGGCAAACCCTATTCCGTCAAGCCGGGCTATTTCGCCCTGCGCGGCTCCCGATTCTGTTCGCTGAAATGCCGATACGACGGAGCATCGGTTGAACGTCGAGGCGATGGAAACCCTCACTGGAAGGGCGGACTGTCTAAGGACGACTATGGTCCGAACTGGGGCAGGCAATCCCGAAGGGTCAAGCGACGCGATGGCGGATGCCGCGCGTGCGGGTACAAGGCTGGGGGGAACAGGTTTCTCGACATTCACCACATCATACCTTTCCGGTCCTTCGGCGATGACTATGAGCGCGCAAACCAACTTTCCAACCTAATCGAACTGTGCCGCCCGTGTCACGCTCTAGTTGAATCGGGTCGTCTGCCATGCCCTATCGTCCCCCACCGGGGTACCGCGGGTGACCCGATGTCACCGGAGCGCGTGTAGGCTCAAGACGGCAGGCACACCGCCAGCCGCCGCACTCGAGAGAGTGCGACTGCGGGATCGCTGCATACTTGCGCCAGATGCTCGCCCTGAACACCTTGCCATTGTACGTCAGGCAGTCGGTGCAATGCTCGTTCGTCGACCCGAGATGCCAGCCCATCTTCTGATCGGCGCAGGCCGTGACCTGGGCCAGCGTTTGAATGCTGACGTACCTGTGCGTCCAGATTTCCGCCCGGCTCAGGACCACCGCCAGTTTTACTCCCTGCGCCTGCGTATGCTGGTTGATCCAGTCGCCGAACGGCCGGATGCGGCCCAGGTCTGCGGTGATCTCCCGCTGCAGGACGATCCGCTCCTGGTCCGATCGCTCCGCCGGGGTAATCCCGCAGCGATCAGCGCCCTCGCGCCACGCCTGCTCGTAGCCTCGGTAGAGCGCTTCGGCCAGGCTGTCGGCGAACTGAAGCCAGTCGACCGTCCCGCCCCACAGCCCGCGGGCCAGGCCCCGAACCCGACGGCCGAAGTCACTCTCCGATTTCTGCGAGATCAACTTCGGCCTCGCTGATCGGCTCGCCTTCCGGCTTGACGACTTCCCCAGCCCCGCCCTCAGTCATGGGGATCTCGCCCGGCACGACGCCGGGCTGCGGAGGCGGTGGGGGCGGGGGCGCTGTGCCCTTGTCGTACCACTCGGCCAGGGCGTCCAGGGCAGCCAGGGCGGTCATAACCTGCGACCGACTGCGGAAGTTCGTCACCATGCCCAGGGCCATGATGAGTTCCTTGCGCTTGTCCTCGATCAAGGGAGTGATCTCGGCCTTGTCGACCTCCGCCAGATCGAGCGGATCGGGCAGGCCCAGGTTCAGGATGTCAGCGTAGTCGGGATCGTAGAAGACTTGGAGGATCGGCGTCCCGTCGTCGAGGCGCCCGTCCTGCAGTTCAAGCGCCTCGAACTGGGCCTGGGTCAGATCGTCGTCGTACAGTTGCTGCTCGCGGACCGTCCGCACGTCGACGCTGCCGGTCTGCGTCAGGTCGATGGCATGGC
>Ga0214473_10000981_pt1 | contig 38826 bp, 29 predicted proteins | sample RVTome_7_FD_203509 | JGI IMG/M metagenome (GOLD analysis project Ga0214473, IMG submission 203509) | Soil microbial communities from uranium-contaminated site in the Upper Colorado River Basin, Wyoming, United States - RVT98D197 | ecosystem: Environmental > Terrestrial > Soil > Contaminated >...
AGGCGACTTTCCCAGGCGGAAAAGTAAAGGAAACTCTAGCACGTCCGTCCTCAAATTGCAATTGCGGAGGGGCCTCGGTATTGCCACTCTGGGTAAGAGGGACAGTCCCCTACCCGAGTCACCTCGGGTAGGGGACTGTCCCTCTTCCTCGCTAGTTAAAAAGCCGGAGACGTTTGACTTCGCCGATGAGGAAGAGCGAGCCGGCGATGACGACCGGCGTCCGGCCGTGCGATTCGGCCAGGGCCAGGCGGACGGCCTTGCGGGTGTCGGGTTCGAGGAGGATGCGGCCTTGGAAGGGCGGGGCGGCTGCGGCAAGCTCTTCCGGCGTGGCCGAGCGCTTGTAAGGGACGCGGGTCAGGATGACCGTCTCACAGAGAGGGAAGAGAAGGCGGGTCATGGAGCGGATGTCTTTGTCCTGCATGGCCGCGAAGACGAGGACAACGGGCCGGCCGATCATCGTCTTGATGTGGCCGGCGAGGGCCTCGACTCCCTCGACGTTATGGGCCCCGTCGAGGACAACGAGCGGGCGGCGAGAAACCGTCTCCAGGCGGCCTTCCCAGCGCGTCTCGCGGACGGCCTTGACGATCTTGCCCTTGTCGAGGGGCATCCAGGTCCGGGAAAGGACCTCCGCGGTCGCGATGGCCACGGCGGCATTGTGTCCCTGATGCCGGCCGGCAAGGGCGGGGGAAAAGGCATAGGACCCGCGCACTCCCGTGTAAATAAACCGATAACCCATGCGGGCCAGCCGGGCCTCGAGCGTCCTTCCCGGGCCGAAAACCTCGATAAGCGGTGCTTCACGCTCGCGTGCGATCCGACGGATCTCCCGGAGGGCAACGCCGCCCCGGACGCCGCAGACGACCGAGACGCCGGGTTTGATGATCCCGGCCTTCTCGAAGGCGATCTTCTCGAGGCTCGAGCCGAGGTGCTTCTCATGGTCCTTGGCGATCGTGGTGATGACCGAGACGAGGGGGCGGACGACGTTGGTCGCGTCGAACCGGCCGCCCATCCCCACCTCCAGGACGGCGATGTCCACCTTCGTTTCGGCGAACTCGAGGAAGGCGAGAGCCGTTAGCACCTCGAAGTAGGTCGGATGGTAGGCCAGCTTCGCCTCGGCCATCAAACCATCGATCGTCGCCCGGAGCCGCGCCAGCCGTTCGCGGAACCGCCGCGGCGGAATGGCCGCGCCGTCGACGCGGAACCGCTCCTCGACCCGGGCGAGGTGTGGCGAGGTGTAGAGGCCCGTCCTGAACCCTTGCGCCCTCAAGACCTCGGCGAGCATGGCCGAAACCGAGCCCTTACCGTTCGTCCCGGCGACGTGGACGGACGGGAAACGGTCCTGGGGGTTCCCGAGGGTCCGGCAGAGCGCCGCGATGTTCTCGAGGCCGAGCTTGATGCCGAAGTGCTGGAGGTGGCCGAGGTAGTCCCGGCACTCGGACGAGGTCATTGAGGCCGATTGAGGAAGAGGCGGAGGGCCCTGACGAGATAGGGCTTCAGGTTCTTCCGCTCGACGATGTCGTCGATCATGCCGTGACTGAGCAGGAACTCGGACTGCTGGAAGCCCTTGGGCAGCTTCTCCTTGATCGTCTGCTCGATGACGCGGGGACCGGCGAAGCCGATGAGGGCCTGGGGCTCGGCGATGTTGATGTCGCCGAGCATGGCGAAGCTGGCCGTCGTGCCCCCCGTCGTCGGATCGGCCAGGACGGAGATGTAGGGGATCTTGGCTTCTCCGAGGCGGGCGATGGCCGCGCTCGATTTGGCCATCTGCATGAGCGAGAGCATGCCTTCCTGCATGCGCATGCCGCCGGAGCAAGAGACGATGATCACGGGCAGGCGGTCCTCAAGGGCCCGCTCGCAAGCCCGGGCGATTTTTTCGCCGACGACCGAGGCCACGCTGCCGCCCAGGAACCCGAACTCCATGGCCAGGATGTAGGCGGGAACGCCGCCGATCGTCCCCCGGGCCGTGACGATGGCCTCGGCGAGGCCGGTCCGTTTCTCGTTCTCGGCGATCCGGTCGGCGTAGCGTTTCGTATCGACGAAGTGCAGGGCGTCGACGGAGTGGATGTTGTCGTCGAGGACCTCGTAGGCGCCGTCGTCGAACAGCATCCGCAGGCGCTCCTCGGCCGCGAGCCGGAAGTGGAAGGCGCACGCGGGACAGACGGCGAGGTTGTCCAGAATATCCTGCTTGTAAAGGATCCGCTGGCAGCTGTTACAACGGGTCCAGAGGTTTGTCATGGGCGTTTTCCTTTGTGCGCCGATTTTCCCTCCCCGCGCGGGGAGGGTTGTCCGCGGCCGCTGCGGCTCAGGGCTTCGATGACCGCATTGGAGTCCGGGAGCGCCTCGTCGAAGTCGTCCTCGTCATGCAGGAGCCGCTTGATAGCGCGGACGAATGCCTCGGGGTCCGCTGGCTTCTCGAAGAACTCCGCCGCGCCGAGCGGGCCGAGCGCCTCCTGCCGGAAGTGGGGCCCCTTATAAAGCCCCGTGACGATGACCACGGGGACACGGCCCTGGGACTCCTGGGTGATCCTCTTGGTCAGGTCGAATCCGTGCATTTTCGGCAGCATGGCCTCGAGGACGACCAGGTCCGGCTTTTCCGCGCCGAACTTGTCGTAGCCGGACTGTCCATCGGAAGCCTTGATGACATGGAATTTGTGTGATTTCAATAATTTGGAGAGCTTTTCGAGGCTCGCCGCATCGTAGTCGACAATGAGGATTTTCTTTTCGGCCATGGCTCGGATGCCCTAAAATTGTACGAGAATACCCCTCCCTTGTCAAACCCCGGAACGGGGCTTCTCCAGGGGCGCGCGGGTCCAGGGCCCGCACTCGGCTATTTATGCCGTTTTTTCAGGGCCAGGAGGGCCGCCACGACGGCGGCGGCTCCAAGCACGAAAAGGAGGAGTTTTTTAAAACGCATCGTTCCTGATCCTCAGGCGAAATCCAGGGGAAATTATACCCTTTCGGCCCGAAAAACGCTATGATGCTCCGTGTCCATGAAAAAATCGCGACGCCATGCCCTCGGCCAGCACTTCCTGGCCAGCCCAGCCGTCCTCCGCAAGATCGTCGGCGTCATCGACCCCAAGCCAGGTGACGTCCTCGTCGAAATCGGCGCCGGCCGCGGCGGCCTGACGGCCGCGCTGGCCGAGACCGCCGGCTATGTCATTGCCGTCGAAAAGGACGAACGGCTCATTTCCGCCCTGGAAAGGGACATGCCGCCCAATGTCGAGGTCGTCCACGCCGATGTCTTGAGCATGGATTTCCGCGAACTTCGCCGCCGGGCCGGCGTCCCCGCGCTACGGGTCGTGGGCAATATCCCCTACTCGATCTCCTCGCCGCTCCTTTTCCGCGTCCTCGACGACCGCGTGGTTCTCTCCGACTGCGTCTTCCTCCTCCAGAAAGAGGTGGCCGCGCGAGTTACGGCCGGGCCGGGCTCGAAAAGCTATGCTCCCCTCGGCATTCTTCTTCAGAACGAGTTCGAAGCCCGGGTTGCCTTTACGGTGGCGCCGGGGTCCTTCTCGCCCCCGCCCAAGGTCCAGTCCGCCCTGCTGACGCTCCGCCGGCGGCCCGTCCCGCTCCACCCCGGCGCTGCCGAAGAACCTTTCCGCACGTTTCTCAGGGCCGCCTTCGCCGAACGGCGCAAGATGCTCTGGAAAAACCTGGCCCGCCGTTCGAGCGCTGCGACCCTCGCCGCGGCCTACACCGCCCTCGGCCTCGCCCGCAATGTCCGCGCCGAAGAACTCCCCGCGGACTCGCTCTTCGCCCTTTTCCAAGCCCTGCATTCCTAATCCATGCCGGCTTTGCCACCGGCTTTGCAGTGCCGGTGCTGGCAACCGGCAGCACTGCCGAAGGCGGTGTATCGCCTGTTCGGGCGAGGACTGGGGCACTTCAACTTAATTCACTGATTCTGATACAGTTGGGGTAATTTCCGGAATACGTTCCGATTCGGCATTTTTCGCTGTGTCAGACCGGTATAACAGATTTCCCCCATTTTGGGAGCAAAAAGCGCCTTTTTCACAGCTCAAGAGATCCACAGCCCGCCGCTTCGTTTCCTCGTTCGAATGGGTTATCCCTGCGTTAGGACGATGTTGCAATGGCCCAAAAGTACCCTTACGGTTTCAATGTCAGCACCCCTTTGGATGAGACGAGTGGCGAAGGCGCGTCTCAGATCGTCAAGGGACGAGCCTTCGGCTCGCCACTCGCCCGTGGCTTATATCCACGGGCGAGTACGGCGGAAGTGGACCCCCGGGCAAGCCCGGGGCCCCGGCCGCCGTGGAAGCGTAGGCCCTGAATGCCGGCCTTCCTACAAGCCATGATGAAGCTGTTTCTATGCTTGAAAATCTCACTTCAGCGGTGGTACATTGAGCGGCGGCGCTCAGGATGTGGTAAATGGATCCTATCGTTCGCGTTATCAATCTCTGGAAAGAATATCCGCAGGACGGCAAAAAGGGAACGGCCGCCCTCCGCGGGGCCAGCTTGGAAGTGCGGCCCGGCGAGATCGTGGCCCTTCTTGGAAAAAGCGGCTCCGGCAAGACAACGCTCTTGAATCTTATTGCCGGCATCGATCGCCCGACTCAAGGTCGGATCGAAGTCGAGGGCCGGGATCTCGAGGTCTTGGGCGAAAAGGGGAGAACCCAGTGGCGTCGTTTGCGTCTCGGCTTCGTGTTTCAGTTCTTCAATCTTCTCCCGACTCTGACGGCCTTCGAAAATGTCTTTCTCTCTCTTGAGCTCGCCGGCCGGCGGGATCCGCAATTCGCCCTGGATGCGCTCCGGGACGTAGGCTTGGAAGGCAAAAGACATCGCTACCCGAACGAACTTTCCGGAGGTGAGCAGCAGCGAGTCGCCATCGCCCGGGCTATCGTCAAACGGCCCCTCCTCATCCTGGCCGACGAGCCGACGGGAAACCTAGACACCCAGACTGGAAAGACAGTGCTCGACCTTCTGGTCGGCGAGTGCCGCAGACGATCGACCACGATGATTATGGCCTCCCACGCCGCTCTGCCCCGCCGCTCGGCGGACCGCATTCTCCGCATCGTCGATGGAACTATCGTCGAGGAAACGCCGGGAACGGATTTCGAGCCTTGAAGATTGTCACCCGTTCCTTTCTTCGCTACATGTTCCGACGCCGCGGGCTCACAGTTCTCCAATTCCTGGGGATCGCCTGCGGAGTGGCAGCGACCGTCGGGATCGTCCTCTCCGCTAAAGCGGCCCTGACGAGCTTTTCGCAAGCGATCGAATTTCTCAAAGGAAAAGCCACTCACTCCCTCGAACGTCCGGCGGGACCCATGGACGAGAGCGTGCTGGTCCGCCTGATGCATGACCCGGCCGTCGACGCCTTTTCACCGGTCATCGAACGCGGCCTGCGCCTGGCCGATGGCGAAACAGCGCGTCTGCTGGGCATCGATCCCTTTCTCGATAAAAACCTGCGGCCTGAGCTTGCTCATGCCGATTTCCCTACGAGAACCGGCGAGGGCACGAAAGACAGGAGTTCTTTTATCTTCAAAAGCAACGCGGTTCTTGTGGAATCACAATTGGCCCGAAGGCTCGGGGTGACTCCCGGCGGCACAATTAAATCGGCCAAAGGGAGCTTCGAAGTCATCGGAGTCTTCCCCAATCCATCCGGCGAGCCAATCATCCTGATGGATATCGGCCACGCCCAAGCTCTTTTAGGCTTGGGCGGACGGCTGGACCGCGTGGATTTGATTTTGAACGACCCCTCCGGCTTTCTTTCACGCTGGGAAGACGGATATCACGTCCAAACAAGCCTCAAACGCCGGGAGACGCTCGCCCATATGCTCCTGGCCTTCCGCCTGAATCTCGAGGCCCTTTCCCTGCTCGCCCTTTTCGTCGGGATTTTTCTCATCTACAACACGGCCATGTTCGCCGTGGTCAGCCGGAAAAAGGATGCCGGAATATTGCGCAGTTTGGGGGCCCATCGTTCCGAAATCATCGCCGCGTTTTTGGCCGAGATCGCGCTTCTTGGATCGGCTGGCGGAATGTTCGGAGGCATTCTCGGATATTTATTGAGCCGAGTTCTCGCCGGGGAAGTCGGCGGTACGATCAGTAATCTCTACCTTTTCTTACAGCCCGCCCCTCCGCGCTGGTCTCCGTGGATTGTCGTCCTTGGAACGCTGCTGGGCGGCACGGCCGCCGTCTTGGGAAGCCTTTGGCCGCTGAGAGAATTGATATGTCTTGATCCGGTTCAGGCGCTCAGCGGGAGAACGGCGGACAGAAAGGGCGGAGCCCATGCCCGCAGGCTGGCCGCGGCCGGGATGGGGCTGATCGTTTTAAGCCTCATCCTTTTAGTTATTTCCTCCTCTCGCGTTTATGCCGGATTTGCCGGAGCGTTCGGATTTTTGATCGGGGCAAGCCTTCTGACCGGGCTGGCCCTCGTCATTCTCAATCCTTTAATCAAAAGGACGCTCGACCGGCTGGGAGGACTCCCGGGAAAAGTCGCGGCGGGAAATATCCGTTTCAACTTGGGCCGGACGTCGGTCGCGGTGGCGGCGTTCATGGTCGCGCTATCTATGTCGATCGGCCTCAGCACCATGATCGGCAGTTTTCGCCGTTCGGTGGAGCGGTGGCTGGAAAGGCAGATCAGCGGCGATCTTTATATTTCCTCCATGGACGAGATGGATGTGCCGGTCTCGTTCTACGATGAACTCCGGGCGATGAAAGAACTCGAAGGAGTGGATCCCTATCGCAACACGTTGATTTATTACCGGGGGACGTCGGCTTATGTCTCTGCCGTCGATGCTTCGGTCCTTCAGAAATTCACGGATTTCGCCTGGCTCAAGGGAGGCCGCGAAAACTGGGACAGAGTCAAGGCCGGCGAGGTCATTATCTCCGAGAGCTTCTCCCGGCGTTTCAGCGTGAAGGCAGGGGACGTCTTAACCTTGGATGCGGTCCATGGTCCGGCGAAGCTTGTCGTCGCGGCGGTCTTTTATGACTATACGAGCGAACACGGCGTCATCATGATGGACCGCGCCTGCTACCTTCGCCTCTTTGAAGATCCCACCATCACCAGCGTGGGCATTTTCGTCGATCCACGCCATCCGCAGCGGCAGCATATTTTGGCCAAAGTCAGCCGGAGAGCGGGAGATTATGGCCTGCCCGTTTTCACCCGCGACCAACTTCACGCCAACGCCCTCAAAGTCTTCGATTCCACATTTGCCGTCACTCTATCTATGCGAATTCTCGCTATCATCGTCGCCTTTTTCGGAGTTGCGGGCGCTATTTTGACTTTATTCATCGAGCGCCAGCGCGAATTCGGAATTTACCGCGCTCTCGGATTTTCCACGCTTCAAGTCGCGGGAATCACTCTGATGGAAGGGCTGGCCATGGGAATGCTGAGCTTCCTGTTGAGCCTGGGAGTAGGGACGGCCATGGCCGGGATCCTGATCAAGGTCATCAATCTTCGAAGCTTCAACTGGACGATATTTTTCTATCCCTCATGGACTCCTTATTTGCTAGCGGCGGCAACGGCTCTCCTGGCAAGCGTGGGAGGCTCGCTCTATCCCATCTTCAAGGCCTGGCGGACATATCCTCAAATGCAGATACGCGAGGAATAGGACTCAAACGCAATGATCCGAAATCAGCGCAAGGAGCGGCCGCTGCTTCGATGCTTTCACGTGTTTGCCTTTTGTCTGATCGCCGGCGCTTTACTTTTGGCGAAGTCCGGGGAGGATTGGCAACGGGCTATTCAGCCCCGCGCCTGGAAGTTTCCGGAAGATCATGGCTTGCATCCCGCGTTCAGGACCGAATGGTGGTATTTCACCGGCAATCTTTCCGACGCGGCCGGGGCGAAGTACGGCTACGAGCTTACCTTTTTCCGTCAAGGCGTGCGGTTCGCGCCCTTGAATCCCGAGAATCCGTGGTCCGTCCGGGATCTTTTTCTGGCCCACTTCACGATTACGGACGAATCGCGAGGCATATTCAGGGCGGAGGATCTTTTATCACGGGTGGGACCGGGTCTGGCCGGGGCCCGGACAGGCAAGATGGACGTTTGGCTTCTGGATTGGTCGGCCAGGATGAAAGACAGCGTGATCAGCGTCAATGCCCGCAAGAACGGGATGGAACTTCAGCTCGAACTCGTTCCCAAAAAGCCCATCGTCATCCACGGCCGTGACGGCCTCAGCCGGAAAGGACCGGAAGAAGGAGAGGCGTCTTATTATGCATCGTTCACCGATTTGGAGACAAAAGGAACGATCTCCCTCGCGAGAAGCGGGCCGAAGGTGGCGGTAACCGGCAGAAGCTGGTTCGATCACGAATTCAGCTCAAATATGCTGGCGAAGGACCAGGTCGGATGGGACTGGTTCAGCCTGCATCTTTCGGATGAGCGGGATCTCATGATCTACTTATTGCGCCGCGCGGATGGATCCCTAGGGGCAGCGTCGTCGGGAACACTCGTAGAGCCCAACGGCAAGGCACGCCATCTCGAACTCTCGGATATCTCCGTGGAGGTCCTTGACCGATGGCGCAGCCCGCGGAGCGGCGGAAATTACCCGAGCCGGTGGCGGATTCGAATTTCGGCGGCGGAGATCGATGTTGTCGTCACACCGCTCCTGACCGGCCAGGAGCTTGTCCCCGGGGGCCTGCCGGATCTCATTTACTGGGAAGGAGCCGTGGCCGGAGAGGGAAATTCGAGGGGACGCAGGATCGCATCCGAAGGCTATATTGAGCTAACGGGGTATGCGGGGAATCTCAAAGGAATTTTATAGTGCGGAGTTGATACGCTTCGGGCTTTCTGGTAGAAAGGCGCTATAGACGACTGAGACTTAGAGACGATGTGAGACGATCCATGAAAACATATTGCCGTTGAAGAAAGCGACAGGGATCGGTCCGATCCCGTCCAATGGAGCGCCGGGCGCTCGTCTAAGGATTCCCTCTCCTTGTCGGGCGCGCGGGACGCTCGAGATCAAGAAAGGAGAGAGACCACTTGAAACAATCCGGAATGCAGTTGGCGGACGTCCAAAACGTCTACGCGGGGGCGGAGGGCCGCCTCTGGGAACTCGTCATGGGAGAGCAAATCCACGCCGGAGGCTTCGCCTCCTCCATGGAGCTCGCGACGCGGGCGGGAATCAAGCCGGGGATGAAGGGCGTCGACCTGTGCAGCGCCCTGGGCGCCGGCTGCCGGTTCCTGGTGATGAACTTCAAAGCCGTCATGTGCGGTGTCGACGCGACGCCCCACATGGTCGAAGAGGCCCGGAAGCGGGCGCCCTTCGAGAGCTGGAAGATCGAATTCAAACTCGGGAACGTCCTCGACGTGCCCTGTCCCTCCGGAACCTTCGATTTCGTCTGGGGCGAGGACGCCTGGTGTTATGTCACCGACAAGAACAAGCTGATCTCGGAAGCCGCCCGGGTCCTGAAACCCGGCGGGATCGTCGCCTTCACCGACTGGGTCGAGGGACCGGCCGGGTTGACGGGCGAGGAGGCGCTCCGGTTCAACACCTTCATGAAATTCCCCGACATGCAGACCCTTCCCGGCTATCGGGCACTGCTCGAGAAGCACGGTTTCGACGTCCGGGAGGCCGCGCCGATTGAGTTCGCCAAGTACGTCGATCTTTACATCGCCATGCTCACGGAACAGCTGACCTTCGACGCCCTCCGCATCCTCGGCGGGGACATGGAGCTTTTCAAGGCCATGGGCGCGGAAATGGTGGACATGCAGCGGAAGACTCACGCCGGCAAGATCGGTCGCGGCCGGTTCATCGGATTGAAAAAGTAGTTGCCGACCTCCCCCTCGACTCTTCGCGACCTCGTCATCCGGGCCGTCCAAGCCGGCGGAGGCAAAATCCGCAGCGTCTGCTCGGCCGTGCCCCGGGAGCTCGTCGAGGGCTTCGGGCTCGACGTCCGGAGGATGCTGGCGCCGGGCACTGTGGCCTCCGAGTCGCACGGGGAATCCCTCTCGAGCCCTTCTGTCTGCGCCTGGTGCAAATCCGCGCTGGGCTCGGCGGAAGCCGGTCTCCTTTGGGTGGGCGCCGCCACGTGCGATCAGATGAGGCGTTCACTCGAGCTCGCCGGCCGGAAGTCCGGGTCCGCGGCGATCGTCATTCACGCCCCGAAGACACGAACGCCCGAGGCGGAGGAGCTGTACCGGGACGAGCTCGTATGGCTGGCCGGTGAGCTCGAACGACGGACGGGCCGGCGGCTTGAGCCGGACAGCCTCCGTCGCTCGATCAGGACCCGCAACGCCATCAGGAGCAAGGTTCGCTCCCTCCGGTCCACCCTCTCCGGATCGGATTTCGTCGCCCTTGTTCATCTCGATGCCATGCTTCCGGCCGCCGAAATGGCGGTTTTCCTTGAAAGCCACGCCTTTGGCCATTCCTCGAGGCCCGGCCTGCCGGTCATGGTCGCCGGCAGCCCTTTGGCGCCCGGCGATCTCCGCTGGCTCGATCTCCTGGAATCATCCGGCTTCAGCCTCGTGGCCGACGTCACCTGCACCGGCGACCGGGCCGTGGATTTCGATGTCGACGAACACGGCGAGCCTCTCGAGGCCCTGTCCCACGCCTACCACCGGAGACCGCCATGCATTTTCATAAGGCCCAACGATGAGTTCTACGATTATGCCAACGACCTTGCCCGAGTGCGCGGCGCGCGGGCGGTCATCTGGCGTTCGGTCCGGGGCTGCGATCTTTATAGCTTGGAATCACAGAGGGCGGAGGCGCGATTGGGGCTTCAGTTCCTGGCCCTGGACATGAGTTACGGAGACGTCGATTCGCCGCGCGTGCGCACCCGGGTCGAGGCGTTCGCGGAGAGTCTCCGATGACATTCGCGGATCGTCCGGCTGCCAAGATCGATTTCGAGTCTTGGAACGCCGAATTCCGGAATATCGGCACCGAGATCAAGGAGCCCCCGCTTCGTCCCGGCGAGAACGCGCCGGAAAGGATCGTCCTCGGCACGTTGCGGTGCTTCGTCGAGCTCGAGGGCGACTTGAGATTGAAGAGCCTCCGTTTCGACAATTCGCCCGCGGCACTCCGCCTCTGGTCGTTTCTTCTTTCGGAGAACGACCGGCTGGCCGCGGCCAAGCGGGCCGGAAAGAAGATCATCGGCACGCTCAAGGACCTCGGGACCGTCCCGGTCATCGCTTATTCCTCATCCCGGGCCGTCGCCTTCTACCCCGACGGGGCCTGGTGGATCCCCTGTCTCATGGAAATGTCCGAAGGGCTGCTCCGGATCGCCGACGCGGCCGGTTTCGGCGACGAAGTCTGCCCTGTCCGGGCGACGCTGGCCGCCTTTCTCAACCAGGCCCATTTTCCGATGCCCGACCTGCTCGTGGGGGCGGTCGGGGCCTGCTGTGACGATATGACGTGCCTCATGCAGCGCGTTGCCGACCTGGGCATTCCCATGGTGTGGTGGGAGCTGCCTTACCGGAGGGAGGCCGTGACCCCGGAGCTCGTCCGTTTCGTGGCGAGGGAGTTCGACCGGGTCCGGCGGGCCCTCGGGGACGTCGTCGGCGAAGACATCACCGATGATATGCTCGCAGCGGGAATCCGGAAAGCCAACCGCGTCCGGGGAATCCTCGCCCGGATCCGGGACCTCGTCTACGGCACAAGCCCGGCGCCGTTCCCGGCCTTGGAAACCCAGATCTGCGAGATGCTGGCCATCCATTATTGTTCGGACCCTGAGCAATGTCTGGCCGTGCTAACTCATGTTCTCCAGACGGTCGAGCGCCGAGTCGAGAGAAGCGAAGGCGTTCTGCCCCGGGACAACTGCCGCGTCGTCTGGGTCAACCCGGTCGCCGACCTCCGGGTCATGGATCTTTTTGAAGAGATGGGAGGAGCTCTGGCCGGAACGGAGTATCTTTTCCGCCAGGCCCTGCTTCCCATCCCTGAGAGCGGGCCTCCGCTCGAGGCCTTGGCCGAAACGGCCCTCAGGGACCCGATGATCGGGACGGCCCGATACCGGGCCCGGCTTATTATCGAAGAAGCCCGCAGATACGGGGCGGAGGGCGTGATCGTTTCCAATATCCCCGGGGCTTCGCATTGCGCAACCGAGGGCCTGGTCATCCGGCAGGAAGTCCAGCGCACCCTGGATCTTCCGGTTTTGGAGATCGTCGTCCCCCCCATGGCCGACGCCTCGATCGGGCAGTTGGCCACTCGGTTCGAGGGATTTTTCGAGGTCATCCGCTCGAGGAGGAGTCATGGCTGATTTGACCTTGGGTCTCGACCTCGGCAGCCGGGCCGTGAAGGCTGTTCTTTTTGACCCGTCTCACTCCAAGATCCTCGCTGTTTCCGTGCGTGATGCTTCAACGGATAAGAAACTCGACGCCGACGCTCTCCTCCGCACCGTGCTCGAGGCGGCGGCCGCGAGCCGCTTAGATATCGCGAGGATCGTCGCCACCGGCTATGGCCGCACCCAGGCCCGGTTCGCCGACGAGACATCGACCGAAATCGCCTGCCATGCCGCCGGCGTGACAGCCCTCCATCCCGAGGTGCGGACAGTCATCGAAATCGGGGGCCAGGACAGCAAGGCCATTCTCCTCACGGCCGAGGGCCGCGTCAGGAATTTCGCCATGAATGACCGGTGCGCCGCCGGCAGCGGCCGGTTTCTCGAGGTCGCCGCGAGGATCCTGGGCACAGATCTCGAAGGCTTGGCCGATATGGCCAGGCAGGCCGCCGCCGAGTCCGAGATCAGCTCGATGTGCGTCGTTTTCGCCGAGTCGGAAATGATCGGGATGCTGGCCCGCGGCTTCCGCCGGGAGGACGTCGCGGCCGGCATCCATCGGTCAATCGCCCGCAGGATCGCGGGGCTCGCCGAGCGGACAGGCGTATGTCCGCCGATCGCTTTTACGGGCGGGGTGGCGATGAACAAGGCCATGGCCGCGGCCCTGGGCCAGGAACTCAAGGAACGTCTGCTCATTCCCTCCGACCCACGGATCACGGGCGCCCTGGGAGCGGCATTGATAGCGGCGAGGCGGACCGGCCAGGCGATCGCGCCGCCGGGCGCGATCCCCTCAGCAGGGGGCGTTTCCGGAGTGGGCGATACAGGCCGATATTCGTCCCGGCCGGGACCTGTGGCGGGACCTAGGGATGGATCCCGCGCGTGCGAGGCCGATTCTCCCGGCGCGGCCGGGAATCCCGCGTGCGCGGAAGAGGCCTGCGGCCGGGTCGTTGCCCGCGTAGAGGGAGTCCCTTCCGTGAGGAGTTCTCTCCTCCACAAGATTCCCGCGCTGGCCCGGTTCGACCGGATGGTCTCCAACGCCATCGAATACGCGGAAAGGGCAAAAGCCGAAGGCCGGAAAATCATCTCCATTTTCTGCGAATTCACGCCGCGGGAACTCATCCTGGCGGCGGACGCCGTCCCCGTCTGCGCCTGCGGCGGCAGCCACGAAACCGCGATCGCGGCGGAAAGAGACCTGCCCTCAAACCTGTGCCCGCTCATCAAGTCGAGCTATGGATTCGCCCTGGAAAAGGCCAATCCCATCTTTGAGATGAGCGACCTCGTCGTCGCCGAAACGACGTGCGACGGGAAAAAGAAAATGTTCGAGAGGCTTCAGGAGTTCAAGCCGGTCCATGTCCTCGAGCTGCCCCAGAAGCCAGACGACGAGGGAGCTTTCCTCCGCTGGAAGGCCGAGATCGTCAAACTCCGCGAACGTTTGGAGGAACTCACGGGAAACACCGTCACCGACGACAACCTGAGAGCGGCGATCCGGCTGATGAACCGTGAACGAGCCCTTAGGCGGGAAATCGCGCGGCTGGCCGGCCATGGGCTTACGGGCCGCGAGGTGCTCGACGCCAAGAGCTTGATCTCCGGCATCCCGGAAGACCTGGCCGCTTATGAATTGATCATCGACGAGGCCAGATCCTTGGATAAATCTCCCGCCGGGCGTCCCTCGATCCTTCTTACCGGGGTCCCGACGCCCCACGGCGCGGAGAAGGTCGTGGATATCATCGAAGCCGCGGGAGCAACGGTCGTCGTCCAGGAAACCTGCACGGGCCTCAAGCCGCTCCTCGAAGACGTCGCCGAAACCGGAGATCCTCTCGAGGCCATCGCCCGGAAGTACTACCACCTCCCGTGTTCCTGCATGACGCCGAACACGCGCCGGATGGAAACAATAGACCGGTTGATCGAGGAATTCCATCCGGGCGGCGTGATCGACCTTGTGTGGCACGCCTGCCTGACCTACGATGTCGAATCCGCCACGCTCAAGCGCTGCCTGGATGCTAAGCACGGTCTCCCTTATCTCAAAATCGTCACCGACTATTCGCCGTCCGACAGCCAGCAGCTCAGGCTCCGGATCGAGGCCTTTATCGCCATGATGGTCGAGGAGGGCTCTCGACTTGGATAAGTGGACGCCCCGCGCAAGGACCGTCCGGCCCGGCCGGGCTTCCAGTCCGGAAATGCTCCCAAGTGCAGCTTATCGCGGCTCTTCTTGACAGTTGACACCGTCCTGCGGCCTGCATACACTTTCGCCATGGATTGGCGAGGCGATTCATCGTCTGGAGCGGGAATTTGTCACAACGTAAAAAAAATCCCCATACATCCCCCCAGGGTGGAGTTGAGCTTGAATCCCTTGTCGAAAATTCCCATCCCCCAAAGTCAAACACTATTTCAGGAGGCATGAGTTTATGTCAAACAAGCAACGAAAAATGACCGGCGAAGTTTTTTTGCCTTCACTCGATGTCGTGACGAACGCCCACATCAAGAGTTACGAAGAGATGGCGCGCCTTGCCGACAAGGATCTGCAGGCATTCTGGGGCGCGCGCGCCGAAGAATTCGAATGGTTCAAAAAATGGGACAAGGTCCTGGATGATTCGAATAAGCCGTTCTATAAATGGTTCGTGGGCGGGCAGACGAACATCGCCTACAACTGCCTGGATCGCCACGTGAAAACCTGGCGGCGCAACAAAATCGCGCTGATCTGGGAAGGCGAGAACGGCGACCTGCGGACCTTTTCGTACCACGCGCTCAACCGTGAGGTCTGCAAGTTCTCGAGCGTGCTCAAGAGCATGGGCGTGAAGAAAGGCGATCGCGTCACGATTTATATGGGGCGCGTTCCGGAACTGCCGATCGCGATGCTCGCGTGTGCTAAAATCGGCGCCGTGCACTCAGTCGTTTACGGCGGCTTTTCCGTCGAGGCCCTTCACGGGCGCATCGAAGACAGTCAATCCTCCGTCGTGATCACGTGCGACGGCAGCTTCATGAACGGCAAGATCGTCGAACTGAAAAAGATCGTAGACGAAGCGCTCACGCGCGCGGCGACCGTTGAGCATGTCGTCGTTTACAGACGCACGGGACAAGACGTGTACATGGAGCAAGGACGCGACTATTGGTACCACGAGCTGGTGGCGTTGCCATTTGCGCGCACAGGCGTCAACAACCCCTGTGACACCGAAGCGATGGACGCCGAAGATCCGCTGTTTTTGCTATACACGTCCGGCACGACCGGCAAACCGAAAGCGATCCTTCACACGCACGGCGGCTACATGGTCGGTGTCGCGACGACGCTCAAGTGGGTGTTCGATCTGAAAGAAGAAGACCGCTGGTGGTGTAGCGCCGACCCCGGTTGGATCACCGGACACAGTTACATCGTCTACGCGCCGCTCCTGCTGGGCGCAACATCGTTCATGTACGAAGGCGCGCCGACGTACCCGTATCCGAATCGCTGGTGGAGCATGATCGAAAAGTACGGGATCACCGTGTTCTACTCCACGCCGACGGCGATCCGCGGGTTGATGCGCTTCGGCGAAGCGTGGCCCAATCGCCATGACTTGTCGTCGTTGCGCTTGCTCGGCACCGTCGGCGAGCCGATCAATCCCGAAGCGTGGAAGTGGTACCATCGCGCGATCGGTAAGAATCGCTGTCCGATTATGGACACGTGGTGGCAAACCGAAACCGGGATGTTCATGATCACGCCGCTGCCCGTGACAACTCTCAAGCCCGGCAGCGCGACGCGTCCCTTCCCCGGCGTCGAGGCGGAGGTCTTCGACGAAACGGGCAAACCGGTGAAAGCCGGAGAGGAAGGATTTCTCGTTTTGAAACAACCGTGGCCGGCGATGCTGCGGACGATCTACGGTGATCCAGAACGGTACGTCGATCAGTACTGGAGCAAATATCCCGGCGCCTACTTTACCGGCGACAGCGCGCGCAAGGACGAAGACGGCTACTTTTGGATCATCGGACGCGTGGACGATGTGATCAAGGTGTCCGGCTATCGCCTGGGAACCGCGGAAATCGAGAGCGCGCTGGTGAGCCATCAAGCAGTCGCAGAAGCCGCGGTGATCGGCCTGCCGCACGAAATTAAGGGACAGGCGATCCACGCATACGTGCTGCTGAAACAAGGGCACGCGCCATCCGAAGCATTGGCCGAGGAACTGAAACAGCACGTCGGTCATGAAATGGGGCCAATCGCCAAGCCGGCAACGATCACGTTCGTGGATAACCTGCCCAAGACGCGCAGCGGCAAGATTATGCGCCGCGTCCTGAAAGCGCGCGCCCAAGGTTTGCCCGAGGGCGATATCACGACGCTGGAGGAATAACCGGGAGCGTTGCCCCTCCCTGATGTGATGTAACTCTACGACGGAATCCATCTTCCGCGCCTTCCGGAGCCGGCGGCGGCATATTCCAGCCCTCGTTCAGAGGGGAGATTCATCTTCCAGGGCAGCCTCTGTCAGCAGGCCCGTAGCTTAATCATAAATAAACAATTAGATGTTTTCCAGATTATCGGTACCGTGCATTCCTGATCCATGCCGGCTTTGCCGGCACTGCCGAAGGCGGTGTGTCGCCTGGGCAAGCGAGGCCGGGGGGACTTTTCTTGAATTCCCTGTTTAGAAGAATCGGCTGGCCGAAATGCGGAATAGGCCGGGGGGACTTTTCTTGAAAATATTCGCCGCCCGCGTGAGCTGGACATAGGGTACGTTCCCCAGCGCCCTGGCTTGATCGATATGATGGCGGGCGATCGTCTCATCCTGGAACTTGGCCTCGAACAGGCACCAGGGTTGGCGGTCGCGCATGATCAGAAAATCTGTTTCCTTGCCGTCTTTTGTTCGCACATACATCAGGTCGAAGTCACCAATCCCCTTGTCGTGCCAGAGATCGATCATGATCTTGAGCTCGACCGCGACGTAGTTCTCAAAACGCTTGGAGAGGTCGCGACAGCGGCCCCAATCGAAAAAATAGCCCTTCTTTTCCTTCTTGACGGCCCGGGCGATCTTCTGGCCAAAGGGGGAGATCAGGAAAAGGGCGTAAGTGAGCTCCATGGCCCGGACCGCGTTCCTGACCGCGGTATGGCTCGTCTCGATGTCTTCCCGGAGGGCGTTGAGGGAAAGGGGAGAACCGACCCTCTCCGGCATAAGCTGCATCAGCGACGCGACGTGCTCGACGGCCAGGATCCGGGTCAGGTCGCGGACGTCTTCCCTCGTGAGAACGTCCACCATTTCCCTTTGCCAACGGCGATAAAAAGCCTCGTTCGTCTTGAGGAACGGCTCTGGGAAGCCGCTATACATAAGAAGCTCATCCATCAGGGCCTGTTCCGGGCGGCCGGCATCCAGCTTCCTCTCGATGAACTCCAGCGCGGATTCATCCGGCCCCGGCTCCAAGTGCGCTCTCCCAGCCGCCTCGGAAAGCGACAAGGGATTCAGATGAAAAAGAAAATAACGGCCCGCCAGGGAATCCCCGGCCCGGCGAAACCATTCGAGCCGGGCGCTTCCGGTGATGATGAAACGGCATTCATCCTCGAACTTGTCGTACAAGCCTTTGAGGATGTTCTTCCATTTCGGCATCTTGTGAATCTCGTCGAAACAGACCCAGGGGAAACGCCCCTTTGTCTTGATGCTGCGCATCGCGCTCTCGAAGAAAGAAGGGTCCGCTCGAAAGGCCTCCCGGATCTCCCGGAGATCCCAGTTGTAATAAAGTGGACGGGAATCATTCTTGGACAGAATGTGACGGGCAATTGTCGTCTTCCCGGCCTGTCTCGGGCCGGCGATCAGGATCATCTGGCGGCCGATCTTGGGGTCGGAGCAGATCTTCTCGAGGTGGCGGTCAATCATATGGCTATTTTATCGCATGAGTAAAATAAGTCAAGACGAATTTATCTCTATATACAAGATAGCTACGGACGACCTTTCGGAATGCCGCCAGATTGAAAAGAAGCTCGTTCTACGCTATAGTTCACGCAACGCTTGAAGCGTTAGGTTCCTGAGAATAGAAGGGGTATCGGGAATGCCAGAAGGCGGGAAGAAAGCGCCTCTGAAGGACGCCAAGGAAGCCTCCGAGGGCCGGGAATCCGGTTTCCGCCTGGTCCTCTCCAGGCTCCGCAAGCGCCGGATCATCGAGACCCTGGCCGCGTTCATCGGCGGCGGCTGGCTGTTAGTCGAGGTCGTGGAGCGGCTTCTCGTAAGTCACTATCAATTCCCTAAGGAGGCGATCGACCTCACCGTCGTCTCGGTCATCGGCGCCCTGCTCGCAACTCTGATTTGGCGATGGTTCGGCGGCGCGGAAAAGAGGCCCGGGAACATCAAGGTTGAATTACTCCTCGTCCCCTTGATCATCCTGGCCACGCTCGCCATAGATCTAATAATCCTTCAAGATCTTATCGGCATATCAGGCAAAACCCTCTTGATAGCCGCCATCGCCGTCTGCCTGGGGATCGCCTGGATCGTCTTCAAATCCCTCCAATGGGCCGCCGCGCCCGCCGCATCCCCGGGACTCGTCCAAAAGCCCGCTGAATCCTCGACCTTAGCCTCCGCGCCTCCCGAAAAATCCATCGTCGTGCTCCCGTTCAAGAACATGAGCGCCGATCCGGAGCAGGATTATTTCTGCGAGGGGCTCGCCGAAGAGCTTATCAACGCTCTGACCCAGGTCAGAGACCTCCGGGTGGTCGCCCGGACGTCGGCCTTTTCCTTCCAGGGCAAAGACGCGGACATCCGCGAGATCGGGAAGAAACTCAACGTGGAGAACGTGCTGGAGGGAAGCGTTCGAAAGGCCGGCCAAAAACTACGGATCACGGCACAGCTCATCAACGTCGCTGACGGTTACCATCTCTGGTCGGAGCGCTTCGACCGGGAGATGCCCGACGTCTTCGCCATTCAGGACGAGATCGCCCGGGCCGTTTCGGCCAAGATGAAAGCAGGGCTCCGGGGCAACAGGATCGAAGGCGTGGCCAAGAGGTATACCGAAAACGTCGAAGCGTACAACCTGTATTTGAAAGGCATCTACTGGCGGCGGATGCTCGCCCCGGACCGGGTTTCCAAGAGCTTTGACTATTTCAACCGGGCGATCGAGAAAGACCCCGGTTACGCTCTGGCTTTCGCGGGTCTGGCCTATGCCTATCTGGTTCTGTCTTTCTATTCGCCGACTCGGCCCAAAGACCTTTATCCCAAAGCCAGACAGGCCGCCCTCAAAGCGTTGGAGCTCGATGACGGGCTCGCCGAGGCCCACGAGGCCCTAGGGGTCGTTAAAGCCTATTGGGAGTGGGACTGGAAGGGCGCTGAGAGAGAATTTCAGAGGACGCTGGAGCTGTGCCCGGAATATGTCTGGGCCCATTTCCATCTCGCGAGCATTCGCCTGTCCAACGGGAGATTCGACGAGGCCATCGAGATATTCCGAAAAATTCAATTCCTCGACCCCCTCAATACCGCCTTCAAACGGAATCTCGGTGAATGCTATCTGTATGCCGGCCGGCTCCGGGAAGCCGAGGAAACGCTCAGGGACACCATTGAGATCGATCCCTCTCTGCCCGTGACCTCAATCATGCTCGGCCATGTTCTTTCGAGACAAGCCAGATACGAGGATGCAGTGACGGCGATGAGCCAAGATCCCCTGAAAGGGAGCGTGCTCGAGCTCAATATCGGGATCCTCTATGCCCGTATGGGAAAACGGGAGGAAGCCCTCCGGATATTGAACGATTGGCTGGAGCGCTCCGAAAAGGAATTCGCGTCGCCCTACTACATGGCTTCGCTGTGCTTCGCCCTTGACAAAAACGACCTGGGTTTCCAGTGGCTGGAAAAAAGTTACGAACAGCACGATAGCTGGCTGATGAATCTGAAAGTCGATTTTCTGCTGGACGACGTCCGTGACGATCCACGTTTTTCCGCTCTGCTCAAGAAAATGGACCTGAAAAAGTAAGCTCGTCTGACGTGCCTGTCTTGGCCAGCCCCTCGGCCGCAGCCAGTTTCTTCTCAGGATCGCCGCGAAACGCCGCCGCGGCAAAAAGAGCGCCGGGGAGATCGAGCTTTCAAGACCCTCTGTTTTTGCTTATAGTAGCGATCCATTCCGTCCATGCGGCCGGGGTAGGCCCGAGGTCCTCGCCGGCCAAACGCGTCAAGAGCTGACGAACCGGAGCCCTCTCCTGCTCGCGGCTGGCTCCAAGACAATCGACGAGCAACGAACCGCCACTGGATAAAAGCGGTTCGGCGAAACGCTCGGCTATTCTCGTCTGGGTCAATACCCGCACCGTCGTGAAAAAATGAGTAGGATTCGTTCCGTCCAGCAGCGCCCTGATCGAAACGACCATGGGTGCCCAGTCGACATTCCGCGGGAATGTCCGTGACAGTGACTTCAGCAGTCCCTCCGCCGCCGCACCGACCATGTCGTCGTATCGCATGGCCTCCATGAGCGCCCACCAGGTCGAATCGGATTGATGGAAATTGGCCAGGACGGAGGCGGCGGCGATCCTGTGATTGACATCCTTGTCGTTCATGATGATCCAGGCCGCGAGTTCCTTATCCTTGCCGTCGTTAAACTTGGCTATGTCGGCCCAAATCTTCTTCGTGGTTACGGGATCTAAATATGCTCCGTATTTCAACAGGGCGGTTTCTGTTTGGCCGCTCAAATGATAATCGTACAATTGCAGGGCGGTCATGTAATCATCGAGATTAAGGCGAACTGATTCCAGGACATCGGCCCATCTATCGACGGCGGGAAGTCCCTCGAGCGGGAGCGGCCGTCGTTTGATGCGATCAGCGAATTGCGGCTCGACCGCAATGACCAGAGTGAACATCCGGTCGCCTTGGAATTCTTTATTTACGCTGGACGCGGCGAATCCGAGCCTATCCAGTCCGACCATGCAAAGTGGATTACGGGGATCGACCTCGACGAGCTTGTCATAGAGTTGCCTGGCGGTCCAGGATCTCAGGCCGATGAATTCGACTTGGCCTTTGGGGATCTCCAAAACCTGTCCTAAGGCAACGCCGACGAGCCCCAGAAGAGCCATCCATATAAGAATCCATCTTATTCGCACCATTGTTATTTCCTCCATTTGATATATTAGGTTCGGGCTTTGGGTGATGTCAATGAGGGGCTTGAGAGAAATGTGCTATAATCCGGCCGTGAAAAAACGGAAACAGAAGGCCGCGAACGGCAAGAACGGCAAGGCCCAGCCGAAGAAGCGCGGCCTGGCCGTCGAGATCACGGGGGTCGTCCTCATCTTCCTCGCCCTGTTCGCCCTCATCAGCGTCGTCAGCTACAATGCCAAGGACCCCTCCTTCGCCAACATCCCGCCGCCCGGCCACCGGGTCCGCAACTTCGCCGGCGGCGTGGGCGCCTATTTCTCCCAGGCGCTCCTGTGGTTCCTGGGCCTCGCCGCTTTCTTCTTTCCCTTCAGCCTCGGCTACGCCGCTGTCCGGGCCGTGCTGCGGGGGACGTCGTCGCATCTCCTCCGCCGGCTGGGCACCCTGTCCCTCGCCCTCCTCATTCTCTGTCCGTTCTTCGCCCTGATCTTCGACGCGTTCCCCTATCGGGGCGACGTCATCCCGGCCGGCGGGATCACCGGCGGCCTCCTCCTGAATTTCCTCGAGCGTTACCTCAACACGGTGGGCTCGTTCATCTTCCTCCTCGCCGCTTCCGCCCTCTTTCTCCTCTTCTCCACGCGCTGGTCTCTGGCCAAGACCCTCCGCTTCGCCAAGGGGGCCTTCGACTCCACGGTCAAGGAAGTCCGGATCAAGGTCACGGACTATCAGAAATCGAAGGCCAAGGACAGGATGCGGGAACAGGTCCGCCAGAAATACGCCCCCCCGGCCGCTCCCGCCGTCTCCGGGCCGGCCGCGGAGAAGACCGACCGCAAGGCCGAGCGGGAACGCCGGCGCCGCGAGAGAGAAGCCCGCAGGCCGTTCAAGGGCGAGCCGCAGGCCGCCAAGCCCGCCGCGCCGCCGCCGGAGAGGCTCCTCTTCCCCGACCTCGGCAAGAAGGGCGAGTACCACTATCCGCCGTTCACGCTTCTCGAACCGGGCAAGCCCGCCGAGAAGATCGACAAGAACGAGCTCTTCGACAAGAAGCGGCGGATCGAGGAGAAGCTCAAGGAATTCGGCATCGAGGGCGAGGTTCGCGAATACCATCCGGGCCCGGTCATCACGACTTTCGAATATTTCCCCGCCCCGGGGATCAAGGTCGCCCAGGTCGCCAATCTGACCGAGGACCTGTCGCTCGCCCTGGAAGCCGAGTCCGTCCGCATCCAGCGCATCCCGGGCAAGTCCTCACTCGGCATCGAGATCCCGAACTACAAGCGCGAGATCATCAAGCTCCGGGACATCATCGAATCGGAGAAGTTCCAGAGCGCGCCGTCCAAGCTGACCTTCGCCCTGGGCAAGGACGTCCACGGCGGCGTGACCATCACCGACCTCGCCGTCATGCCCCACCTCCTCATCGCCGGGTCGACGGGGACGGGGAAAAGCGTCGCTCTCAACTCCCTCATCGCCAGCCTGATGTACAAGGCCACGCCGGAAGAGGTCAAGCTCGTCCTCATCGACCCCAAGCGGCTTGAGTTCTCCCTCTACGAGGACATCCCGCACCTCCTCTGCCCGGTCATCAACGACCCGAAGAAGGCCCACGTCGTCCTCATGGACATCGTTCGCAAGATGGAGGAGCGCTACAAGAAGCTGCAGATCATCAAGGTCCGCAACATCGACCAGTACAACACGCAGATGAAACAGCTCATCGCCGAGCGCAAGGGCCAGCTCACGGACGAGGAGAAGGAGCACCTCCAGCCCCTCCCCTACATCGTCATCATCATCGACGAGCTGTCCGAGCTGATGATGGTCGGGGCCCAGGAAGTCGAGTTCTTCATCGGTCGGATCGCCCAGCTCGCCCGGGCCGTCGGCATCCACCTGGTCATGGCCACCCAGCGGCCGTCGATCGACGTCATCACCGGGACGATCAAGAACAACTTCTCCTGCCGCATCGCCTTCCGCGTCCCGTCCAAGGTCGACTCGCGCATCATCATCGACACCATGGGCGCCGACAAGCTCCTGGGCATGGGCGACATGCTCTTCCTGCCGCCCAACTTCCCGCGCCTGGTCCGCCTCCACTGCGCCTTCATCTCCATCCCGGAGGTGCGGCGTCTGGTCAAGCACGTCAAGAGCCAGGGCACGCCGACCTACGACACGCGCATCCTCCACGTCGTGCGCGGCGACCCCGACCATCTGCTCGAGGACTCGGGCGAGAAGGACGAGCTCTACCAGAAGGCCCTCGAGACCATCCTCAACAGCGGCCAGGCCTCGGCCTCCTACCTCCAGCGGCGGCTGAAGCTCGGCTACGCCCGGGCGGCCCGGATCATCGACCAGATGGAGGGCGAAGGCATCATCGGGCCTTCGGAGGGGAGCAAGCCCCGCGAGATCCTCGTCGACCGCAAGGAGTTCTTCAAGGTGCGGGCGCGCGAAAAAGCCCGGGAGCAGGACCGGGACGAGGACGGCTGAGCCCGGCGGCTTGCGGAATCCCGGCGCCTCCCGTTATAATGGCCAGAATGGCTCCGCAGGATAGGAAAGCGCCACCCGAGGATTCCGTCCTCCAATATCGGGCGGTCATCTCCTTCCGGGTCAAGAAAGCGCTCGGCAGCTCCAACCCCGACTGGGAGGACGTGGTCAACGAGATCCTGACCCAGGCGGTGGCCAAGATCAAGAGCGGGGAGTTCCGGGGAGATTCCTCGATCGGGACCTTCCTCTACATCATCACCAGCCGGCGCATCATCGACTACATCCGCCAGAAGACGCGCGTCCTCAAGCACGCCCCCGAGCCCGCCCCTTACCCCGACCCCCACGACGAGATGGAGCACCGGGAGAGGGCGAAGCAGGTCGAGCAGGTCGTGGCCGGCCTCAAGCCCAAGTTCCGGGACGTCCTCTACCTCTATTATTACCGCGAGCTGTCACGGGACGAGGTGGCCCGGGCCCTGGACATCTCGCCGCGCCGGGTCAGCGAACGGGTCAACTATGCCCTCAAGCTCATCCAGAGGGCCGTCAGGAAATAAGGATGTCCGTTTATCGCGGCGTGGAACGACTAAAAACATGAAGTCCCCGAAGGCTGCGGACATGAAGAAGTGCAAGTACGAGCATTATATCGACGAATACCTCCTCGATAAGCTCCGGCCCGAGGACCAGACCGAGTTCGAGGAGCACTACTTCATCTGCCCGCACTGCTTCGCGCAGCTCGACCAGAAGAGCGAGATCGTCCAGATCCTCAAGAAGGAGGGGGTCCTGGCGACGCCCGAGGAGGACTGTGAACACCACCATCACCGGCCCGCGTCCTGGTGGCGTGGGCTCCTGGCCCGGCTGAAGCGGCGCCGCTAGTCTTCGATCAGGCGATCGTCGGACTGGGAATACATCCGCCCCTCTGTCTGCTCTTCGAACCCCAGACAGCACATCAGCCGGCCGCACTGCCCCGAAATCTTGGTCGGGTTGATAACGATCTGTTGTTTGCGGGCCTTCTGGATGGTCACCGGCTCGAAGGTCGTCATGAAGCTCGAACAGCAGAGACAGCGGCCGCAGACGCCGAGCCCGCCGATCATCTTGGCCTCGTCCCGGACTCCGACCTGGCGCATCTCGATCCGCATCCGGAGCTCCTTGGCCAGCTCCTTGACCAGCTGGCGGAAATCGATCCGGCCGTCGGCGGTATAGTAGAAGATCCCCTTTTTCTCGTTGAAGAAATAGCGCACCGCGACGAGCTTCATGGGCAGGTTGTGGGCGGCAATCTGCTGGAGGCAGAGGTCGTAGGCACCGGCCTCCTTCCCTCGCAGCCACTCGAACTTGCGGATATCGTCCGGGGTGGCCCTGCAGATGACCGAAACGGCCATCTTGGCCGCCTTGGGGTTGTGGCAGTACGTGCTCGTCTCGTCGACGACGACGGCCAGGTCCCCGCCGAGCTCGGATTCGATGATGCAACGGTCCCCCACGTGGAGGGCCAGCTCCCCGACGCGGACGCGGACGAGCCGGCCCGATGTTTCCGATTGAACGCAGATGATGTCAGACATGTCTCAGTTCTCCGAAATTGGAAAAGAAGGTTGTCGCCAGAAGGCCCTTGTTCAGGTTCTTCGGGAGCTCGGCCAGCACAAAATCAAGTTCTTCGAGGACGCCGAGGACGCGGCGGACGGTCCAGGCCGCCGAGGCCTCGCGGAGCCTCGGTTCGAAATCCGGGTTGAGCAGGAACTGCGGGTCGCCGCCGAGCCTGAGGAGCAGGATATCTCTCACGAAAGACGAGAAGACCTCGAGCGTCCGGCCAAACTCCTCCTGGACGGCCTTGGCGAGGGCCCCGAACCTCTCCAGGAACAGGGCCGAGCGGTCGCCCGAAGCGAGGACCTCGAAGAGGGCCCAGGACTCCTCCTTGAGGCTCTGGACTTCCTCCCATTCGATGTCCAGGGCCCGCTCGAGGTTCCCGTCGACGAGGAGGGCGAGGATCCGGGCCTGCTCCGCGCCGAAATTCCGCTCGAGGAGGATCTCCTCGATCTCCTCCCGGCCGATCGCCGAAAAAGCCAGCGTCTGGCAGCGGGAGAGGATGGTCGGGAAGAGAAGGAAGGGCCTCGCCGTCACCAAGACGATGTGCGAGTGGAGAGGAGGCTCCTCGAGGACCTTGAGCAGGGAGTTGGCGGCGTCGGCGCTCATCTCGGCGGCGTCGACGACGATGAAAACTCTTTTTTTCCCCGTCATGGGCCGGAGATAGGCCATCTGCCTCAGAAGCCGGATCTGCTCGATTGCGACGGCCTTTTTTTCGTCCTTTACTTCGATCAGCATGACGTCCGGAAAGCGGCCCTCATCAATCGCCCGGCAGGGTGAGCACCGGTCGCAGGAATCGGTGGTCAGGTTCAGGCAGTTGAGCGTCTTGGCCAGGGTCAGGGCCATGGCCTTCTTGCCGACGCCTTCGGGGCCGCAGAAAAGGAGCGAGTTCGGGACGCGAGTGCGCTCGAGGGCCAGCTTGAGGATCCTCTTGATCCGCACGTTGCCCGCGACGTCCTTGAAGGCCATGTCCTCAACCGTCCTTTCGCCCCGGCCGCCGGTCGTTCAGTGCCTTTTCGAGGTACCGTCCCGTGTAGGAGCTGGCCGCCGCGGCGACTTCTTCCGGCGTTCCCTGGGCCACGATTCGGCCCCCATCTTCTCCCCCTTCCGGGCCCAGGTCAATAATATAGTCGCAATATTTTATGACTTCAAGGTTGTGCTCGATGATGATGACCGTGTTGCCGAGCGACGTGAGCTCGGAGAGGACCTCGAGGAGCTTGCGGACATCGTCGAAGTGGAGGCCGGTCGTGGGCTCGTCGAGGAGATAGAGGGTCCGGCCGGTCGCCCGCCGCCCGAGCTCCTTCGTCAGCTTGATGCGCTGGGCTTCGCCGCCCGAAAGGGTGGGCGCGGGCTGGCCCAGGCGGATGTAGCCCAGGCCGACCCTTTTCAGGGTGACCAGCTTCCGCTTGAGCTGGGGGTAGGCCTTGAGGAGTTCGTAGGCGTCGTCGACCGTCATGGCCAGGTAGTCGGCGATCGTCTTCCCCTTATAGGTGACGGCCAGGGTTTCCTTGTTGTAACGCTTCCCGCCGCAGCGGTCGCAGGTGACGAAGACGTCGGGGAGGAAGTGCATCTCGATCTTCTTGACGCCGGCGCCCTCGCAGTCCTCGCACCGTCCGCCGGCGACGTTGAAGCTGAACCGGCCGGACGAATAGCCGCGCGCGCGGGCCTCCGGGGTCCTGGCCAGGAGGTCGCGGAGGGCAGTGAAGAGCCCCGTGTAGGTCGCCGGGTTCGAGCGGGGGGTGCGCCCGATCGGCTTCTGGTTGACGGCGACGACCTTGTCGATACCGTCGATGCCTTCCATCTTGTCGTGGGCGCCGACCCGCTTACGGGCATTGTAGAGCCGGTTTTCGAGCGCCTTGTAGAGGATGTCATAGACGAGGGTGCTCTTGCCGGAGCCGGAAACGCCGGTCACGGCGGTCATAACCGAGAGGGGGATGCGAACGTCGATGCCCTTGAGGTTGTGCTCGCGGGCCTTGCGGACGACGAGCCAGCCGGCGGGCTTCCGCCGGGCGGCCGGTACGGGCACGGTCTTCTCGCCGCGGAGATACTGGGCCGTCAGCGAATCGGCCGAGTCGAGGATGGCCGCGAGCGGGCCTTCGGTGACCTTGAAGCCGCCGGCCTCTCCGGCGCCGGGTCCCAGGTCGAGAACGTAATCGGCGGCCCGGATAGTCTGCTCGTCGTGCTCGACGACGATGATCGAGTTGCCCTCGTCGCGGAGGCCCCGGAGGAGGCTGATGAGGCGGCCGTTGTCCCTCTGGTGGAGCCCGATCGTCGGCTCGTCGAGGACGTAGAGGACGCCGCGGAGGCGGGCGCCGACCTGGGCCGCGAGGCGGACGCGCTGGGCCTCGCCGCCGGAGAGGGAGGAGGTCGTCCGGCTGAGCTGGAGATAGGACATCCCCAGCTCCTCCATGATGGCCAGGCGGGAGGAGATCTCCTTGAGGATCTTGGAGGCGACGAGGGTTTCCGCGGGGGGGAACTCGAGCTTGGCGCACGCGGCCAGGAGGTCGCGGATGGAGAGCTCCCCGATCTCGTGGATGTTCCGGCCGCCGACCCGGACCGACAGGCTCTCCTTTTTCAGCCGGGCGCCGCCGCAGTCGGGGCAGACGGCGTCGGTCAGCTCGACCTCTCCCCATTCGTTGCGCGTCGTCTCGTGGCCGAGCCCGTGGCATTTCGGGCAGGCGCCGTACGGGCTGTTGAAAGAGAAGTTGCGGGGCTCGAGCTCGGCCAGGCTGACCTCGCAGTAGGGACAGAGGAGCGTCAGGGAAAAGAAGCGCTCCCGGCCGATGTCGCCGACGACGAGGACTTCCCCCTCCGACACTTCGAGGGCCTTTGCGACGGCCTCGCGGAGGCGCCGCTCGGAGTCGGGGCCGACCTTGATCGTGTCGACGAGGACCTCGATCGTATGCTTGCGGTTCTTCTCGAGCGGGATATCGTCCTCGAGGTCGCGGAGAGTGCCGTTGACGCGGGCCCTGAGGAAGCCCTTTTTCCGGAGGCGCTCGAAGAGGCGCTGGTATTCGCCCTTGCGCCCCTTGACTACGGGGGCAAGGATGCGGACCTTCTCGCCGGAGGCGCTCTCGGCGATCCTCTTCAGGATCTCCTCGGGGGTTTGAGAGCTGACGACCCGGCCGCAGCTCGGGCAGTGGGGCGTCCCGACGCGGGCGAAGAGGAGGCGGAAGAGGTCGTAGACCTCGGTGATGGTGCCCACGGTCGAGCGCGGGTTGGTCGAGATCGTCTTCTGGTCGATGGAAATGGAGGGCGAGATGCCCTCGACGGACTCGACATCGGGCTTTTCCATCTGGTCGATGAACTGCCGGGCGTAGGCCGAGAGGCACTCGATGTAGCGGCGCTGGCCCTCGGCGAAGATCGTGTCGAAGGCGAGGGAAGACTTGCCCGAACCGGACGGGCCGGTGACGACGATGAGCTTGTTGCGGGGCAGCGACACGTCGATGTGCTTGAGATTGTGCTGGGCCGCCCCCTTGATGCGTATCTCTTCGAGCATAATCGATCTATTTTATCACAAGATGGGCTTCTTTTCGTGCTCTTTGGACTTCTCGAATCCGAGCGCTCTGCTCCGTCGGCCACCTATCGCCTCCTGGGTTCGGCTCGAGAAACCGGGATGATGCTCGATTCGGGGACATGTAGCCGCTTTGAGAGAAGCGGTACGTGTCTCCCTTCTTCATCCATGCCCACCTGCCTAGCTTTGGTGCTCCATCAAATATTGACAATGTATATATTATGTAATAATATGTTTTCTTCATCGTCTTCAAGACGATCTATCCCAGCCGTCGGGCGACGAAGGCATACAGGAGATCAAGGGGAAAGCATAATGATCAAGTCCCGCAGAAAGCAATTTTTCGAGCCTTTGGATGAACAGGAACGGGATATCCGGGACGCTATGGAAAAGGATGAACTGGTGCCGGTCGCCAATGAAGAAGAATCTAAAGAGATGCTCGTCCGGGCGGCCCGCGCGACGATCGCCAAGAACCGGCATATCAGCATCCGGCTGTCGGAGAAAGACCTGATGCGGCTCCGGGCCAAGGCCTTCGAGCTGGGCCTGCCGTATCAGACGCTCATCGGCTCGATCCTCCACCAATACGCCGAGGGAAAGGTCAAAGCTTCATTTTGAGATGGCGGAGATCAAAAAAAAGGGCAAAAGGTTTGCAAACAATCTAAGCGCTTATACCCGCCAAGGCGAATTAATCATTGAGATCTCGTTTGGGCCTAGGGCAGGTTTTGGAGCTCAAAGGAACCGGCAAACTGGCCAGGACAGTAGCATTGTGCCGAAGGGGAGAGCAACGATTTTGAAAATCAGAAAGCGCCCACCTGGCCTTGTCCTTGGGATAATCTGTGCCTGCCTGGTTGGATGTAGCGGGAAGCGAAACGCGATTGACAGAACCTGGGAAAAGGGCGTGGAAGTTATCATCAACCATCTTGATCCTTATATCCTTAGGGGCGAACCTGCAAGCTTCACTCTGACTAGAGAAGTGACCATAGACCTTAGCCGGGATGACCTGGCCGCTCAGGGTATCGGCTCCGTCGGAGAGATCGCCGTCGATTCCAAAGGCAACATCTATGCCGTATCTTTTAAAAATTTAGGAACCTACGTATTCAAGTTCGATCCTCAGGGAAGACTCCTCCGCACATTTGGAAGGCAGGGAGCCGGACCGGGAGAGCTGCAGTGGCCGTTTCACCCCGTTTTCGACGATCATGACCGGCTTTACATAACGGATTACATGAGAAAATTCGTCGTCTTCGATTCGGATGGCAATGTCGTTAGCGAAAGGAAGTTTAGCGGCAGCATCTTGTATGTTGAACCCCTGTCGGACGGAAATCTTCTCGTCTATAAGCCGGACTATGAACGCGTGACCTCGACAGACGTCTCCTACTCGCTTTCAGTCTGTGATGCGGATCTTCATGAAAAAGCGCTCCTCGACCGACATCGATGGGGAAACGGTAATGACCGATTGGTCCCTTTCTTCATTTACCGCGTCTCCGCGGACAGGATTTACGTGGCCAACGAAGAGCGAGGCTATGAGGTTCTCGTTTTTGACCTAAGCGGGCATTTGGTCAGAAAGGCCAGGAAAGAATTCAGGCCGATAGCACCTGCCGAATCCATCAAGAAAATGATCTTGGGCCCAAGCTATCAGGCTCCAGAGATCTCCCACAACCGCTATTTTCCAAACCCGATGCCACCGCTGTTCCACTTTTTCACAGACGATACGGGCCGCCTGTTCGTGATGACTTATGAAGAAGGAGAGAAGCCCGGCGAGTATCGTTATGACCTTTTCAACAGTCAGGGCGTCTTCGTCGGCAGGAAAAGCCTCGGCCTCACGTGGTTCGTATATGGCGGGGCGATTTACACCTTTATTAAGGACGGACGTTTGTATTGCCATAACGAGAGGGAAGACGGCTACGACGAGATCGTCGTCTATTCAGTCCATTGGCATAATTAACGCGAGCGCCATATGTCCGGCCTTTTTTCATTCCGACTAAAAAAGTAATCGTCCGGCGCGAAGCGTGGCGGATCGGCGGTTTATTCAGACACCTCGGCCACGCCACGCACGCATTGACCGCCGTCCGCGATTTGGCTAGGATGGGAGGCGGCCATGTCCAACGAAGAGAAGATCCTCAAAGCGATCGAGCTGATCAAGGACTTCGGCTACAAGAACGATTCCATCAAGGCTATCAAGCACCTGCCGGCCAAGGAGGGCAATTACCGGGACTACCCCGACGACGTCCACCCGGCCCTCCGCGAGGCCCTCGTGGCCAAGGGCTTCACGTCGCTTTACTCCCATCAGCGCTCGAGCTGGGAAGCGCTCCGCGAAGGCAAGAACATCGTCGTTGTCACGCCCACCGCGTCGGGAAAGACACTCTGTTACAACCTACCGGTCCTCGACGCTATCCTTAAGGACCCCTCGACGCGCGCACTCTACCTTTTCCCGACGAAGGCCCTGTCCCAGGACCAGCAAGCCGAGCTCGACGACGTCAACGCCCGGCTGCCCGAGGAGATCCGCGTCTTCACCTACGACGGCGACACGCCCCAGGACGCGCGCAAGGCCATCCGGGCCCGCGGCCACATCGTCCTGACCAACCCCGACATGCTCCACGCCGGCATCCTCCCCCACCACACCAAGTGGATCAAGCTCTTCGAGAACCTCAAGTACATCGTCATCGACGAGCTCCACAACTACCGCGGCATCTTCGGCAGCCACCTGGCCAACGTCCTGAGGCGGCTGCGGCGGATCGCGCGGTTCTACGGCGCCGACCCGCAATTCATCCTGTGCACGGCCACGATCGCCAACCCGGCCGAGATGGCCGAGAAGACGATCGAGGCCCCGGTGACGCTCGTCGACGACAACGGCGCGCCGCGCGGCGGGAAGTATTTCGTCTTCTACACGCCGCCCGTGGTCAACGCGGCCCTGGGCATCCGCCGCTCCTACGTCAACGAGTCGCGGCGCATCGCTTCGATCTTTCTCAAGAACGGCCTCCAGACCATCGTCTTCGCCGGGAGCCGGCTCATCACCGAGGTCCTCCTGACCTACCTCAAGGCCGACATCGAGACGTCGATCCAGAAGGAGGGCCTCGTCCGCGGCTACCGGGGCGGCTACCTGCCGCTGAAAAGGCGGGAGATCGAGAAGGGCCTCCGGTCGGGCGAGATCCTGGGCGTCGTCTCGACCAACGCCCTCGAGCTCGGCATCGACATCGGGACGCTCGACGTCGCCGTGCTCGCCGGCTACCCGGGGACGATCGCCAGCACCTGGCAGAGGGCCGGCCGGGCCGGGCGTAAGACGGGCCTGTCGGCCGCCGTCCTCGTGGCCACGAGCTCGCCGCTCGACCAGTTCATCGTCAACAACCCGGAATATTTCTTCTCCAAGTCGCCCGAGATGGCCCTCATCAATCCGGACAACCTGTCGATCCTCGTCAGCCACATCGAGTGCGCCGCCTTCGAGCTGCCCTTCGAGGACGGAGAGAAATTCGGCCGGGCCGAGATCGGCGAGATCCTCAATTTCCTCGAGGAAGACAAGCTCCTCCACCACTCCAAGGACAAGTGGTTCTGGACCTCGGAGGCCTACCCGGCCGCCGCCATCAGCCTGCGCAGCATCAGCTCGGACAACTTCGTCGTCGTCGACATCACGGGAGAGGCCCGGGTCATCGCCGAGGTCGACTTCACCTCGGCCCTGACGGCCCTCCACCCCAAGGCCATCTACATCGTCGAAGGCGAGCAGTACTTCGTCGAGAAGCTCGACTTCGAGGAGCGCAAGGCCTACGTCAAGAAGACCGACATCGACTACTACACGGACGCCATCGACTACACGAAGATCACCATCCTGGACATCTTCGAAAAGAAGGGCCTGGAGACCGGGCGCGTCTCCCACGGCGAGGTCCATGTCGCGACGCAGGTCGTCGGGTTCAAGAAGATCAAGTTCCACACGATGGAGAACGTCGGCGCCGGCGACCTGACCTTGCCCCAGAACGAGATGCACACGACGGCCTATTGGCTGACCGTGCCGTCGGCGCTCATGCAGGCGATCCCCTTCCCGGCCGAACAGAGGGTCAACGGGCTGTTCGGGCTGGCCTACCTCCTCCACCACGTCTCGCCGCTGTTCATGATGTGCGATATCCACGACGTCGGCGTGTCGATCGGCGACAACACGTCCGGCGAGTCCTTGCCGACGCGGCTCATGCCGGCCCGGCCGGCCGTGCAGGGCCAGGAAGACATGCCCGTCGTCGTGGACCCGGACTTCGAGCCGAACATCTTCATCTACGACAATTACCCGGGCGGCATCGGACTCAGCCCGTCGCTCTTCGCCCTTGAGTCCCGCCTCCTCGAACATGGCCTGAAGACACTCGAAGCCTGCCCCTGCCGGGACGGCTGTCCCTCGTGCGTCGGCGCGACGAACGAAAGCGGCAAGGACGCGAAACGGGTCGCCCGGGTCATCCTCCAGGGCCTCCTCGGCCTTAAGGAGCCCCGCTCCCCCCGTGTGAATTAAGAAGGGGTCAAACCTATTTTTTACGCAAAAATGCGTAAAAAATAGGTTTGACCCCTTCTTTCTTCTTACTTAACGGTTTTGATGACGCGGATGGGGAGGATGATGCTCGGGATGCCCTTGAACTGAAGGATGCGCTGGATGCTGAAGGCCGTCTGGTTGTGGAGGAGCCGCGTGAAGACGTTCTCCTCTTCGAAAACGAGCTTGCCGACGAAGAAGACCGCCTTGTTGTACTTCCGTTGGAGCTCCTCGCAGCGGGCCTCGACATCGGCCAGGGTGTCGACCTCGACGGAGTGGATGGACTCGGCGTGGAAGCCGAAGTTGTTGGACAGCCGGACGTATTTTTCGAGCTCCCCGGCGATGTGGCTTTCCAGGTTCTTGACCTCTTCGGCGCCCTTGAAATTCTTCCAGTCCACGACCCCGATGGAGATGAAGACGAAGTTTTTGAAGTAGTTGGGGAAGATCCGATGGATGTTCAGGAACGAGTGGATGCCCAGGCCGCCGAAGTTGCGGACGAAGAGGACGGCCGTCGGGGCCGTCTCGTCCCGGACCGGGGCCTCGTGCTTGCCCGTCATCTGCTGGACCTGCGCTAGGATGTCGTCCAGGCGGCGCATCATGTCCTTGACCCGGTTGTAGTGCCGCCGGATAAGGGAGCAGACGACGACGAACGACATCGTGATAACCAGCGTGATCCAGCCGCCCTCCTTGAACTTGATGGCGATCGTGACAACCAGGATCGACAGGGACATGACGAACCCGATAAGGTTGATGCTCAGCTTTTTGCTGCGGTGAGGAGCCGGCGTCTTCAGCCAGTGCAGACACATGCCCAACTGGGCCAGGGAGAAATCCAGGAAGACGTTGATGCTGTACATGACGACAAGGACCTGGACCGAGCCCCTCGTGAAAATAAGGATCAGGATGGCCGCCGCCCCCATAAACAGGATGCCGTTCTGGACGACGAGGCGCTCGGAGAGGTGCATGAACCGGTTGGGGACCCAGGAGTCGATGGCCATATTGCCCAGGACCCGTGGTCCATCGATGAAGCCCGTCTGGGCAGCGACGAAGAGGATGGCCCCCTCGGACAGCAGGATGATCCCGAGGAGCCACACGCCCAGGGGAAATCCGCCGATCTTCCAGGTCCCGATGAGCGTTTCGATGAGCGATGCGTTCAGGGTCTTGCCGGCGACGTGTTGGACGTTCGTCAGCAGATAGCAGACGAGGAGCCCCCCCGCCGTGAAGGATAGAGAGGCGGCCATGTAGAGCATCGTCCTTTTCCCCGTCTTCACCCGGGGAGGGCGGAGGATCTGGAGCCCGTTCGCGACGGCCTCGATCCCCGTATATGTCCCGCCACCGAGGCTGTAGGCCCGGAGGAGGATGAAGGCCATGGCCCCGAATCCGAGCTGCTGGATGCCTTGGCGCGTCTCCCGGATGGTGTCGGCGAATAGGGTCGGCGTCGCCGAGATATGGGAAAAAATCCCATAGAGAATGATGATGACATGGGAGATGAAGAAGAAGAGGAAGATCGGCGTCAGCGTGGCCACGGACTCCTTGACGCCCCTCAGGTTGAGCAGGACGAGGGCAAGCGTGACGAGCAGGATGAAGGTCAGCTTGTGCTGGAAATAGACCGGCGGCAGGAAGCTCAGGACGGCCTCGACGCCGCTCGAGATGGAGATGCTGATGGTCAGCATGTAGTCGACGATCAGGGCACAGCCCGATATGAGCCCGAAGGCGGGCCCGAGGAGCTTGGTGGCCACGACATAGCCGCCGCCGCCCGACGGGAAGAGCTCGATGATCTGGGAGTAGCTCAGGGAGATGGTGATGACCGTGATTGCGGTCAGGACGGCCAGATAGAGCGCCAGGTGCCTGTGATCGCCGAGCGACAGGAAGGCCTCCTGGGGCCCGTAGTTCGACGAGCTCAGCCCGTCCGCGCCGAGGCCGACCCAGGCGAAGAAGGCGATGAGCGCCATCTTGTGGAAGATGCGGGGGTCCTTGACGTTCTTCTCCCCTCCGAGGAGGATCTTCTTCGCCCTGTCCCAGGGTCTCACGGACATCCGCCCGCCCCGGTCCTGCGCTCCGAATGAACCATGGCCGGAATATATAACGAAAAGCCGTCGGGCATCAAGACGCTCATTTGACAGAACCCGGGGCGTGTGCTACTTTTTTCATGGATAATTATGAATATCAACATTTTCACGATCATCGCCGAAGCCGACATCGTTGTCCAACTCATCCTCCTTCTCCTCGTTTTCTTCTCAGTGTTCTCCTGGGCCATCATCTTCTTCAAGTACAAGACGATCAAGGCGGGTTTCAAGCAGTCCGCGAAGTTCCTGGACGTGTTCCGCCGCAGCAAGAGCCTCGCCGACGTCAACGAAGCCGCCAAGAAGCTCCGGGCCAGCCCGCTCGCCGTCATCTTCCTGGCCGGTAATAGAGAGCTGGCGTACCAGTCGAAGGCTTCGGCCGAGAACGGCTGGAGCGCCGCCAAGACGGACAGCCTCAACCGGGCCCTGCTCAAGGCCTCCAACGCCGAAGTCTCGCGCCTGGAGAAGATGATGTTCTTCCTGGCCACGACCGGGAGCGTCTCGCCGTTCATCGGCCTCTTCGGGACCGTCTGGGGGATCATGATCTCCTTCATCCGCATCGGGGCCATGCGCTCGGCCAGCCTCCAGGTGGTCGCCCCGGGGATCGCCGAGGCCCTCATCGCCACGGCCGTCGGCCTCTTCGCCGCCGTGCCGGCCGTCATCGCCTACAACTACTTCCTCGGCCGGATCAAGGACCTGATCGCGGACATGGAGGACTTCTCGTTCGAATTCCTGAGCATCGCCGAGAGACTCCATGGGTCTTAGCACGCAGTCCCTGCAGTCCTCCTCGCGCAGGAGGCAGGTCGGCACCCACCTCTCCGAGATCAACGTCACGCCGTTCATCGACGTCATGCTCGTCCTGCTCGTCATCTTCATGGTCACGGCGCCGATGATGCAGTCGGGGATCGGCATCAACCTGCCCCAGGCCGAGACCGACACCAAGCCGGCCGAGGAAGGCCTGACGCTGACCGTCACCAAGGACCAGTACGTCCACATCGGCGACTCGACGATCAACATCAACCTCCTCGAGCGCCGCCTCACGGAATTTTTCTATAACAAGCCGAAAAAGGTCGTCTACCTCCAGATCGACAAAGACGTGCCCTGGGGCGTCGGCGTCCGCGTCATGGACATCACCAAGAAGGCGGGCGTCGAGATCGTCGGCGTCATCACCGAACCCATCGACGTCAAAGACAAGAAAAAATGACCGCCACGAAGCTGGCCCTGCCGCAAGCGTTCAAGAGGGCCCTGTTGATTTCCTCCTTTCTCCACGTCGGCCTGATCATCCTGATCGCGGCCTCGCCTTCCTTTTCGAGGACGTCCCCGAAAGGCCTCGTCCAATACGTCAATTTCCTGGGCGGAGGGACCGGCGGCGAGCCAGGGGGCGGACCGGGAGGCGCGACCATCACCGCCAAGACCGAGCCCCTGCCGCCGCCGAAAAAGCAGACCCTCCGCGACCTGGCCGTCCCGGCGAAAATACAGCCCGAGGCGAAGAGCGCGATGCGCCACCCGGTCGACAATCCGAAAGCGGACAAGAAGGCCGCTGAGAAAAAAGCGGCCATCACCAAACCCGACTCCACAGCCCCAGCCCCGGCTGCGGCGGCCGGGGCTGGGGCGTCCGGGGCGCTGGGCGATTCGGGCGCCGGTTTCGGCCTGCGCTTCGGCACGGGCGGGGGCGGCAGCGGCGGCACCGGGTCCGGGGCGGGCGACCCCTTCGGTGTCGGCAACTTCCCGTTCCAATTCTATCTCCAGATGATCTCGGACAAGATCACCGCCAACTGGTTCCAGTCGCTCGTCGACCCCGGCGTCAGTGGTCTTCTCCAGACCCAGGTGTATTTCCGCATCTACAAGAACGGCACGATCTCCGACGTCCGCATCGACGTCTCGAGCGGAATCGAGGCGTTCGACCTCTCGGCCCGCCGGGCGATCCAGAACTCAACGCCGTTCGCGGCGCTCCCCAACGAGTACGACGGCCAGTACCTCGGCATCACCCTAGTTTTCGAGCACGCCAAATGAGCCTGAAAAAACCTCTCTTCGGACTCCTCGCATTCCTCGCGGCTTCCGGGGTCTTCGCCCAGCAGGAAGTCGTCCTGAAGATCAGCGAAGGGATGCCCATGATCCTCCTCGCCCTGCCCGAATTCGTCGTCCGCTCGGCCTCGCCCCTGGCCCAATCCGCCGCCCAGGAGATCCACCAGGTCCTCGCCGACGACGTCAAGTACAGCCGGATCTTCCAGCTTTTACCCAAAAGCTACTACGACTACATCGGACGGCTGGTGACCGCGGACAAGATCAATTTCAAGGACTGGGATTCCATCCAGGCCCGCCTGCTCGTCGTCGGCGAGGTCCGGGAGGACGGCGGCCGCATCGTCTTCGACGGCAAGATCTACGACGTCAAGAGTGAGCGCTTCATTGTCGGCAAGCGCTACCAGGCCGAGAAAAACGGCCTGCGCCTCGTCGCCCACAAAATGGCCGACGAGCTCTTGAAGCTCCACGGCGAGAAGCCGATCTTCACGACCAAGATCGCTTTCGTCTCCAACCGCGACGGCAACGACGAGATCACCATGATGGACTACGACGGGGCCGGCCAGACGCGGGTCACCTTCAACAAGATCAAGGATTACATGCCGGCCTGGTCCCCCGACCAGAGGACGATCGCCTTCACCTCCTACCGTGGCGGCACCGCGGGGCTCTACCTCCGCAACATCTACGAAGGCAAAGAAACGACGGTCTCCACGAAGGGGACCAACTATTCCGCGGCCTTCTCGCCCGATGGCAAGAAGCTGGCCTTCTGCTCGACGATGACCGAGGAGGGCAACGCGGAGTTATACATCCTCGACCTGGAGAGCATGAAGACGAAGCGCCTGACCTTCAACAGCGCCACGGAAACCGCCCCGACCTGGTCGCCCACGGGCCGCGAGATCGCCTTCACGACCGACCGCCTCGGCTCCGGCAGCCCCCAGATCTACATCATGGACGCCGAAGGTTCCAACGTCCGCAAGGCGAGCTTCGGCGGTAACTACCACGACTCGCCCGCCTGGGCGCCGACGAGCGATCGGATCGCCTTCGTCTCCCGGGTCGACAACACCTTCGACATCTACATTCTCAACCTCCGGACGAACCAGATCACGAAGCTGACCGAGAACAACGTCCGCAACGAGTCGCCGAGCTGGTCGCCCGACGGCCGCCACGTCGTCTTCGCCTCGAACCTCTCGGGCTCCATCCAGGTCTACACGGTCGACTACGACGGGGCCAACCTGAGGCGGCTGACCGACCGCGGCGAGAACAAGCTCCCCAACTGGACGAACTAAGTTCGGCCTCGGGGTATCATCGCCGTCCGCGCGGTGATTCTTCACGCTTTCCCGCTCCGGATCCGATGGGAGGAGTCCGCGTATCCGTCCCGTGAAAGCTTCTATGATAGCGAAACGCAAGCCCCCTGACTCTTTTTCCTCCTCTTCATATCTTCCTCAGGCTGCCTTCTATGATAGCGAAACGCAAGCCCCCTGACTCTTTTTCCTCCTCTTCATATCTTCCTCAGGCTGCCTCGGTCTTTTGAACCACCCTTCTATCCGCGCCATT
>Ga0214473_10000982_pt1 | contig 38791 bp, 27 predicted proteins | sample RVTome_7_FD_203509 | JGI IMG/M metagenome (GOLD analysis project Ga0214473, IMG submission 203509) | Soil microbial communities from uranium-contaminated site in the Upper Colorado River Basin, Wyoming, United States - RVT98D197 | ecosystem: Environmental > Terrestrial > Soil > Contaminated >...
GATTCACAATGCGAGCCTTGGTCGAAGTGAGAAAAGAGTTCGGTTTAAAAAGAAAGAGAAACGACGATTCAACACCGATACGCTCTACGTGTCTCTTGACAGAGCCGGCAACGTCATAGAGGGTGGCCCAGCCTTTCGACGGCGCCAGCCGTCGGGGTGCCCCATCTTTGCGGCGTGTGCAAAGGTGGGGTGCTTGACTTCCCTTTCGCCGTTTCGAATCAACCTCATTCACACGCACGCAACAACCAGCGGCGACGGACGAAGGATCTCTCCGGCGTCAGTACGCGGCGTTGGTCAGCGGTGGGACGTAATCCTGGCCGTATTTGTTCTTGTGCGTCAGCGTGAAGTTGCCGTTGTCGAGGATGCGGATGGGGCCAAGGGAGCGCGCCGAGCCCGAAATCGTGACCGTCTGCTCAAGATTCTTAAGGTCTTCGGGGGCGCTGCGCTCGTGCCAAACCTGCATCTGGTATCTCCCATCGGGAACGGCGGCGATGGTCACCTTTCCCGAGGCGTCCGAGAGTCCGTAGTACGGAGTGGGGACCACGACGATGACAGCGCTCATGTCCGGATGAATATTGCAGAACAAGAAGCTTGCTCCAGGCCGATCGAAGCGTACCGAACGGCTGCTTCCAGCCTCGTACAGGCCCAGGTCAAATCGTTTGCCGGCGAACAGCGAGAAGACGTTGTGGAAGAAGGGGTCTTCATTCGGGAACTGCACCATGGCGCCGGCTTGCACCAGGAGGACGTGGGGCGCAAAGGTCTTGTTACGCTGCAGGAGGCGGGGAGCAGGGCCGCCGGGCGGGACAGCCGACGCCGGGGGCGGGCCGCTCAGCGGCGTGAGCCACACGGCAACGTTCGAGGCATCGGGGCGCGGGCCCGCTGCGGACCGGCCGGCCTGCGGCCGGCGCACGATCTCCACCTGCACGGTGACGGGCGCCTGCTGTGCGGCGGCGGGCGCGGCGAGGCACCAGGCGCCCAGCGCGAGGCCAAGCCGCGTCCATCGGTTGCAGTGTACGGTGCGCATCAGAACGTATATGCCAGGGCGGCATTCACGTGATTCAGCTTGTGCGAACCGGCGTCGAGCAAGGTAGTCTTCAAGTGACGGTACTCCACTGAGAACAGTACATCAGACCTCAGCCGGTAGATGAAGTTTGCGAAGGGGCTCTGGTTCCTGGACAGCAACGGCCCGTAATAGGAACCGTTGGGACCATAGCGCCGCAGATCGGAGGCGAAGGGATTGTCCTGGCCGTATCCGCTATTGATCTCGAAATTCTGGCGGGGCGTAAATTTTAGCTGCGCCCAGCCGCCCAGAGCATCCAGGCCGTAGAAAATGGTGGCGGGATTCATGATGGAGCCGCTCCAAAGTACGCTCTGCCCGATGCCTCCGCCCAGGCTGGACAGCGCATGACCCCGATAGAAGAAACCGGTCAAACCGAAATATCGGCCCAGAGGCAAGGTAAGGTCTAACGTGCCGGCCCAATTAGGGATGTTGCGGTCCAGTCCCCAGTTTTCGCGACCGAAGTACCCGCCGAAGCCGAGTGTCATGTCCTGCCCCAGCACGCGCTGCCGGAGCGCGACGCGAGTGGCGAAGGCGGGGTGGCCCGATTGTTCGCCCCAGGAAGGCGGGCGGCCATCCTCGTCGTTCTCGGGGACGATGCCGGTGAGGGAATCGAGGATTCCCCCTTGCAGCGAAAGGGTGGAGTTTTCCGCGAGCGTGATGCGATGTTCCACACGCACCTGCGGAGTCCAGGCCCACAGATTGCCGGCGTAGGAAAGCGGCGGAACCGCGAGAGAGGCCAGGGACGTGGGCGAGACGGGCACGAAGAACAGCGAGTCCTGGCCGGCGACGACGGAGGTATTCTTCCAGTCCAGGCGGATGGCGCCGGTGCGCAACCGAACCAGCCCCTCGGCCACGCCATTCGACCGGTAAGGGAATCCGCCCGCGAAATCGAATCTCACGTTGGCGCTGGTTCGGGCGCCGGCGATTTGCGGGCCAAACACGTCTAGGCCGATCTGCGACTGGCGCAGCGATCCTCCAAACGATCCGGGCGAACCCAGCAGCAAATTCTGTTTCTCAGCGATCTGCGGGAAATCGAGGTTGTCCGCGACGCCCCGGTTGGCGAACATGTTCACCAGAATGATCCCGGAGAGCCGCACGCGATACTTCGATCCGCTCTCGACCTTGGTCTGGTAGTGTTCGGCGAGCCTGGCCTCGGCCAGCTCCTGGCTCTCCTCGAGAAGGGCCACGCGCGCATCGGTGTTCAGTTCTTGAACCGGGGCCGCCGATGGAGAAAGTTCCGCGACTGTGGCCGCCGTGGGGTAAACAGTCAACGGTGATAGGGCGGCGCCGGCAACTGGCTGTTGGGCTGGAGCGGCGGGATCCTTGGCCAGAGCGAGTTCGCGGCGGAGTTCGGTGATCTCTGCGCGCGTGCCGTCACGCTCGCTTTGCAGTTGTCGCATTTCTGCGTGCAGCGCTTGGACCTGCGCCTGGAGCTGCCGGACAGAATCGGCGAGCGCCTGGATGGCGGCGGAATCGGCCGGCGCGGCATCCGGTGCGGCCGGTCTGGGCGACTGGGGAGCCCGCTGCGCTTGCAGGCCGGGTGCGCTCATAAACAGTAAACCGGCGATCCCACAGGACTGCCAGAACCCGATGTGACGGCTGTGCTTTATCATCATGACCCCCCAGGGCCTGCAGCGGCCCGGGCTTTCCTCGAATGTCTGGGCTACAAATTCCTGAAGTCTCTAGGTGAAACTCTGCTCCCTGACTACGCCGGCCGGCTGTGTGGCACCGCTCTCGAGCGCTTCACGCACCTTCGCGACCAGTGCCGCCCGGGTAAACGGCTTCTGCAGGACGACTGCCGACTCGCGATCCGGAGCCCAGGGCGCGCCGGAATATTCGGCGTAGCCCGAGACCAGAACCACTTTGACTTCCGGAAGAACCGTTTTCAGCCGTTCGGCAAGCATGGCGCCGCCCATCTTGGGCATGACCATATCGCTCAAAACCAGATGAATTCGGCCGGTATGGCGCGCGATCACTTCCAGCGCCTCCAGTCCGTTCCTGGCTTCCAGCACGAAGTAGCCGCTGGATTTCAAGAACTCGCAGGTCAGCTCGCGGACACTGTCTTCGTCCTCGGCCACGAGGATGGTCTCTGTGCCGCGAGGGATGGCTGCGGCTTGGGCCTCGGCCTCGGCCTTCGCAGCTTCCTCAGACACGTAGGGCAGATAGATTTCAAACATTGCGCCATTGCCCGGGGAGCTCTCGACCCAAACAAACCCGCCGCTCTGCTTGACGACGCCATACACGGTGGCCAAGCCCAGGCCGGTGCCCTTGCCGAGCTCCTTGGTGGTGAAGAAGGGCTCGAAGATGTGCGTCTTGGTGGCTTCGTCCATGCCGTCCCCGGTGTCGGCGACGGAAAGCAGAACAAAGCGGCCGGGGGTCATGGGCGGCCGAGTAGCCGCTTCGGCCTCGGTCACGGCCACGTTGCGCGTGGACACGGTAAGTGACCCGCCGTCGGGCATGGCATCGCGCGCATTGACGGCGAGATTCATGATCACCTGCTCGATCTGTCCCGGGTCGGCCTTGACATGGCCCAGATTGGGGCCGGGCCGGAAGACGTAGTCGATATGCTCGCCAATCAGCCGGGGCAGCATCTTGCCGATTTCGGCCACGACGGAGTTCAAATCGAGGACGCGCGGCTGCAACACCTGCATGCGGCTGAAAGCCAGCAACTGGCGGGTCAGAGCGACGGCGCGGTCGGCGGCTTTGCGAATCTGTTCGGCGCTGCGCCTCAGAAAAGTGTCATCGCCCGGGCGGTCCAGGAGCAGGTCGCTATGGCCGCGGATGATGGTCAGCAGGTTGTTGAAGTCGTGAGCGACGCCGCCGGCGAGCCTGCCGACGGCCTCCATCTTGTACGCCTGGCGCAGGCGCGCTTCGAGCTGCTGGTGATCGCGCTGAGCCGTGCGCAGCCCGGCGCGCATGCGAGTGAATGCGCCGGTCACTTCGGCCACTTCATCGCGGCCGGTCTGCTCGAGCGGATAGTCGAAGTCACCGGTTTCCAAGGCGCGGACGCCGGCCACCAGGCTGTCCAGAGGCCGGGTGAAGTTGTCGGAAATGAAAAAGACCAGGGCGCTGCCTGCCAGCACGCTCAGCACTCCCAAGGCGGCCAGCACGCCGTTGAGTTGTCTCAGGAAAGCCGAAGCTTTGTCGAAGGACTTGAAGACGCTCAAGAAAACGGGGGTATCGCCATCGGGGGAGACTTGCACGGTGACGGCCAGGTACCGTTCGCTGCCCAACTGAAGTTCCTGCGGCGCACCGCCGGAATTCTGGCGCCGAATCGGCCACAGCCGCGCGGCTTCGACTTGCTGAGCGCCCGAGAGGGTGCTGGCGACCAGAGTGTCGCCGAAGCGGAAGGCCACGTCGCTGGCGGCGATCTTGCTCAAGTCCTGTGCGACCTGCTGGTCAATGGCGTGGCCGATGGCCAGAAATCCGAGCATGGTTTGGGTGGTCCTGCCAAAGTAGATGGGCTGGATCCAGACGTCGTAGAGCTGGCCGTCCTCGAACCACCAGTCGCGCGCTTGTCCTCTGTTCAGGGCGCGCCTGAGAAGCAATTGGGCCCCGGCGGGCTCGAGACCCGGAGTTCTGCTGCGCAGCGCCGCCACGGTGCCGGCGGTGTCGGCCAGCAGCAGCAAGTCGCTCCCGCTCAAACGAAAGACATCGTTAGCGCCGTCCTGAATGGTGGCGGGGTCGCGGGTGGTCATCAGCGCGCGAACGTTGGGCAGATTGGCCAGCAGTTCCGCCGACCGGGTCAAGGCGCTCTCGCGCTGTTGCGCGAAACTCTGGTAGGTGTTTACGGAGTTGCGCAGGTCTTCCTGGAGGGAGTCGCGCACGCCCTTCTGAACGCTGTAACTGACGATGAGCAGCGTGGCGCTGGTCAGCCCGGCCGAAACGGCCAGCAGGGAAAGAAGAAACTTGGTGCGCAGCCGAGCCGTTCTCATCCCGAGTTCCTGCCCGACGGAAGAGCGCCCCCGCAAAGGCTCGCGCTTTGCGGCGCAAAAAAAGACGGATCGAACCCCTCAAAACGGAGCCGTACTTGGCGCCGCCCCTCGTTACTCTTCAGGCTAACAGGTGCCTGCTTGCGAGAACACCGTGACCTGCATCACCAGTGTCGAAAGACGCATCGCGGGCAAGGGAATCTTGCGTTCGGACTGTGTAGCGCCAGGCTACGAATTGACGGTAACAAACACAACCTTCGCAACGCCGATCAAATCCACTTCCTCATCCCAATCCCAAGGTTTGATTAGCGTGGGTGCCCCCGTCGGGCGGCGCGCCCAAACCTCGGCCACCCGACTTCTAAGAACCTAACAGCAATGCGAATTCTGCGCTAGATTTCCAAGAATTTGAAGCGATACAAGCTAACCAGCCAAGGGACGACTGCAAGGAGCAGCGTGATAAAGGCCCATTTCAAGGCCCAAAACTTACGGGTGATAATCTCGGAGTTCCTGTGGCATTGTTCCAACAAATCGTTGAGAAATTGCGACTCACTCATGTTTGCGAAGGATTGCTGGTATTCATTAAACGTCATTCCTGCAATCGAACCAAAGTAGAGCAACGATTTGCGAGGCCCTATCGTTCTCGGGTAATTCGCCAAATAGATGAAGCACAGACTTGCAGCCAGCATACCGATGGCCACACCAGCGATAATCGCCATCCACACCGTCCACAAATCAACACGCGGAGCGAACCCCGCAAGAACACCCAACATGGCGGTATCAATTCCCAAAACCAAGGATGACTTACCGTCGAGTCGGCTGATCCAGTCCAGGAGCCGGTCCAGATTGCGTTCTGACGTATCAATCTGTTGTTGAACATTCATCATCGTGTTGTGGCCGCTGGGGAACTCCATGACCTAAGAATTCAGCGCCCCTCTCTATTTCGCATCGAGACCGGCGCTGGAGTTACTCAAAGCTTCCACTAACTTGAAAAGAGAGCCAAGATCCTTGTAGTGGCAGAATTTCAACTTCGGGCCTTCACCACAAGGACAAGGAGAATACACGTCGATCTGCGTCCGTCGGCCATTTGTAACCGCCGAGGTGAGAAGCTGCTCAGCCCATTGGACGGCGGTTGGGTTGGCCGTCAAACGTGCTTTTTCCAGAATCAGGTCCAACTTTCCCCACGCTCCATGGCGCTCCCATGGACCGGGCCACTTTTTCGTTCGCTCGTAGATAAGCCTCTTGTCAAACCATACCAACGACGCTCCTAGCACTTGTTCCGTAAGCGATTGCGAGGTGAGTTCGAACTCATGCCTCTCAGGGAGTGTCAAACACAACTGGTGAGAAGTCATAAGGTGACCAACTGGACCCACAGGAAACCGTTTCTCGTGGTCAAACACTCGTTGGGGATCGCGAGGGAAAAAAAAGGGATACTCAACGCCCACTCTAAACGATTCTTCCCTCCCAGACCTTTCTCGTCGGTAGTGCAGCAAGCCAACTGCTTTGAACACCTCGTTCGAACCGCGAAGCATTGCCTCCAGCCGAAAGTACTCAAGCCCACCGAGGATCGACCGTTCTAGCTCCAATCTAGCGGGTGACAATCTGTACCATGGCGGGAGCTTCTTCATCCGAACCACGGCTTTGTGACTTTAAGCGGACGGCCCACTCCCTCAGACTTCGGACCGACAACAACGGAGCCGCCGGTTGCATATGCTGCCTTGACCGACACTGCGTAGTCACGAGTGCGCTCCTCGTCTTCCAAGGATGTCCATGTCAGTCCCTTCGAAACGTAGACCCCCCGATTGCTGTCATACGAAAATGCCAGTCTAATTGATTCGTCGGTCAGAGCTTCATAAATAGTCTTAGAAATACCGATCTCGTTACCCGTAAGTTGGAGCTGGATTTCCTCCGCTCGAAAAGCCGCATCGCCCAGGCAAGTCGAATCAAGGTCGCCACGCACGCCGGACCGGCAAACAAGAGTCTTGCCGAAATCACACCCAATCGCGACATGCAACTCACCGAGAACAGCATGGTCCTTATTGAGAATCTCTTCCACAGATGAGTTATGACTGATGCATATGTCTGTGGCCTTATTCTTGATTCGCCCTTCCTGGTCATAAGGAACGTTCACCAATGCTTGGAGGCGGTCGCCCTGATGTTGGATGGTCACTCCATCAAAGTCCGATTGTGTGACCTGCCGGAGTTCGTACCGGAACAGGTGCAACACTTGGATAGCCTTCGCAAGCTCATCGAGATTACCCACTAAGGAATCGACTAACCGTGTGAATCCGTCAATATCGGTGAAAATGGAGACCCCACTGCATACCTTGGCGTGTTTCGGTCCGAGTTGCTCAAGATCAATTCTCTCCCGCGCCTCTTCGATTGTAATCTCCGCGAGGGGCAGAGAGTCGTTGACCTCCTGCATCTTCTTGACTGAAGATTCGATGGACCAAGAAAAGCCGCTCTCTTGAACCAGCTTCTCTGGACCCTCCAGTTTCTGGCAGTCGAGGCGATAAACTGATCCGTCCGACACAAAAAGGGCCTGGCGCTTTTTCGGCAAGATGGAAAAAAGCGTCTGCCCGATTGTCACGGCATTGTCTCTATCCATGATCTTGGCGGCATAATTAGCTGCGTTCCCGATGCTGATCAATTCGCGGTCGCCTCGAACACCCACATTAGCGACGACCGAATCTCCCAACTCAGCACCGATGCGTGGGACTAGCGCAGCGTAGTCAGGGAACACTTGCGGGAGCGCCTTGTCGAACAAGAGATGAAGAGCAATCCCACAAAGTACGGAACTCCAGGCGAGTTTGGCGTCATCATCGTACGGCTTGTAGAGCAGTCCGTGAAACTTGGGCCCTTGGACTTGGATCTTGTCACCGTCAAATACCTCTTGTACGATACGGCGTTGCTCCACTCGGACGACATGCAAGTAGCGGTGAAGCCGCAAGAAGTTATCGCGCCGCATGAGTCCGTCATCCAGCAACGCCCCTAGATTGCACACGCCGGCATACAGATGAGTGCCATGAACTACTCGGGCGTCGGTCGGCGAGAGATTTCGAAGGTCCATCTCGCGTGCCAGCTTCTCAACACTGATACCAACCTCCCGAATTCGCTTCCACTCTTCAGCCAACCGCTCCTTACTGCGTTCGTAGTCCCAGCTCATGTCCAATCTCCATTGTTCGGTGGCTCTAGATCCAACCGAGCCGACCCGGCGTTCGGCCAGCGACACACGGAATCGGTCTGTAGCGCAGTATCAGCCAGGACCAAGACACTGTCAAATAGATTGTGCTGTACTTTATCGACAGTCAGTAATAGTGGCGACAGTAATGCTTGACACCTATAAGGGTTCGCGGTAACATAGGAGTTGCGATGACAGAATTAATTGGCTTCTATGTACCTCTCGGCCGGCGTGTTCAGGATCTCCGTAAGGCAAAAGGGCTCACACAAGAAGAACTCGGCTCCCGCATAACTCCACCGGTCACGCGCGCGTCGATCGCTAACATTGAAGCTGGCAAACAAGGTGTCCTCGCTCACACACTCGTTCAGCTTGCCCGAGCGCTGGAAGTGGCAGCTCAAGACCTTTTGCCAAGGGAAACGGTCGAAGAGGACCCGAAGTTACGGGAAAGAGTACAGAATGAACTCACAAGAAAGCTTAGCGTTCCCGCCGAGGCGTCACGGCGCTTGGCCGAGAAGTTGTTCGCACAGCCTGATTCGCTGAGGAGGAAAGATGAGCGTTCAACTCGCACGAGCCGCCGCTGAGAAGCTCGTAGAACGCCTAGGGATTCGCAAAGCGCCGATTGATGTGGAGAAAATAGTTCAAGCGCTTGGGCTCCGGATAGTGACGGTTGACCTGGGTGATGACGTATCCGGATTGCTGGTTTCACGTAAAGGCATGGCATCTATTGCTGTGAAGCAAAAAGATCCGCCGGTTCGCCGCAGATTCACGATCGCACATGAGATCGGACACTTCTGCTTGCGACATCATCTACTCGGGAATGAACTCGTTCACACGGATGAGCATCGGCAAGTGATCTATCGTAGCCCCCGAGCTTCCGAGGGGTTAGACCCTTTGGAGATTCAAGCAAATCAGTTTGCGGCAAGCCTGTTGATGCCGACGAAACTAATACGCGAAAGAGTTGCGACACTACGAAAACCACTGCTTGAACACGACGTAAAGGTCCTCGCAACTGAGTTTAGGGTGAGCGAACAAGCTATGACCATCCGTCTTTCCACACTTGGGTTGCTTTAGTTCCCACCGCTAGTTAGGAGCTTGTCACAGGGCATTCGACCCGCTGCAGGGATTTCGTTGGGCACCCGCAGCGTCGAGCCGATTGACTCAGATGATAAAATAGAAGTGGAGCTCGGCAGAAAGTCCGATTGTCGCTCCGCGACCGGTCCGGGTCCGCCCTCAGTCTTGGCGGACAGCCCGCCGCAAACAAATGACGCCAGACTTCGTACAAAGCCTCGCGAAACGAAGACCAATGGAAGAAAACACTTATCTCTTGAAACAGCAACAACTTGCGCACTCTTTTCGTGCTCTTTTGCACCCTCTAAATTTACAACCATCCTGTTTTCGTTCTGTTACGCGCTCTTCGAGCAAAATACCGGGGGTGGGTGTATCCGCGCCTCAATCACTCCTTGTGTTTTAATAAACTTAAAAAAGCCTTCTCCCGTAACGCATTTAGTTTGACAACGATACAAAACCCTAGGGGGTGTCACCCCCTCCCTGAGCAGAAATCGGCTAACTGGCGATCCGACCAGGATCGCCATCCTGAGTCCGCCAGCAGTCTGGCGGACGAAGGATCTCTCCGAGCCATGTCGTACGCTCGCAAAAAAAACAGCGGCCGGACTCTCGGGGGAGGAGAGTCCGGCCGCCGGTGAGCGCCGACTGAGGCGCGGCGGTTACCGCGGCTGAGTCGGCGAGCTGGTTGGGTCGGGTTTGGACTGGGCGGAAACCGCGCCCGGAGTTTGGATGGAAGCAGAGTCGTCACGCGTCAGGAACAGAATGAACGGCGTGACCTCGAAGGGCATCTTCTCGCGTTCGGCGACGGCGCCCACGGGCTTGGACTTGAGCATCGTCAGTTGATTATCCCAGGGGTCCAGCTTGATGCGTCCGCCGAGCGGCAGGGCCACGATCAGATTCTGGTCCGGCGTGGGATTGGCGGCCGCCTGCTGCACGGGCAGTGAGCCGGCGCTCCAGCGGGTGAGGACGCCATTGCCCAGATGCGGGCTGATGAGATTGGGGATCTGTTTGGAGCGGCCCTCGAGCGCCTGAACGAATTTCTGGGCCGTGCCGAGTTGATCTTTGTAGGGCGACTTGGAAAGCAGCTCGACGGCCTTGGCGGTGGCGGCCTGCTCCTCTTCCAGGGTGCGGGCGAAACCGAAGTGGCGGAACGTTTCCTGGTCGTCGAACAGCATGCGGTCGAAGAAGGCGTATTGAGTATCCACACGATGTCCGAGGACGGCGTGGCTAAGCTCGTGAGCAATCATGGCGGCCAAGCTGGGCTCGTCGGGGAGCACATCAATCAAGCCCCGGCTCAGCACGATGGTGTGGCCGATGGTGAAGGCCTCGAGGGTCGAGGTCATGACGACGCGGCAGCGGACTTCCGGCTGAACGTCGAGGTTGTTGGTGACCTCGAGATTGTTGACCACCGTCTCCAGCACCTTATCCACTTCTCCGGCAGGGGCCAACAGGCCCAGCCGCTCCATGCGGTCTACCACGTTGTCTTCCGCCTGGCGGTCCCAGGAGCGCTGCGCCTGCAAGGGGGAGATGTCGCGGGACTCAGCGGCTTGGTCATTGACGGGGAGAGCGGCCTCCACCAGAATTTTGCTCAGTTCCTGCTCTTGCCTGGCGTGGCCGAGGTTGTAGCCCCACAGGCGCGTTTGCGCCTTGAACATGACCTTCTTGGAGAGCGCAAAGCGGATATCGCTTTCTTCGCTATAGATGAAGGCGGGCAACCAGTCGTTCTTTCCGGCGTTCACGCGCCAACTATCAAAGTGAAAGTAAAGGCTGCCCCTGGAGGATCCGGAGTAGGCGCCATTAAAGCGCACGATGTGGAAATCCTGGTCTTCCACCCAGATGCGGCCGGCGAAGCGCCCCGGCTCGGCCTTGACCTTGGGGGTCACATCGAACACCAGAGCGCGCACTTCACCCAGGAATTCACGCCGCACGTAATCGAATTGATAGTGCTGGCGGTCGAAGCCTTCCGTATCCACATAGACCATTTGCAGGAAGCCTTCCGGCATAAATTCCATGGACGAGGAGAAGAGGCCGCCCAAGAACCCTTTCTTGCCGCCGCTGCCTTGGCCCGTGGCCAGTGAGACGAGTTCCACTCCGTTTTCCAATTTCGCCCGGCCCAGGAAATACTTGTCACCGTTGGGCACGGTGCCCAGAGCCTTATCCGGCGCCAGCAACTGGATGTACGTTTCCACCAGGGGCGAGTGGGTGCGGATCATCTTTACCTGCGCCTGTTCCTGAGCGATGATCCGGTCGAGCACCTGGTCGAGCGCGGTGGCCGGCTGCTGAGCAGCAGCGCACAGCGGCAACGCGCCGAACACCAGAACTACTAGCAGGATGGTAAACCTACGCATAAAGCCTCCCCTCACTAGAATGCAAGTTGAAATACGATGTGGACGGTAGCCGGAAAATCAACCGCCCTGCCCTGTTGTAGCGCCGGCTTGAAGCGAATCTGTTGCGCAGCACGGACGGCCGCCTCGTCCAGCCCGTGCCCGAGACCCTTGGTCACGCGAATCACCCGCACTGGCCCGGATGCGGGAAAAACCACCTGAATCAGCACTTCTCCTTCGAGACCCAAACGGCGAGCTTCCGCGGTGTAAACCGGATTCGGCTTCTCCAGGATGACCACGGCCTGAACGGCCGGGGCCGCTTCCACGTTCTCTTTCGGCCGCGCCGCTTCCGAATTAATCTCGGCGGCGGCAAAGCCTCCCGCCCTCACTTGGCCGCGAGCTGCGTTGCCAGCCGATGGAGCAATGGCCACGCCATTTCCGAAACCGCTGCTGGCCACGGTCCCACGAACTCCCGTGGCCCCGCCGCTGCCGTTGCCGTAGCCGGGTCCCGACGGCAGGGCCGGCGAGCCCAAGCGGGCAATCGTCGCGCGACGGTTGGGGTTGGATTCTCCGGGCAAGCCTCGGACGTCGCCGAAGCCGCCGGTTTGAACCTTGGAGATCTCAGTCGGTTTAGTGATGGTCGCCGGCGCGGCGCTCCCGGTGTTCATCAATCCCGTCTTCACGGGCTCGCGCGGGCGAGCCGGCTCGCTGGAGACCTCCAGCTTCACGTCGGCAAACGTCTGGTTGACCTGCGGGATCTCGGCTCGCCGCACGTCAACAGGGCGGGGCCTCGCCGCCACCATGGGCGCAAAAACCACCCTGCGGGTCAGACGCGGCGGCTCAGGCCGCTCGACAGGAGCAGGCTTTGGCCGAACTTCCGCGCGTTGAACGGGCGGTTCATTCTCTTTGGGCGGCAGGAATTCGGTTTTTAGAGGCGCGATGGGAATCACTTCGTGGAAGATGGTGGTCCTCAACTCGCTGGGGAAGATCAGCGGCAGCGCCACCACAAAAATCACCAGGGCGGTCTGAAATATCGCGCTGGTCAGCACAGCGGTCAACCGCGACTCGCCCTCGGGCAACATTGCCAGACGGGCGGCAACCGGCTTGGTGCCGATCAATTTCTTCCAGGCCTGCGGGTCTTTCGCGGCGGCCCGACGGTCGATTTGCAAGCTTATCGGCCGAACTTGTTTGAAAGTGGTGAGCATGCTCGATTGTTGACCGCCTGGCCATGCCCCTGGCACACGACCGGGCTTTGCCCCTCTCTAGCTGCACTCATCGGCCGCCGCCACACAGGCTTGACCAGTTTCCGTACAGTACGAGCGTACCGGGCAAGCGATGGTATCTGAATAGGACTTTGGTACTAGTGACCCTTACTTGCAAAGTTAGGTTTAGGACTCAGGGCCAGGAGGCGGTATTTAGTGCTCAGGACAGGACTTAAGGCGTGGGCGAGGCTATAGGATAGTAGTACTACTAGCCTATTGATTCCGAATCTCTGGCTTCGTGCGTGACAATGTGAACATCCACGGCAGGGGCTTCTTGCAAGAAACGATGCACCGCAGAAAGATAGAGAAGCTTTCGCAATCCCTTGACGGCGGAACGCCCGAATATCACCTGGGTGATGTGCTTCTGCCTCACGACTTCCGCTACGGCGTGGGCCACGCTGTGCCCACGAGCCTGGGTCCGGATCACCTGCGCCCCCAAGTCTTCGGCGAATTGGAGATTGGCGGCGAGCGATTTCTGCTGTTCAGGAACTGTCACAAGATCAGCCAGAGTCGATCACAAGTCGGAACAGGTGAGTTGAATCAAACGCTCCGCTTACGACCTCAACACTTGAGGGTTGTAGCGGGCTATCCAAGCCAGCTTTAGTTGTTATCGCGTCCGCAGCGCTCCGGGCTCGCCACACACGCTCACGGTCAGCTTGTTGACCTCGTTTCTTATTAGCGAGCCGTAGGCGCCATCGAGCGTGAAGTTCAAGCCTTCGCGAAAGGCGTCCTTGGCTAACTTATCCAAATTGTTTTGCACTCCCGTGATGTTCAAGCCGCCGATGGAGGCCCGCAACGGATCGGGACCCTGATTCCATGTGAGCCGGCAATATCCTTTCCCATCGAAGGCCAACATGGGTCGCGCCTTATAGACAAAGTTGATATCGGACATGCTGACACCGATGCCGGCAGAGATTGGGACGCATGGCCCCAATTGCCACTTGACGCTGATGCCCTGTGCCGACAAACGAGCGATATTTTGCTGAATCACCAGTCCCTGCGCAGACAACTGGAACTCCGGCACGTCGATTCGCATGCGGAAACCGCTCGACACCCTCAAACGCACACAGGAGGTGCGCACCCCCAGCGTGTATACGTCGTTCTTATATTCCTTGTCGAGAAACTTGAAGTTGATGTCCAGAAGCGCCGCGTTTTTTGCGGCGGTCGCCAACATTTGCTCACCCTGCGGATACGCCTTGAGCGGGACAGTGGTGTTCTTGAAATCTGTAACAGGTGGATTCGCTGGGGGGCTGGCTGCCTGTCTCGTGCGGAGTTGGGCCTGGGAATCGACAGCAAGAAAAGCCGTGAAGAAGATCAATATCCCGAGTCTTATTTTCGTGTGTTTCATTGGGTTTCCCTCGATGGCGCTCAGCGCGCCGCGATCTGTCCGACGACTCCGTTGGTTGGGTCGAACCCCGGGACCGTTAATCGCACTCTTGATCCGGCCTTCAGGACTCCGCGGTCCAGCGATTGGTAACTGAGCTTGCTGCCCACCTTGAAAGTCTGTGTGAGCTTTGCGCCATTATCGGGGTCGAAAGACGCAATCTTGAAAGTGAGGGTTCGTCCGGTGGCGTTCTCTTTGGCCGTGACCTCACCTGTCCTGGCGTTGAAGGCTGTGATCCCGCAGCATGGGTCTCCAGGGTCGGGCGAGGCATCTACGACTCCGTCGAGTGGCGAGAACCCCGGGACCGTCAATCGCACCTTTGATCCGGCCTTCAGAACTCCACGGTCTAGCGCTTGGTAACTAAGCTTGCTGCCCACCTTGAAAGTCTGTGTGAGCTTTGCTTCATTGATGGGTTCGGCAGACGCAATCCTGAAAGTGAGGGTTCGTCCGGTGGCGTTCTCTTTGGCTGTGACCGCACCTGTATTGGCGTTGAAGGCTGTGATCGCGCAGCATGGGTCTCCAGGGTTTGGGGAGGCTTCTACGACTCCGTCGAGCGGCGAGAACCCCGGGACCGTCAATCGCACCCTTGATCCGGCCTTCAGAACTCCGCCGTCCAGCGGTTGATAACCAAGTTTGCTGCCCACCTTGAAAGTCTGTGTGAGCTTGGCTTCATTGATGGGTTCGACAGACGCAATCCTGAAAGTGAGGGTTCGTCCGGTGGCGTTCTCTTTGGCCGTGACCGCACCTGTATTGGCGTTGAAGGCTGTGATGGCGCAGCATGGGTCTACAGGGTTTGGCGAAACCTGTGCGGCCTTGGGCGCAGTGACGGATCTGGGTAACTGGGCCGAAACGGAAATACCAACGAACAAGAAAACTACTGCCAGCGTGACGGCCCCGGCGAAAGACGAATTTCGTTTCATGATCTTCATCCTTTCAGCTTCAAGAGTGTGGCGACATCGCGTTTCTCACAACCCGATGAAAATGCAGACCGCCGAGCCGTCATGTTCTCACCTTCCAGGCGGTACGAAGAAGGTCCAAACAGTGTTGAACAGCCGTGCTTCGCCCAGGCTGGCCCTCACCTGGCTGCCCGCAAACTTCTTGTTTTTCGCCACCGGACGGAGCACGACGGCATATTCGCCTGCGGCCAACGGGGTTGCCGTGGCAATCTCAAATCGCCCGGTTGCGAGCTTCTTCACGTTCACCTGGACCTTCTCCTCGACGAACGATGAATAGAGATCCCACTCCGGCATCACGCTTTGCGCGGAATCCTCCTTGCCCGTGGTAGCGCCCACGAGCCGCCACTCGTTGCGCGCGGGCACCAACCGCACCAAGACCGGAGAAAACTCCTCGGCGTTGACTCCTGCTACCGAATCATAGGCGACCTCAAAGTTCAGCGGCTGGCCAGCCGCAATCTCATTGGCAGGCTTGCCCGGCACGCCCCACACGTACGTGACCGTGGGGGGACTGCGGCGGAACAATCCGCCCACAACCCCGCCGGCGGCTCCGCCCAACGACGAAGCGGCAGAAGCTCCCAGGTCACTCGCCGCTCGGCTGGCTGCCTGGCCGGCGACCGCCTGCATGGCTTGAGCCACTTGCGCATCGGCGGCAAGCACCTTCAGGTCCCGTTTGTTCGCGTTGAGCGTGGCTACCTGGGCCACGGCTAGCGGAAGGGCGCTCTTGGCCTCCCCTTGCAGGAGCGCGACGTAGGGCTGCTGAAGCGCGGGCCCGGCGACCGTACCCGCACTCTGGCCCGGCTTCACTGCGGGGATGCCAGGAACCGCGCCCTGCTTGCGCGCTTCAGCCGCAACCATGGCGTCGATTACCTTCTGGCTGACGGAGGCCTTCTTCAGCTCGGCGACGGCTCCCGCGGTAACGTCAAACTGTGTTTCGCCGACCTGAATTGTGCTCACGATCAAACTCTCCGGCATGCCCCCTTTGACCATCGAGGCGATCGTCTCGTTCTTCAGCGGGCTGCCTTTTTGCTGCGCTTGAATTCCAGCGCAGACGAGCAGCGTACAGGCAACAAAAATTTGGATCGCGTGTCTCTTGCGCATCGGTTTACTCCTAATCCTGTGGCATCCATCCAACCGGAACTCTCATTCCGGCCTTTGGAGCGCAGCCTTCGTACTTTTCGCCGTCGCGTCCACGTAGTTGGAAAGATCCGTCAGCAGCTTAGAGGCCGACTGGAAATCCCGTGCGTTCTTGAGGGCGGTCAGCGAATCCTTGACGCCTTGACTCTCGCCGAAGAGCTGGCCAACCAATCGGATTCCGGCAAGCATCAGGTTCAGGTTGCGGTACTTGCTCGTGAACTTGGGAATCTCTGCAGTGAAGCCTTCTACCGTGGTTTCGAGTTGTTTGATCTCGTCATTACAGCAAACTTCGATGACGCCCGCACCCTCTGCATTGCCCGCGCCGGCTTCAGCGGGACCAGTTGCTGCAGCCCCCCCAGCCGCGACGGACGGATTTTGCTGCGCCTCTCTTATCTCTTGCTCCAGCGCCTCCACTTGCTCCTCGATTTGCTCCACCTGCTCATCCAATGCCGTGTCGAGGGTGGGCATCGCCGGGGCGTCGATGGCTTTCGCTACGGTTTCGGTCACAGGCACGACTCGATAGCGGTAAATCATGCCGTGATCGCCAACCACATAGGCGCGATCTCGTCGCGGGAGGCTGAACGCACCCACTGCGGCCGGGAAACTGATCTGCCGCGAAGACCAACGCTTGCCGCCGTCGGTAGTCCAGCTAAACGTGGCTCTGTTAAAGGCCCAGCCCACTTCCGGGTCGGCAAACTTTAGTTCCCCTCCGCCAAAACCGGCAACACCCCGCCAGGTTTCGCCTCCGTCCGCCGTGGAAAATAACCCGTTAATAACGTTGACGTAGCCGATTTTATCGTCGATAAAAAACAATTCAGCTCCGCCCAGGCCCAAACCAGTTTCGAAGTCAGGACCTTCGGCCACCTGCAACGTCCAGTTGTTACCGCCATCCTCGGTTTTGTAAACGAAGATGCGCTGCCTAATATCGCGGTTGCCGCCCACAACATAACCAACAGCAGGAGAGGCAAAGTGAAAGTCCAGCACATTGTAATTTACGTTTCGCGTCAGGCCATCGATCACCATCCTGGTGGCTGGGCGAGGCACCTCCTTCCAGGTGCGGCCTCCATCCTGGGTTTGCAAGAACGCGTTTGAGCTAGTAACACCCCCGGGGGTCAGAGCAGACCCATTTGTGTTGGATGTAAACGCGAAATTGGTCAGACCGCCCCGAGGTACCCCGATCTTTTCCCAGTGTTCTCCGTCACTGGTCTGCAGCATCTGGTACGTGTAAGCCCCGACCGTTTGCACCGCCCAGCCATGAGTTCCATCCACGAATTGGAGATGGTCGATGGGCCCCTCCCGGGATTGGGGATCGCCGCCAAGCTGGGCCGTCCAGGAAGCTCCTCCATCCTTCGTGTGCAGGATGGTGCCTCCAGCTCCCGAGACCCAGCCCACTTCGGCAGTCACAAAGAAGACGTCGGTGAGCGTTAAGTCCTCTCCATAATTCACCGCCTCCCAGATGCCCTTGAACCTTGGCTGGCTTTGAGCGCTCGGGGTAGCCGCGGCCGTGGGCGGAGGCACCCTTGCGGGTTGTGCTCTTGGTGCAGGTCTTTGCTGGGCAAACGCCTGCGACTGGCTGATAACCAGAATGGAGAAGAGAAAAAGAATTCCGGACGCTGAGCGTTTCCTGTGCTGTGTCATGGCTAACCTCACGATGCGTATCAAATCATCTCTACTTCTGCTGCCACTCAACCTCCGGCAACAGTCGTGCCGCCCCGTCTTCCGCCCGACGCACGTTTTCTGGCCGCAACCTCGCCCCCGGACAGGTAGTCAGTCTTGTCAAGTCCAAAGGGTTCAGGACGCGAATTTCACCATCCGAGCGCGTGGAGCCCAAAACGAAGTGAAATTGCACTGGCCAACCAGCCTTCTCAATCGTCCAGCTACTTGTCCTATGGGCCGCGTTAGCGAAGGGCCCTACCTCGCACGCGGCTGGGAACCGTGGACTGCGGCTGAAGTCACGTCGAAGTGTGGAGGGATTCTGTGTCCATCCGCTTCAAAGGTCAAGAAATAATAATAATTGCGAGCGGCCCTCCAGGATTAGGGACGCATAAGGCGGACGTAAGTAATTCGTAAGAAGCGCAACTGTTTACTCCATCGGAATTCTCCCATTCTGAGCAGGTGTCGCCGGCCCCCTGTCAACCAGGTACAATGCCTTGACACCGGCTTTTGATCTTCGTAGAGTCGTGACAGGTGATGGGACGAAGGATTTTCGTTTTGGCCATCGCGGGGGCCTTGTTGCTCCCGGCAGTATCGGATTGCCTGGTCTCTCCCGCGGGGGCAGACGCCCCCACCATGCGGTGCTGCGCCCAGTTGAGTTGCGGGCCAGGTGATCAGAAGCAGCCCTGCTTTTCGACCACGGCTCCGGCCGACGGTTCGCGGACAGCACCGGAGGGGCCCACTTCCCTCGCTGCGCCGTCCCTTGCAGCGGGCTTTCACCCGCCCGCCGAGGCTATGATGGTAGTGGCTTTCAGTTCGGCCGGCGTGGCCGAGGCTCCGCAACACTCACCCCCCGAGCTTTATACCCTGCATCTGGCCTTACTGATATAGTCCCGCCTGCCCGCTGGCTGGCCCGGGTGCAAGCTTGTCTATTCACCCTGGTTTTGACTCAACTGTATTTTGCACGTGTCTTTTTCAGGTATAGCGGCAATCGCGAGACCACGATTCAGGAGGCGTTCCATGCATCTGAGGTTCTGGACTAGGCCCGGGCCATTCTCCCCGGGGGAGCAACTTCGTCGCGGTCTTTTCGCCTTGCTCATTTCTCTTGCGCCGCTGAGTCTCACGATGGCCCAGGGGCCGCCCGCAAATGCCAACCCGCAGGCCGTGCCCGTGTCTTCGCGGGCGGGGACCCCGCTCGAAGACTTGCTGCGGGAGGCCGAAGCCAACAACCCGCAGATTCGGGCCGCCCAACAGGCTTGGGACGCCGCCAAGCTGGCGCCCTCTCAGGTTTCCGTTCTCCCCGATCCGCAGTTTCAGTTACAGCACTTGAGCGTGGGCAGCCCCCGGCCCTTCGCCGGATATACCAACAGCGAGTTCGCGTACATCGGGCTGGGTGTCTCCCAGGAGTTTCCTTACCCGGGGAAACTGCGCCTGCGGGGCGACATCGCCCGGCGGGAAGCCGATGTCGCGCGGGAAAACTATGAAGCGGCGCGGCGCGCCGTGCGAGCCGATCTCAAGGAGACATATCTTCAGCTTTCCTACGTCGTCGAGACGCTGCAAGCGCTGCAAGTGGACGGGCAACTTCTGCAGCAACTCGAACAGGCCGCTCAGGTGCGCTACCGCTCCGGTCTGGGTAACCAGCAGGAGTTGCTGCGCGCGCAGCTCGAACAGACCAAATACCTCGCTGAGATCGCTCACCACGATCTGCAGGCCGCCAAGCTTCAGTACCGTCTCAAGCAGATTCTGAACCGGTCGCCTTCTTTCTCCGACGTCACTCCTGCGGCAATTTCCGAGACGCCCCTGGAGGCCAGCTACTACGATCTGCTGGCTGCGGCCCGCGGGCAGAACCCTGGGATCGCCGCCGCCGAGCGCATGATCGAGACGCAACAGTTGCGGGTGGATCTGGCTCGCAAAGATTTCTATCCCGATTTCAACCTGCAATACGCGTGGCAGCGCACTCACCCCACGCGCTTCCGGGCCTTTCACGTGCTGACATTCGGGGTGCGAATTCCCATTTACAGGGGACGCAAGCAGCAGCCCGCGCTGGCCCAGGCGGAAACGGAATTGCTCCGCTCACGCAGCGAACTTGACAGCCAGTCGCTTGAGGTCGCCGCCGAGTTGGGCGCTCAGTATGCCACCGCGCAGCGAACCAGGGATCTGTTGCGAATCTACCGTGACGGTTTGCTCCCGCTGGCCAGGGCCCAGGCGGAGGCCGGATTGGCCGCCTATCAGAACAACCGGCTGGAGTTTTCGGAAGTCCTGTCCACGTCGCTGGAGATTTCCCGCCTGAACCAGGAATATTGGCAGATACTGGCTGACCATGAAACCGCGGTGGCGCATATGGAAGAAATCACCGGGCTTTCGCTGCGCGCTAGCGAAGGCTCACAGGCGGTGACGCCATGAAGAGCTATCGCAGCGCATTCTGGCTGGCATTGGCCGGCAACCTGGCGCTTGCCGGCGTCTTGGCCGGACTATGGTGGCGATCGCGCGTCAGGGAGGAGATGCCGCCGGCGAAACCTCCCGCGTCCGCGGCGGCGCCAACTCCGGCCGAGCCGCCTCCGGTCTCGCCGGTGCCGGCGGAACCAGTCCTCGCACCCATCCCGCTCTCGTCACCGCGGATGCAGAACATCGGTGTGAGAACAGGAGCCGTGGTGCGCAAGCTGGTCCGCGACGAAATCCGCACCACGGGCAATGTGGTGCTGGACGAATCGCGAGTGGCCTATGTCCAACTTCGATTTTCCGGCTGGATTCGGAAAGTGTTTGCCGACGCCACTTATCAGTACGTGCGCGAGGGCCAGCCGCTATTCACCATTTACAGTCCCGACCTGGTGGCTACCGAACGCGAGTATCTGGTGGCGTTGCAGAACCAGGGGCGGCTGTTGGAGAGCACCGTACCGGGCGTCGCTGCCGGAGCCGAATCCTTGCTGGGGGCCGCCACCGATCGCCTGAGGCAGTGGGGAGTTCCGCTGAGCGAGATCGCCCGCCTCGAGTCCAGCACGACGGTGCAGGAGGAGCTGGAAGTAACTTCACCCGTGACCGGCCACATCATCGAGCGCGAGGCGCTGCCCAACAAGTTCGTCGAGCCCAATACACGGCTCTACACGGTGGCGGATCTCTCGACCGTGTGGGTGATGGCCCAGGTATTTCAAAGCGATCTGGGACGCATTCAGGCCGGCGACGCGGCCACGGTCACTTTGGATGCCTACTCCGGCCAGTTGTTTTCCGGGCGCGTGGATTTTATCTATCCCGATGTTGACCCGGCCACGCGCACCACTCGCGTGCGGCTGGTGCTGCCCAATCCCGGGCTCAAGCTCACGCCCGGGATGTTCGCCAACGTGACGCTGCGCGTGTCCATGGGGCAACAATTGACCATCCCGGCCAGCGGACTATTGCAGTCCGGCATGCGCTCGATTGTGTTCGTGGACGACGGCAGCGGCTATCTGCAACCGCGGGAAGTCGAGTTGGGCCCGCGCGTGGGCGAGGATTTTGTCGTCACCAAGGGGCTTCGCGCCGGAGAGCGAATCGTGACTTCCGCAAATTTCCTGATCGATTCCGAGAGCCAGCTTCAGGCCGCGTTGCGTTCTTTCACGCCGCCCCCGGCGGCCGGCGCCGCAGGCGCCCCCAGCGGTCCGCAAGCCACGCTGGATTTCAGCACCGAGCCGAGTCCTCCGCGGAGGGGAGCCAACACCTACCGGGTGCGACTCACCGACGCCGGCGGCTCGCCCATCACAGGGGCGGAAGTCAGCGTGGTGTTCTTCATGCCTGCCATGCCCGCCATGGGCATGGCGGAGCTGCGAGTGGAGCGCCGCTTGAATGAAACAGGAAACGGAAACTACCAAGGAACCGGCGCGCTCGAGTCCGGCGGAACCTGGCAGGTCACAATCACGGCCCGCCGCGGCGGACAGGTGATTGCCAGCCGCCAAATGTCGGTGATCGCCACAGGGGGGATGTAGGGTGATCTCCCGCTGGATTGACTGGTGCGCGCAGAATCGTTTTCTGGTTCTGACCGGCACAGCCCTGCTGGTGCTGGCAGGTGTCCTGGCCCTGCGGGGCATTCCGCTCGATGCCTTGCCGGATATTTCCGACGTTCAAGTGATTGTCCGTACGGAATGGTCGGGCCAGCCGCCCAGCATTATCGAGGACCAGGTCACCTATCCCATCGTCACCACACTTCTCGCCGCGCCCTACGTCAAGGCGGTGCGGGCCCAAACCATGTTTGGGGACTCCTATGTATTCGTGATCTTTGAAGACGGAACGGACATCTACTGGGCCCGCTCACGCGTGCTGGAATACATGCAACAGGTCCAGGGCCGGTTGCCGGAGGGGGCGCGTCCCACCATCGGGCCGGACGCCACCGGAGTCGGATGGGTCTTTCAATATGCCCTGGTGGACCGCAGCGGCAAACACAGCCTGGCGGACCTGCGCAGCCTGCAGGACTGGTATCTGCGCTACCAACTGGAGACGGTGCCCGGGGTGGCCGATGTCGCCACGATTGGCGGCTTCGTGCGCCAATACCAGGTGCAGCTCGACCCGGAAAAACTTCGCGCTTACAACATCCCCCTTTCGGTGGTGATTGAACGCGTGCGGGCCAGCACCAATGAGGTGGGCGGGCGGGTGCTCGAAATCGGCGGCGCCGAATACATGATTCGCGGATTGGGATACGTGCGTTCGCTGAGCGATCTCGAAAATGTCCCGGTATCCACGAAGAACGGCACGGCGGTCCTGATTCGCCACCTGGGCACGGTGGGATTCGGTCCCGACATTCGCCAGGGAGTGGCGGAGTGGCAGGGGGAAGGAGAAACCGTCGGCGGCATCGTAGTGATGCGCTACGGCATGAACGCTCTCAACGTAATCAACGGCGTGAAGCAGAAGCTGGCGGCCATCCAGCCGTCATTGCCCGCGGGCGTGGAAGTGGTCTCTGCATACGACCGCTCGGGCCTGATCCTCGACTCCATCGGCACTTTGCGGCGCGCCCTGCTGGAAGAAGCGATCGTGGTTAGCGTGGTGATCGTCATCTTCCTCTTTCACCTCCGTTCGGCCCTGATCCCCATCCTGATCTTGCCCATCGCCGTGGTGGCGTCGTTCATCCCCATGTACTACCTGCGGGTCTCCTCGAACATCATGTCGCTGGGCGGGCTGGCGCTGGCCATCGGGGTGCTCGTGGACGCCGCCATTATCATGGTGGAAAACGGCTACCGGCATGTTTCCGAGCGCCAGTTGCGCGGCGGCGCGGTTCCGGAATCAGAACGAAAGCGCATCCTGATGGATGCGGCCAAGCAGGTTGGGCCCGCTATTTTCTTCTCGCTTTTGATCATCGTAGTCTCCTTCCTGCCGGTCTTCCTGCTCGAAGCCCAGGAAGGCCGGATGTTCCGGCCCTTGGCCTGGACGAAAACGCTGGCTGTAGGCTTCTCTTCGCTGCTGGCCGTTTCCCTGGTCCCGGTCCTGATGCTCCTGTTCATCCGCGGGCGGCTGATTCCGGAATCACGCCACCCGATTTCCCGCCTGACCCAGGCCATCTATCTGCCGGTGCTGCGCCTGTGCCTGCGATACCGCAAGACCACGCTGCTTATCAACTTGGTTTTTCTCTTGGCGACTCTGCCGCTGGCGCTGCGCATCGGAAGCCAGTTCATGCCGCTGCTCTACGAGGGTTCGGTTCTGTACATGCCTTCTTCTCTTCCGGGCATTTCCATCGCCCAGGCGTCTCAACTGCTCCAGCAGCAGGACCGCATCATCCGCAGCTTTCCCGAAGTGCTCACCGTTTTGGGCGCCGTAGGCCGCTCGGACAGCGCCACCGACAACGCTCCGCTGGATATGTATGACACCACCGTCATGCTCAAGCCCCGCGACCAGTGGCGTCCGGGAATGACTTACGAGCGGCTCATCCAGGAGATGGATAGCAAGCTGCAATTCCCCGGCCTCTCCAACACCTGGACCATGCCCGTGCAGAACCGGCTGGATATGACCATGACCGGAATCAAGACGCCCGTGGGCATCAAGGTTCAAGGCCCCACGCTGGACGGCATCCAGCAGCTCGGCGCCCAGATTCAGACCGTCCTCTCCGCCTTGCCCCAGGTGCGTTCCGTTTTCGCTGAACGCGTTTCTCAGGGCTTCTACCTCAATATTGAGGTAAATCGAGCCGAAGCGGCTCGCTACGGCTTGACCATTGCCGACGTGCAACAGGCCGTCACCTCGGGCATCGGCGGTGAAACCGTCGCCGAAAACATCGAAGGCCGCGAGCGCTATCCCATCAGCGTCCGTTACAGCCGTGACTTCCGCGATGGCGTCGAGGAGCTACGGCGCGTTCTCCTGGCCACACCCTCCGGGGCGCAGATCCCCATCGGCGACGTGGCCAGCATTTCGTTTTCCCGCGGCCCGGCGATGATTCGTGATGAAGACGGCGCGCTGACCGGGTACGTGTACATTGACCTCAGCCAAAGTGATTACGGCGGATTTGTCGAACGGGCCGAGCAGGAGCTCCGGCAGAAGTTGGCGCTGCCGGCCGGCTATACCTACAGGTGGTCGGGCCAGCACGAATTCCAATTGCGGGCCAGGGAACGCCTGCGATTGATCGTGCCCATCGTCTTTTTCGTGATCTTTCTGTTGCTGTACATGGTCTTTCACTCGGTGGCCGAGGCCGCAATCCTGATTTTCCCCACGCTGTACGCTTTGACCGGCGGCCTTATTCTCCAGCGGCTGCTCGGTTACAACTTCAGCGTGGCCGTCTGGGTGGGTTATATCGCCCTGTTTGGCATTGCGGTGGAGACGGGCGTGGTCATGGTGGTCTATCTGCACGAAGCACTGGACCGCCGGTTGGCGAGCGGGGCCGTTTTGCGGCACGAGGAGATCGAGGAGGCCGCCATTGAAGGCGCCGTGCATCGCCTGCGGCCCAAGCTCATGACGGTGAGTGTGGTCCTGGCCAGCCTGGTGCCCATCATGTGGTCCACCGGCGTGGGCGCGGACGTGATGAAGCCCATCGCCGCGCCGATTGTCGGCGGCATGATCACCTCCACCATTCATGTTCTTATTCTCGTGCCGGTGTTCTTTGCGCTCATGAAGGAACGCGCCTTGCGCCGCGGCACGCTGCGGCCCAGCGGCGTGGATGCGGAGAGTTAGCCGGCCCCCGTGTTCCTCATTTTCCTCGTAAACGCTTCGCCGAAAAGCGCTCACGTTTTGCGGGCCCGTCGCCGCGATACTCCCGGCCCGCTTCGTGGTCCGCGGACCCGCTCATCCTGGCGCCAAAGCCGCTTATTGACACAACGAGCTGCTCGGATGTACATATTCCGTCCAATATCCTTTCCTGCGCAGTAATCACTTTTCGGTGCGAGGGGCGAAGCCTCTCTCGGGAGTTGCGCAGTGCGAGAGCACCGTTGTCTGCGGGCGCGAATTCAGGCGCTGTCTCTGTTCCTGAGTGGCATGTCAGCGCTGGCTGCCGTTCCGCTCGCCGCGCAAAGTCATCACTTCGTCTATCTCTCGACGGGTGCGGCTAATACCATGTCGGGATTTGAACTCGACCCGGATCTGGCGTCCCTGATGGAGATCGCCGGTTCGCCGTTCAACGAACCGCTCGATCCCGGCGCCATGGCTCTGCATCCTTCCGGCAGGTTCCTCTACGTCATGAACGCGGGCGCGAAAAATATTTCCGCGTTCGCCGTCGATCCCGTCACTGGAGTCCTCACAGAGGCGCCAGCCTCGCCCTTTGCCGTAGGAGGTGACAACACGCCCGAACTGTTCCTGGTGGAGCCCTCGGGAAGGTTTCTCTACGTGGTGAGCACATTCGACGATGCCCAAGGTAGGGCGACCCAGATTTCTTCCTACTCCGTGTACCAAGCGACTGGAGCTCTCAGCCCCGCTCCGGCTGACAATTTTGTGCTCGGCCTTCTCACCCCGGCCGGCTTCGTGTCCAAACCGGGAGACAGATTCCTCTATGTGGTCGGAACCGCCAGCCCAATCAACAGCAACGACGTTTGGATCTACACTCTCGAACTGGATGCCGCCACCGCGAATGTTTCCGCAGTGAACCGAGCCGATGGGCTCAGCACCGAGGGAAAGTTCGCCCAGTCTGCGGCCATCTCCCCGAATGGGCAATTTCTGTTCGTGGGCCGCAGAGGCTGGATTGATACCTACACAATTTCAGCCGCGGGGATCCCGCAATACTTTAACAACACGTTCACCATGCCGGATCCTCTGGCCCTGCCTCACGCGCTAGCGATAAATACATCAGGATCGTATCTCTATGCCGCAGTCGCCAGTCTCGGGCTCCTCGGGTTTGCCGTGAACTCAAGCACGGGTGCGCTGACGGCGCTGCCAGGGTTCCCCATCAGCGGGCTGGCGGTGTCGCCGTCCAGTGTGATGGTGACGGATCCGGTGGAGCAGTTCCTATATTTTGAACAGCGCCCGTTTGCGATCTCGGATCAGGGGGCGCTCAACGAACTGATTGATTCGCCCCTCCCGGTTCCAGGCATCGTCACGGGCATTGCCGCGGCCAATCCCAGCGACACGGTCGCCCCAATTACCGCGCCGCTGGCGGCGCTGGCGCCCTCATCGCTCCAATTCTCCGATCAGACGGTGGGCACGATCAGCCAGCCGCGAGAGATTTTTCTCTCCAACCCCGGCACAGCTCCGTTGAGCCTCACGAGCATCTCCATTGCCGGGACACACAGCGGTGACTTTGGCCAGTCCAGCAACTGTCCGGCCGCGCTGCTTCCGAGCGCCGGCTGCACCATCATGATTACCTTTCAACCCTTGTTCGCTGGGGTGCGCGAAGCGTCGCTCACCGTGGTGAGCGACGCAGACGGCAGCCCGCACTCCGCCGTCCTGAGTGGCTTTGGCGCCGCACCGGCTCCTGCGGTCACGCTGATACCGGGCAGCCTGACGTTTCCCCTCACCATCCCGGGCACAGTCAGCAGCCCGCGGACCATCACCTTGACCAACGGAGGAACGGCCCCGCTTATCATCTCGAGCATCACACTAACCGGTTCGATCCCCGAGGATTTCACCCAGGAGAATACGTGCGTGGGGGCGGGGGCCATCGCCGCGGGCGGCGATTGCCTCATTACGACTAAGTTTGCCCCTACAGGTCCCGACTTGCGGACGGCGATGATTCGAATTGTGGATGACGCCAGCGACTCTCCCCAGACAGTGACGTTGACCGGCACGGGTGGGCTGCCATTCACGTTCCAGCACGACAGTCTGGCCGCCTCCGTCGTAGCGGGCGGCATGGCCCAGTACAACCTGCAACTCGTGCCGGCTCCGGGCTTCGCCGGGCAGGTCTTGCTGGCGTGTACGGGCGCGCCCGCTGGAGCCGTTTGCGATTTCCCGCCGTCATTGCAGTTGAACGGACCCACGCCGACGCCGTTCTCAGTCAAGGTACTCACGACGGCACGGTCTGTCGTCGTGCCCTTGGTTCGTGACTCTCATCCCGGCGTTGAGACCGGGTATTCCCACAGAATACTGGCTTGGGGGGCGGGGCTGACACTGTTTTTCTTGTTGCTCCCTCGCCTGAGGCCCGCGCCTGCCGCGGTTCTCAGGCCACAGTTCAAGTTTCACCACGCCATCGTACTCCTGCTGGTTTGGGTTTCGTTGGGCCTGGTGTCCTGCGCCGGATCAACCGGTGGGGGTACGGCAAATTCTAGTAGCACCGCAACTACTGCGGGAAGTCCATCTCCCTCGCCTACTCCATCTCCCTCGCCTACTCCATCTCCGTCGCCTACTCCATCGCCCTCGCCTACTCCGTCTCCCTCGCCGTCGCCAGAACCGGCGCCTACTCCAACTCCATCGGGCACACCCGCGGGCCTCTACGTCTTGACGCTGACGGCGGCCTCCGGAAGCGCCGCACAAACGGTCCAACTGGACCTGGCGGTTCAGTAAGTCCGGTCATTACGGGAAGGCTTTTTCGCGGCCACTGCCATCACTCGTCGCCCAGTGCAGCTTTTGAATAGTCCTCAAAATGCGCCTGAACGAAAAAGGCGTAATTGGGCTGCAGTACTTCATGCAACGTGGAGTTTTCTTCGTACGCCACCTTCCCGTTCACCAGGACCTTCATGGAAAGTTTGTCGCCCAGCTTGGGTTTCACCGCGCCCAGTTCCACGTATCCGCCGGTATTCGCAGGGAGATCAATGGTCCAGATGTGAAATCCTGCCGAAACGTCCTCGTAAGTTTCCACGGACTTTGCGTCTTCGTCCTCGCTACGCTCGTAGAAACTGACGCGCAACTGAGCGGGACCGGTGGAGTCAATTTCGATCTGCATCGTTCCGGCCCCGCCGTCCCACATTTTCACAGGAATCTTGTTCATGGATTCAGTCTGCTTCCCGGAATCACCCACGAATGTCCAGTAGCCCAGCATCACGGCTACCCCCAGAACTGTTCCCGCGGCTTTCTTGATCAACCCGGACATATGGCAGCCTCCCGCACATGTGTGCTTGCTGCCAGCGTCGCACGACAATCCGCCAAGTGGAAATAGACCTTGCCCTATGAGCTACTTAGAGAAACGAAGCAACTACCGGGTCCAAAATGGGAAGTTGGAATTTCGCTGCGAAACGTAACTAATCGGCCAAGACGCGGTGTTCCAGTTTGACACAGCGCACGCTTTCCCAAGTAAGCTAGTATCGATGAAAAAGAAGAAGCTGGGAGAGCTGCTTCGCGACCGCGGGCAGGTTACAGCGGAGGATCTTTCCAAGGCGCTCGACGAGCATCATCAGAAGCTCGTCCTGCTGGGCGAGGTGCTCCTACAGCGCGGCTATGTCGAGAGAACTAACCTCGTCGCCGCGTTACAGGAGGTCACCAAGGTTTCCTACGTGGATTGCCGCTCCATGCGGGTGGCTCCCGACATCTTGAAGTTCATTCCGCGCGCGACTGCCGTCCGCTTTTGCGTCCTGCCGCTGCGCGTGGAGCGGCATCGGCTTGTGGTGGCCATGGCCGAGCCCCAAAACGTGCAAATCCTGATCGAGCTCGGCTTTGTGGCGGGGAAGGGGATCACTCCCCAGCTTGGTTTTCGCAGTGAAATTCTGGCGGCGATCGAAAACCATTACGGCGGGTTCGCCGAGGCCCTCCCACAGACCGCGGGAGCGCCGGCCGCGCTCGCTGGTGCTGCCAGTGTCAGTGTGGAGTTCCTTGGGAACGACTCGGGAAATCAAGATGCATCCGAGCAATTTCAAGCCGAACTACACGCCCAGAATTCTCCTGCGGTAGGTCTGGTTTCCAACATCATCGCCACGGCCGCGGCAAAGGACGCCAGCGATATTCATATGGAGCCCGTTTCGCAGGGTATGATCGTGCGGCTGCGAATTGACGGTGTGTTGCGTGAATTGACCACGGTCCCGGAGGACTTGCGCAACTCAGTCGTCTCACGGGTGAAGATCCTCGCGGATATGGATATAGCCGAACGGCGCAAGCCGCAAGACGGCCGAGTAGTGACTCAGGTGGGGTCCAAGAGGCTGGATCTGCGCATCTCGATCTTGCCGACCCACCGCGGCGAGAAGGTCGTCATTCGCTTGCTCGATCCTAGCGCGCCTCGGCTTCGCTTCCCCGACCTAGGTTGGGCGCCAGACGCCTGCCGAACACTCAACAGCATCCTGGAAAGACCACAAGGAATGCTTCTGGTTACCGGTCCCACGGGATCGGGCAAGACCACGACTCTGTGCGCGGCCCTTCATCAGCTTCGCTCGCCCGGCGTGAACATCACCACGGTCGAAGATCCGGTCGAATACATGCTCGAGGGCGCCAACCAGGTCCAGGTGAACACCAGGGCGGGCCTGACCTTCGCCAAGATTCTCCGCTCCATCCTCCGCCAGGACCCCAACGTAATCATGGTGGGGGAGATCCGCGACGGCGAAACCGCCGAGATTGCCCTCAAAGCCGCACAGACCGGCCACCTTGTGCTCACCACCGTGCACACCAATGACAGCATTGCCGCCATCGCGCGATTGGTGGACCTGCAAGTCCCCGGGTTCTTGATCGCTTCTTCGGTCACCGCCGTCGTTTCCCAGCGCCTGGTGCGCAAGCTGTGCATTTGCTGCGAACGGGTGCCCGCCTCAGCCGAATATTCTGCGCAGCTTGCCGGCGCCGGCATTCGCAATCCGGGGGGCGCCATGTATATCCCAGTCGGATGCCCGGCCTGCGACAAACTCGGTTTCCGAGGCCGCGTCGGCATCTTCGAAATGCTGGTGCTCGACGACCCGATTCGCAGCTCCATCCGCTCCGGGGGCCACCCCGACGAATTACGGACATTGGCTCGCGCCAGCGGGATGAAAACCATGCAGGAAGACGCCCTGGAAAAAATGCGCGACGGCCTGACCACTCTGCAGGAAATCTTGCGCGTAGTTCCTTTTAATCAGTTCCAGGGTGACCGTTGCCCGGATTGCAGCCGCGCGCTCGCCGATACATTCTTGTTCTGCCCGTACTGCGGCAGCCGGAGAGTTTCGAGCGAGCTGGAGACGACTGTCTCCGGCGGCAAGAGAGGCGCCTGAAATGAAATCCTCCTCATTCAACGTACAGCAAGGAGTCACGGCACGCGGGGATAAGCGCTACTACGGGCATTTCAGCGAACTGTCCTTTAGTTATGAGGGAAAGGTCGAGGAAGTTCCCATCCGGCTGCCAGACGTCAGCGTTCAGGGCATGTTTATTCATACCGGCCACCATTTTCCCGAAGGGGCGGTATTGAAGGTCCGCTTCCGCCTGGCACGATCCCGCTACGAAGTGCACGCGCGGGCCGAGGTGCGCTACTGCCTCCCCGGCGTCGGCATCGGAGTCGAGTTTGTCGAAATCGCCGCCGAAGCCCGGCTGGCCATCGAAAACGAACTGCGCGATGGCGATCCAGATTCCCCGCACGATTCCTGAGCAACCTTACGGTTGTTTCAGTTCCCCGCCGCGTTCTTGGCGGATCCCCGCCCACGGCGCCGCTTGCACGATGTGGTCTGCCGGGCAGCGGTATTACGCGCGATAAAGCAATAATGAATTCCGGTTCTTTCGTGGTATCAACGTCTGGTGACTGAACCGCACGGCAAGCTGCCGCCCTGGGGTGTGGCGCCGCTTCCGGAACCGCCCCCGTTTACGCTGCGCAACGTGCTGCGCACGATCGGCCCCGGCGTGATCGGGCTGGGCGTGGCCATTGGAGGAGGGGAATGGCTCCTGGGCCCCGCTGTGGTGGTCACTCAGGGGCCCGGGCTGCTGTGGTTGACGGTGGTGGCGGTGCTGCTCCAAGTCATACTCAACCTGGAGATGGGCCGCTACACCCTGTACACCGGCGAACCCATCTTGAGCGGTTTCATGCGCACCTGGCCCGGGCCGGGATTTTGGGGCTGGGTCTATGCGGCGCTCTCGTTCTTACAACTGGGCTGGCCGGCCATCGCTCTGTCCGCGGCCACCGCCGCCGCAGCTTTGCTGCTGGGCCGCATCCCCACCGACCAGGATTCAGGCCTGGTCATTGCGCTGGGATACGCCGCCTTCGCGGCCTGCTTTGTCATCATCTCCGCCGGGAAAAAAGTCGAGCGCACGGTGGAGTTGGCCATGCGCTTCATGATGGTTTGGGTCTTTTCCTATCTGCTCTTGGTGGACGTCACCACCGTTTCCAGCGCTAACTGGACGCGCATCTTCAAAGGCCTGGTGAGCTTCGGAAATGTGCCTGCTGGAAGCGACTGGAGCCTGCTCGCGGCCTTCGCCGCCTACTCCGGTCTAGGAGGCGTGGCCAATGCTTTCATCACCAATTGGATGCGCGACAAAGGTTACGCCATGGGCGCCACGGTCGGTTACATCCCCACCGCTTTCGCACCGGGTGGCCGCCTGTCCGCCACCGGCAATGTGTTTGAACCTACGCCGCAGTCCCTCCGCGCCTGGCGGCGCTGGTGGGCGTTCTTCAGCGTGGATCAGTGGGCCGTATTCGCCGCCGGCTCCATCGGCGGAATGACGCTCACCACCGTGATGGCCTTGCAGTACGTCCCACCCGGCACCCAGGTGGGCGGCTGGACGGTCGCCAATATGCAAGCGCAAGGCCTGGCCGCGGTGCACGGCCCGGTCTTCTGGTTCCTGACTCTGATCGCCGGTTTCTGGATCCTCTTCTCCACGCAGCTCGGCTTCGTGGACGGAATTCCGCGCGCCATCACGGACATGCTCTGGACCGGAAGCCCTGCGGTGCGGCGCTGGCGCGGCGGCGATGTCCGCGCCGTGTATTACAGCGTCCTGATTGGGTACATCGCCTGGGGCTGCATCACGCTCCATCTAGCGCAGCCGCTGACGCTGCTGATCCTCGCCGCCAATATCGGCGGCGCCAACTTCGTGCTGTTGAGCCTGCACACCCTGGCCGTCAATCGCCGCTTTCTGCCCCGCGAACTCCGCCCGCCGCTCTGGCGCGAAGCAGTCCTCCTGCTTTGCACTCTGTTCTACGGCGCATTCGCAGTGGTATCCCTTCAGGCCGTCTGGAAGTGATTCGCGCGCCAGCAGGTCAGCGTGTCTCAGCCGCGAACAGCGCCTGCACCTGTTCGCGAAGTTGCGGCCCCTTCAGACTGAAGACCATCTTGGTGATGATTTTCCGGTCCAGGTCGGCCGTGGCCGAGCACATGTTGCCGAGATCCTCGTAGACGTACTTCACTTTTCTTCCATCGGCGAGACTCACCGTCCATTCGTCACGGCGTCGTTCCGGCATTGCTCACCTCGCCCCTGCGGGTGCCCCCCTCCGGATGCCACTCGGAAGGATGATGCTCGTCCAGCGTCCCGCCTAGTACGCGAAGACGTAGGCGGCGCCGGCGCCTTCGGCCGAGTTGTCGGCCTGGTTGCCCTCGATGCCCCTGGCCGCACTATCTTCGTTATGCGCGCCCACCACCATGGTCTTGCCGTCGCCGCTCAGGGCTATGGAACTGCCGAACTCATCACCCATTTGCGCGTTCGATGCCTTGACGTAGGCCCGTTGGGTCCAGGTGGTGCCGGTGCGTGTGTAATAGTACGCGGCTCCTGACTCGTCGGCCCGATTCTCGCTGTCTCTCCAAGCGTCCAAGACCGGTACCGTCAGATAGGGCCTCAGCGCGGGACCGTGAACACCCTGGTCCCCGCTATCTTCGACGTAGGCAGTTACGGCCAGGGTGTTGCCGTCACCGCTCAACGCCAGTTTCACCCCGAACGAATTGTACGGCGCGGCATTCGATGCCTTGATGAACGCCTGCTCAGTCCAGATGCCTGCGTTGCGCACGAACACGTACGCGGCGCCGACCCAGATATTGGCCTGGCCCCGTGGCGGCGAGTCGTTGTCGCACCCGGGAGGATTGATGCCCGAGGTCAGGCAGTCTTCGTCCCCGGCGCCCGATGCGATGGTGTTGCCGTCGTCACTGATGGCCACGGAATAACCGAGCTGGTCCGTGGACTCCATTTTCGATCCTTTTAGATATGCCACTTGCCTCCAAGCGCCGCCGTCGCGACGGAAGACATGTACGGCGCCAACTCCGGCTCCGAAGTTATCCGGGATGCCGTTGATCTGCCGCGTCGAGCCGCGCTCATCGAAGGCGCTCGCTGCCAGGTCGTTGCCGTCGGCGCTGAGTGCCACGGAGTAGCCGAATACATCGCCCGCATCCGCATTCGACGCCTTGATATAGGCCTGCTGCGACCAGGTGGACCCGGTTCGTGTAAAAACGTAAACCGCGCCGGCGGTATTCGCCGAATCGTCGTTCTGAAATTGCGTATTGTTGATGCTGCTGGCGCGGCTGTCTTCTGAGACCGCGCCCACCGCCAGCGTGTTGCCGTCGGCGCTCAATGCGATCGAGAAGCCGAATTGGTCGCCGTCGCCCCAGTCGTCCGGGTTGCCAGCAACCGGGGCCCGGCCGGGGTTCGACGCCTTGATATACGCCTGCTGCGACCAGTTAGCGCCCGTGCGCGTGAAGACGTACGCAGCTCCGGCCTGTGGAATCGAATCATCGTTCTGATTGCCGCCCACGCCGGTGGCGGCGCTGGCCTCGAAGTAAGCGGACACCGCCATGGTGTTGCCGTCCGCACTCAGGGCCACGTTACCTCCGAAATGGTCGCTTTGCCCCGGATTCGATGCCTTGACGTAGGCCTGCTGTACCCAACTGTCGCCTCTGCGCGTGAAAACATACACCGCGCCAGAGCCATAGATCGAGTTGTCGTTCTGGTCGCCGTTGATACCCTTGGAGCCGCCGCTTTCATACGGCGCGCCGATGGCCATGGTGTTTCCGTCGCGGCTCAGGGCCATCGAACTCCCGGTGTGCCCTTGATTGGCGCCACCGTCGCCGAAATAGTCGCCGCCCTCCGCATTCGACGCCTTGAGATAAGCGACCTGCCTCAATTGCGGCGCGGCGGCCGCAGCAGGCCGTGCCTGCGACATTGCTCCGCCCGGAAAAAGCAACAAAGCGGCCACCAGCGACAGCAAGAAGACAGCCGAAAGAATCTTGCTTTTCATCTCAGCTCCTTCCCGTTCGGATCAACGCGCTCTTGCTACGCCCTGCTTCGCGGGCAGCTCTAGAAAACTTCGCATGATGTGCCAGAGCTGATGGCGATTGTTGCCCAGATGAATCGTGTGAGCAGTGTCAGGGAGAGCCACGATCTGCCGGTCGAAATTGGGGAGCTTCTTGAAAAACGTGAGCAGGTCCTGCTCGTCGGCAATGCCGTCGTGCTCACCCCGGACGATCAGCACGGGAGCCAAAACCTTCAGGGGGTCCACCACGGGTAAGTTCGCGCTCATATCGAGATAGGTTCCCGTCGGAACGCTGTCACCGAATTGCAATTCGGCATCCGCCTGGGCTTCGGCCACCGCCGGATCGGAAGTTCCGGGCATGTCCCGGGTGTAGATGCTGCGGATCATCTCGCGGTCGCGAGGCCGCCGGTTGTTGGCGCGATAAAAGTCGACCTGCTTGGCGCGGTCCGCAAGCGTCGGGGAGCCTTCACCCGTATAGGTAAACGCCGACAGAATGAGCCGGTTCACTCGTTCCGGGGCCGCCATGGCGAAGGCGCCGGCGCGGAGGGCGCCGGAGGATGACCCGAAGAAGTGATAGCGTTGCTGCCCGGTTTCGCGCGCCACAACCTCGACGGCCGCCTTCAAATCCGGGACTCCCGAGGCGATATCGGAATTGCCCGCGGTCCGCGACGACCGGCCATAGCCCTCGAAATCCATGGTCCAGACGTCGTAGCCGTATCCGGCGAACTTGTCCATCAGTGAAAAATCTCCGTGGCCCGGGACTGTGAGATCGAAACTGGGCCGCGACGATACGGACGAGCCGTGCACCAGGAACAGCACCGGCAAAGGCGGCTGTCCCGCCCGCGGCGCGCTCTGCCGTTTGCGGAACATGTATAGCCGGACGGAGCCCTTGTTCGCCCAGTATTCGGCGCTCCAGACTTGACTGGCTCCCGTGTTCGCTCTCTGCCCAGCCTGGCCCGCAAAGAGTCGTTCCGGGAGTGCCCACATCGCCGTACTGCCGGCGATGGCCGACGCGGCACCCACCAGAAAGGAACGACGAGATGAACGGCCGTTTGTAACAAACATTGTCGCCTCCCCCAAAATCAGATTTTTCAAGCCCGTCTCAAGCGTAGCCTCGACGTCCCGCCACTCCTATTCATACACCATTGATCTCCGCCGACGGAAGATCTCAGGCCCGGCCGAAGCCTTCCCAGTACGCGGCGAGCAAGTATCCGACTCCAAGAATGGTTACCAGCGCGAGCAGGGACAGCAAGAGTCCCTTCCACAGCATCGTTTGCAAGTTGATGCCGTAACCGGCCGCCACAGCCGGCCCGCCCGCCGAAGACGGCAGGGCGAATCCGCAGTTGCCAAGTGCGGTGACGATATACACGAATGGAATCGGGTTGAGTCCAAGACCTTGAAATGTGCTGATCGTAATCGGAACGACGATGGCGATCGCCGCTGTGTTGCTCGTGATTTGCGTCACGACGATCGTCAGCACAGAAAAGAGAGCGGCTGCCACAAAACCACCGCCGCTGGCATAGGGAGCTAGCTTTTGCGCGACGAAGGCGGCCGCGCCTGTCTCGCTCAAAATCTCCCCGAGGGCGGTCCCGCCTGCGAAGAGATAGAACAATCCCCACATCATGTTGGACTGCGCGTAATCCCAGCGGATCAGCGGCTCGCCGCCTCGGCGGACTACGAAACAGAGCAGGCCACAGGCCAGGAAAACGTAGGCCGGCGCCAGCGAGGGCAATAACGCAGCGTATAGGGGCCGCGTGAAAGCCAGCGCAGTGGCAATCGCGAAAAGAGACAGACCCCAGCGCTCCTGCACGGACATGGGCCCCAGGGCTCGAATCCGCTCGCGAAAGAAGTCTCGTGACCCCTCGAGTCGTTCCATCTCAGGGCGAAATGCGAAACGCATGTAGAGCATGGACACAACCACCAGCGCCAACGTGAGCGGCAGGAAACGAGTCACCCAGGTTACAAACAGGAACTCGCGATGAGTGAGCGAATCCTGAATGAACTGGATCGTAAGCAGGTTTGGAGCGCCACCCAGAGGGGTTGCGAATCCGCCAACGCTGGTTCCCCATGCGATGGCGATCAGCATCGCCGTCCCCAGGCGGCTGTTCCAGAGATCCTCAATACCGATGAAACGCAGCATGGCGATTACGATGGGGCACATGGAAGCCGCGACGATCGTGTTGGGTAGAAAAGCACTGAGGACCAAGGCCAGAACAAACCAGGTCATGATTTGCCGGCGCGTGTTCGTCCCCATGGTGATCAACGAGACCAGCGCGATACGGCGGTCTATGCCCCAGCGAGCCCACGTCGTAGTAAGCAGGTTCGCGCCCACCAGGAGGATGATCAGGTCCTGCGCGTAGGCGCGGAGCACTGTCGCCACGGGCACGAAGTTGAAAATGGCTGCCACGACCAGGGGAAGAAAACCGGTGACGGCCAGATCCACCGGACGCGTGACCCACCACCATGCCATCCACAGCAGAAGGCCGATGCTGCAGCGGATCGGATAATCCATCACGCCGCCGGCCAGCAAGACCACGGCCGCAAATAAGGCCGGGCCTACGATCGTGTGCAGCCAGTCGCGATTCTTTGAAGCTTGCAGCGGGGGCGGGAGTGCGCCTTGTCCGGGAGCTTGCTCAACCGTGGTCATGAGCACCCTTCCGCGGACGCTCGGCCGCAACGGATGGTCTGGGCGCGGTGCCAAAGATACTATAAGCCCAGAACGTCCACCAATTCGCGAACCGCGGCGGCCGATTTTTGCAGCGCCGCGTTTTCTTCCGCCGTCAGCTTGAGCTCGATCACCTGCTCCGCGCCGCGTTCCCCGAGCTTGACCGGCACGCCGGCAAACACTCCGCGGATGCCGTACTCTCCCTCGAGATACACGGCGCAGGGCAGAATCTTCTTCTTATCTTTCAGGATTGCTTCCACCATCTGCACGATGGCCGCGGCCGGCGCATAATACGCTCCGCCCGTCTTCAGCAGGTTGACAATTTCTGCGCCGCCGTTGCGGGTGCGCTCGATAATGGCATCAATGCGCGCTTTGGGCAAAAGCTCCGGCAGAGGAATGCTGGCCACGGTCGTGTAGCGCGGCAGCGGCACCATGGTATCGCCGTGGCCGCCGAGCACCAGCGAGTGCACGTTCTCGACGGACACGCCCAACTCCTGCGCCACAAACGTGCTCATTCGCGCCGAATCCAGAATCCCGGCCATGCCGATCACTCGATGCTTTGGGAAACCGCTGATTTTGTAAGCCGCCTGCGCCATGGCGTCCATCGGATTCGTCACCATGATCACAATGGCGTCCGGCGAGTGCTTGATCACCGAACCCACCACTTCTTTGACGACGTTGTAGTTCGCCTGCAACAGATCATTCCGGCTCATGCCCGGCTTGCGCGGAAAACCGGAAGTGATCACCACGATGTCGCTATTGGCCGTCTGGCGGTAATCGCCCGTAGCGGTGGTGAGCCCGAGGGCCTGTGCGTCCGCCCCCAGTATGGCGGTGGATTCGAGCAGGTCCAGGGCTTTTCCGCCCGGAACCCCCTCGATGACGTCGGTGAGCACTACGTCGGCCAGTTCGCGGGCGATGATGCGCTGCGCCGTCGCCGCTCCCACATTGCCTGCGCCTACCACAGTCACTTTCCTGCGCATCCACGAACTCCTGAAGCGAATATTATCGCCCGGCGTGGGCAGCCTGCGTTGGTTTGATGTTCGCTAAGTGGACCCGGCCAAGTTCCTCGCCCGCTCCGGGCTCACGTCACGCCGACTGATACAGCTTGGTGAGTACAAACTCGCGATGGCCCAGCGTCTCGGCGCACGTCAGCCGCCCATTGCAGGTGCGCATCACGATGTCGATCAGCCGGTCGCCCGCCTGATCGAGCGTCATCTCGCGCCGCAGGATGCCGGAGACGTCCAGATCAATATGCTCGGCCATGGTCCGGGCGGTCCGGGGGTTCGCGGTGAGCTTGATTACCGGCTCGATGGGATTGCCGATGACGTTGCCCTGTCCGGTGGGGAACGTGTGCACCACGAATCCCGCTGCCGCCTGCAGCGTGATGCACTCCGCCGCCGCGGAGGAGGTGTCCATGTAATACAGGCCGGGACCCTTCGCGGGCGCCTCTGCGGGCTTCAGCACGTCAATGTACTTCGTCTTCCTGCCGATCTTGGCCAGATTGCCGAAGGCTTTCTCCTCGATCGTAGTCAGGCCACCCTCGAGGTTCCCCTTGGTCGGCTGGGAATCCGATAGGTCACTGGTCTTGTGCCGCTCGATCACTTCCTGATAGGCGTTGAAGGCCTTCATGAACTTGTCCTTGACCGCCGGGCTGGCCGCCCGGCTGGCGCAGACCGTTTCGGCGCCGGTCAGCTCGGAGGTCTCGCCGAAGCAGGACGTCACGCCGAGTGGATCCAGCTTGTCGATCATGTTGCCGACAGTGGGGCA